>Ga0134125_10009867_pt1 | contig 10737 bp, 8 predicted proteins | sample KB31751_FD_96464 | JGI IMG/M metagenome (GOLD analysis project Ga0134125, IMG submission 96464) | Terrestrial soil microbial communities with excess Nitrogen fertilizer from Kellogg Biological Station, Michigan, USA - KB3-175-1 | ecosystem: Environmental > Terrestrial > Soil > Unclassified ...
AGGTTCGCGGCCGAGGAGTTGTCGCCGCCCAGCGGGGGGTTGGCAATCGCGGCGGGCTGCGGGCGCGGCGCGGGACGTGGTGCGGGCGCGGGCTTGGGTTTCGCGACGGGTGCGGGCGCCGGCACCGGGGCCTCTGCGGCCGGAGTCGGCGCGGGTGCCGCGGCCTTCGCGAGGGGCGAGCTTGCCTCGATCTTCCCGCGGTACGCGCGCATCTTCTGCGTCTGCGTGATGTATTCCTTGAAGTCGTCCGTCTGGTCGGTCATCGCCGCCAGGCGCAGCGTGGCGTCGAAGGAGTCGAAGGTCTTCGCGAGCGGGATGGGCTTCGCGTCCTCCTCGCTCTTGCCCCCGGAGAGGGGCATGGTGTCGGATTCGACCATGACCTCCTTGGGCACCGGGCGGTTCGAGGGCGGGGCGGTCACCGCCTTCAGCGCCGCGGCGGGCTTGGAGTGGTCCATCTGCCGGCGCACTTCGCGAAGGTCGTCGGCCAGCTCGCGCACCGACTGGTAGCGATCCTCCAGCAGCTTCGCCATCGCCTTGGCCACGATCAGGTCCAGCATCGGCGGCACGGCGCGGTTGTGCGAGGAGGGCGGGGGCGGGGTGGTGTTCACCGTCGCGTACATGATCGCGTTCACGTTGTCGCCGTCGAAGGGCGCCACGCTCGTGAGCGCCTCGTACAGCACCACGCCCAGCGAGAAGATGTCGCTCCTCGCGTCGATGGTCTTGCCGATCACCTGCTCGGGCGACATGTAGCGGGGCGAGCCCAGGATCAGCCCCGTCATGGTCTTCACCGCGGAATTGGGCAGGCGGGCGATGCCGAAGTCGGTGATCTTCGCCAGCGAATTCTTGAGCACCATGATGTTCGACGGCTTCACGTCGCGGTGCACGATGTCCTGCTGGTGCGCGAACGACAGCCCGTCGGCCACCTGCGCGATGATGTCCACCGCCTGGTCGGCCGCGGGCAGGTTCCCCGAGGCGATCATGTCCTTCAGCTCCCGCCCCTCGAGGAACTCCATCGCCATGTAGGCGACCTGGTCGGTCTTGCCCACGTCGTAGATCGTGACGATGTTCGGGTGGTTCAGGCGCCCGGCGGCCTTGATCTCCTGCTGGAAGCGCGCCTCGTACTCCTCGAGCTCGGTCTTGGAGAGGTTGAGGTTGATCGTCTTGATCGCGACGGTGCGGTCGATGATCGGGTCGACGGCCTTGTAGACGACACCCATCGCCCCCTGGCCGATTTCCGAGATGATCTTGTAGCGTCCGAGCGTCGAGATCATCGAACCCTTTATTGCTTCGTCCCCGCCGTGGGCGGCGGGCCTTTTGCCTTGTTCTCGTGCGCCTCGCGCTCGGCCTTCTCACGCATCAGCTGGTGCGCGTGCGCCTTCGCCGCAGCGAACGTCTTGGTCCACGAGGGATGCCCCGCCTCGGCGGGCGCCAGGTCGAAGTCGGGGTCGACCTCGTAGATCTTGATGAATTCCGCGCGGCAGTCGCGGTACTTGCCCTCCAGGCAGAGCGTGAAGGCGATGTTCTTCATCGCCCGCACCTTGTTCTCCCGGGTGGAGAGGCCTTCCTTCAGGGCGGCCTCGAGCTGGGTGCGCGCGGCGGGAAATTCGCCGGCGTCGTACTTCACCATGCCGTCCTGCAGCATCTGCTCGGCCTTGCCCAGGGGGATGAGCGGCTTGGGCTGCTGCGCCTCGCGCTCGGAGATGAGCTGGGTGCGCACGCTGCGGTACACGGGCCCCCAGATGGGATGGCCGTCCTCGGCCGCGGTGAGCGCGAAGTCGGGGTAGATCTCGAAGGCCTTGCGGAACTCGTCGCGGCAGAGGATCTCGCGCCCCGACACGCAGTGCGAGAACGCGAGGTACTTGCGCGCGCGCGCCTGCTCGGCCTTGGAGAGCATCCCGTGCTCGAGCGAGGCCTGCAGGCTCTTCACGGCGTTGTCGTAGTCGCCGGTGTCGTACTGCTTCACGCCGTCGGCGAGCTGCTGCTGCGCGCGATCGCGCAGCACCGACTCGGTGATCTGCGGCGCGGCCGGCTGCTGCTGGCCCTCGATGCCGGGAAGGTTCTGGCAGCCGGCGGCCGCGAGCAGCACGGCCGCGAGGACGAAACGGTGCGCGATGGCTTTTTTCATGGGCTCGGTCACTGGAATTTGTGCCTGACCGTGATCTCGTCGCGGGCCTTGAGGTCGTAGCTCTCCGTGTGCGGCGGGAACGTGGTGTTGCGAACCTCGATCTTGTACTTGCCGGGCTCCAGCTTGATCGACTTCATCGGCGGCGTGACGCCGCGCGACTTCCCGTTCACGTAGATCTCACCCCACGGCTGGATCGCGAACACCAGTGTCGCGGGCGGCAACGCGGGCTTCTTTTCCTCGCCCTTGGTTTCTCCCTTGGCGGCTTCCGCTGCCTGCTTGTCCTTCAGCGCCTTCTCGCCTTCGCGCTTCACTTCCTTCGCCGCGTCCTTCGAGGCCTCGCCCGGCGGCGCGGGCGGGGGAATCACCGCGGGCGACGGCGTGGGCGAGAGCACCTTGGTCTCGGGGCTCGTGGCCGAGGTCGTGTCCGCGGGCTTCGCCGCTTCCGCAGGCTTCGCGGCCTCGGAGGGCGCGGGCCTGGGCGGTTCGGCCGCGGCGGCCGTGGTGGCGTTCGGGGGGGCGGCGGCGACCTCGCCCGGCGCGTTGGCCGGCTTCTTCACGAACACGAGGATCGCGAGCACCAGCACGAGGGCCGCGAGGCTTCCCGCGACGATCGTGAGCTTCTTCTTGTCCTGCACGAAGGCCGGGATCGACAGCGTCACCGTGGAGGTTCCCGGCGCCGTGGAGGCCTTGCGTTGGTTGGGCGTGGTGGAGGACGCGCGATCCTTCATGCCGTCCTTGGCCTTCTGCAGCGCGCCCTCGTGGTGGCCGACCACGTAGATCTCGTGCTCGCGCACGTGCTTGTCGGTGCGCGAGCCCTCGTAGTGGAAGAGCTTCGCGTACTCGGAGGCGAGGTTCGACACGACGTCGTAGTACGAGCGCGACACCACGATCTGGCCGGGACGCGCGAAGCTCATGATGCGCTGCGCGACGTTGATCCCGTCGCCGATGATGTTCGGATGCCCGTTGATGTCCTTCACGAGCTTCACGGGCCCCAGGTTGATGCCCATGCGAACGGAATCGTCGCCCGAGGCCTCGACGATCGTCGCGGTCATGCCCTCGGCGATCATGCGCTCGCGAAGCGAGAGCGTGACGAAGAGCGCGTCCTCGGGGTCGCCCAGGAAACTGATCGCCGCGCCGTCGCCCGTGTCGAGGATGATGCGGTCGTTGACCGGAATATCCTTGATCGCCTCCGACAGATTGCTCGTGAGGCTGGTCTTGAGGCGGATCTGCTCCGTGACGGGCTTCTTCGAATACCCGACCAGGTCGATGAATACGACGCTGCAGATGAATGTCCGGTTAGCCTGATCGAGCATAGTGGCCGTTCGGCCGAATTTTGATTTAGTTGTGGTAATGCAGAGACTTACAAGCCGAATTTCGGGCAATTCCTAGTTTAACCGATTCCTCGCATCCCGACTGTGTCACAGGTCACAACGACCACGTACCACCGCGATGAGCCGCGGCGTCGGGTCCCAGCAGGTAGAGCAGGGCCCGGGCGGCGCTAGCCGGCGTGCGAAGCTTGGACCGGTTTTCCCCCGGATGGCTCATCGCCCGCTGCGGCGAGGCGATCGGCCCCGGGACGAAGACGTTCATTCTCGGCTTCCCCTTGTGCTCGAGCTCCTCGCTCCAGATGGAGGCGAGGACCGAAAGGCCCGACTTCGACACCGCGAACCCGCCCCAGTATGCGAGCGGGTGCACGCCGTGGGTCTCTCCCGTGAAGACCACCGCGGAATCGGGCGCCGCCGCGAGCATCGGCAGGCACGCCCTTGTGAGCGCGAACGGGGCCGCGAGGTTCACTTTGAGGAGCGCCATCCACTGCTCGATCGTCTGGTTCGCGAGCGGCCCCAGCGGCACGAAGTGGGAGGCGCAATGGGCGATTCCGTCGACCCGCTTGAGGTCCCTGCGCAGCAGCTGGTTGAGCGCTTCGTACTCGGCGCTGGCCGCCTGGGCGAGGTCCAGGGGCACGATGGCGGGATCGGGGCCGCCCGCTTCGGCGATGGCGTCGTAGGTCGCTTCCAGCTTTTCCATCTTCCTGCCCATGAGGGCCACGGTGGCTCCATGGGCGGCGCAGTCGAGCGCGACGGCCCGGCCCAGGCCCTGCCCGGCGCCCGTCACGAGGATCACGCGGCCGGCCAGCAGGCCGGGCTGCGGGGCGTAGGCGGCGGGATCGATGGGGAAGGGCTGGGCGTCGGTCATGGTCGGGCGAGGAAGTGCAGCGCCGCCTCGGCGGCCAGGCGCCCGCTCACGACCGCGCTCTCCAGTGTGGCGGGATACGGGCTCTCGGTATAGTCGCCCGCGAGGAAAAATCCGGGGGCGGCGGTGCGGTTGGGCGGCCGGAAGGCCCCCGGCTTGCAGGCGAAGGTGGCGCGCTTCTCGGCGATCACCTTGGTCCAGGCGGGCGCCGGAAGCTTCACGAGCGAATCGGCGATCTCGCGGTGGACGCGCGTGCCGAGCACGTCGTTGTCGATTTCCGTGTGGGGCCCCGAGGCCGACATCACGGCGGCGAGGAGTCCCCGGGATCCGGAAAGCGCCTCGCGATCGAAGACCCACTGCACGTGCCCTCCGGCGAGGCCCACCATGGGCCTTTCCAGGCGCACCGGCGTCGCGTACTGGAGGTACACGGTGACGATGGGCTCGTGCTCGATCGCATCGACCTTGGCGCGCAGGGCGTCGAGCGCGCGGCAAGGGGCGATGAGCGTTCCCAGCTGGTAGGGCGCCACGGCGCACACCACCGCGTCGAAGCGGCGCAGGCGTCCCGCGATGCCGAGGTTCCAGCCTTCGCCATCGGGCTCGATGGAGGCCACGCGCGCGCCGAGCAGGATCTCCGCGCCCCGGGGCCCCAGCCACTCCAGGGCCGCGTCGGGAAGGATCGCCGAGAGGTCCTTCGCGGGAATGAGGAGGTCCGAATCCTCGCGCCTGCGGAAGAGCGAATCGTGGAGCACGGTCGCGAAGACCTGCGCGTCGGCTTGCGCGACCGGCGTATTGAGCGCCGAGATGCAGAGCGGCTCCCACAGGTAGCGGCGCGCGGCGTCGGGCTGGCGATGCGAGGCGAGGAGCTCGGCCACCGTGGTGCCGGCGGGCACCGCGAATCGCGCGCGGCGCAGCGCGTTCGTGAAGCGCACCGCGGCCATGCGGTCGCGCCAGGTGAGGCCGCGTGCGCGCGCGAGCGCCACCGCGAGGTGCAGCGGCGCCGGCAGGCGTGGCGCTCGCAGGGAGAAGCGCCCCGGGAATTCGAGCGTGAGCGGCATGCGCAGCAGCGCCCCTTCGGGGACGTTCGCCTCGCGCATGAGCGAGAGCGTCTCGCGGTAGGCGCCGAGCAGCACGTGCTGGCCGTTGTCCAGCAGCGCTCCGCGGTACTCGACCCGCCGCGCCCGCCCGCCCGGCGTTCGGTTCGCCTCGAACACGGTGGGGCGCATGCCCGCGCGCGCGAGCGTCATGGCGGCGGACAGGCCCGCATAGCCCGCTCCGACAACGGCGACCCTCGCGCTCATCTCTCGCGTCTCGCCTCTCGCCTCTCGCGTCTCAACTCTTCACCCACGTCTTCCAGGCGATCCAGAGCTTGCGCAGCGGCGTGAGCGCGATGCGCTGGTCGAGCACCGCGTAGCGGTCGCGCGCGATCTCGCCCAGCAGCGTGCGGTAGATCGCCGCCATGATGAGCCCGGCGCGCTGGCGGGAGCGGTCCTCGGGCGCGAGCTTCGCGAACGCGGCGTCGTAGTGCGCGCTCGCGCGTTGCGCCTGGAACTCCATCAGCTTCACGAAGGGTTCGCCCCCGCGCCGGGAGAGGATGTCGTCGTCGGTCACCCCGAAGCGGCGCATTTCCTCCTGGGGCAGGTAGATGCGGTCGCGGCGCGCGTCCTCGCCCACGTCTCGGATGATGTTGGTGAGCTGGAAGGCGAGGCCGAGGGACTCGGCGTACTCGAGCGTGGAGGGGTTCGAGAATCCGAAGCACGAGGCCGAGAGCTGCCCCACGACGCCCGCCACGCGATGGCAGTAGAGGCGCAGCGCCTCGAAGTCCGGATAGCGGTGGTGCGTGAGGTCCATCTCCATCCCGTCGATGATCTCGTTCAGGCGCGCGGCGTCCAGGCCGCAGCCCGCGACGAACGGGGCGAGGGCCTTGGTGACGGGATGCTGCGGATGGCCCGCGAAGAGGTTCGCCACTTCCGTGCGCCACCAGGCGAGCTTGGTGCGCGCGACCCCCACGTCCTGCACCTCGTCGGCGATGTCGTCCACCTCGCGGCAGAAGGCATAGAGGGCCGTGATCGCGCGCCGCCGCTCCGGCGGCAGGAAGAGGAAGCTGTAGTAGAAGCTCGAGCCGCTCGCGGCGGCCTTCTCCTGGCAATACTCGTCGGGAGTCATCGGGTGCGCGCCACGGCCTTGGCGAGGATCATCGCCCAGTCGAGTTTCTTCAGTTGGGGTCGGTGGCGGAAGACATCCCCGCCGGCGGCATCGATTTTATCGAGAATGGCCGCGCCCCCGGCGACAGTCGCGCGGATCTCGAGCCCGAGGCGCCCCGGGAGGCCGTGGCCCAGGGGCGCGCCCTCGCGCAGCATCGCGCGCGCGCGCTCGCACTCGAAGCGCATGAGGTCGCGCCACGCTCCCGTCACCTTTCCCGCGGCGATGTCGTCCTCGCCCACGCCGAATCGATCGAGGTCCTCCCCCGGAATGTAGACGCGGCCCTTCTCCCAATCGACGCCCACGTCCTGCCAGAAGTTGATCACTTGCAGCGAGGAGCAAATGAGGTCGGACATCCGCTGGTTGTCCGGCGTGGCCCTTCCGAACACGTGCAGGACCAGTCGGCCCACGGGGTTCGCGGATCGGCGCGAATAGTCCATCACTTCCGCGAACGTCGCGTAGCGCTTCTTCACCACGTCCTGCCTGAAGGCGTCGATGAGGTCCCTGAGGAGCGCTACGGGCAAGTGCCATTCGCGGATGGCGTCCGCAATGCGCTCGAAGCCGGCGCCGGGATTGCGGCCCTGCTCGATCGCATCGAGCGCCCGCAGGTACGCCTCCAGGCCCGCGAGGCGCTCGCCATCGGGCAGGTAGCCCTCGTCGGCGATGTCGTCGGCGCCGCGCGCGAATGCGTAGATCGCCTCGATGGGGGGGCGCAGCCGCGCGGGCACGAGCCAGGAGGCGACGGGGAAGTTCTCGTAGTGATCGACTGGCAAAGGGGGCTGGAAGCGCTTGAATTTTCTGGATTATATCGACGTGGCGGGCCGGGGGCCGCGCGTTCTGGGAAGTGCGAATTCGGGTATAATTCCGCGACCGCGAAAGTGGCGGAATTGGTAGACGCACTGGATTTAGGTTCCAGCGCCGAAAGGCATGTGGGTTCGAGTCCCTCCTTTCGCACCAGTCGTGGGGTCAGACGTCAGTTTCCGCCGCCGGCGCCTCACTCTTCGGCCGTGTGAGCCGGAAATTGGGGTCTGACCCCGATTTTCTTCCCAACAAGGAAAAATCAATGCAGCAGGCAGTCCAGAACACTCCGAGCCCCCTGGAGCGCAACATCACAGTCTCCGTGCCGATCGAGCAGATCGAGGCGGAGATCGCGACGCGCCTGAAGAAGCTCGCGCGCACCGTGAAGATGCAGGGCTTTCGCCCCGGCAAGGTGCCGCTCAAGATGGTCGAGCGCCAGTACGGCTTCCAGGTGCGCCAGGAAGTCGTGACCGACTCCGTGTTCAGGCACTTCGACGAGGCGGTGAAGGGCCAGAACTACCGCGTGGCGGGCAGCCCGCGCTTCCAGCCCGTCTCCACGCCGCAGGGCGCCGCGCCCACGGCGATGGAATACACCGCGACGTTCGAGGTCTACCCCGAGGTGTCGCTCGGAGATGTCTCCCGGCGTTCCGTGAACCGCCCGGTCACGCAGGTGAGCGACGCCGACGTGGACAAGACCCTCGAGACGCTGCGCAAGCAGCGCGCGAAGTACGAGAACGTCGATCGCCCGGCCGCCGACGCCGACCTCGTGAACATCGATTTCGAGGGGCTCATTGCCGGGCAGCCCTTCCAGGGCAACAAGGCGTCGAACTTCACCGTGGTGCTGGGCGAAGGCCGCATGCTCCCCGATTTCGAGGCGGCGCTCGCCGGCATGAAGCAGGGCGAGCAAAAGACGTTCCCGCTCACGTTCCCCCAGGAGTACGACGAGAGCGTGAAGGGCAAGACCGCGGACTTCACCGTCACCGTGAACCAGGTGGCCGAGCCGCGCCTTCCCCCGTTCGACGCGGATTTCGCGAGGCAGCTGGGCGTTGACGACGGCGATATCGCGCGCCTGAAGCGCGAGGTGCGCGAGAACGTCGAGAAGGAGGTCGAGAAGCGCAAGAAGGCCGCCGTGAAGGAGCAGGTGATGGATGCGCTCCACGAGGCGGCCACCTTCGAGGTGCCCCGCGCGCTCCTGGAAGGCGAGATCCAGCGCATGCAGCAGCAGGCGGTGGACGACCTGAAGCAGCGAGGCATGACCACCCAGGACCTCACGCTGCCGCCCGACCTCTTCACGGATCGTGCCAAGCGCCGCATCAAGGTGGGCCTCCTGGTGGCCGAGCTGGTGAAGAAGAACCACCTGCAGGCCAAGCCCGAGCAGATCCGCAAGACCATCGAGGAGCACTCCCAGAGCTTCGAGAAGCCCGAGGAGCTGGTCCGCTGGTACTACTCCGACCCTTCCCGCCTGGCTGAAGTCGAGGCGCTCGTAATGGAGGACAACGTCGTAGAATGGGCCATGGGGAACATGAAGGTGACGGACGTGCAGACCCCGTTCGACGAGCTCATGGCGCCCAGGAAAGGTAGCTGAGCATGGCTGTCAGACACGAGCAGGACGAAGAGATGGAAGAACCGAACGGACTGGGCCTCATCCCGATGGTGATCGAGCAGTCGGGGCGCGGCGAGCGCGCCTACGACATCTACTCGCGCCTGCTGAAGGAGCGCATCATCTTCCTGGTGGGCCCGATCAGCGACGGCATGGCGAACCTGGTGGTCGCGCAGCTCCTCTTCCTCGAGAGCGAGAACCCCGACAAGGACATCCACCTGTACATCAACTCGCCGGGCGGCAGCGTCTCGGCGGGCATGGCGATGTACGACACGATGCAGTTCATCAAGCCGGACGTGTCCACGCTCTGCACGGGCCTCGCGGCCTCCATGGGCGCCTTCCTGCTGTGCGCGGGCGCCAAGGGCAAGCGCTTCGCGCTTCCCAACGCGCGCGTGATGATCCACCAGCCCTCGGGCGGCTTCTCCGGCCAGGCTTCCGACATCGAGATCCATGCCAAGGAAGTGCTGTATCTCAAGCGCAAGCTGAACGAGATGATGGCGCTCCACACGGGGCAGCCCATCGAGGCCATCGAGCGGGATACCGATCGAGACAATTTCATGAGCGCCGAAGACGCGGTAAAGTATGGCCTGATCGACCGCGTCCTCAAGAATCGCACCGAATCGGCCGTGGCCTAGGCCTAAGGGAGAGCAGGCGGGAATGACGGAAAAGGTCGGGGGAGAAAAGCTCCTTTACTGCTCCTTCTGCGGGAAGAGCCAGCACGAGGTACGCAAGCTCATCGCAGGCCCCTCCGTTTTCATCTGCGACGAGTGCATCGACCTCTGCAACGACATCATCCGCGAGGAGGCGAGCACCGACACGGCGCAGAAGGCGCAGAAGAGCGACCTTCCCAGCCCGCACGAGATCTGCGAGATCCTCGACCAGTACGTGATCGGCCAGATCCAGGCGAAGAAGATCCTCTCGGTCGCGGTCTACAACCACTACAAGCGGCTGAAGACCGGCGGCAAGCAGGACGACGTCGAGCTCGCCAAGTCCAACATCCTGCTGATCGGGCCCACGGGCTCCGGGAAGACGCTCCTCGCGCAGACGCTCGCCCGGCTCCTGAACGTCCCCTTCGTGATCGCCGACGCCACCACGCTCACGGAAGCCGGCTACGTCGGCGAGGACGTCGAGAACATCATCCAGAAGCTGCTGCAGAAGTGCGACTACGACGTCGAGAAGGCGCAGCGCGGCATCGTGTACATCGACGAGATCGACAAGATCTCGAGGAAGAGCGACAACCCGTCGATCACCCGCGACGTCTCGGGCGAGGGCGTGCAGCAGGCGCTCCTGAAGCTGATCGAGGGCACGATCGCCTCCGTCCCGCCCCAGGGCGGGCGCAAGCACCCGAACCAGGAGTTCGTGCAGGTCGACACCACGAACATCCTCTTCATCTGCGGGGGCGCCTTCGGCGGCCTCGAGAAGGTGATCCAGAACCGCACCGACCGCTCCGGCATGGGCTTCGGCGCCCACGTGCGCTCGATGAACAACCGGCGCGAGCTCAACGACATGCTCCACGAGGTCGAGCCCGAAGACCTCATCAAGTACGGCCTCATCCCGGAATTCGTGGGACGGCTTCCGGTGGTCGCGGTGCTGGACGAGCTCGATGCCGACGCGCTCGTGAAGATCCTCACGGAGCCCAAGAACGCGCTCGTGAAGCAGTACCAGAAGCTCCTCGCGATGGAGGGGGTCGAGCTCGAGTTTCGCGACCACGCCCTCGCCGCGATCGCCAAGCGCGCGCTCGAGCGGCGCACGGGCGCCCGCGGGCTGCGCTCCATCATCGAGCATTCGCTGCTCGACATCATGTTCGACCTTCCGTCGCTCTCGA
>Ga0134125_10009869_pt1 | contig 10736 bp, 7 predicted proteins | sample KB31751_FD_96464 | JGI IMG/M metagenome (GOLD analysis project Ga0134125, IMG submission 96464) | Terrestrial soil microbial communities with excess Nitrogen fertilizer from Kellogg Biological Station, Michigan, USA - KB3-175-1 | ecosystem: Environmental > Terrestrial > Soil > Unclassified ...
ACACGACGAACCCCGCTATTCGACCTGCACCAGAAGCTCGGCGCCAGGATGGTGGACTTCGGCGGCTGGGATATGCCGCTGCAGTATGGCTCCCAGATTGGAGAGCATCATGCCGTGCGCCGCGGCGCCGGCGTCTTCGACGTCTCGCACATGTGCGTCGTCGACCTCAAGGGCGCCCGAGTCAGATCGTTCCTGCAGCACCTGCTCGCCAACGATGTCGGCAAGCTGCAGGCGCCGGGGAAGGCGCTCTACGGCTGCATGCTCAACGAGACGGGCGGCGTCATCGACGATCTCATCGTCTACTTCCTCACCGAGTCCTGGTTTCGCGCGGTCGTAAACGCCGGCACGCGTGACAAGGATCTCGAATGGATCCGCCGCCACGCGGCGCCGTTCGGCGTCGAGGTCATCGAGCGCACCGATCTTTCCATGCTCGCGGTGCAGGGCCCGGAGGCCCGCGTCAGGGCGGCGAGCCTGCTCTCGCCTACAGGCTCGGCCAGCGCCCTTGCCCTGGAGCCGTTCTTCGGGCGCGAGATCGATGGTTGGTTCGTCGCGCGCACCGGCTACACGGGCGAAGATGGCTTCGAGATGATGTTGCCGGCGACAGAGGTCGAGCGGGTGTGGCGGGCGTTGAATTCTGCCGGCGTCACTTCCTGTGGTCTCGGTGCGCGCGACACGCTGCGCCTGGAGGCTGGCATGAATCTCTACGGCAGCGACATGGATGAGAGCACCCATCCCTTCGAGTCTGCCCTCGGTTGGACCGTGGCACTCGACCCTCCTGGCCGCGCCTTCATTGGACGCGAAGCGCTCGAGGCCATTCGCTCGCGCGGACCCCAACGCAAGCTGGTGGGCCTGCTGCTTACGGATCGAGGAGTGTTGCGCGCGCATCAAAAAGTGCTCGTGCCCGACGCCGCCTCCGGTGAGATCACGAGCGGTACATTCTCACCCACCCTGGAGCGCTCGATCGCGCTGGCGCGAGTGCCGGCTGCGGCGGGCTCCCGCGTGCAGGTAGACATTCGCGGCAAACTGCACGACGCCCGCGTCGTGCGGCCGCCGTTCGTACGGCATGGCAAGGCGCTGGTCAGTTGAGCGCTTTTGCCACCGATATCGAACCCTCACCACGATCCCCGATCAAAACTCCAAGACCCCGGAGCGCCGCATGAGCAACGTTCCTTTTGACCTGAAATACACGAAGAGCCACGAATGGGTGCGAACCCTCTCCGACGGTACGGTGGAGGTAGGCATCACCGACCACGCCCAGCATGCGCTCGGCGATCTGGTGTTTGTCGAGGTGCCGGAGGCGGGCCGCAAGCTCACTGCCGGCGAGCCCTTCGCCGTGGTGGAGTCGGTCAAAGCCGCCTCGGACGTCTACTCCCCGATCGCCGGTGAGGTGACCGAAGGCAACCCCGCGCTCACCGCAGAACCCGAGGTGATCAACTCCGACGCCTACGGCAAGGGTTGGCTGATGCGGCTGCGGCCGACGGGGGCGGTCCCGGCGCTCCTGACTGCCGCGGAGTACCAGAAGCTGGTTGCGGAGGAGGGTGGCTGATGGCCTTCATTCCCCACACCCGTGAGGATGTCGAGGCGATGCTCGCTGCCATCGGCGTCGGCAGTATCGAGCAGCTCTTCGATGAGATCCCGGCCAATCTGCGCCTCGGCGCGCTCGTGGGCGTGCCGGAGAGCCTGAGTGAAATGGAGATCGGCCGGCTCATGGCCGAGCGGGCGCGCCTCGATGGCCGGCCGCTCTGCTTCATCGGGGCCGGTGCTTACGAGCACCACATCCCTGCGGCCGTGTGGGCCATCACTACCCGCGGCGAGTTCTACAGTGCCTATACGCCGTATCAGGCGGAGGCCAGCCAGGGCACGCTGCAGCTCCTCTATGAATACCAGACCATGATGGCGAGTCTGACGGGCATGGACGTCTCGAACGCTTCCATGTATGACGGGGCGAGCGCCATGGGCGAGGCGAGCCTCATGGCGGTGCGCGCCAACCGACGGTCGCGCTCGCAGCGCATACTCGTGCCGTCCACCGTCTCTCCGTACTACCGCAAGGCGGCCTCGGCCATTGCAGGCAACCAGGGACTCGTCTTCGAGGAGGTGCCGTACTGCACGGAAGAGGGCCGCATCCTCCCCTGCGCGCTCGATCGCTACGACGGGCAGGACGTTACTGCGCTGATCATCCAGCAGCCCAACTTCTTCGGCCGGCTGGAAGATGTCGATGCGCTCTGCGACTGGGCGCACGCGCGCAACATTCTGGTCGTGGCCGTGGTGAACCCGACGTCGCTCGCGCTCCTGAAGCCGCCTGGCACATGGGGCACCAAGGGCGCGGATATCGCGGTCGGTGAGGGGCAGCCGCTCGGTGTGCCGCTCTCCTCGGGCGGACCCTACTTCGGCTTCATGACGGCGCGCATGGAACACGTTCGGCAGATGCCGGGCCGCATCGTCGGGCGCACGGTGGATGCCGCCGGCCGTGCAGGCTTCACGCTGACGCTGCAGGCGCGCGAGCAGCACATCCGCCGTGCCAAGGCGACTTCCAACATCTGCACCAACCAGGGCCTGCTGGTGACCGCCGCGACCGTCTACCTCTCGCTGATGGGCCCCGCGGGTCTCGAGCGCGTCGCGGCTGCATCGCATGCGCGCACGCGGGAGCTCACGGATGCGCTGACCCGGGTGCCGGGTGTACGACGCCTTTTCCGTGGGCCCGTCTTTCACGAGGAGGTCGTAGCGATCGACCGTCCCGTGGCGCCCGTGCTGGAGAGTCTGGCCGCGCGTGGGATCGTGGGCGGCCTGGATCTCAGCGAGCATTACCCGGAGCTCGGTCAGGCGCTGCTCGTCTGCGCCACCGAGACCAAGACAACCGCCGATATCGAGCGCTACGCCACCGCGCTCGCCGAGTGCCTGCGCGCGGCGCGCGCAGCCTGAGGCCCGAAGACCATGTCCGCTCAACTGGAAAAGCCGATTTTCGAGTATTCCGTCCGCGGCCGGCGCGCCGAGGACCAATGGCCGCGCGATCCCGGCCCGGAAGCGACCGCTGACTTGCCGGCGGCTCTGCGCCGTGCCAAGCGCCCGCTTCTGCCCGAGGTGAGCGAGCTCGAGGCCGTGAGACACTTCACGCGCCTCTCGCAGCTCAACTTCTCCATCGACACGCACTTCTACCCGCTCGGGTCGTGCACGATGAAGTACAACCCGAAGGCCTGTAACAGTCTGGCGATGCTGCCGGAGTTCCTCGCGCGCCATCCGCTGTCGCCCGAGACCGTGGGCCAGGGTTTTCTCGCCTGTCTCTACGAGCTGCAGGAGATGCTGAAGGCGGTGACCGGAATGCAGGCCGTGGCGTTGAGCCCCATGGCCGGCGCGCAGGGGGAATACGCCGGGGTCGCCATGATCCGTGCCTATCACCGCGCGCGAGGCGACCTCGAGCGCAACGAGATCATCGTGCCGGAGGCGGCTCACGGCACCAACCCTGCCACGGCTACGATGTGCGGCTGCGTGGTGCGCGAGGTGCCCGTCAACGCCGAAGGCGACGTCGATCTGGAGGCGCTCAAGGCCGTAGTCGGTCCGAAGACCGCCGGCATCATGCTGACCAACCCGTCCACCCTCGGTGTGTTCGAGCGTCGGATCGAGGAAGTGGCGCGCACCGTGCACGCGGCGGGCGGGCTCCTTTACTACGACGGCGCGAATCTCAACGCCATCCTGGGCAAGGTGCGGCCCGGCGACATGGGCTTCGACGTCATTCACGTGAACCTGCACAAGACATTCTCCACGCCGCACGGCGGCGGCGGCCCTGGCGCAGGGCCGGTCGGAGTCAGCGCCCGGCTGGCGCCCTTCCTGCCGGTGCCGATCGTCGGGCGGCGCGGCGAGCGCTATTGCTGGCTCACCGACCGTGACCTGCCGCAGTCGATCGGCCGGCTCTCGGGCTTCATGGGCAACGCAGGTGTGCTGCTGCGCGCCTATATCTACATGCGCATGCTCGGCCGGGAAGGCATGGCTAGGGTGAGCGAGTACGCAACGCTCAATGCCAACTACCTGCTGGCGCAACTGACGCGCGCGGGCTTCGATGCGGCCTATCCTGACCGCCGGGCGACCCAGGAGCTCATCATTACGCTCAGGCGCCAGGCGAAGGAGCTCGGCGTCACTGCCATGGATTTCGCCAAGCGGCTGCTCGATCACGGCATGCACGCGCCGACGACCTATTTCCCGCTCCTCGTGCCCGAGTGTCTGCTCATCGAGCCGACGGAAACCGAGAGCAAGGCGGCACTCGATGCCTTCGTCGAGGCCATGGGCGAGATCCTGGCGGAAGCTGCGAAAGAACCCGAGCGCGTCACCAGCGCTCCGCATACCATGCCGGTTCGGCGCCTGGATGACGTTCGGGCGGCCAAGCAACTGGATCTCACGTGGAAGCCCACCGGAGCTCATGCGATTCCCACGACCTCTTAGCGTCCTCCTGCTCGCCGCCTGCGCGCCGCTGAGTTTTGCCGCGGCGCCGCAGGCTTCGCCGGCCAGCACGACGCAGAACACCCCCCCGCCCGCGGGGCCCGTACAGCCCTCGAGACCGATGCCGGTCCGGCCGCCGCGCGTGCCGCTGCCGGGAGGAGCGCGGCAGGCTGCGCATCTTGCGCGCCAGGCGGCCGCCGTCGAGGCCAACCCTACGTGGGCCGCCACCCTCGAGCGGATCGCGAGCAGCGTCGTCTCGATCAACGTCGATGAGGTCCGTGCCTTCGATACGGACTGGAACGAGACTGCACAGGCAACGGGTTTCGTCGTGGATGCCAAGCGCGGCATCATTCTGACCAACCGGCACGTCGTGACGCCCGGCCCGGTGACCGCCGAGGCGGTATTCCTCGACCGCGAGGTGGTGCAGCTCTACCCCATCTACCGCGATCCGGTGCATGACTTCGGCTTCTATCGCTACGATCCGAAGAAGCTGCACTACATCCAGCCGAAGCCGCTCGCCCTCTATCCGGACGGTGCCAAGGTCGGCAGGGAGATCCGCGTGGTCGGCAACAATGCCGGCGAGCAGCTTTCGATCCTCGCCGGCACGCTCGCGCGGCTGGACCGGGAGGCGCCGAACTACGGCTTCGGGAAATACAACGACTTCAACACCTTCTATCTGCAGGCCGCATCCGGCACGTCCGGCGGCTCTTCCGGATCGCCGGTGATCGACATCCAGGGCCGTGCAGTCGGGCTCAACGCCGGCGGCGCCGACAACGCCGCCTCGAGCTTCTACCTGCCGCTCGAGCGTGTCGAGCGGGCCCTGCAGCTCATCCAGCAGGGCGAGCCGGTCACCCGCGGGACGCTGTATACCGTTCTCAACTACACACCGTATGACGAGCTCGAGCGCCTCGGGCTCAGCCTTGCGACCGAGGCGGCGGTGCGCAAGCAGTTTCCCCAGCAGACCGGCATGCTGGTGGTCTCGAGCGTGCTCCCCGGGACGCCGAGTACGCTCGCCCTGCAGCCGGGTGACATCCTGCTGCGGGTCAACGGCCGCTACATCACGACCTTCGATCCGCTCGAGCGGATCCTCGATGCGTCCGTCGGCCGGCAGATCCGGTTGGATCTCGAGCGCGGCGGCAAGCCGGTATCGGTGATGCTGCCCGTCGGCGACCTGACCGCCATCACGCCGAGCTCCTATGTGCAGTTCGGCGATGCCGTGGTCAACACGCTCTCCTACCAGGAGGCGCGGCAGCTCAACGTGCCGCCACGCGGAGTGTTCGTCGCCAATCCGGGGTACGTGTTCGGCGCGGCCGGAATTCCGCGCGGTGCGGTCATCAGGCAGGTCAACTCCTCGCCGATCGATGATCTGCAGGATTTCACCCAGGCGCTGAGCCGCCTCGGCAACGGCGACTATGCCAACATCCGCTTCACCACGGCGGATGACCCGAACGGAAGCGAGCTCGGCTCCTTCCGCATGGATCGCCTGTGGTACCCGGCTGATCACTGCACACGCGACGATGCGCTCGGCAGCTGGCCGTGCACGCCGCTCGCCGCGGGGCCCGCGCCCAAGCCCGACCCCGTGAGCGCCACGGGATTCCCGAAATACCAGGACCCGCGGCTCACTGCTCTCGCACCGTCGCTGGCGGTGGTCACCTTCAGCATGCCCTATTCGGTGTCAGGTGTTACCGAGCATTACTACCACGGAACCGGACTCGTGGTGGACGCGCAGCGCGGCCTGGTCGTGGTCGACCGGGACACCGTGCCGGTGTCGCTCGGTGATGTCACGGTGACGTTCGCAGGCACCCTGCAGGTGCCCGGGCACGTGGTGTACGTCAACCCGCTGCACAATTTCGCGATGGTCGCATACGATCCGAAGCTCATCGGCGCAACACCCGTCAAGGCTGCGACCCTGAAGCCGGCCAAGCTCACTCCGGGTGAGCCGGTCTGGGTGGTGGGCCTGGGGAATGACGCGCAGATGCACTCGCGCGGCACGGAGGTCGCGAGCATCGACCCGCTGTCGCTGCCCCTCTCGCGGACCATGCGCTTCCGCGATACCAACATCGAGACGCTGGGCCTGGTCAATCCGCCGGGCGATTTCGACGGCGTGCTCACCGATGCATCGGGCAACGTGCTCGGCATGTGGTCGAGCTTCGCCTATGACAGCGACAACAACATCGCGCAGGCGCTGCGCGGAGTACCGATCGATCTCGTCGAAGACATGGTCGATCGCGTGCGCAGCGGGCGCGAGCTGCATTCCCTCGACGTCGAGCTCGATCCGGAGCCTCTGGCGAGTGCCCGGCAGATGGGTCTCACTCCGCAGTGGACGGCGAAGCTCGCCGCACACAGTCCGACCGAGCGCCAGGTGCTGACCGTCATACGCTCCGTCGGCGGCTCACCTGCAGCCTCCCTTCTGCAGCCCGGTGATCTCCTCCTGGCGCTGGATGGCAAGGTGGTCACGGAGTTTCGCGAGGTCGAGCGGGCTACCGCGGACCGCACCGAGGTTCAAGTGACGGTCTGGAGGGGCACCGGCGAGCAGACGATCACCGTTCCGACAGTGGCGCTATCGGAAGCGGGAGTCGAAAGGGTCGTGCTATGGGCCGGCGCGACGCTGCAGGCGCCGTTCCGCTCCATGCGCGCTCAACGAGGCATTCCGCCGGTCGGCGTTTATGTCGATTTCTTCGCATACGGGTCGCCCGCCGCACGCTATGGTCTGTATCCGGGCCGTCGCATCGTGCAGGTGGACGGCCAGCCGACGCCCGATCTCGACGCGTTTCTGCGGGCGGTTGCCGGGCGGCCAGACCGCTCGTCACTACGGCTGACCACGATTACCTGGAACAATGCGGCTGACGTGATCACCCTGAAGCTCGACAAGCACTATTGGCCCGCCTATGAGCTTCTGAGCACGCCTGACGGCTGGGCGCGGCGCGCTCTGGACTGAGACCTGTCGTCAAAACGCAACGACTGGCCCGGCCGACGGCCCAATAGATGGACCGCGGGCTGGCCTTGCTAGAATCCCTATCATCATGGTTCGAGTTGTCAGAGCTACCCAGGTCGAGATCGAGACCGCCGTGCAGGCGCTGCGCGACGGCGATCTCGTTGCCTTTCCGACGGAGACGGTCTACGGGCTGGGCGCCAACGCGCAGAATCCCGCGGCGGTCCGCAAGATCTTCGAGGCAAAGGGGCGGCCGGCCACCCATCCGCTGATCGTGCACCTGGACAGCCCGCGCTTTTTGCATCGCTGGGTATCGGAGGTGCCGGAGAGCGCCGCACGGCTCGCGGAGCGCTTCTGGCCGGGGCCGCTCACCATGGTGATGCCGCGCGCCGCCAACGTTCACGAAGTTGTGACCGGAGGCCAGGACACCGTCGCCATCCGCGTGCCTTCGCATCCCATGGCGCAGCAGCTCCTGACAGCCTTCGGCGGCGGCATCGCTGCTCCGTCCGCCAACCGTTACGGCAGGCTCTCACCGACGCGCGCGGAGCATGTGCGCGAGGAGCTCGGTGAGCAGGTCAAAGTGATTCTCGATGGCGGCGAGTGTCAGATCGGGCTGGAGTCCACCATCATCGCCTTCCAGGGGCAGACCGTACGGCTGCTGCGCCCCGGCGCGATCACCGCAGCGCAGATCCGGCAGGTGATAGGCGAGCTGCTCGTCGGGGCAGACGTCGAGTCGCCGCGCGTTCCTGGTGGCACCCCTTCGCATTACGCGCCGACGACCCCGATGACCATCGTGCCGTCCGGTGAGGTCGACGCACGGGCTGCGGCGCTCTCGGAAGGCGGCCGTCGGGTGGCCGTGCTGGCGCAACGGCTGCCGCTCAAAGCCCACAAGTACGTGACCTGGATCAACGCCGGCCGCCGGCCGGAGCAATACGGGCACGATCTCTATACCAACCTGCGCACGCTCGACAAGGCGGGCTGCCAGCGGATCCTGGTGCAGGACGTGCCCGAGGGCGAGCGGTGGACCGCCATCCGCGATCGCCTGCTGCGGGCGGCAGCAGGCGTCACCGAGAGCGACGACAGCGGCACGATGGCCGTCTTGCCATAATCGTCTCGTGGCACGCCGTCCCCGCTTCATCGATCCGTTTCAGCCGGCGGAGGTCAGGCGGCTGGTCCGTCAGTTCGGCTCGCCGCTGATCATCCTCGACTGCGAGCGCGTCAGGGTGCAGTACCGCAAGCTGCGCGCGGCGCTGCCGCGTGTCGATCTGCACTACGCGCTGAAGCCGATGCCGCACGCCGCGGTGGTTCGCACGGTACTCGGCGAGGGCGGATTTCTCGACCTCGCGACGACGGGCGAGGTGCAACTCGTGCGGCGGCTGGGTGTCAGTGCCGACAAGTGTATCCATACGCATCCCATCAAGCGCCCGCAGGACATCCGCAACGCAATCGATTTTGGGCTACGCACCTTCGTGGTCGACAACCCGGACGAGGTGGGCAAGTTCGGGCGGCTCGCGGACCGGATCGAGTTGCTGCTGCGGGTCTCGTTCCGCAGCCCGGGCGCCATGTGCGATCTGTCGCGCAAGTTCGGCTGCGATCCGGAGGATGTGCTCGAGCTGGCACGGCATGCGGCGGAGCTCGGCATCACGGTGCGCGGACTGTCGTTCCATGTCGGATCGCAGGCAGCGGACTCGGCCAAGCACGTCGAGGCGATCCAGGCGTGCGCCAAGCTCATGTCGGCCGGTCGCCGGGCGAAGCTCGGCCCTCTCGACACCCTCGACATCGGCGGCGGCTTTCCGATCGACTACGCGCAGCCGGTGCAGGACATCGGCCGGTTCTGCGAGCCGCTGCGTGAGGCGCTGGCAAAGCTCCCCAGGCGGGTCCGGATGATCGCCGAGCCCGGCCGCTACATCGTAGGTCCTGCCGTGATCGGCGTAGCGTCCGTGATGGGGCGGGCGCGTCGAGAGGGACACTGGTGGTACTACCTCGACGACGGGCTCTACGGCTCCTATAGCGGTCATCTCTACGACCATGCGCGCTACCCGGTGGAGCCCTTGCGCGATGGCGAGGAGCGGCTGCCGTCGGTACTCGCAGGACCCACCTGCGACAGCATCGATGTGATCGCGGAGAATCTGCTGCTGCCGAAGCTGGAGGCGGGCGATCTCATCGTGGGCAGGGCCATGGGTGCATACACCTGGGCGAGCGCCTCGGAGTTCAACTTCTTTCCCAAGGCGACGGTGGTCGCGGTGAATGGCACGCCGGGCGACAGCGGCACGGTCATGCCGTTCCCGCTTTGAAAGGACAGTGCAATTCGCCGGTCACGGCACGGTGCCGGTGCGAGCGGCGCGTACAATGCTCGCGACCCCGAAGCATGAAGCCATAGGCACGGGGTATAGGAGGCGGCGGCTTGATTCGCAACGTGGTTTTCGACATCGGGTGGGTCTTCGTCCATCTCGATCATCAGCCTTTCCTCGATTTCCTGGCCGCTCACGGAGCGGACGCACCCGACCTCGACTCGGTGCTGGCGCGTATCGCGCTCGAGGATCACGAGTGCGGCCGGATGGATGGCCAAGGTCTGCTCGAGCGCTGCGCTGCGCTCGCCTCACGCCCGATGAGCCGCGAAGCCGCGCACGCGAGCTGGGTGGACATGTTCGAGCTGCAGCCTTCGATGGTGGAGCTCGCCCGCCGGCTGAGCGAGCGCTACCGCGTCTACCTTCTATCCAACATCGGCGATCTGCACTGGACGCATCTTTCGCGCGAATATGACCTGCACCGGATAGGGCACGGCGCGCTGCCGTCGTTCGTGGCTGGCGTCATGAAGCCGGACGACGGCATCTATGTCGAGGCGGAGCGGCGTTTTGCACTGACGCCGGCAGAGACTGTATTCATCGACGATCGGGCTGAGAACATTGCCACGGCGCGCCGCCGCGGCTGGCACGGCATCATCCATGGCGGCTACGAAACGACCGTGGAATCCCTTCGCGGTCTCGGAGTCACGTGTTGATATGAAGAATGACATCAATTCCGCGCCGGAGACGGCGATTCACCGGCAGGTGGCTGCCGCCAGAGCCGGCCGCGAGCCGCGGGTGATCGCGCGCCTCTTCTCCGGCTGGGCGGTGTTCGGCGAGCGCCAGTTCCTGCGGGGCTACGTATTGCTGCTTCCCGACCCGGTCGTACCCACTCTCAATGCCCTCGGCGCGCACGAGCGCACGCTCTTCCTCCAGGATCTCGCGCGTCTGGGCGATGCGGTGCTCAAGGTCACGGGAGCGGAGCGGATCAACTACGCCATCCTCGGCAATCTCGAGCCGGCGCTGCACGGCCATGTCATTCCGCGCTATGCCGACGAGCCGGAGAAGTTGCGGACGACCCACCCCTGGGC
>Ga0134125_10009871_pt1 | contig 10736 bp, 4 predicted proteins | sample KB31751_FD_96464 | JGI IMG/M metagenome (GOLD analysis project Ga0134125, IMG submission 96464) | Terrestrial soil microbial communities with excess Nitrogen fertilizer from Kellogg Biological Station, Michigan, USA - KB3-175-1 | ecosystem: Environmental > Terrestrial > Soil > Unclassified ...
CAGACGTTTTGAACACCTTGTCTGCGGTGGAGTTTGCCAAAGCTATGCGGCGGGGCAAACCCGTGCTGGCTTAGCCATTTACCTCAGGATCAGCTCTTCCAACGCTGCTACAGCGCCTCGTTCTCGCTTTTTTGGGCAATCCTAAGGCTGCATCCATCCCGAAATTACGAGGAGTTTTGGATGAAAAACCAGAGCGGAAACGTGTATGATTTGTGCCCAAATCCAGCTACTTACCTCAGATCCGAGGTGTGCGGGAGAGTGTCCGGGGGAATTTATGTACGTGTGTGAGCGTTTCCACAAAATTCAGAATGCGGCTTTGCGCCTGCTTTTGGGCGCGGCCTTTGCTGGCCTTTTCTGTTCACCATCTTGCATTTTGGCTCAAAGTGCACCCGCCAAGGGTAACCAAGAGGCTACGTCGGGACCGGCGAGTACGAAACCTGCTGCTAACGCCACTCTCCAACAGGCGGTGGAAACCAGGCACCTTCCACGCCCTCCAATTCAGATTCTCAGGTTGCATGGACCGGGCGTTGGCGCCGCCGCCCCCGTTGCTCCGTTTGCCATCGCGGGCGCCCATGCCGACTACTTTGGCGGCCCAGTAATCGCCAATGTTCACATTATTCAGGTCCTCTATGGGACTGGCGCATACCTGCCGAACATTGCGGGCACTGCAACACCTACACTCCAGCAGTTTTATAACGACATAACTCAGAGTTCCTACTTTGATTTGTTGAATGAATATAGCACCGTCGGGGTGACAGCAGCCGACGGAACGGCCGGTACAAATCAGACCATCGGGCATGGCTTCTTTGACGGGCTGTTCACAATCAATCCCTCTCCGTCCAACGACGGCCCCACCATTACCGATGGACAAATTCAGTCAGAGCTGCTGGCCCAGGTAACGGCCGGCCACTTGCCGGCGCCCGTGTTCGACGCCCAGGGCAACGATGACACTCTGTATATGATCTTCTTTCCGCCGGGAAAGACAATCACCGCCGGCGGCGCCAGGAGTTGCGTCCAGGGCGGTTTCTGCGCGTATCACAACAGCACAATAGGCACCTTTGCTTCTCACCGCCTCTTTTACGGAGTCCACCCTGACCTGCAGCCTCCCAGCGGTTGCAGCCAGGGCTGCGGCTCCAGTGGTGATATCTTCGACAATGTAACAACGGTCACCAGCCACGAGTTATCTGAAGCGGTAACCGATGCCGACGTCGGTCCCGCAACCTCCTTTGCCCGACCGCTTGCCTGGATCGACCCGGTAAATGATGAGATTGGCGACATCTGCGTGGGACAGGCTGAGTTGGTCGCAGCGAATGGCACGACCTATACCGTACAACAAGAGTTTTCAAATCTGCAGAACGATTGCGTAGGCGGGCCTCCTTTAATTCAGATACTAGGTGGTCAGACTGTCATCACGGGTCAACAATTTGACTTGCCGGTGACGCTTTCAACTGATAGAGGCGCCACTTTTTTGACTTACGGTGGCACGGTGCATTTTACCAGCACGGATCCTGCTGCTGTATTGCCTCCAGATTACACTTATAACTTTGCTGACGCAGGTACCCACACGTTTGTGGTCTCACTTAAAACTCCTGGAACACAGACCATCACGGCTACGGATACGACTTCTTCCTTTCTGACCGGAAGCGCTAATTACACGGTCAACGCCCCGGGCGCCTCGAGCTTCACTCTGGCGATGCCTGCAAACGCCGTGGCCGGAGTAGCCGTTCCAGTTTTTGTCACGGCGCGCACCGGACAATTCAACGACGTCGCCACTGGCTACAGCGGTACAGTGCATTTCAGAAGCCCCGATGCGGCCGCTGTGCTTCCCGCGAATGCCAGTTTGACCAACGGTCAGGGAAGCTTCTCGGTAACCTTCAACACGCCAGGTTTCCAAAGCCTCATCGCAGAGGATGTAGCCACGCCGCAAGTATTCGGGGAGAGTGGTTCCACGGTTGTGGCAGCGCCGAGCAACCCGACCGCAACCACCCTGGCCGCTAGCTCCAATCCAACCCTTTTCGGTGAACCAGCTCAGTACGTTGCAACTGTCACTCAGGCAGGGAACCCAGTGACAGTAGGGGTCGTGAACTTCACCTCAGATGGCCTGCCCATCTCGAGCTCCACCGCCGTAGACGCAAGTGGTCACGCTCGAGTCACTGTCAGCTTGAATGGCGGTCAGCATACTGTCTTTGCTGATTTCACCGGCGGCGGAACTGCAGCTCCACCCAGCAGTTCGAGCCCACTCACCGTCGTAGTGAATCCTGCTGCCACCACGGTCACGATGGCTTCAAACGTTTCGCCATCCAACTTCGGCGACAAATTGGTTTTCACCGCGCAAACCTCGGCAGAACTCGGGGCCCCTAGTGGAGGAACGGTCACATTCACCGATGGTGGTGTACCTATTGGAGTACTTTCGGCCGTTTTCAACTCCGTTTCTTTCGCGGACAGCTCTCTTTCTGTCGGTACGCACACCATCGTTGCTTCCTATTCCGGCACTTCAAACTTTGGGCCTTCAACTTCTGCCCCCTTCGTGCAGGTGGTCAATCCCGCTCCTGCTGTGAATTATTCGCTCACCACGGACAAAACCTCAGCTACGATTGCAGCCGGACAGGCCGCCACCTTCTTGATCACTACCACCTCTGTAAGCGGCTTCAACGGAGCGGTCAAGTTTGCCTGCGGTCAGCTTCCCGCGTTTACTACCTGCAAATTTTCGCCTTCCAGTGTGGCCGTTAGCCCATTCGCAACTACCGTGGTAACGCAGCTTACAATCCAGACTGCAGGGTCCAGCGCCCAACTGATCCATCCTTTACGAAAAAATAGAGTGAACGCAATCTGGTGGGCAGCAGGCCCGTTCGCTTTCGGACTGATCCTGGTCGGTACTGGAGTGAAACGCAGAACCCGGTTTTTTGCGCTACTTGGCGTTTGCCTTGCGCTGGTTGTATTTGTCAGCGCTATTGGGTGCGGAGGAGGGGGACCGCCACCACCACCGCCGCCCACCACTCGACCGGTAACGCCTGCGGGAACCGCGAATGTTGCAGTTACCGCGACAAGTAGTCCCTTCTCGGGAGCAAACGCAACGAACCCGACTCAGCAGCTAAATCTTTCGGTTACTGTTCAGTAATCGCTAACAGCTAAGGAGAAGCAAGGGCCAAAGCAGGCCCTTGCTCTTTATTCCGGAACGATCTTGCGTTGCGTCTCCGTGAGCGCGCTGTTCCCGACCAGCTTCTACTCGCCATCCGGCATCTCAGGGAGTATGCTTTCTTCTTTCAGGAGCTGCTCCCATGCCTGAGAATCCAGATTCTCCTCAGCAACCATCAACTCCGGGTCAGCAGCAGGGGTCTGCGCCTGCGCCGCAGTACGCGCCTGGGCATGTGCCCATAACAGAGGAGTTCGACCGCGCCAAATGGACTCTCCCGCCGGCAGTTCCGGTAGCGATTGCCGCCGTGGTCGTCGCCATTGTCATTGCCGTGGTTTCGTTCACCACTCGCCAGAAGCCGGTTCTTAGCGGAGCGATAACGAAGATTGCCACCGCTGACCAGCAAGGCAATACGATGGTCGCCGTCCAGGTAAAGCTCAACAACGTTGTGGACAAGCAGCTCTGGGTCAGGAATATTGACTTGAATCTGGAAACTGGGGATGGCAAAAAGTTCACCGATCAGGCCGCTCCATCGGGTGATGTGCAGCGCTATCTGAAAGCATTTCCGCCCTTGCAGGAGGCCAGTGCGGACCCGTTGCGCGAAGAACTCAAAATTCCGCCGCGGACTGCGTACACCGGAGTGGCTGTATTTTCCTTTCCGGTGGATCAAAAGACCTTTGAGGGACGTAAATCGCTGAGTCTGCAGATTCAGATCTATGACCAGCCCACATTGGTACTCAAGAATCCGTGAAGCTCCGGAGAAGCGTGCCTTTCGGATTCCGATAATTTCGATATAAAAATATCTTCTTGACTTTTCCTCTGGGGTATAGAGAATTCCGGCGGATCGAAAGCCTTGCGTTTCTCAACGCTCTGGCCTGTCCGCCGCGAGCGAATGAACGTTCGAAAAGACTTCCTTCCATCCTGGAGGAATCCCGATGAAGCTTCGACTCTACGCCCCTATTGTTCTTTTATCCGTACTTCTTCTTGCATTTCCCGCTGCCGCCCAGGTCAGCGCCGCCGATGCGCAGTTGAACGGCACCGTGCGCGACCAGACAGGCAGCGTGATCGTCAAAGCCACGGTGAGCTTACGGAACCCTGATACGAATCACGTATATACAACCACTTCCAACAGCACAGGATTCTACATTGTCGCCAATTTGCCTCCGGGGAATTACGACCTCACTGTGGAATCCAAGGGATTTGGAACGTTTTCGCGCAAGGCACTTGCCCTGAGCGTGGGCCAGGTCGCCACCCAGGACGTTACGCTCAAGGTAGCTTCCACTGCCGAGCAGGTCACGGTCAGCACAGAAGCGCCTACCATCGAGCCGACGCGCACGGAAGTAAGCCAGGTGATTGAAACGGACCAGATCCAGTCTCTGCCCATCAGCGGGCGCCTGTTTACTGACTTCGCCCTGCTCACCCCGGGCGTGACAACCGGCCGCATCAGCCTGCAGTCCACATTTACGGATCCGAGCGTGACGCGAATCTCCTTTGGCGGACAGCGTGATCTCAGCAACAGCGTGACCGTGGACGGAGCTGACAACATCGCGGCGGTCACAGGTTCGCAGCGCGCCACTCCTTCCCAGGAAGCGGTGAGCGAGTTCCGCGTGGTCAACAACAGCTTTGGCGCCGAATACGGCCGCGCCCTCGGCGGAATTGTGAACATCGTCACCAAGTCCGGCACCAACGATTTGCACGGCTCGATTTACGAGTACATGGAGAACAACGACGTCAATGCCAAGTCGATTCTCACGCAGCCTGGCTTTGACACTCTTCGGCAGAACCAGTTCGGCGCAACGCTAGGCGGCCCGATTCAGAAAGACAAAACATTTTTCTTCGCGAATTATGAAGGTCAGCGCCGCGCGCAGTCTCCTACCTATCCTGGCATCCTGGTTCAGAACCTGTCCGCCATTAACGCCGTCAAGCAAAGCTTCGGGCTGGCGCCCGAAGATCTTAACGTTCTCAAGACGGCGGACATCGACAACGGGTTCGTCAAATTCGATTATCAGCTCAACGATAAGAACCGCCTCTCCGCCCGCTACAACATCCAGGACGGCACGGACTTGAACATGCTGGTGGGTGAGACGCTGGACGGAGGCGGCATCGGTGCGCCCAGCAGCGGCCGCAACGGCTTGTTGCGCGACCAGGCGATCGTTACCACATGGGACAGTCAACTCGGCTCCAACCGCAACAATGACGTTCTGTTCCAATGGGCGCAGCGAAATTATGGCTTTCCGGGCGTCACCGGCCAGCCCAACCTGGATGTTCCCAACGTGCTGCTCTTTGGCCACAACTTTGGCGCATTCGACCGTTATGACGAGAAGCGGACCCAGCTCTCTGACACGTTTTCCATCATTCACGGAAAGCACTATGTCAAATTCGGCGGCGATGTGAACTACGTGCAGAACTTTGTCATTAATCCCGGCTTTACTCCGGCCCGCATCATCTTCCCAAGCCTCGATGACCTGCTGGCATCCGGCAGAGCAGGGTGGGGCAGCACTCCATGTCCGCCCCCGCTGGTTGGACTGGTTGCGCCTTGCATCGCCGCGTTCTTCTGGGGTGCGCCGATCGGTCCCGGGCCGTTCGATCCCAATGCTGCGTCGCCTTCACTGCCCACAAGCTGGGCCAATCCGTTCCTGCCCTCTGCTATCGGCGACTTCTCTTTCAATCTCAACCACAGCTACTTCGGCTTCTTTGCTCAGGACCAATGGAAGCTCACGCCGACGCTGACCGTGAACTACGGTTTGCGCTACGACTGGGAAACGGGGCTTGGTTTCTTCATCAACCCATATCGAAAGGAATTCCAGCCCAGAGTTGGACTGGCATGGGCGCCGGATTCGAAGACGGTGGTGCGCGCGGGCTACGGAATCTTCAATGACCGCTATAACCTCACGTTCTTCTTTGTGCCTTCGCAACAACGACCTCCGGTGATCGCCGGCCTGCCCACCAACAACAACCAGACCACGGGAGAATGGATCCTGAACAGCATGTTCCTGCCGACGCCGTGCGTTCTGAGTGGCTGTCCAACGCCGCCGCCCGGCGCTCCTCTCCCACCCGGAACGGTGCCCCCGCCGCTGTTGAGCTCGGCTTTTGAAAACCTGATCACCAGCGGGTCGTTCCCCAACAACTCTCTCTTTGTCCAGGGCGGCACCATGGTGGACCGTAATCTCATTCCGCCTTATTCAGAGCAGGCCAGCCTGGAAATTGATCGCCAGATTGGGAATGGGCTGACGGTCGGCTTAGGATATCTGTTTGTTGCAGGACATCATCTGGTTCGTCCTATCGACCTGAACGTCGGCCCGGCTGTCGGCCAAGAGGTTGGCACAGGCAAGGACATCTACGCCTTCGCGGTTAATGATCCAAATATTCCAGCGCCGCCCGGTGGATCCAACGGTACGAATGGAATTTTTTATTTCACTGATTCCAGCGGCAACTCGGTTTATCACGGCGCGACGCTCCAGGTGATAGAGAAGGCCAGCAAGTATTTCACGCTCAACGCCAACTACACGCTTTCTCACACACTTGATGACGGCACATTTGTCACTTTTGTCAGCACGCCGCAATCCAACGCGCAACGCAATCTGGAGCGAGCCAATTCGAACCAGGATGCTCGCCACCGGTTTGTCGCGAACTTCGTGGCTGATACACCAGACCATGGTCTACTGCGGTATTTCGAGTTGAGCAGCATTATGACTCTGCAGTCAGCGCGGCCTTTCACATTGTTTGTCGGCTTTGATGCGAACAACGATGGGAACCCGGTCACCGACCGTGTTGGCAACTCACCTCGCAATAGTTACCGCGGCGACACTCTCAAGACCGTTGACCTGCGACTCTCGCGCACATTCCACCTCAGCGAGCGCAAGCGACTCGCGGTGTCATTTGACGCTTTTAACGTGTTCAACACAACGAATGTGGATGAAGTCTTCTCCGTGTATGGCGCGCCTGATTTTATCGGTCCGGTGCCGGAACACTTTGATGACGGCATTTTTGGGCCCAGCGGCGCAGTGGGTACCCCGCGAACTGTGTTCAATCCCAGGCAATTCCAGGGTGGATTGAAGTTCACTTTCTAGATAGCGTATCCCTTGGTCGCCGGCTGCGCTGTGGCAGCCGGCAGCTTTTTTTTCAGAACAGATCAGGGGTTTGCGGCCGCACCCTTCAGCGCCCTTCCTGCGTTCACTCCCGTCATCTTCCCATCAGAAAATTCGAGTTGCCCGTTCACGAAAACGTAGTTCACCCCGGTGGATAGCTGCGCCGGTTCCGTGTATGTGGCCTTGTCGATGATCGTTGCGGGATCAAAAACAGTAATGTCGGCGAAGAAACCTTCTTTAAGCAGGCCGCGGTCGCGCAGGTGTTCGCGTTGCGCGGGCAGGGAAGTGATCTTCCGGAGAGCCTGCTCCAGCGGCAAAAGGTGCAGGTCGCGCGCGTAATGCGCGAGAAATCGTGGCATGCTGCCGAAGCCGCGCGGATGGCTGTGCGGCTCAAAGAGCGGCCCATCCAGCGGCATCTCGTTGAAGTCGAGGCCGATGCTGGTCCACGGCTGTTTGAGGCCGTACTGTAAATCATCTTCGCCGGCAATGAAATAGAGAGCCTGGCTCCGTCCCTGGTCGGCAATCACCAAATCGAAGAGCGCATCGAGCGGGTCCTTTTTTTGTATTTGCGCGATCTCGGCAACGGTTTTGCCAGTCAATGGCTTCAGGTTCTGTTCCACGACAGATGCCACCATCACGCCCGGAGCTCCACCGCTGGCCAGGTAAAGGTTTTCCCAATCAGGGTGCTCTTCTGCCATCTCCGTCTTAATGCGCGCGCGGATTGCCGGATCACGCAGCCTCTCCAGCAACTTGTCCGTGCCTCCATTCGCCACCCAGGGCGGCAATGCCGATGCCAGAGCCGTAGCGCCGGCAAGATAGGGATACATGTCCGCAGTCACGTCGATGCCGGAATCACGTGCCGCCTGCAGTTTGGCGATGACCTGCGGCATTGATCCCCAGCGGCTTTTACCTGCCACTTTGAGATGGAAAATTTCCACCGGGATATGCGCTTCGCGGCCGATGCGCAGCGCCTCATCAATGGCCTCCATCTCACTTTTGCCTTCGCTGCGCATATGAGTGGCGTAGATGCCGCCGTATTGCGAAGCTACTTTGGCGAGCTCGATCAGTTCCTCCGTCTTTGCGTAATGTCCAGGTGGATAAATTAGCGCCGTGGACATGCCCAACGCACCTTGCTGCATCGCCTGCCGCACCAGCGCTTTCATCTGCTCGAGTTCCTGCGGGTTCGGGGCACGATCGTCGTCGCCCAAAATAGCCTCGCGTACCTGGGCCGCACCGACGTATGTTCCCAGGTTGATCGGCGTACCTTGCCGCTCCAGGCGCGTGAAGTAGCCGTTAAGATCTGTCCAGTCGATCTTCAGGTGATAAGGCTCCAGAAATGGCATGGCAGCCTTGATGGTCTTGGCATTTTGCGGCGCAGCCGATCCGCCTTCACCAGTGATCTCTGTGGTGATCCCTTGCGAGAGCTTATTGATGGCCCGGTTATCGATTAACAGCGGAAACTCGGATTGCCCGAGCATGTCAATGAATCCAGGCGCAACCACCATCCCTCGCGCGTCGATCGTCTTTTTTGCCGAAGCGCCGGCCAATTTTCCGATGGCGGCAATGCGATCGCCACGAATGCCCACGTCGCCGTAATACCACGGATTTCCAGAACCATCGATGATCCGTCCGTTCAGGATCAGGACGTCAAAAGTGGGGCTGGCAGACACTCGCTGCGTCACCGCTATCGGGGATAGAGCGAGAATAAGCGCGATCCGTAGCATCAACCGCCATTGCATCGTTGGTTGCTCCTGTGTTCGTGATTCGAGCAGTGTAGCTCAGGCAAGCTGCATTCAGGATAGCTTTGCCGCTCTGACCATTTGCCAACGCCCTAGGTTGTTAAGGTACGCCCACCTTCTCTGGTCCAGTTGTACAATGGCCGACACTAACGACGGCTCGAATACCAGGTTCGGAGTGCCTGCCATGAAGATTCTTTGCTTCGCTCTTTCTGTTGCTATTTGTACGAGCGCCGCTGCGCAGCAGCACGCCTCGCATGCTCAACCTCAACAGCCTAAGCCGGCAGTACTGGTCACCGGCGTCGGCAATGCACATCATCCCGTAACAACCAGCAATCCTGAAGCGCAGCAGTTCTTTGATCAGGGACTGCGCTACATTTACGCGTTCAATCACGACGAGGCCACGCGGTCTTTTGAGCGCGCCGCTCAAATTGATCCCAAGATGGCCATGGCGTGGTGGGGCATTGCTGAGTCGGTAGGGCCGAACTACAACGATCCCGCTGATCCCGCACGATTTAAGCGGGCGCATGATGCTGTTAGCAAGGCACAGGAGCTCTCTCAGGGCGCGTCGGCCAGCGAAAAAGCATACATTGGCGCGATGGCAAAACGCTTCCCTGCGGATCCGCAAAGCAACCTCCGTGAGGCGGCCGAGCAGTATCACGATTCCATGAGGGAACTGGCCAAACAATTTCCTGACGACCTGGACGCGGCCACACTTTTTGCCGAATCCGGGATGAACCTGCATCCGTGGGGGCTGTGGCATGTGGATGGCTCGCCAGAAGTAGGCACAGAGGAAATTGTCGCCACTCTGGAGTCCGTCATCCGCCGCGATCCGGAACACGTTGGCGCAATTCATTACTACATACATGCCGTCGAGGGTTCGCCGAATCCGGAGCGCGCGTTAGCGGGCGCGAATCGTCTGGCGGCGCTTGCTCCCAGCGCCGGCCACCTGGTGCACATGCCGGCGCACGTTTACATCCGCACGGGCGACTTTGAGTCGGGCGTGAAGACCAACCTTGCCGCTGCGGCAGCCGATCGCAATTACATGCAGAACGGCGGTATCCCGGGAATCTATCCCGCCATGTATTACAGCCACAACCTGCATTTCGTCGCCATGTGCGCCAGCATGAACGGGACCTATCCAGAGGCCCAAAAAGCAGCGGAGATGCTTGCTGCCCATGTCGGACCGCTGGTGAAAGATATGCCTCCGCTGGAAGGGTTCATGACCATTCCCATGGCAGTGCAAGTACGTTTTCAGAGGTGGGACCGGGTTCTCAGCATGCCACAGCCGGATTCCGGGATGAAGATTGCAGGCGTGTTCTGGCATTTCTCACGCGGCATGGCCCTCGCCGCCACGGGCAAGGTGAATGAAGCGCAAACGGAATACCAGTTCGTCCAGCATGCTGCCGAGCAAACACCGCCCGACGTCGTGTTTGCCATGCCGGTAAACAACCGCGCAAAGGACGTTCTTACCATCGCGCAGAATGTTCTCGCCGCGAAAATCGCGCTGGCGAAGCACGACAATGCGAGCGCTGTCCGGATGCTCCGTGAAGCCGTTGCCATGCAGGATACGCTCAAATACGCCGAGCCGCCCGACTGGTTCTATCCCGTCCGCGAGTCGCTCGGCGGCGCCCTGCTGCGCGCCGACGAGGCGGCCGACGCCGAGGCCGTCTTCCGCGCCGACCTGGCCCGGAACCCGCGCAACGGCCGCTCGCTGTTCGGGCTCGCGGAGAGCCTGCGCGCGCAGGGCAAGACGGAGGAGGCCGCCAGCGTGGAGGA
>Ga0134125_10009873_pt1 | contig 10735 bp, 8 predicted proteins | sample KB31751_FD_96464 | JGI IMG/M metagenome (GOLD analysis project Ga0134125, IMG submission 96464) | Terrestrial soil microbial communities with excess Nitrogen fertilizer from Kellogg Biological Station, Michigan, USA - KB3-175-1 | ecosystem: Environmental > Terrestrial > Soil > Unclassified ...
AAGAACCCAAAGGCGACGTAGAGCTAAAAGACCAGCCACACAAAGTTGATCCAATCCTAACATTTCTAAAGCTAATTTTTGCTATCATTCCGACCGACTTGAATCCAGAACTCTCGGCACATCCAGAACTATCCAACTGGCCTTCGAGAGTCGTTGCCAATTCGACCCCACAAAGAAACCCTAATACACCAAAGGAAAATGCGACATCGGCGACATACTTACTGTACGAACCATCGGAAACTACAAAGGGAATGACCAAACCATTCGTTAATGTCGGCTATCGACAATATCTAAATCAAGATATGACTCATTCCGATCGCCTTATTCGCTACGGCGGCTTTCTTCCATTGGTTACGTTTGATCAATCTTTCCTAGAGGTTACCGAGACAACCGGGACTTTGGACGAACCAGCGACCGATCCTATTTATCGGACATCCTTCAACGTTAATCCCTGGCGCTTACATGATTTATCTTGGTTCTATGGCGTCGATTTTTTGACTCAAACATTGCTAGATGGCGAGATTTATAACATTTATCGAAAGGGACCGGAAACTACAATCACAAAGGGAGATGATGGGAAAGAAATTGAGAAGGAGGTGGAAAAGCGAATTATACTCAAACCTTCCACCAAATTTCTTCGCTTTCGCGCCAATGGCCCCTCTATTCGTTTTTCAGCAATTGGAAACCCAAACGAACTTTTCCCAAATAGCAGCGAGGATGTAAATAGGAAACGCTTGGGGAATTGGAGAACGATGAACATTCCAAACGACTTGCGCCCGCTTTTCGACATCACTCAGCCAGGCGGTGATCTTTCTTCCTCCAATTCGGTTGTAGAACTAGTCTACGACATTACAACAGCCTCCAAGATTCCATCGGATAGAGTAGAAAGCATGGATGAGATGCGCGAGGATTTAAACACCGAGGGAGGCGATTTATTCATCAAAGCTGGGCGAAAATCGATTCAACAAATCTACCAGACAGCCTCTGACCTTTGCGAAATCGAACTGGCTTTAAATTTGAGCTACGGCTTACAAGAGAGCGAAACATTTGTCAAAGAAAGGAGCGGTGTATCAACAATTAACCATCCGAATTCACATCTCGTCAAATCGTTTGCACAGGACTTTGACAATAATCAAGCCTCATTTTCCTTATACCAAAATGACGTTAGAAGCATCATATCCGCCTCGATACCGCTCCTAGACGATGAACGTGGAAAGTTTCTGGATGAATTTGATGAAGTAACAAAACTAGACAAGTTAAAAGACTTTGAAGAAAAAGCCCTGCTGATGCAAATGTACTTTCCTCAATTCGACCCTCTTGGCTATTATCAAATAATAAATCAAAAAGAAAAACCAGAAGAAGGAGAAGAAAAGGAGGCGGTAAACGAAAAAGAGAGTAGTACGGAAGTGTCTGAACCCACCGACATTTCCTTTCGGTCTTTCCGTATAAACGATCCAGAAGAGACATTTTCTGGTCACCCGTTACATGGTAAAGTCTCTAAGGGATTGATAGGAACTAGTCTCTTAATGAATAGTACACACCGAATAAGAGACTTATTCTTTAAGTACGACATATCCAAACCACCTTACACGAACATAACCGAGCATCTCTTTGCCGCCTGGAATCTTCAACACACTCCTGATGAAATAAAACTAAAGTGGGAGTTGTATAGACAACTTATGAACGACCTCGCTCGCAATCTTTTCGAATGGCTATTAGTCACAAAAGCAAGTACGGAAAATGAACTGCACGGAGGAAACCTAGGATACCAACGTCAAGCCCTGCTCAACAAGAAAGGCGAGAGGGCGCATGCAATTTATCTGGACAACGAAACAAACTCTGTCGCAAGCCTTCAAGGTGTTCAGTTGCGTCTAAACATTTCTAGTTTATTTAATTGGCTAGACGACCCTGACCAAAAGAAAAGAGAAGTCGCCGAGGAATATTTCAAAGCAATACATGATATCTTTTCAGATCAAATAGAAAAGAAGGGTCTTGTTCGCCTTAGTTATTGGCCATCATTTGCCAACTGGGATAGAGATTCGCTACCAGACCCATTTAAACCTAACGACGCACACTTTGAACCACCTATTTCATTTAAAGGAAAAGAATTGATTGTGGAGGCTGAAGCAACGGCGGTGGAAACTGAGCAACCAGCGCCAATACCACAAGATCAGCAAACTCCCCTTCCGCAACTATCTGAAGAACAACCTACCAAAGAACAAGAAAATGAAGAGATGCTAATTGAAACTCAACCCTTTCCCCAGTCTAGCCCCACCAGACAGGTCGTAGCACTCCCTGACTTGGAAATAAGGTCCCAGCAACAACAAAAGGCATCCGAATCGCAATCTACGGTATTAAGCCTCGCAGATGAACTCATCAACACCTGCTTGGTTTCCAACTTAGTAGTTGGCATGAAGAATGAGCTCGGTTATTTACAAAGGGCGACAAGCAAGGTCTTGGATCATGAAGAAGAACAAGCGGTAATCATTAACGAGAAGGACAGAGAGCTAAGCCAGACTGCTGGCAAGGTTTTGGCAAAAGCCAAGAGTTGAAATATTTCGAATAAAAGGGTGTAAGGCTTTAGAAGTTACGACGGACTTTAGGGGAGGGGACAGGAGTTTCGATGGGACAGTAGGGGATTTTTACAAAAGCAAAATTATTTTCTAATCCGGAACCAATTTTTTCCAGCATTGAGCTGAGAAAGGCTGGGAAAAAATGGGCGGCGGTCGTTCTCCCAATACCCAAATCTACAATAAATTCGAGAAGCTTAAAAAGAGTATACTTACTAGTGATACCGAACTTGGTTTACTTCGCAAAGTCGACCCGAGTAAATATTTTCCCTTACGAGAGGGCGATCCATCTTTCTTCACAGCCCCTCCATTAGCGTCGGCCACTTCTACATCTGGAAATTTAACTTTAGATCAAACCAAGAATGCGACAAACATTCCCTTGCATAGTACCAGTGCAAAGGACCAACAGAAGACAGGATTTGGAACCTCCAAGACCGACTATACCGACGGGGTGGACTTTGTCGAGAGCTATGATGCAGATAAAATCTACGAGCTGGAAACTGAGAACTATATACTCGGTTACTTATCTCTGTTACCAAAGATTATTGAAAGATTGGCCGAATTGTATAAAACGACCAAGCGAAAGATGGGAACGCTGCTAGAGTACCATCAAAAAGTCTTGTGCTCCAACGCATTTGCCGGCTTTGCCGCCGTTCGATTAGGGGAGATTGGTATTTCTAACAATCGTAAATACTTGCAGCAATTATTTAGAACGACTAGATTCGACTCAAAGATCTGTACTAAAGTCGGACGGCGTTTCGGCAAAACTTACACCGCCGCGGCCATCATTGCTGCTCTATTAGTCTCTCAACCAAACTGTAGCGGCATTATGCTATGCATAAAGCAAAAACTGGCTAGAGAAAATTGTTCGAAAATTTTGAGGCTCTTGAAGGATATTATCGAAGATCCGCAGTCACCAGTCAAAGGAGCCGAAATCGTCAGTGCTAGTGTTGGAGATGGAACTATCAAGGTCAAATCAGTTCATGGCACTCTAAATGAAGTATATTGTACACCAGATCCGAAGAGAAGTAATCAACGTGGTCAAGGAACCAAGGAAGGATTTTTCTTCTTGGACGAGTCAGACTTTTACGATCAAAAATCCCTTGACACTATCCAACCCATTTTTGCTATGCGAATTCTAGCTTGTATGTTTACCTCTCAAAGCTACAGCGTTTCTCCGGCATCGAAGATGGTGGCAAATGCCATAGAGCCGAATGGGAAGCGAACTTGGCGCGAATATACAATCAAGCCTGGCCATGTCAGTCTGCTCATTTCTGACGACTATGCACCATTAGATACGAGTCGAGAGGATAGCGAAGACTTTATTTTAAATGGAAAAACCAAAGACAAGACTGGCAAACCGCCAGGAATCAATGGAAATAACGCAGAGGGAAATGCTGCGCAGACCGATCCACTGCGAAGTTTAAGGCGTCCTTGGTATAACCCAATTTCAAAGACTCTCAATTTTCAGCGCTATCAACTACGGCAACTGGAAATTGAAAGAAATGCACAAAAGGATGAGGCACAGAGACAATTAATCAAGGGGAAGAAGAACAAGAATAACAACAAAAAGACAGGGGAAAACAATGCCACTGCATTTACCGATTTTGATGCGAGTGATTACGCCGATGGTGGTATACAAGCTGCTAAGGATTTTGCAGAATACAATGCATACATGGAGAGTCTGGTGAACCAAAGAGACCGCAAAAGAGAGATGTGGACAACTGCCGAGTGCATTTGGCTTTTCACACTTCCCGGTCATTTGGATGTTATCGAGATGCGAAAGCTCAAGACAATGATGCTTCCTGAGGAATTTGCTCGTGAAATGCTAGGCGAGATTCCCGAGCTCAACTTTGACCTACACCCAGCCTTTCCAGCCGAAGCCATTAATCGCCTCTTTCACCCCGACAATCGATTCAATGAAATAGATTTGTATGCGCCAATACGATGGCTCATTAGTTTTGACCCAGCAAGTGGTGGAAGTTCAGACAGTACAATCCTCTCAGCTCTCGTCTATCAAGGACTTCCAACATATTCAATAGATGAAGAGAAAGAGCTTAACAGTAACAAAACACAGACACAAAAGTATGTTGACAGACTTGCCAAACAATTGGGCATACAACATGCCAATGCACAAAGTAGACCGACAACCAGTTCGATAACAAGTATAACTGGAGGAAGTACAACAATGGCCAGGACATTGGAGAAAACGGGTTCTGCAAGTATGCAACAAACCTTTGTGGTACGCCTCAAGTAGCAATAATAGGAGAGAGGAAGAGAGGGGAGGGACTTGGTCACGGGAAAACTTTCCCTTTGACCACCTTCCTAATTAGGACGGCAAGGACCGACCCTCTAACCGCCGGGGTCGCCAGTTTTTCCAATTGGCCACCGACTGGCCAGTAAATGCTCGGCGCTCCCTCGGTGGATATTTTTGAATTTGGAACTTTTTGAATTTATTCTTTCTGCCCCTTCTGAGGCCCTTTTTTATTTCTCTCCCTAGAAATTCTATGAGTATCAATAGTTATAGAGAAAAATCTAGAAAAAATTCCAGTGTTAAAACGAAAATTCTAGGTTAAGTAGAAACATTGCAATAGAATTTCAAAGTTTTGATGTTGACCTTCCTAATTAGGAAGGTCAAGCACTTTTCCCCCCATGACTCTCGATCTTACCATCTATTGGGTCTAGAAATTTTATTTTAACACTGGAATTTTTTCTTCATGTTATAATGCATTATACAAGTGCTAAAGAATTTCTACAGCTTACAGGATGTGAGATCATGTCGAAGAAGGATGCCCTGGACGCTGAAATTCCAGCCTTAATTATGCTCCGTCATATAAAAACTCTCCATCAGAAATATCCATTGTGGAAAGACTTACCTATACTAGTAATACCAGAAAACAATACTAGACACGCTGCAAATCAATTGGGAGAGTACTTGCAAGCTGCCAACTTGGAACTCGAGCACATTGGCGGTCGCGTTGACAAATTAACCATCTTGCGATGTATTGAACGTGACGGAGTTACAGCAGCTGACTTGCCAGGTATTACTACAACCAATTCGAACAAGACTGCGGCAGTGGCAAGAATTGGAATGCGATTGCGAAAAGGAAAAACGGCCATTGCGATCTCAGGCCGATTTGTTACCTCAACTCCCGATCCAGATGATCCTAGTAAAACTGTAGAACCTCTGAAAATGTTAGAACGAATTAGGCGAGAGTTTCTCTCATTTCAGACAATTCCACCCTCGATGGAAAGGCACACTAAGATGGTTACTTTCAGCGGAAAGGTGGTTGGATCGACTGACGATTGTGTTTCATGCGTTTTGCTCCTAGAATGTGGAAACGTAGAGTTCGAGCGTCAGGCACTTCTTAAAACTATTAATCAAGGAATTTCAATAGGACAAAGAAGGATGTAAAAGAAGGAATAAACTTTTTCGCTGCGTCAGCTTTTTTTGAAAAAGTTGGACTTTTGTTTTGTTTACATCACCCGCGAAAATGCAACAGCAGTTATTTCTAGCCGTACTCTTAGTCACAATTTCTCAAGCGTTGGCATCGTATCGACCTCCGAGGATAGTATCGATCCCTGATTTGACTCAATCAGCAAGGGTTATCGAACGGACTGGCAAAGAGTGGAATTATCTACTCCAACAAGCCTTCCAATTTCGAATCGTCGATGACGATGGTTGGTGTCGCGATGCTCAAGGCTGTCCCAACGATGAATGTTATTTCTCTACAACGAAAATAGGAATAGAAGAGTTTATCGCTCGCATGAATTTTTCCACTGTTACAATCCCGCCAGAGGGTGTAACGGCCGAATTGAACGACAGTAAAATCGCTTGCGAATTAGTTAGATTGGCAAATAACGACCTAGGAACTTGTAAAAACATTTAATTTGCTCCATTTCTCACTTTGATATCTCTATTTTTATTAGTTGATTGATGGAAAGCAAAATAATTTAAATTCTCTAAAGCTTTCTTTCTTTTTTTGTCTGCTTGGGTTTGTTGAGAGCTTGTAATTAATTATCAAACCCTCCTAATTAAGTAGCAGATGATGAATGGGCAACCCAGTACATATGTCTGCAGTATTCTCGCCTTGATCTGTTTATTTGGCCATCTACAGCGAGGCCTGGCACAATTTCCGAGCATCAACCAAGCCTACGACACAACAAACGCTTCTCAGTTGACAAACACTGGTGACATAACCCGTATCGTGCGAAATGTCTTCCTGCCAAATCAAAATAACGACGTAGAAATTCAAGTTCGTTCTACAATTCGTTTTGACCAAATATACGCCGGTTTCAATGGAACATACACACACGTAACGCCCAAACAATTATCATTTGTCTACCCCTGGTGTGTCAGTAGGCCACCTACCTTCAGTCCCCCACCTCCCGGGCCAAATGGATGCACTGGAAAGACTTATTATGGTAGATATAATATTCCATCATCACAGACAGGATTCAACAACGTCCCTGATAATTCAAGTGTTGTCAATGGTGTCACGGCTATGAATCAAATCTTAGGGAATTTTATACCAGCAACTGATCAAGGCACTTTGCCATATTATGGAGTCGTAACATGGGTTGCCGATCCTAGTTGCCCTGTAAATGTAAGTACCGCATGGTTGATTGGATTTGACTCAGCCGGATTGTTTGACATTGGCGATCCGACACCGATCGAATATTGTGAATCGGCAACAGGTAAATGCCTTTGGCTAACCAGCTATGGCCTAGGTTGCACGAGTCAAGCACGGTCACCAAATTCCCCTCGCTTCTCTCCACAAGCAGTCGTAGTGCCGGTCTGTCGAATGTACACTCCAAATAATTTTCTCGATACCACTCCGGCTAATGTCGATCTGGCTTTTGGTCCAAACTATAATGGGCCACTCAATTTGAACCCAAATGCCGTGGTTTACATGATTAGAATCGACAATCTCATAGCCACATATTATGTACAATATTACATAAAATTGATTTATATGGACGGAAGTAATGATGTCTTTAAGATGGAAACAGAGTTCAACACGATAGAATATTTTGCATCCGCTGGGAAGACACCGGCTCTGCTGTATTTCTGTACTGGCAATTCAGACAATTGTACACTTCCTTCGACACCGGCGTTCAATGAAGTTCAATTGGGCTATCTAGTGCCATGCAATTGCGGTCCGACAAACACCAATACAACTGGCAACGTTGTCTGTGGAAACAATCCTTCAAACAATGGCACCGTCTTGTTGCAAACTCCCATTCCGCGCCTGTCAATCCCATTCTTCTCCAACCCAGGTGGTTTTCAACCGTCGCCTGTTTGTGCCATAGGGTTTGCAACGAATCTAAATAGTAGCAATCCTGTTCAAAACGTACCCTTTAGCATTATCAGCGGGTCGTTTGGTGGCCTGGCTCCGTTGCAATATGCCTGGAGATGGATTAACACACCCCAATCGACGGCGGTGATACAACCACCTGTTACAACTCAATCGGTTATAGCCACAGTCTTCGCACCGGGGAGTTATACAATTCAACAGACTGTGACTGGAGCGAACGGCTTCTCAGCCACTTGCCAATTAAATATTTTTGTCGATGCCGGACAACCTGTAGCCTGTTTGCAAATAGCCAACCAAACAACGGCCAACATACTTTATGTTGCAATTGGAGAGTCTGTCAGTTTTGATGCCTCGTGTTCTACAAATCCGCTGGGAACCCCGTTGACATTTGGTTGGATCGGTGCTTCGTTCTTTAATACTTCAATCACTGGATTGCCCTTCTCAATTAGCACCAACAGTGGGCCATCGATGACGCTCTCAGGACTCTTCCCTGGTTCAGGCACACTTTACTTGAATGTGACAAACGAAATAACTAATGCCTGGAAAGTGGTTTATATTTATGTCGTCCCAATGACAGTACCAAGTTCAGCACCCTATGCTCCGTTTGTTGCCCCATTACCACCCACCACTCAATGCTTCGTCCCAGGGCCAAATACTACAATCCCTTGGTTGGTTCCAAGTACAGCACCACCACTTGGTAATTTACCAACTTCTCCCAACTCGCCAATGTCCGTCAACCCGTCGGGAAGTTCGCCCTTCAGTGGTTTGCTCTCTCCCGCCGCCTATTTGCCAGAATGGGTAGGAATAACTGGAATAATTCTAATAGTCACGATAATAGTCTTTCTGGTTCTCATGGGAATTTGTCTGCGAGCAGCCAAGCGTAGGCGACGATTAGATCGCGCGTTAGACGAGCGGCAACAATTACAGGAGCTTGGAATAGTTGGAGCGGGTGCTAACACAAGAAATCGTGGCTGGTTTGGCCAAACCTTCTATAATGTGTAAATAAAAATTCAAAAATTCAAACAATCCTAAAAGTTGTCACCCGTCACAGAAAACATGAGCTCCTCTAACACCGACTCAGCTTCTATACAGCAAAAGTTACTTCAGAACCCAAAAATAGCAAAACTAAAGAATGCTATCACGCAAAGGGTTCTTCATTTGATGCAAGAAGGCATTCCCACGAAAATAGCCGACCTCACCGAACAGTTCCAGCTTGCTCCATTGAGTACAAGTTCTCATTTGTCATCTCTGCAAGCAGCCGCATTGGCTACGGCCTCAGATCCTGGAAAAGTGTTAGAGCAGATCGTGAATTCTTTAAGGGACAAAGCTTTCGAACTTCTGGACGACGCAACTTTGCTGGTGACCTGGATTAAACTTAATATGCCCAAGATAGCTGATGGAAACAACTTTGGTGTAGAAATTCAACTTGAGATCGTAAAGGAATTACAAACCGCTGCGCAATTGGCAGCATGTATATTGAGAAACGTTACCAACTATTTTGAGAAGAGAGCGCAGTTGGTTTCCAAGAGCCGTAAGCATCCAGATATCCCAGACTACGCCCGAGTGATACACAATCTCGATGAAAACAATGTCACTTATTGTAGGCGCGACTACACAGATATTAGAGATCGCTACGCATTACTATTCGATATCATCTCCAAGAATTGGGAGAAAATTTGCAAACCACGAACGGAAAACACAGGCCAGTTCTATTAGTTTGTTTTGGGTTGTAAGTTAGATAAGTAAATTGAATAATGACGTAGTAAAAAGATTTTCATTTGAAACTGGTGGGATAAGCAGTTGTTTTTTCAAATTTCTCACTAATTTCTCTTTTGTACTTGTCTCCTCCTCAACTGCAACGCATGGCAGAACCAAAACAAACTCCAGTATGTGGCGGTTGTAAGATACGTGAATGGCTTGCAACACCGGGCCATGAACAAGATGCAGAAGTGTGGAAGAAATCCGAGGTCGAACTTAAAGTAAATACCAACGACACCTACATCAACAAACTATCTGAACATGCAGCAAGAATTCCTATGGCTGTTTATATAGTCATGGCTGACCGGGCAGCAAAGGAAGGTGTTGTCCTGCCAGAAATGAGCCATGCCAAATGGAAGGAACATTTTGACAATCACTTTACTGTTGCCGAAAAATGCGCGATCAAATGAAAGACCAGAAACTCAAGATAGAGGCAATGTATCGCCAAATGGAAGCTCGCTATTCTCCAACTCGCAACACGCCAGAACAAATAGCCAAGGCGTTACTAGAACGAGAGGCGGCAGAGGCAGCTACAACGAAACAAACAACCAATTGATTGTATTTACAATAAAGAAGGTAATAAGACTACATAAGTAAATAAAGCTTTATAATTCAATAGAACAACCTTATTTATTCTAACACTTTAATAGTAGCTAGTTTCAGTAAATGTATCGCCTTCTTGCCAGTCTTTTAGCACCGAATAGGAGAAATGCTCCTCGCAGCGACATGACCATCCTCCCTTTACGCGACGCAAGATGTGTGTGTATCCTCCACCGATCTGAGGTGGTGCCACTGGAATACTTAGCGTGACTGTTTGTTGTGAATCAACCGGCGAGCTTGAGTGGTCAGTCGTAGTACGGTTAAGCAGATGAACTCGCCAATTTCCAGCCTTGGTCTTGCTGACGAGTCGCGCAAAGGCATATGTGCCGTGTCCGGTCGCTGACCACAATACGATTATGGAGCCCTTTTTCCATTTATTGTCGTCGTATCGAAGCGGAGTGGTCATGGGGAGACTGGGGATATTTTTTGAAATTCAAACTTGTTGATTAATTCCTCAGGTCACTCGCTCGCCTTTGATGGATACACAAG
>Ga0134125_10009874_pt1 | contig 10735 bp, 9 predicted proteins | sample KB31751_FD_96464 | JGI IMG/M metagenome (GOLD analysis project Ga0134125, IMG submission 96464) | Terrestrial soil microbial communities with excess Nitrogen fertilizer from Kellogg Biological Station, Michigan, USA - KB3-175-1 | ecosystem: Environmental > Terrestrial > Soil > Unclassified ...
AGCGCCGGTAATGACTATTATTAATGTCGCTCAATTCTTTTTGATAATAATGATTTTGGGATTATACATTTTTAATGTAAGGATCGGTAGCAGTCCTTTTGTTTTGACAAGAAACGAATTAATAGGACCTATTTTTTCCCAACCCGATTATCTTACTTACATCAAAGATGGCATCGGATTAAATCCCCTGTTAAGAAATTACTGGATGGTTATTCATCCCCCAATCCTGTTTTTAGGTTTTGCCAGTACTATTGTTCCAATCTCATTTGCTTATTCTTCCCTCATTACAAAAGATTGGGGCGGATGGGTAAAAGCAGCGCTGCCATGGACTTTATTGAGCGCCTGTGTGTTAGGAACCGGAATTATGATGGGAGGAAAATGGGCTTATGAATCCCTTTCATTCGGTGGATACTGGGCATGGGATCCTGTTGAAAATGCTGCCTTTGTTCCGTGGTTAATTCTCGTTGCCGGATTGCATTGTATGGCTATTTTTAATTCTACTAAAAATGCTTTACGCGCTTCTTACTTTTTTATTATACTCACTTATTTGTTCGTTCTGTATTCTACTTTTTTAACCAGGACAGGAATTTTGGGTGATACATCCGTTCACGCTTTTACAGAAGCGGGAACAGCGATGAATGTACTGATCGGTATTTATGTGCTCGCCATTTCCATTCCTGTTTTTTATTTGTTTTTCAAAAATTATAAAAGCATTCCTTCTATCCAGAAAGAAGAAGATATGTCTTCCCGTGAATTCTGGATGTTTATTGGGTCATTAATTCTTTTCCTTTCGGCATTATTTGTAATTTCTATTACTTCATTGCCTGTTTATAATAAAATTTTCGGAACCAATATCGCCGATCCAGCCGATCGTGAATTTGCTTATAATAAAGTGCTGGTGCTGGTTGCAGTGATTGTAGGATTATTAACAGGGGTTTCGCAGTTTTTAAAATACAAAAACACCAATAAAAAATATTTGTTTCAAAAAATTGGATGGCCTTTGGGAATTGCAGTTATTTTAACTGTATTGCTCATGATTTTTTATCCGATTGATTATTCGAAAAAAGGGCCCGGATTTTTGATTGCAATTGATCTTGCATTGTTCGCATCTGTTTTCTCAGTTTTGGCAAATGCCTTTTATCTTCAATCCGTTTTAAAATTCAATTTAAAAGCCGGAGGAGCTGCCATTGCACACCTTGGATTTGCGTTGATGATTGGTGGAATGCTGATTTCTTCCGGAAATAAAAAGGTGATCAGCGACAATAGCAAAACAGGCTTAATTATTCCATTTGCCAAAGACCCGACAGGAAGAGGGACAGAAAACCCGATGGAAAATCTTACTCTTTTGAAAGAAGTTCCTACGCAAATGGGAAAATATACAGTTACTTATGTAAATGATTCTGCATCCAATGAAAAGGACAGAACCTTTTACAATCTTCATTTTCAAAAAATTGACAATGCAACGGGAAAAGTAGATGAAGATTTTATTTTATCGCCTGATGCTTACCGCATGAAAGACAATAATCTTACTTCCAATCCGGGAACGAAGCATTATTTAACTCATGATATTTTTACCTATATTTCTACGATCTCGGTTCCGGATGCTTCAAAAGATACGACCACTTTTAAGCCACATGAATTAAGCATTGGTGATTCAGTTTTTTATTCGAAAGGATATTATGTTTTGAATGATATTGTTAAAAACCCTGATAATGAAAGGTTCCATTTTGCTCCTACAGATACCGCACTGGTAGCTGATATTACAGTCTATGGACAAGATGGAAGCAGGCATAAAGCTTACCCGGCACTTAGCATTCGCAATGAGCAAATTAGTTTTATCGATGATACGGTCTTTTCTCAAAATCTTTACCTGGATTTTGCAGGAATTTCTTCAAATAAAAAATTTAAGATCAATTCGAAAGAAACTGATAAGCTTACAGACTTCATCACATTAAAAGCCTATTATTTCCCTTACATCAACCTGGTTTGGCTTGGCCTTGTGATCATGTCAACAGGTTTTGTGGTTTCTTTGGTAAGCCGTGTGAGAGCGCCGAAAGTATGGGCTTATTTGTCAATCGGTCTAGTACTGGCATTTTTATTTTATTTGTTCCTTCTGGCAAATAATTAATATTTTTCCTTCATATTTTGAAAAAACATTTACAAATTAACCTTTGTTTTTGGGTATTTTAATTATAAATTTACCAAAGCAATGTTCCTCAAATTTAAAATATCGCCGTCCTTTTTGCTGCTGGTATTTTTATCCTTTTCGTTCAATAAAAATTCCCAGGCACAAGCTTCTCAGCCTTACGCTCCCATTTTTGCACAACACGGCATCAATGATACTATTATTTGTTCTGCAGTTGTTTACAACGGAGATACTATTGAAGCGAAAATTCTTGCGGGAGTTTATGTTTGGGGAAAAAGAGATCCCCGCGCAAGGGAAGAATGGACCCGCTTGAGAAATGCGATTTATGTAACGTATCCTTATGCCCGGCGTGCAGGTTGGGTTTTTAATGATATCGAAAATCACATTGCTCACAATCCTAATAAACAGGAAGTAAGCCGGTATATCAACAGCCGTGAAAAGGAATTGAAAAAAGAATTTACAGAACCGCTTAAAAACCTGTCCGTTTACCAGGGGAAAGTGTTGATGAAACTCATCAACCGCGAAACCGGCGGTACAGACTGTTACAGTATTTTAAAAGAATTCAAAGGTGGATTTACTGCCCGTTTCTGGCAAACAGTTGCTTTCGTTTTTGGAAGCGATCTCAGACAACCTTATGATGCCAACGGCAAAGATGCAGAAATGGAATCCATCGTAAAAGAAGTGCAAAGAATGTATGGCTATTCCGGTTGAAGGTTTAAAGTTCAAAGTTGAAGGTTAAAGGTGTCTTGTCCTGAAAAAAAACACAATTATTTCTTCTTTTACTGCTTATAATATCTCCGCTTGTACAAAATCATAAAACTGTAAAAATCCTTTTCATTTGGTGTACCTTCGCAACTTATTATTTATCTAAAACTTTCCTGTTTTTTATAATTAAGCATTAAAATGAAGTTAGATCTTTTAGCCTTTGGCGTTCATCCTGATGATATAGAATTAAGTTGTGCAGGTACCTTACTGGTAGAAAAAAATAAAGGCAAAAAAGTTGGAATTATTGATCTGACGAGAGGTGAATTAGGAACCCGTGGCACAGCAGAAACGCGTGAAGAAGAAGCAGAAAACTCAGCAAAAATTTTAGGAGTGGATGTAAGAGAAAACCTGGATATGGCAGATGCTTTTTTTAAAAATGATGAAGAAAATCAACGGAAAATAATAACAGTTCTTAGAAAATATCAGCCGGAAATTGTTTTGTGTAATGCGCCTGATGATCGACATCCTGATCATGGCCGTTCTGCAAAATTAGTTGCCGACGCCTGTTTTTTATCCGGTTTAAGAAAAATTGAAACCTTTGACGGACAAAATAAACAGGAAGCCTGGAAGCCTGCTTATGTTTTTAATTATATTCAGGACCAATATTTTACTCCTTCCTTTGTAATAGATATTTCAGATGTTATTGAAATAAAAGTGAAAGCGATAAAAGCTTTTAAGACCCAGTTTTTTTCCGGTTCTCAAAATGACAATGAACCTCAAACCTATATTTCAACACCTGAATTTTTAGAAAGTGTGATCAACCGGTCTAAAATGTTTGGCAAAATGATTGGAGTAAAACATGCAGAAGGATTTATTTCAAGGAAATTGATTGGATTGAATTCGTTCGATGCAATCATTCAAAAAATTACGTAACGCTTATAAGAAAATATAAATTTTAAAATTCAAAATCAACCCACATTAATGTCAACACCCAAGTTCATGCAGGGAAAAGGAGATTTTCACATGGTTTTAAAGAACCGTGTCAATCAATATTTCACCGAGCACCAACGCCCCATGACGGGCAATTTTTCCTTACTATTTAAAGCATGTTTATTCTGCATTTGTTATCTTTTAGTATATACTCATTTGGTTTTTTTCACACCTTCTGTCTGGATTGCCATTCCTGAATGTATTTTCTTCGGATTATTAACAGCAGCCATCGGATTTAATGTAATGCACGATGGCGCACACGGAAGTTTTAGTAAATACAAATTTTTAAATAAAGCCGCCGGCGCCTCTCTTAATTTTTTAGGCGGAAGTGCTATCATGTGGAATATGAAACACAACATCATTCATCATACCTACACCAACATTGACGGAATAGATGATGATATCGAAGCACGCCCATGGCTCAGGTTTGCTTCTACCCAAAAGAAAATGAAACTGCATAAATTTCAGCAATATTATTTCTGGTTTTTGTATGCATTTTTGCATTTGATCTGGATATTTATGACAGATTATCAGAAATATTTCAAACGTAAAATCGGCCCGATTCCTTTAAGAAAAATGACAGTATATGAGCATTTCTCCTTCTGGACAGCCAAAGTAATCTATGCGTTTATGTTTATCGTTTTACCAATCATGCTGTTGGGTTTTGCAACCTGGCTTGTCGGTTTTCTTTTGATCACAATGGTTACAGGTCTTGCTATCAGTATTGTGTTTCAATTGGCACATACTGTGGAGCATACAGATTTTCCAATGCCGGGAGAAACCGGAAAAATCGAGAACGAATGGGCGATTCACCAGATTCATACAACCGCCAATTTTGCTACAAAAAGCAAAACCATTTCATGGCTCCTGGGCGGATTGAATTTTCAGATTGAGCATCATTTATTTCCGCGTATTTCTCATGTTCATTATCCTGCTATCAGCAAAATAATTAAGAACACCTGCAAAGAGTATGGAATTAATTACATAGAATTCCCAAAAATGGGGCAGGCAATTGTTTCACACATACATTATTTAAAAAGACTTGGGCAAATAGCTTAAAATAGTTTTTTATTGAAAAAAATCCTCACTACAAAAAAGTGAGGATTTTTTTATGGAAATAATTAAAAACTGGCAGGAAAATTGCAAAAAATCAGCAATTAATCATTTTATTTGCGGGAAACAACAAATTGCTTTTGTTACTTCTCTCTTTAAAAATTCCTTTTTAATTTTACTTGTATGAACATTCATTTTCAAGATCTCATTCCTGAAGACTTTAACATGAACTCACGAGTTTGGGTTTATCAGTCTAACCGGATTTTTTCGATAAGCGAAGCTTTGGAAATCGAAGAATTGTTGGAAAATTTCAGCAAAGAATGGAACAGCCACGGAAGTGCTGTAAAGGGCTATGCCAATTTATTTTTTGGCCAGTTTATAATTATCATGGCGGACGAAACAAACGTTGAAGTTGGCGGTTGCAGTACCGATTCTATTTTTAGATTTATTAAAAATATTGAGCAGGATTACCACGTTCATCTTCTTGACCGGCAATTACTTGCTTTTATTATCAAAGAAAAAGTGCAGTTGGTTCCTCTGCCCCAGGTCAATTATTCTATTGAACATGATTTTATCACCCCGGATACTTTATATTTCAATAACACCATTCTTACAAAAAAAGAATTATTGAACAATTGGATCATTCCGGTGAAGGACAGCTGGCTTTCTAAAAGAATCCCTTCAAGCCATTTGCAAAATGGAAATTGAATTTATCGGTTTGTTCAAACCTGCTGATACTATTTTATTGCGTCTTTTATATCTGCCCACCCCCATTTGTTTTCAATAACCGGACCTTTCATTAAATATAATTCAGGGTTGGTTCGTGCTGCTGTTTTAAACGCTGTGGCATCAAGACTGAAAATGGAAAGATTATAATTATTTCTTTTGTTGAAAAAGCTGTCTGCCTGTGTCATTTCAGGAGTGACAATATAAATGAGCCTGTTATTTTGTTTGGCATAATCATACAGCTTTGTAAATGAATCCAGCCAGTAATCTGTAGTAGAAAAGCCTTTTACAAAAAATAAATAATAAGAAGCATCAAGCGTCAAAACCGCTTGTGTAGTGTCGTTTCCGGAAATTGTGGTCAGATTAAAATCTTTGATCGGGGGTTCATTATTTTTTCCTTTTTGGATAATAAAATCTTCACGGCTTACAAAACTCCAGGTTGAATCAGGAAGATTATTGATAGTAAAGTTTTCTTTCTTCCCGTTTTTTTCATAAACAAAACGGTACTCTTTTTTGTCAGGAACCGCATCAGCAGGCATTTTGCGAAGATTCAAAATGTTTCCACCCTTTTTAAATGGAAGACAATCAACTGTTGGCAAATGTCGCATCACATACCATTGATAAAATAAAACGAGGGCGCACGAAACGATCAAAAGCAAAACATTGATCGCCGGTATAAACACAGGAATAATGTATTTTCTTCCAAAAAAAAGTATCAGCACCAACACAAACAAAATCAAATCTTTGATGAAAGATTGCATGGAAGTTAAAGGAATACAATCGCCAAAACAGCCACAGGTCGATATCTTACCGGATAATGCTGCATAACCGGTAAGAAATCCAAAGAAAATGATCAGCAATAAAATAAGCCAGGTAAAAAAGTTTCTCCATATTCCTAATAAAATTCCAACGCCGACCATTATTTCCAAAGTGATCATTATAATGGCGAATGGAAATGCATAATCAGTAAGCCAATGCATCAGGTTTGCAAGAGATTGATTCGTTGCCCACACTTCAAAGAATTCCTGCATCTTATAAGCAAGTCCCTGCGGGTCCATTGCTTTCACCAATCCTGAAAAAATAAAGAGCACCCCTACAATTACGCGGCAAATATTTACTAATAGTTTCATTTTGGTTTTTTTAAAAAGAAGAATGAAATTAAGTTAATCTGATAATATTAAAGCAAACACCGCATAATTTAAAATGTCATAAAAGTTGGCGTCGATGCCTTCGCTCATTAATGTTTTTCCTTCGTTTCTGATGATCTGTTTTATCCGCAGGATCTTTGCAAGAATCAGGTCCACAAAGCTTTCCATGCTCATGTCGCGCCATGCTTCCCCATAATCATGATTCTTATTTTGCATTAAATTTTTGGCGCTCAAAATTTTTTCATCATAAAATTTTAGCGTTTCTTCAACAGATAATTCTTCCGCTTCATCATCATTAATATCGAGTTGGATCAAACCGATCACTGCGTAATTTAAAACTCCACGAAACTCCCCGGTAATATCATCATCAATTTTCTGAGTTCCTTTTTCCTGGATGTTACGAATGCGTTTTGCTTTGATATAAATTTGATCGGCAACAGAAATCGGGCGATAAACACGCCATGAAGTGCCGTAATCTTTGGTTTTTTTCAGAAAAATTTCCCTGCATTTTTTTACTGCATGATCGAATTGCAGATCGGTATTAACTTGCGACATAATTATCGCCAAATTTAAACTTAAAATCATAATGTTTTCATTGAATTGCAAAGGGAAACTGGTTTTTATGGAAAGGCCGCTGGTCATGGGCATTTTGAATCTCACCAATGATTCATTTTATACCGGAAGCAGAATGGAAAACATCGAAGCCATCAAAAATAAAGCTGCACAAATGATTTCTGAAGGGGCAGATATTTTAGATCTTGGCGCACAAAGCACAAGGCCTGCAAGCATAAGAATTTCTGCAGAAGAAGAATTGGAAAAATTGTTGCCTGCAATAGAAATGCTTGTCAAAAATTTTCCTGAAATTATTATTTCAATTGATACTTATTATTCAGAAGTTGCAAAAAAATGTATTGAATCGGGCGCTGCCATTATCAATGATATCAGTGGCGGAGAAATGGATAAAAATATGATCATGACGGTTGCACAATTAAAAGTTCCTTACATCTGTATGCACATGAAAGGCGTGCCGGAAACGATGCAATTTGAAGCGCAATATGAAGATGTAACGAAAGAAGTGCTTGATTTTTTTATTCAAAAAATTGATGAATGTAAACGTGCCGGAATTCGTGACCTCATCATTGATCCGGGATTTGGTTTTGGAAAAAACATTTCTCAGAATTTACATTTACTCAAACATCTCCAGGTATTTAAAATGCTGGAAAAGCCAATAATGGCAGGCGTTTCCCGGAAATCGACCATCTATAAAACATTAAAAATTACTGCCGAAGAATCTTTAAACGGAACTACTGTTTTAAACACCATTGCCTTATTAAACGGCGCTTCTGTTCTTCGTGTTCACGACGTAAAAGAAGCAGGTGAAACGATCAGATTATTGGAGGCTTACAGACGCTCTTAAAATGTCTTTTTTCAAGATAAAAATCATCTTTATTTCTTCATTTACTGCTGAAGAAAAATAGAAATTGTATTTATTCCTTGCTTACTTGCTCTTTTCCTTAAAAATAAAAACGCCGGGATTCCGGCGTTTTTAAAATTGTTATTGATTTTATATTTTATTTCCCTGTTGGAGGAGCAGAAGGTCTTTGTTGCTGCTGTTGCTGTTGTTGCATTTTTTGCATTTGTTCCATCATTTGTCTTTGTTGCTCCATTTGATTTTGCTCTTTCTCCTGTTCCTTCTGATAAGCTTCCTGATCTACAACATCAGTAACTTCAACATCAAAAACAAGATTTGAATTCGGAGCAATCCTTGGAGGCGCGCCATTTTTTCCATAACCCAGGTAAGAAGGAACGAGGATTTTTCCTTTACTTCCTTTTTGCATGAGTTTCAAACCATCGATCCATCCGGGAATAACACGATATTCACTCATATCAACAAAAAGAGGTTGAGGATGACCAAATTTAGGATCGGTGTTGGAATCAAAAGTGCTGTCATTAAAAGTACGTCCGGTATAATTAACCACCGCAACATCTGTATCTCCGATCATCGGGCCAGTTCCGGGTCTTTCGATCACCACATAAGTACCCCATTTTGTTTTGGTTCCTTTCAGGTTATTTTTTGCCATGTAATCCTGTATGATCTTATCATCTGCCTTCACTAAAGAGTCATTTGTAGCAATTGTGTTTTCTACATTTTCAATAGCTTTTTTGACATGATATTTTTTTGCAGCAGGCAGAAAAGCTTTCTGTACGCTGTCTACAGCTTCCTTATTCGGAAGTATTTTCCTGATCTTAAAAGTCTGGTAAATGTATTCTCCTTTTTTCATGAAAGGCGCTGCCTGTCCGTATTTGATAAGGGAATCAGTCGATTGTCTGAGTACCAGGCTATCACCTTCGTGCACTTCTTTAAAATAAGCCGGAAGCTGTACAGTATCATACGGAATGAACCTCGGCTGGCTGGCTTCTACACTACTGAAAAGCACACTGTCTTTATGATCGCCTTTATATATTGCGATATAATCCACTTCCATAAAATTGCCTGCAAGCGCTTTCTGGCCGTTTGAATTGCGAATGAGTTTATATTCCGTACCGTCTTTGTCTTTTTTAAATTTTTGTTCGTTACACCCTGACGCAATCATTAAAATTGCTACCGCGACAAGGCAAAGTGATTTGTTCATGTTTTATTTTTTATAAATGGTTAATTGTTTAATTGCTCTTTATTTTCTTTAATTGCTTTTTTAAATTTCGCAACTACTTCATCCAGCGATTCTGTATTTCTTCCCCCGGCAGCGTTGAAATGTCCACCGCCATTGAAATATTTTCGTGCAAAAGTATTTACATCAAAACCGCCTTTGCTTCTGAACGAGCTTTTTCTTTCGTCTCCCCTGTCGATGATCACCGCCGCAAGTTTAATGCCTTTTATGCTTAAAGGAAAATTTACCAGGCCTTCAGTATCACCGGTTTTCACATTGTATTTGATCAGGTCTTTTTGAGGAATGGCAATCAGCGCTGCGTTATATTCATAAAATATTTCCATTCTGTTCAACAAGGTATTGCCAAAAAAACGGAATCTTCCTTCCATAAAATTGTCAAACAGGTTTTCATGCACTTTACTATGATCAAGTCCCTGTTCTTTTAATTTCGCTACCATCCTATGTACATTGGCTGAAGTAGAATTAAAGCGAAAAGAGCCGGTATCGGTCATCACACCTGCGTACAAACATTCCGAAACATCAAGATTTATTTTCTCTGCATGACCGCTGTTAATAATAAAATCAAAAACCATCTCGGCAGTTGAGCTTTTGGAAGTATCGCTTATTCCATAATCAAACACTTCTGTTTGTGGTTGCTGATGGTGGTCAATCAATATTTTTGTGCAGTCCGATTTTTCAATTATCGCTTCCATATTCCTCGTGCGGCTAAGTACATTAAAATCAAGACAAAAAAGCCATTCTGCTTCATTCAAAGCGTTCAATGCTTTTTCATTCTGGATTTCAAAATCCAATACTTTTTTAGCGCCTGGCATCCAGCTTAAAAATCCGGCCCAGTTTGTCGGGGAAATCACAGTGACATTGTGGCCAAATTGGATCAAAAAATGATACAATCCCAATCCTGAACCCATCGCATCTGCATCCGGCTTTTGATGAAAAGTGATGACGATGTTTCTTGGCTCTGATAATATTGGAAATATTTCACTGACTGGTTTCATAAAAGGTGGCAAAAGTATTGATTAATTGACAAAACAAGGAAATGTTTTATAGTTTCATTTTTGCTTCTTTTTGCGAATACATAAAAATAAAATGACCGGTAAAACTTCTTACCGGCCATTTATTATTGCGTAAATTTTAATTTACGGATTCGTAGAATTCCATGTATTGTTGTTGGTGTTGACATCAGGAAAAACGCGCTCCGGATCTATCGTTACAGATTTCAGTTTTTCTTTTGAATCTATTTTTTGCACCCACGTATTGCCGTTTTGCCAGATCTCAACAGGCACTTTCAACGTATCAGA
>Ga0134125_10009875_pt1 | contig 10734 bp, 12 predicted proteins | sample KB31751_FD_96464 | JGI IMG/M metagenome (GOLD analysis project Ga0134125, IMG submission 96464) | Terrestrial soil microbial communities with excess Nitrogen fertilizer from Kellogg Biological Station, Michigan, USA - KB3-175-1 | ecosystem: Environmental > Terrestrial > Soil > Unclassified ...
CACGCCCGCAATGGCCGCGAATCGCCGGGGCGGCGTGGAGCAGCAGAAGCGCACGGCGGCGAGCGCGAGCCAGAAGGTGGTGCCGTAGTCCAGGATGAGATAGATGACGCGTCCGTTGCCCACTGCGGACTGGAGCGCGATCCAGGCCGAGAAGGAAACCACGTCGATGACGAACCACGCGAGCAGGGAGGCGAAGAGGAATGACGATGCCGCATCGGGCCGCCGCACGATCCTTGCCGCGAAGAGGGCTGCCACGTAGAGCAGCACGACATGGAAAAACACCTGCGGCAATTCCCAGCTCGCGAGGCGGCCATCGCCGGCGATCGTGACGGCCGCGTACAGGGTCGGCAGGAGCACCGTGAGCAGGATCGCCGCCACGATCTCGAGCGGCGCCGGCTGCAGGCGCTCTTCCGTGACCCGGAGGAAAAGCGCCACGCGGATCGCGTCGCGCAGACGGGAGGTGATGGCCGAGCTCGTCGCCATTGCGAAATCATCCCATGAAACACAATAAATCCGCCGCTCGTTCGTCTATAGGGGCATGGCGCAAGCGGCGGGCTGGATGACGGCGGAAGACGAGGAGCGGATTTCCGCCCAGATCGCCCGGGAGAGCCCCCGGCTGCGAAGCTTCGTGCGCCGCCGCGTGGCCGACGCCGCGGACGCCGAGGACATCCTCCAGGACGTCTTCTTCGAGCTGGTGGAGTCGTATCGCCTCCCACGGCCGGTGGAGGAGGTGGGCGCATGGCTCTTTCGCGTCGCGCGCAACCGCATCGCGGACTTCTTCCGCAAGAAGCGGCCGGTGGCGTTCACCGACCTCGCTTCCTCCGCGGGTGACGACGATCTCGCCGACATCGTCGAGCTGCTTCCTTCGGCCGACGCGGGGCCCGAGGCCGCCTACGCCCGCGGCCTGCTGCTCGAGGAGCTCGATGCGGCGCTGGCCGAGCTCCCGCGCGAGCAGCGCGAGGTGTTCATCGCCCACGAGATCGAGGGCAGGAGCTTCAAGGACCTCGCCGCCGGGAGCGGCGAGAGCATCAACACGTTGCTGTCGCGCAAGCGCTACGCGGTGCTGCACCTTCGCGAGCGCCTCGCGGACATCTACGACGAATTCATCGATAGAGGAGAGTGACTCACATGAAAGGCAAATGGATCCTGCGCGGCATCGGCATCGCGCTCCTGGTGGTGATCGGGATCGCGGTCTTCAGCTTCGCCGTGATGAGCCTGTGGAACTGGCTCGTTCCGGCCGTCATCGGATGGAAGGCGATCGACTTCTGGCAGGCGCTGGGCCTGCTGGTGCTGACGAGGCTCCTCTTCGGCTTCCGCGGCTTCGGCGGCTGGCACCACCGCGGCCACCACCGCTGGAAGCGGCGCATGCAGGAGCGCTGGATGGCGATGACGCCCGAGGAGCGTGAGAAATTCCGCGAGGGCATGCGCGCGAGGTGCGGGCACTGATGGGCAGCGCCTTCGGGCTGATCGGCGCGATGATGGCGAGCGCCGGCGCAGTAGAATACGCGCCGGCACTCCTGCGAAATCCCATGAGCGACCCACCCCGCGACGCCGCCCGCATCATCGTCACCGGCGGAACCTTCGACAAGCGCTACGACGCGATCAAGGGCGAGCTCACGTTCTCGGAGACGCACCTGCCGGCGCTGCTCGGGGAGGCGCGGGTGAAGCTGCCGCTCGCCGTGGACATCCGCCTCCTCATCGACAGCCTGCAGATGACCGATGCCCACCGGCAAGGCGTGCTCGAGGCGTGCCGCGAATCGCCCGAGCGCTCGATCGTCGTCGTGCACGGCACCGACACGATGATGGAGACGGCGCAGGTCGTGGGCCGCGCCGCGCTCGACCGGACGATCGTCTTCACGGGCGCGATGGTGCCGTATTCGGTGCAGGGGTCGGACGCGGCGTTCAACCTGGGCTTCGCCCTCGCCGCCTCGCTCACGCTCCCCGCGGGCGCCTACGTCGCGATGAACGCGAAGATCTTCCCGTGGGACGACGTGATGAAGGACAAGGCCGAAGGCACCTTCAAGCCCCGCAAGGCCGGCGCCTAGGCCGCCGACCTCGCGATGCGCCGCACGGCCTGCGGCGGCTGGCCATAGAGGCGGATGAACGCCCGGCGCATGCGCTCGGCGCTCGCGAAGCCCACGTTGCGCGCGATGCTCTCGATGGGCGCGGTCGATCCGGTCACCTGCGTGTGCGCCACCTCGGTGCGAAGCCGCTCCACGGCCTTCGCGGGCGTCTCGCCGGTCTCGCGCAGGAAGATGCGGCTGAACTGCCGCGCGCCCAGGTGCGCCGATTCGGCGAGCCGCTCGACGGACAGGCGCTCGCTCAGGTGCTCGCGCGCGTAGTTGAGCGCGCGGCGCAGCCGGTCGGTGTCAGGCTCCATCTGCAGCATCTCCGAGAATTGCGACTGGCCGCCCACGCGGCGGTGGTAGACCACCAGCACGCGCGCCGCGCGCTGCGCCGCGGCCGGCCCGAGGTCCTCCTCGATCATGGCGAGCGAGAGGTCGATGCCCGCCGTCACTCCGCCCGAGGTCCACAGGTTGCCGTCCTGGAGATAGATCTGGTCGAGCTCCACGCGCACGCGCGGGAAGCCCTGTTGCAGGCGGTTGGCGTATTCCCAGTGCGTGGTGGCGCGCCGCCCGTCGAGCAGGCCCGCCTCGGCAAGGAGGAACGCGCCCGAGCAGACGCTCGCCACGCGCCGTGCGCGCTTCGCCACCCGCTGGACGAGGTCCACCATCCGCGGGTTCTCGCTCGCGGCGACGGCGCCCCGGCCTCCGACGACGATGAGCGTGTCCAGCCGGGCGCGATCGAGGGCGATCGTGTTCACGGAGACCGCGCTCGAGCTCACGATCTCGCCGCCTTCTTCCGAGAACGCGGTGAGCCGGTAGGGCGCGGGCTGCACCTCGTGGCGCGGCACGTCGAACGCGGCGAGCGGGCCCGAGAGGTCGAGGATGTTGAAGTCGGGAAAGACGAGAAATCCGATGTGCATCATGAAAAGATGTTCCGCAATGTGAAAGTCGGTAAACGAGGGATATCGGTCCTTTGCGACACAGCCTAACCACTAGCATGGGTATGCGTCAATGCCCTTACTGCCCCCCGGAAAGGTTTCGTCATGAATTCGAAGCAGCTGAATCCCTACTACTCGTACCTCCAGGAAGAGGTCCGCAAGGCGCGCCTCGCGCGCGACCTCGCGGTGGCGCAATTCATCCTCGACGGCGCGGAGAGGATCGCGCTTGCCGTGAGGGCGTCCGTCGCGCGCCTCTTCCGCCTGGAGATGCGCAGGGACGACGCCTGGGTCGAGTCCATGGAGACGAAGCTCCGTCAGCACCAACCCTATTGAAGGAAGGCGGCCATGCCAGACGCCCTCATGCCCGAGCTTGATACGCGGTTTCGGATGGCGCGGCCCGCCGATGCCGGGACGATCGTCGCGATCATCAACGCGGCGAGCAGCGGCGACGGCGGCACGGCGGGCTGGACCCACGAAGGCGCGATCTTCGAGGGCGACCGCACGCACGCGGCCGAGATCCTCTCGCTGCTCGCCCGCCCGGGCGGAATGTTCCTGCTGCGGGTCTACCGCGGCGAGGTCGCGGGATGCGCGTACCTCGAGAAGATGGGCAACGTCGCCTACATGGGCATGCTCGCCGTGCGCCCGGCGATCCAGGGCTCGGGCGTCGGCAAGGAGATCATCGCCGAGGCCGAGCGCATCGCGCGCGAAGCGATGGCGTGCAACCTGATGGCGATCGGAGTCCTCACGCGGCACCGGCCGGAAGTGGCCGCGTTCTACGAACGGCGCGGATTCGCGCGCACCGGGCGGGTGAAGCCCTTCCAGGGCGCGCAGGCACGCAGGACAAGAAAGGCCCCCGACGTGCGGGCCGAGTGGATGGAGAAGAAGCTCGTACAACAACACCACACCTACTGATCGGGAGAGCAAATCGAATGGCACAAGGCAAGAGCTACAACGCAAGTTGCTTCTGCGGCACGGTGCAGTTCACGGTGAGCGGGGACCCTGCGGGCATGGGTTACTGCCACTGCGAGTCGTGCCGGAAGTGGTCGGCAGGCCCGGTGAACGCGTTCACCCTTTGGAAGCCCGATGCGGTGAAGGTCACGAAGGGCTCCGACAGGATCGGGACTTTCAACAAGACGCCGAACAGCTACCGCAAGTGGTGCACGAACTGCGGCGGCCACGTGTTCACGGACCACCCCGGCATGGGACTCGTGGACGTCTATGCGGCGGTCATCGACAACTTCCCCTTCGCTCCCGGCATCCACGTGAACTACCAGGAGAAGAAGGTCGGCATGAAGGACGGACTGCCCAAGATGAAGGACATGCCCAAGGAGATGGGCGGGTCCGGCGTCGTGCTGGCGGATTGAGCCCCATGTTCGCGATCCTCTACGGCCTCGCCGCGTACGCCTTCTTCGCGGCCACGTTCCTCTACGTGGTCGGCTTCACGGGCGGCTTCATGGTTGCGAAGACGATCGACGGCGGCGAGGCCGGGCCCATCGGCCCGGCGGTCGCCATCGACCTCCTCCTGCTGGGCGTCTTCGCCGTGCAGCACAGCATCATGGCGCGCCGCTCGTTCAAGCGCTGGTGGACGCGCATCGTGCCCGAGGCGGTGGAGCGAAGCACTTACGTGCTCGCGGCGACGCTCGCGCTCGCCCTCATCGTGTGGCAGTGGCAGCCGATCCCGGAGCCGGTGGTCTGGAGCGTCGATGGCCTCGCCGCGACGGCGATGTGGATCGTTTTCGGGCTGGGCTGGGGCGTGCTCCTCCTCAGCACCTTCCTGATCGACCACTTCCACCTCTTCGGGCTGCGACAGGTGTTCGCGGGGCTCTCGAGCCGCGCGGTCCCCGAGGCGGAGTTCCGCACGCCCTTGTTCTACCGCTACGTGCGCCACCCGCTCTACTTCGGGTTCATCCTCACGTTCTGGTCGGTGCCGACCATGACGGCGGGGCACCTGCTCTTCAGCGCGGGTGCGACCGGCTACATCCTGGTGGGCATCTGGTTCGAGGAGCGCGACCTCGTCCACCAGTTCGGCGACGCATATCGGCGCTACCGCGACCAGGTCGGAATGCTGCTGCCATGGCGCAAGACATCCTGATCCTCACCCGCCGCGGGAATATCCCGGCCGTGTACGGTGTCTCATCATCCGATGGCCAGGACAAACTCGGGAAACCGGCCGGGGTTCGTGGGGCTGGTGCTCGCGGCGCCCGAAGACGAGCGCCTGCTCAGGGCGGCGCTCGAGTCCCAGGGATTCTCGGCTGGTAACGCGAATGCGAGCGTCGCGGGCCCGGCCGCGACGATCCATTCCGATCCGCGCATGGCCGGCCCCACGGCGATCGTGGCCGACGTCGCGGCCCTCGTCGCGCAGGGGGTGACGCCGGCCGCCTTCGCGCAGCGGGTGCGCGAGGCGAGCAAGGCAATCCAGGTTTTCGTGCGGCTTCCTTCGCGCAGCGGCATCGCCCCGCACGAACGCGAGTGGGCGGCGCAGGCCGGCCTCGCCTCGCTGCTCCCGGGAAGCTCCGTCGCGGCGTGGAGGGAATCGCTCGAGCCCGTCATCGCGCGCATCGCCTCCGCGCTGGGGACGGCGAAGGTCGACGCGGCGCGGCTCGAAGAAGCCGTGAACCGCCTGGTGAAGTCGGGTGCCGAGCCGCGACCCGGCCCCGTGAAGGATATCTACGGAAATGCCTGGCGCCTGGAGTCCGAGGGCGTGAACGCCGGCACGGCATTGGAATCGTTGCGCGGCGCGGAAGGGCTCGCCGCCGATCGCCGCTACCACGGCAAGCTCTACCGGGATTGCTTCGTCGCCTCGGAAGCGATCGAGTCGATGGTGGCGAGCCTCGGGATCACGCGCCCCGCCGCGCTATCGGCGGGAGCGTTCCTGTGGCGCACGGGCCGCATCCACCACGTGCTGCGCGAAGCGCCATTCGACGACGGGCACTTCTTCTTCCGGTTCGGGCTCTCGCGCGAGGCCGCGTCGAGGCTCGACCTCGCGGAAATCGGGCGCTCGATGCGATCTCCCGCGGGGGTCGGGATCGCAGATCGCTCCTACCTCGGCAAGACGTACCCGAACAGCTTCGTGGGCGGCGAGGCCGTCGAGTGGCTCATGAAGCGCTACGCGCTCGCGCGCGGCGAGGCGGAGGACGTGGGCCAGAGCCTCGTGGACCTGGGCGTCCTCCATCACGTCGTGGACGAGCACGGGTTCGTCGACGAGGGCTACTTCTACCGGTTCCGCGGCGACGAAGGCTAGCCTACCCCGCGCGGGTCTTCTCCACCATGTCGCGGAACCTGCGCACGTTCTCCTCGCCCGCATACGCGGCGATGCGCTTGTAGGCCGGGTCCATCCGCGCGCGGAAGGGCGCGAGGTCGGGGCGCGTCACCTGCATCCCGCCCGCCTCGAGCTTCTTCACCTGGTCGGCCTCGGCGTCGCCGATCAGCTTGCGCATGAGGTTGCCCGCGCTGGCGCTCTCCTCGCGGAAGATCTCCTGCTGCTGCGGCGAGAGCTTCTTCCACGAATTCACGCCGATCGTGTGGATCATGTTGTTGTAGATGTGGCGCGTGAGCGCGAGATGCTTCTGCACCTCGTAGAACTTGCTGTAGTAGATGACCGCGACGGGATTCTCCTCGCCGTCCACGACCTTCTGCGAGAGCGCGAGGTAGAGCTCGGGGAACGCGATGGCCTGCACCAGCGCCCCGCACGCCTCCATCGAGGCCTGGATCTGCAGCTCCGGGGGCGTGCGGATCTTGAGGCCCTTCATGTCGTCGGGCGCGTTCACGGGCCGCACGCTGTTGGTGAGGTTGCGGAAGCCGTAGTCCCAGTTGTGGAGCAGCACGAAACCCTGCTTCTGGGCAAGCGGCGCCAGCCACTGCATCACGGGCCCGTCCATCGTGCGGAAGCAGTGCGCGGGGCTGTCCCAGATGAAGGGCAGCATCACGGCGCCGAACGCCACCTCGTACTTGTCGAGCTGGCCTTGCGTGGGCAGCCCCATGTCGATGGTGCCGAGCTTGATCTGCTGCGCCTGCTCGGGCGGGCCGCCCAGCACGTTGTTCGGGAAGATCTTCACGTTGATCGCGCCATTGGTGCGCTTCTCGACGTTGGCCGCGAACTGGCGCGAGGCGACGTTGGCCGGATGGTCTTCCGGCGCGAAGTTCGCCCAGCGCAGCGTGAGCGGGGCCTGGGCGCGGGCGACGTGGGGCGCGGCGATCGTGAGCCCGGCCGCCGCGCCGGCGCCCGTCTTCAGGAAGCTTCTGCGATCCATTGCAACTCCTCCTTTTGTTGTCAGCCTGGAAAGCCGAAGAGTCTCGGCAGGAACAATGCGAACCACGGCACGAACGCGACCAGCAGCAGGCCGGCGATCACGACGATGAGGTAAGGCAGCATCGCGCGCGACGCGCTCTCGAGCTCGGCCTTCATGATGGCGCAGCAGACGTAGAATCCTACTCCCGCGAGCGGCATGAAGCCGCCCACGCCCATCGCGATGATGAGCACCAGCGCATAGTGCATCTCGCTCATGCCGAGCTTGCCCGCGATCGGCAGCAGGAGCGGCGCGAGCACGTTGAGCGACGGCAGCCCCTCGAGCAGCACGCCCACGACGATGAGGAGCAGGATCGACCCCACCATGAACACGGCGGTGCTGTTGCCCACCGAGTGCAGCATCTCCACGAGGCGCTGCGGCAGGTAGGCGACCGTGAGCGACCACGAGAACCCCGAGGCGGCCGCGAAGATGAAGAGGAGCACCCCTGCGAGCGCGGCGGTGTCGATCACGGTATCGACGAACGCGGTAAATCCCATTTCGCGATAGACGGCGGTCGCGAGGACGAGGCCGTAGAGCGCGGCGAAGGCCGCGACCTCGGTGGGCGTGGCGATGCCGCCCAGGATTCCGCCCAGGAGCATCGCGGGCATGAGGAGCGGGAGCGTCGCCCCGAGCGCCGCGCGCCCCATCACGGCGACGGGCGCCCGCTTCGTGACCTCGGCCCCCGAGCGGCGTGCGCGCACGTAGATGAGGATCATGAGCGCGAGCGCCATCACCGCGGCAGGGATCAGCCCTCCGATGAACATGGCGGCGACCGAGACATTGGTGATGGATCCCACGATCAGCATCGCGATGCTGGGCGGCACCGTCTCGCCCATCACAGCGGAAGCCGCGAGCACCGCCGCGCCTTCGGCGGCGCCGTGCCGCTCGCGCAGCTCGTCGCGCATCACCGTGCCGACGGCGGCGACATCGGCGGGCTTCGAGCCGGAAAGCCCGGACACGATGTACATGCTCGCCACCGCCACCTGCAGCAACCCGCCGCGGAAATGTCCCACCAGCGCGTGGATGAAGCGCACCAACCGCACGCTCATGCCGCCGCGTTCCATGATGAGCCCGGTGAGGATGAAGAAAGGCACGGCGAGCAGGATGAAGTTGCCCGTCCCGTTCACCATGCTCTGGGGCACGACCACGAGCGAGGCGCCCGTGGTCCACATGTAGGCCGCGGTCGCGAGGAGGAGCACGAAGCCCACCGGCACCCCGGCGAGGATGGCGACGAAGAAGATCGCGAGGGAGGCCGAGATGGGCCGGTCTCCCGAGAACCACGGCAGCCAGCGATCGCGCGTGAGGGCGGCGATCGCGAGGAAGGCGCCGAGCCCCACGGCCGCGGGCAGCGCGTAGCCGCGGTGCTTCTTCCATAGGTGGTGGCCTGCATATAGCGCCATCAACGCCATGCCCACCGGCAGCGGCAGGGCGATCGTGGCGGCGGGCACCTGCAGGATCGGCGTGCGCTCGCTCCAGCTGGAGGCGATGAACTCGTAGGAGACGAAACCCGTCATCGCCGCCGCGAAGAGCACGAGCACGTCGGCGAGGGCCAGGAACGCCTGCGTCGCCCGCGCGGGCAGGAGATTGATGACGAGGGACACCGTCGCATGCTCGCGTCGCCCATAGGCGACCGCGCCGCCGATGAAAGCGAGGATGGAGAGCGCGAATCGCGCCACCTCGTCGGCCCAGAGGAAGGAGTGGTGGAAGGCGGCGCGGGCGAAAGCGTTGCCGAGCACGACGCAAAGCTCGCCCACGAGGGCCGCGGCGACCACGGCCCGCGCCGACGTGTCGATGGCGCGCAACGCCGCGCCGCGCTCCTCCTGGTTGTTGGTCTGGTTGGCCATCGGCGCGGTGCTAGTATTCATCGCCATGACGGACTACCGCAAGCTGTTCGACCTGGGCGGCCGCAAGGCGCTGGTGCTCGGCGCGGCTTCAGGCATAGGAAAGGCTTCGGCGGAAGCGCTCGCGTCCATGGGGGCCGAGGTGCATTGCGCCGACGTGGACGAGCCGGGCGCGTCGGCGACGGCGCAGGCGATCCGCGCCGCGGGCGGCAAGGCCTCGGCCTCGGCATGCGACGCCTCGAAGGGCGAGGCGATCAAGGCGCTCGTCGCGCGCGCGAAGGCGTCCCTCGGGCGCATCGACGTCGGCGTCACGACGCCCGGCATCAACATCCGCAAGCTCGTGTGCGACTACACGGAGGAAGAGTTCGACCGCATCGTCGCCCTCAACCTGAAAGGCACGTTCTTCTTCTTCCAGGAGGTGGGGCGCGTCATGGTGGGCCAGAAGGGCGGCTCGATCATCGCGTCTTCGTCCATCCGCGCGACCACCATCGAGCCCGGACTCGCGATCTATGGCGCGACCAAGGCGGCGATCTCGCTCCTCGTGAAGGGCTTCGCTTCCGAGGTCGGCCGCCACGGCGTGCGCGTGAACGCGATCGCGCCCAGCATCATCGAGACGCCGCTCACCGCGCCCATCAAGGCGAAGCCGGAGATCTACGAGGCCTTCGCGAAGCACACCGTGAGCGGGCGCTGGGGCCAACCGAGCGAGGTGGGAAGCGCCGTGGCGTTCCTCGCCTCGGATGCCGCGAGCTACATCAACGGCAGCACCCTGATGATCGACGCGGGCTGGACCGCGATCGACGGCCCGCCCACGGGGCTCACGAAGCTCTGAAAGCGGCGGACCGCCGCCGGCGAATAGAATAGGGCCTCGAGCCTTCGAAAGACCCCCATGTACGAAGACCTTTCCCTCTACATCAACGGCCAGTTCCTGAAGGGCGGCGGGCGCCGCGAGCAGGACGTCTTCAACCCCGCGACCGACGAAGTGGTCGGCAAGCTCCCGCACGCGGGCGCGGCGGACCTGGACCTCGCGCTCGCGAGCGCGCAGAAGGCGTTCGAGTCGTGGCGCAAGACTTCGCCCATGGAGAAGAGCCGCATCCTGCGCAAGGTGGGCGAGCTCTCGCGCGAGCGCTCGAAGGAGATCGGCCGCAACATGACACTCGACATGGGCAAGCCGCTGAACGAAGCGGTGGCCGAAGTGGTGGCATGCTCGGAGCACGCGGATTGGGCCGCGGAGGAATGCCGACGGATCTATGGGCGCGTCGTGCCGGCGCGCGCCGACGGCGTGAGGCAGATGGTGCTGAAGGAGCCCATCGGCGTCGTCGCCGCGTTCTCGCCCTGGAATTTCCCGTACAACCAGGCGATCCGCAAGATCGTCTCGGCGCTCGGCGCCGGGTGCACGATCATCATCAAGGGGCCGGAGGACGCGCCTTCGGCCGTCGTCGCGATCGCGCGCCTCTTCCACGAGGCGGGGCTTCCCCCCGGGTGCCTCAACGTCGTCTGGGGCGTGCCGAGCGAGATCTCGACGTACCTCATCAACTCGCCGATCGTTCGCAAGATCTCGTTCACCGGTTCGGTCCCGGTGGGCAAGCAGCTCGCCGCGCTCGCG
>Ga0134125_10009877_pt1 | contig 10734 bp, 9 predicted proteins | sample KB31751_FD_96464 | JGI IMG/M metagenome (GOLD analysis project Ga0134125, IMG submission 96464) | Terrestrial soil microbial communities with excess Nitrogen fertilizer from Kellogg Biological Station, Michigan, USA - KB3-175-1 | ecosystem: Environmental > Terrestrial > Soil > Unclassified ...
AGGGGACGGTACCATAGGCGCTGGAAGCGTGCAAATGACAGATTGTGATGCCAAAGCATCTCGAATTCTGGGGTTAACTTGGGGCGCGCCTGCGTTGTAAGCTGTTTCCAACATATTCCGGCTGCAGCGCATCGTAGGAAGGAACTCCATGACTAACCTTTATAAGACTAACGACCCTACTAAGAACATTGATCATCATCTAAACGCAAGGCGCAGTAAAAATTACCATTCATTATGTTGCTTTTTAACCGCAGTCGTTTGCATGTTGCTTCTGGGAAGCGCGCGCGCCCAAACCTGCTTTAATTCTGACGAAATTGACGTCCCCGTACGTTCGGCGCTGGAGAGCGCCGCCAACAAGTATTTCGGCATGATCACTCAGGGCGACGTGGCGTCTCTCCGCCAGAACGCCATTCCCAGCCTGGCCTCCAGCTTTACCGCGATCGAGTCGGTCGTCAACGACAATAAAGCTAATTTGGCGGGCGCGACCGCCACCGCCAGAGAACCTTATTTGCTCAAGCTGGATGGCACCGCGCCTTCAGCTCGTGCCGAATTCCTATGCGGCGTTTTTGGGTCGCACGGACAGACCTCGGACAGCGCCGTCTTTGTCCTCAACAATCTCGCGCCGGGCACCTACGGATTCTTGTCCCTCGACGTCAAGGGTGCCAAGGTGCCCTACGTCGTTTCTTTTGTGCTGCAGCAGGAAGCCACGAACTGGAAGCTGGGAGGCCTGTTCGTCAAGCAGACGCAGATCAAAGGCCACGACGGAAATTGGTTCCTGGAAAAAGCGCGTGCGTACAAGGCGCAAAACAAGAACCACAATGCCTGGTTCTATTTCATTGAGGCGCACTATCTGCTCACTCCAGTGGAGTTTATGAGCACGCAATCCACCGACAAGCTCTATGACGAGGCGCAGACGGTGAAGCCTTCCGATTTGCCACCGTCGGATTTGGCTGGCGCCAATAGCAAGACGTATAGACTGACTGCCATGTATCCGCTGGTGGTCGGCGCCGACCTGGACCTGATCGTGAAATTTCAATCGGCGGACGTCTCCAACACCAGTGCCGCCTTCCAGGACAACATGGCCGTCATCAAAGCCATCGTGACCAAGTATCCGGAATTTCGCGATGCCTTCGATGGGATCGTGGCCCGCGCCACCGAGACGTCAGGCCGCGACTACGGAACCATGCTGCCGATGACGGAGATTAAATAAGGGTCCACGCTGTCTAGCGCCGGGTCTCTGACCCGGCGCTACACAGTCTGTTGCTATGAGAGCTCCTTAGTTATACCGCCCGCGAGTTATACCGCCCGCGGCATTTGATCTTCGAACGTGCACTCTTCCGGACGTTTGTCTTCTCTGAGCCCCATGAACACGGGAGCCCGCAACTTGACCCCGCCTTCATCTGTTTCATGCGTCCACTCGGTAAATTTGATCTCCGCGACCAATGCTGGTTTTGTCCAGTGCACATGGCGCGCGTCCACGTCTCCGTGGAACGGATTTTTGTTTGTTTCCAGTTTGGCAAGCACTTTTGAAATCTGCGCGAGCATAGCCTGATTGAATCCCGTTCCCGCCTGTCCTACGTGAATCAGGTTTTTCTTCTTGTCATACATTCCCAGTACAAGTGACCCAAAATGCTGGCGGCTGCCTTCCGGATCGGTGAAGCCGCCCACGACGCAATCCACCGTTTGCGTGATCTTGATCTTCAGCCATTCGCGGCTGCGGCGCTCTTCGTAGAAGCTGGCGCGGCGTTTGGCGACGATCCCTTCCAGCCCTTTTTGTTTTGCTACATCGAAAAGAGCCTTGCCCTTGTCAAAATGGTCTGAAAAGCGAAGGAGTTCGCTGGGCCGCAGAATCGCAGCTAGAACTTTCTTGCGTTCTTCGAGCGCAACCCGGCGCAAATCGTAGCCGTCCAAATAAAGAAGATCGAAAAGGTAATAGACGATGGGAATCTCGGATTTTCCGGCGACCTGCCTTCCATGCTTGCGAATCCCGGTGCGCTGCTGCATCAGGCTGAACGAGGCGCGGCCCTCCTCGTCGAGCGCGGCCACTTCGCCGTCTAGGATCGCGCTCTTGGCATTCACGAATTCCGGCAACACCTGAAGCTCGGGATAGCGCCCGCTCAAATCGTTATCAGTACGCGACATCAGGCGGACCGAGCCATTTTCAATAAACGACACAGCGCGGTAACCGTCCCATTTGATTTCAAACAGCCACTCAGCCCCGTCAAAAGGCTTTTCAATCGAGAGCGCCAGCATGGGATGGATTTGCGCGGGCATGGGGCGCTTTACTACGCCGGGTAAATCTCCCACCGCCGAGGACGCCGAGCGTGCGGAGGAAGATTTGTTCTGGGGAGCTGTTGTTACAACCGCGGAGTGCGAACCACCATTTTTATTTGTTAATTTCCCGTTCGGCTTTTCTCTGTGGTCCTCCGTGCCCTGCGTGGTTATTTTTTTTTTACCGGCCTTAGCCTTATCGGCCTTGGCAATGGCCTCCGCCAGCCACGGAGCTTTCATCTTGCCGCGCGAGGCCTTGCGGCTGCTCTTCCATTCGGCTGCATCTTCGTCGCCGCTGATTTGCGCCATGGTTTTACCCGAGAGCGCAGACTCATCAAACTCATTGATGTCGTAACCTTCAACAACATCATCATCGTGCTTTTTGATCAGCAGCCATTCGGTGCCCTTGCTACCCGGGCGGCGGGCTTTGATGTGAATCAGCGCGAAGTCGCCATTCAGCTTTTTGCCATGCAACCGGATTTTGAAGTCGCCCTTCTTCAGCATCGCGGAAGCTTCAGCGTCTGTACCTGCCACATATTTCCCATCCACAGGCTCGGGCGAGAGCGGCTCCCACGTGCCCACGTCCCACACCATCACCGTGCCCGCGCCGTAATTGCCTTCGGGGATGGTGCCTTCAAAATCGAAATAAGAAACGGGATGATCTTCCACCTGCATGGCCAACCGCTTGTCGGCGGGATCAAGTGAGGGGCCTTTCGGCACAGCCCAGGACTTCAACACGCCTTCCATCTCCAGCCGAAAGTCATAGTGCAGCCGCGTGGCGCGGTGTTTCTGCACTACGAAACGATGCTTCGACTTCTTCTCAATTTTCGGCGGCGGCTCCGGCGTCTCTTCAAATCGCCGCTTGCGTTTGTATTCCTCGAGTGGCATGAGGGTATCCTAGCTAATCTTATATAGAGAGGCATTCTAAGCGCCTGGGGTTTGTCGCGGGTACGAGGCGGGAAAAGAATTTATGAACCGTGAATATCCAGACCGGCCATTTGTTGGCGTCGGCGCTGTGATCGTGGAAAACGGTCGTGTGCTTCTCATCAAGCGGGGACACGCTCCGGCCATGGGTGAATGGTCAATCCCCGGCGGGGCGATGGAGGTCGGCGAGACGGTGCGCGAAGCGGTCGTGCGCGAAGCTGGCGAGGAAACGGGCCTCATCGTCGAAGCCAAAGATTTGCTGGGAGTATTTGATCGTGTATTGCGCGATTCAAGCGACCGCGTCCAGTTCCACTACGTCTTAATTGATTTTCTGTGCACGCCCATCGGCGGACAAGTCAAAGCCGGCGGCGACGCCTCCGAGGCGCGCTGGTTCACCGCCCAAGAGGTCAGCGACATACCCCTGCCTGAAGATACAGCGGAAATTGTTCGTAAGGCATTGAGCGGGCAATAGCTGCGGTAGATTTCCACAGATGTTCCCCAGGGAACGTATTGTACATATAGGAATGTACCGGCAAACTGCCGGAGGGGATTGCCAATCAGTGGTTTGAAGAAAGTTGTATGTACATTCTCAATGGAAGTTCAAGGCGCCTTTGCCCGCTCAACCTGTTTTTTGAGAGGCTCCAGAATCGGATCCCTAAACCCTGCGTAAGAGATTTCGCCTGAATATGAACTGTCCTTTGGTGGTTTGTAGCGAACCATCGCGCGAAGACCCTGAACATGGAAACAGGGAGTGAAATGGTCGTGTCCGACCCAAAGAGTGTCGGAGAAGCCTGCCGGGAATCCGGTGGCCTTGAAGGTTTCCGTTTGACTATTCACGTCCAGGGTTATGGCGAAGGCCGATCCGTTGCAGGCCACGGCCTTTACAGTTCCCTCGGCGACCTGGAACTGGTCCGAGGCTGGTGGCGCTGGGAAAATATCCGCGTGACGGTCCTCGGCCGGAATTCGATTCCACAGCTCCATAGCCTCGTCACGGTCAGAGCCTCCCCAGCGTTGCGCCACGTAGGCGGCTTCCGCGGCCGCATCGGAGGAGTGGTGCATTAAAAGCATGATCTCGCCGCATAGAACGTGATATCCGGAGCGGAAAGGTTCAAGTTGCTCGGCGCGGCGGCAGACCGCGAGCGCCGTGCTCAGTTGCCCTGCGCGGACTTCCTGTTTGGCGAGTTCCACATAGGCTGGGGCGAAGTCAGTTTTCAGCGCCACAACATCATTTAATGCTTCGTAGGTTTGATGGTCGTTGTCAGAATTGGTCTGAGCAGACGCCGAAATCATTGTTCTCGCGAACAAAGCGATGTAGTTCTTACTATCGAGCTTTGTCGCCACGGTGAATTCCTTGAGCGCGTCTTCGTCATGACCTTCATTGAAGAGGAAAAAACCGTCGTCCTCATGTGCGAGAGACAGGTCCGGAGAATCTTTCAGCGCGGCCTCCGTAAACTCCTGCATCTTGTCCCATCGATGGAACTGAATGTACCAGGCGGCGAGTTCGGCTTCGGTTTCCCCCAGGCTCATTTCGCGCACTTGAAAACTTTTGGGATCCAATTGCTGCGGAACCGGGAAGCCCATGGCCAGGAACCGGGCCTGGTGAATGTATTTGACGTAGCTTTTTTCGATGTCTGCGAAGCTCCCGATTGTCTCCTCGAACGCTTTTTGGGATTTTGCGCCGTCTTGCAGCGCCTGCAAAAGGCGGGAAAGTTTTTGACCAGACTCCATACCTTCTCCGAACCACAGGTAATGGGTAAGAGCCCAAGCCTGGACATAGGCGAGGTGCGATTGTTCTGGATTGCTGGTCATCACGGGTGAGCTGACGAATTTGTCGAGCGGGATTGGTTGTTCGCTGACGAGAAAGCGTGCAGTCCCAAGATTGGGGGGCGAACCTATATACATTTTGTCTTTTTGAAAAGACGTATAGCCGTAAAACTCCGCAAGGCCCTCGTCAAGCCACGCCGGTAGCCAATGAAAATTAATGTGCAACAGGCTGTGGACGTATTCGTGATAGATGCTGTGGTAGGTGTCGGGGTCCCTGGCCACAACATCAAGCCGTACGAGTGCATATTCGCGCTCCCAGCCATGGTGATACAGCCCGCCTAAATTCGGTCCCGGATGGGGCCAGAACTGTGGAAGCAGCTCTCGCGTGGTGGACTCATCTTTAGGGGCGAGGATGAGCAATGGCGCAGAGGAATCCAGCTTGAATTGCGGGAATGCAATCTGAAATGCCGAGCGCATGAGTTCAAAGTGCTGGAGCACGGACCGCGATTCGTCAACATCGCCATTTGTCATCAGGCGAAAGTGCGGGCTTCGGAGTTCCGTCCACGGCCGGTTTTTTGCCCAGAGTGATGGGCCTGAGAGCAGAAAACATACGCACAATCCAATTCCCCACATGATTCGCATGCGGAGCATCATGCTTTAAGTTTTCGCGCGCGTCAATTCAGGTATTTGCCTTAGATGTTGCGCGTTGCGGGTGCCCAAAGGGCGCGAGCGTCCGACAATCCAGATTCGAATTTTTCGCATCTGTCGCGCCTGAAATTGAGCGATGAGCGTCCGTATCAAGCCCGTGGACATGGTTTTGCGGGGTTCGTCCGCTTCTCGTCACAATTTCCCGTTGAGCGGCGTTTTAGCTATGTAAGGGCGGAATGACGGAGCTATTGTGGGAACAGTCCATACACTGAGTGGCAGCATGGTACTGAAAGAAAGTCCGCTGGAGCATTGGGAAGAGCGCAGGTTTCAGGCAGTTTTTATGCAGCACTATGCCCGGATTGTTGACATTCTTGCGCGTGTGCTTGGGGATCATTCCAATGCGGAAGACGTGGCAAACGATGCGTTCTGGCGGTTGTACCGGCAACCAGGTTTGCAGGCTGACGGCAACGTCGGTGGCTGGCTTTATCGTACGGCGACCAACCTGGGGATCGACACCTTGCGGGCGTCTGGCCGTCGGCAGCGATACGAGGAGGCCTCTCGTGAAACGGTGTCCAACGGTGTTGGGAACGGACCGCTTGACAACGTGCTGCGCGAGGAGAAGTGCCGACGGGTGCGACGCGCCCTGTCGCTGATCAAACCCGCGCAGGCCCAACTGCTGATTTTGCGTATCAGCGGATTTTCCTACAAAGAACTGGCCGAGGCCCTCAATGTGAAAACCAGCGGGGTCGGCACGATGTTGAACCGCGGGGAGGAGGAATTCCGTGCCTGTTACCTCTCACTCCATTCCCCCGAGGAGGAACTATGACTTGCACTAATGATGGGATTCTTCGCGCGCGGCTGGACGGTGAATTGTCTGACAGTGAACTGGCCGAAGTAGACAGGCATCTTGGCGGATGCGCTGATTGCCGGGCACTTTCTGAAAAATTGCAGGCAGAAAGTGTGAGTGCGCAAAATTTGCTGGGCGAGTTGGCTTCTTTAAATAATGACAGCGGAACGGATTCCGCAAGCGCGTATACGCAATTCCGTAAGCAGTTTGTGACCAGAGAATCCAAGACTTTGCGTGCCCGACTGTTTGCTCCGCGCTGGCGTCCGGTATGGGGTTTGGCGACAGCGGCGGTTATGGTCGCCATTCTAGTAGGTGTTGGCCCTGTAGGACTGTGGGCGCAAAAGGTTTTGGCCATGCTTCGCGTGCAGAAGATTGCGGTGGTTTCAATTGACCCCTCTACTCTGACGAGGACTAACAACACGGACCCGCAATCGTACAAACTGATCAATCAATTCTTCTCTGATAATGTGACGGTGACGATGAAAGCTGGAGAGCCGGACAATTTTTCATCGGTAAACGAGGCTGCGCAAAAAACCGGATATCCAATTCGTGTTATTAGCGACCTGAGAGCGCCGCAGAATGTGCTGGTGAGCGGCGAGACCGCCTTTCAGATGACTGTGAATCGTGATCGCCTGGAGACCCTGCTCAATGAGATTGGCCGTTCGGACATTCAAATTCCTGAGTCTGTAGACGGCGCATTGATCGCCGTACATATACCGAAGATTTCCGTTTCTGCGTACGGCGATTGCCCCACGCATCGCGGACCCGGAAACCATGACGCGCAGTCTGAGACAACAACTCCGCGCGCGCACAAGACCTACCCTAACTGCATCCTCCTGATGCAGGCACCCAGTCCGACGATCAGCGTACCACCGGGCCTTAATATGACAGAAATTGCCGAGGCGGCCCTGGAATTGGCCGGGATGGATCCTTCCGAAGCCCGTTCTTTCTGCCAGACGATTGACTGGTCCTCAACCCTGGTGGTCCCGGTTCCGCGGAACTCGAGCTCGTATGAATCCGTAACTGTGGATGGCGTGGAAGGCGCGCTGATCACGGAAACTTCTTCGCAAGGCAACCGGTATAGTTTGTTGTGGGTCAAGGATGGGATGATCCACTCGCTGATGGGCCAGGGCAGTTCGTCGGACGCCGTCAATCTGGCAGCTTCATTGCAGTAAGCGTGATTTGACGAAAGATATCGCGACATACATGGAGCAGAGCCTTCGATATGGCCATCCCGGTGAAACGATCTCAATGATACGGTCTTCCGACTTTGCCATACGGACGCGCGCGCTCCGCAAAGTTTTTGGCAGCAAGGTGGCAGTGCGAAATCTCACCCTGGATGTGCCCCGGGGTGAGGTTTTTGGTTTTCTGGGACCAAACGGAGCGGGTAAGAGCACCTCGGTAAAAATGTTCCTTGGCCTGGTGTTTCCGACAAGCGGAGATGCGGAAATTCTTGGCCGTCCGGCAGGCGACGTACAAGCACGGCGGAAAGTTGGATTCCTTCCTGAGCATTTCCGTTTTTACGACTGGCTGACTCCAACCGAACTGCTTAAGCTTCACGGCCGCCTCTATGGGATATCGCGCGGGGATTTGCGCCAGCGCATTCCCGCGCTGCTCGATCTGGTAGGGCTCTCGCCCCATCGCGACAAACGGCTGCATGATTTTTCCAAAGGAATGTTGCAGCGGATCGGCCTTGCGCAGGCGTTACTCAACGATCCGGACCTGATTTTTCTTGACGAGCCCACTTCCGGGCTTGATCCCATGGGCCGAAGGATGGTGCGCGATGTGATCAAAGCGCAACGCGATCGTGGAGCGACCGTTTTGCTCAACTCACACCTGCTCGGCGAGATTGAAATCAGTTGCGACCGCGTGGCTTTTATTAAAGAAGGCGAGGTGGTGGAAACTCGCGCTCTGAATGGACAAGCCGAGGAACAGAACACAGTCGCAATTCGCGCAGGGAAGATCACCGCAGAGATGTTGAACGGATTGGCGCAGTTGACCTGCTCTGCGCGCTATGAGGGGGAGTTGCTGACGCTGACGCTGTCGGCCACGGACTCGTTGCCCGAAGTGGTGCGCCATCTGGCGGGGAACGGCGCGGACATCTACGAGGTTATCCCGCAACGCCTTTCGCTGGAAGACCGGTTTCTGCAAATTGTGGGCAGCGACGGAGGGTTGTGATGGGCATCTGGGTGATGGCTGGAGTCACATTCCGCGAAGCTGCACGCAAGAGAATGTTATGGATGGCGCTGGCGGCCGGTGCCGGATTCCTGGCGTTGTTTGGGCTTGGCCTTCATTTTCAGGCAAAAGACTTTGTCGAGCACCGTGTGAATCCCTTCGTGCGGCGAGAAGTGTCATCCATGATGCTGACGATGGGACTTTACGCGGTAGACATGCTGGCCGTGCTGATGACAATTCTTACTTCGGTGGATACGCTTTCCGGTGAAATTGCGTCGGGCACCATCCAAGCGATTGCCACGAAGCCTGTTCCACGCTGGCAGGTGCTTTTAGGGAAGTGGTGCGGTTTTGTGGGCATGCTGACTGCCTACATCGCAATTATGGTTGGCGGGCTGAATCTCTTAACGCACTTCATGGCCGGGGTGACGTCTTATCGTCTTGTACAAGGATTTCTGCTCATCTGGATGGAGAGCATAGTTCTGCTTTCGGTCACATTTGCGTGTGCGGCTTATTTCTCGACGCTGACCAGCGGGATCTTGGCGCTCGGGCTCCATGGACTGGCATTCGTCGGCGGATGGATCGAGCAGTTCGGAGCGGTCACGCAAACGCCGCGGGCCATCAATGTGGGTGTAGTGGCGAGTCTGCTGATGCCCAGCGAAGCCTTGTGGCGGCGGGCCGCTTTTGAAATGCAATCTCCGCTGGCAAATTCACTTCACTTTTCTCCATTCAGCATACTTACGGTTCCGAGCGGGGCAATGATCATTTACGCGGGGTTTTATTTAGTGGTTGCGCTGGGAATCGCGATTCGCCGCTTTTCGCAACGGGATTTATAAGGAACCTGTGACGCATGGGACTAGAGAGATGCGCTACGGTTGCCGACCGACCGGTCGGTTTGTTAATCTTAAGGCATGAGTTCTCAACCTAACGTCAATCTCTGGGGTTCGCCGCAACATGCTTTGGAGTATTTGGGCCGGGCGGACTCTATACCGCACCGGACCGAAGGTGAAGCGACGCTGCTGGAGTGCTTGCCCCAACATATTCATCGGGTGCTGGATTTGGGCAGCGGTGACGGGCGGTTACTTGGACTTGTGCTGCTGGCCCGGCCAAAGATTTCAGCGATTGCGCTGGATTTTTCCACGACGATGCTTGTGCGGTTGCGGGGAAGGTTTTCCAAGGCGCGGCATGTGCAGGTGATGGATCACGATCTGCAGAATCCATTGCCGCAATTTGGAAAGTTTGATGCCGTGGTTTCGAGTTTCGCCATTCACCATCTGACGCACGAACGCAAGAGAACTCTCTATGGCGAGATTTATGCGGCTTTGAATCCCGGTGGGATCTTTTGCAACCTTGAGCATGTGGCGTCGGCGACGGAGGGACTGCACGCAAAATTTCTTGAGAGCATCAACTGGCCTAATGAAGATCCGTCGAACAAGCTGCTTGACTTGCATCAACAGCTTGTGTGGTTGCGCGAGATTGGCTTTCGCGACGTGGACTGCCTTTGGAAGTGGCGCGAGCTGGCGCTGATGGTAGGGACGAAATAGCGCGATTTAGATCAAAGACGCTAACCACGGAGGACACCGAGGCACGGAGTCACTAAAGAATTCGCGAGCGCTTGCCCTGCTCCCGAGAGAGTTTCGGTTCCGCTCTACTTTCGGAATCTTCCAAATGCCGCGCCCCGCTTGGTTTTCGTCTTATTATTCACAAACAAATCCAGCCGGGGAAAAGAGTTGGGAATAAGGATTTTAAAAATATTCGGCCAGCTTTTAGAATTTTTCCCGCAATGCAATTCACTACTGCACCAAATTCTGTCACCCGCCTGTGAACGAGCTGCACTTGATTGAAAACAAAGCGCTTAAAAATTCATATTTTTAATTGACTCTAAAATTAAAAGGCGTAAAACCAACTCGTTCTTTGACAGCTTCTGAAGTTTTTCCGGTTGGTGCGGCGTCCGGGGCTCGAGCGAAGTCACACCCAAGTTGAATGGTGCAAACTGATCAACCTAGGGCGAGGGCGAGTAAGGGTCTATAGCAAAGCGCTGGTCGAGGAGAACAAGAAGAAAAGTCGAAGGCAGGATAGAGTCCCGAGGCGTTAGGTTAATTTTTCCA
>Ga0134125_10009878_pt1 | contig 10733 bp, 9 predicted proteins | sample KB31751_FD_96464 | JGI IMG/M metagenome (GOLD analysis project Ga0134125, IMG submission 96464) | Terrestrial soil microbial communities with excess Nitrogen fertilizer from Kellogg Biological Station, Michigan, USA - KB3-175-1 | ecosystem: Environmental > Terrestrial > Soil > Unclassified ...
CAGAAGCTCCGGCAAAATCCCACCGTGTTCCGGAATCAGCGTGACGCGGGCCTTGCTGTCAATGATCCGCTGGACTTCCAGAATTTCAAACATCGCCGCCTCAACATCAGCATCGGCAGCCACCAGGTTCAGCGCTTCGCCCACAATGCGCGGACGCGTTGCTGCCGCTTTGGCGAACTCCACGGCCGCTTGTCGTTCCGCCGTGCTGGTAATGATGCTCACCTGATTGGCGCCGTCCTGTTTAATCGAAGACGTGACCTGCCGCAGCCGGTTCACCACCTTCTCTTCAATCTGTTGAATCATTTGCGAATCGCGGAAATGAACTTTGCGGATATAGACCGAACCCAGCTTATAGCCCCATTCGTGCGACTGTGGCGAAACTTCCGTGCGCACGGTCTGGCTCATGGAATGGCGGTTCTGCAGCATGTCCGCCAGCTTGAGGTTGCTCAGGCAGCGCACCGTGGAGTTGCTCACGTTGGCGGAGAGCGATCCGCGTGGGTCAGCGTTCTTGAAGAGAAACGCTACCGGATCGCTGATGAACATCTCATACCAGATGCCGATGCCCATAGGTGCGCCTTCTTCCGAGTTCACCGGCTGGCTGCGCAGGTATTGCTGGTCAATGCGCATATCGAGCACATAGAGCTTGCCCATCCAGCGGACAATCGGCGCCTTCAGCCCGAGTTTGAAGAGCAGGATATGCAATCCCGGTTCGTTGATGATGGCCACAACTTTCCCGAACAGCACGTACACGTGGCAGCGCCCTTCTTCCACGATGGTGTACAAGCCGAACATGCGCAGCAGTCCCAGCAGCACAGGCACGAGCACGAAGCTTGCCGCAAACGCGATGACAGCGCTGATCAATACGGACAGTGGGTTCATCGTTTTGTCTCCACTACAACCTGCTGGGCCTGGCTGAACAAGCCGAGGCGGACATTGCGGACATAGGCGCGCAAAGCGCCTTCACCCGTGCGCTTGAGGTCAGAAAGCTGGCTGGCCAGCGCGGTGAGCGGCTGTACTTCAGCTTGCGCTTTCAGGGTTTCGATCTCGGCCGCGCGTTTCGATTGCTCGATCCTCTGGTCAGCCGTGGCCTGAGCCAGACTGATGTCGGAAGAAACCATGTTGTGCGCGGTGTTGATGGCTGCCAGCGCCGACTCGACTTCCGGCGGCGGATCGATACCCGTAATCAGCGACGCATCCAGCACGATTCCATAGCGGGCATCGGACGAAGCACACTCACGGTCCATGTGTTCGTTCAGATCGCGGAGGTTTTTGCGCAGATCGTTGATTGAAATGCCGCTACTCACGCCAAGGGAATTGCCGCCGCTACTGGCGCCCGCATTTGCGGCGGCCGCGACTGGATCAGGCGGAGCTTCAAACGTGGCGATTCGTTCTCTTAGCACAGAGACGAAATAGCCCATCACATGGGCAATGGGATTCTTCACTCCGAACAGGTACGCATATAGATTTCGCTCAGAGACGCGATAACGAATCTGGCCGGTAAGTCCGGTATTCAACTGGTCCTTGGTCACCGCTTCAACAATGGTGCCTCCCTGGTTCGCGCTGGGAGAATCAGGATCGAAGGCCATGTTGATGGTCTGCGTGGCCACGCTTACCTTGTAGATCTTCTGCCACGGCAGCTTGAAGTAAGGGCCGCCCGGCATAATCACGCGCACCTGCGGATAGGCATAACGCTGCTTTTCGTCAGCATCGAGGGCCGCGGAAATAGGATCGTTCAAGGTACTGGCTCCGGGAATGCGCTCTGCGCGTCCGAAGCTGGTCTTCACTGCGCGCTCATTCTGGTTCACCGTATAAATGCCGGAAAGCAGACACCGCACCAGAAACCAGGCCAGCAGCCCGATAAAAATCCCCACAATGTCCATTGATTGCTCCAGTCAGGGCTAACAATATACGAAGGACATTGGCTGTCAAGATAAAGATTCGCCTTACGAGTCAGGAACGCGCGCTCTTCGTGAGCCGATGAACATCCTGCGTCTTGACGTGTTCCGGACGCACGCCCAAGCCAATGGCGCGGGCGGGAATGCGCTGCAGGATGGGCAAGCTCTGCATCAATTTCAAAATGAAAGGTACGGTAATTGGCTGGCTCCCGGCAAGCACACGCCGGATGACTCGGTCCTGTGCCAGGATCTGAATCCGTTGCGTGACTCGGGTAGGGAACTCACGGCGCTTCTGAATCCGCTGAAGATAAGGGGTGAGCGCGTGACCAGCAACTGAAGTTGAAGCGAGAGGAGGAGCCAGAACGTTGGCTGAGGCTACGGCGTCCTGCACAGCCAGATTGATGCCTACTCCCCCAATCGGAGACATGGCATGCGCCGCATCGCCAATGCAGATGAGACCGGGCTTGTGCCATTCCGCCAGGCGATCGACCTTTACGGTAAGCAGCTTCACGTCGTCCCAGTTCTTCAATTCGCTGACACGACCGCGAAAGTACGGAACCAGGCGGGCCAGCTCTGCGCGAAAGCTCTCAATCCCGCGTGCCTTGACTTCCTCGGCCGTTCCTTTCGGAATCACGAAGGCACACTGCCAGTATTCGCCGCGGTTGAGCATTACCAGCATTCGTCCACGAAGGACGCGACCCAGCGATTGCCCGGGATCACTTGGCTCGCGGGGTACGCGCATCCACAGCACATCCATCGGCGCGCCATTGTCTTCCACCTTCAGGCCGGCTTTTTCGCGCACCACAGAATGTCTGCCGTCTGTGCCCACTACCAGGCCGCAACGCACTACCAGATCGCCCTCCGGCGTTTCGGCGCGCACGCCGCTCACCACGCCGTTTTCCTCGATCAAGTCCACAGCCTCAGTTTTCATCCGCAAATGGAATTCCGGATAGACCTGTCCCCGTTCAGCCAGGAAGTTCAGAAAATCCCATTGGGGCATGAAGGCGATGAACTTTGCGTGCGTCGGCAGATGCCGGAAGTCGCCAACCCAAACCATTTGTTCACCGATTTGGATTGCCATTCGCTCAAGCTGCTGATGCGGCCGTCGGAGAAAGTCTTCGAGAAGCCCCACTTCATACATCAGCTCCAGTGTGGAAGGATGAACCGTATCTCCCCGAAAATCGCGCAGGAAATCGCCGTGTTTCTCGAGCACGATGACGTCGATGCCTGCGCGCGACAGCAAAAAGCCCAGCATCATTCCGGCCGGGCCGCCACCCACGATGCAGCAACGAGTCGTGATCTCTTTCATATGCGCCTCAGCGAGTAGGACCTCTCGGTGGTCTCTGATGAAGTATATGCTCTGATACACCGCGCTAGAAGCGCACTCCGGAATGGGAGGAAGGTCACGATTCTGCGCTTTGCGTGCACAATTTGAGTCCCTGCGCCGCCTCATCCTTTAAATGGTTGCCTGCTGAATTTGTTGAATGTCGTGCCCCGCTATATACAAATCACAACCTCTGCTCCTTAGGCAGGCATCTATCCATCATCACGTTTTCCCTGGAAGGAGATTCGATGAAGAAACTTATACGGACTTCTGTGTGCATGGTGGCTCTTTCGTTCGGAGTTCCCGCTGTGATGCCATTATTTGCTTCAGCCGCTCCTCTTACCCAGGACCGCGACGACCATGATCGCGATCGCCGGGATGAGGGCGCTTTTCAAAACAACAAATATTACAAACAGGGCTGGAACGATGGCCTGCACCACAAGCACAAGCACAAGAAATTCAAGAATGATGACGATCGTCGCGCGTACGAGGCAGGATTCATGCATGGCGATCGCAACGAGCCCTGGCGTGACCATGATCACGACCACGATCATGATCACCGGTAAATCGCAGTAGATGTGACCTTTCTCTCGGGGGCCGTCAAACGGCCCTCAGCTTTTTGAATACACTTTTCTTGAGAGGGCAAAAAAATGCCCTGCGCCGTTTTTTGCGCAGGGCTTTTGCCGACTAGCAGAATTATTGATGCTTGATGAACGTGCCGTCCTGCAGCTCTGAGATCGCGTGGCGCAATTCATCGGAAGTATTCATCACAATCGGCCCGTACCAGGCCACTGGCTCTTCAATCGGCTTTCCTGAAACCAGCAGGAAACGAATTCCGTCGTCACCGGCTCTGACCACGATCTCGTCACCGCGATCGAACAGAACCAGTGAGTGGTTGCTGGCGTCATACTTCGCCGTAGCATTCGGGTCGGCCGCCTGCTCCGTGAGCACGCCTCTGGGATCGGAAGCATCGCGAAACGTTCCTGACCCGGCGAAGACATACGCAAATGCATTGCGTGTGGTTTCCACCTTGAGTGTTTTACGCTGCCCCGGCGGAACAGAGATGTCCACGTAATTCGGGTCTGCGGCCACGCCCTCAACAGGACCTTTCTTGCCCCAGAATTCGCCGCAGATCACGCGTGCCTTCGTGCCATCATCATCTGTGACTTCCGGAATGGCGTTGGAAGGAATGTCCTGGTAACGCGGATCGGTCATCTTCAGGTGCGCAGGCAGGTTCGCCCACAACTGAAACCCGTGCATCCGTCCCTTTGCATCGCCCTTCGGCATTTCCTGATGCAGGATGCCGCTCCCTGCGGTCATCCATTGCACATCGCCCGCAGCCATCTTGCCCTTGTTGCCGAGGCTGTCTCCGTGCTCCACGGAGCCGGCCAGGACATAAGTAATGGTTTCAATTCCGCGGTGCGGATGCCACGGAAACCCCGCCAGATAGTCCTGGGGCCGCTCGTTGCGAAAATCATCCAGCAGCAGGAAAGGATCAAAGTCCTTTGTTTTGCCGAAACCGAATGCCCGCTGCAACTTTACCCCGGCTCCCTCGATGGTTGATTTGGTCTGTATGATTTCTTTTACTGGACGAAGCGACATCTGGCCCCCTCTTTCCCCTTGCTCATTTTCGAATGCACACTTTTGATGCTTGACGCCCGCGAAAAGACTCAGGAAGGGCCCGGAAAGGCGCTTTGGGCGGCCTTCTGGCCGCGAAAGTATTTCGATGTCAAAATACCTATAAGAATGAATGAGATGAGAACCACAAGCTGAACTGCCTTAAACGGAGTCTCTGTCTGGGTCGGCGCCAGGGCTCGTAACGAGGGCACTTTCTCAAAGGACTGGACCACCAGGACAAATACGTTGAAGTAAAGAGCGATGACCACCGATATGGCGTACGTCCGAGCCCACCCACCTGCAAGTCGCCGCCTATACAGCGCGAAGGACGCAATTCCCAGCGTGGCGAGCAACAAAATTCCCAGAATGTGCGCGGGCGTGAGTTTGTGAGCTGGAAACATGAACCCCGTCACGCCGGTAGCAGCGCTCATCAGAAGGAAAAGCGGATTCCATGTGTCGAGCGGCTTTGCTCGCACCATTCCAAGCACGACCGCCAGCCCCGCGATGATCGCAATCAAACTGATGACGACATGCACGCCAGTGAGAATTCCCAGAGCGGCAATCATTCGAGCCTCCTTGCTGTGATTTTGATGGTTGCAAGGATACTCGCAACTGAAACTCCATGTTCAAAAAGCCTCGTCACGGCTCTCGATTTCTGGAATCCGGCGCCGGTTCCACAGCACCAGCATCAGTGTTCCGCGCTGCTCTCTTGTACAATAATTCCATGCCTCGAACGGTAAAATGCGTAAAGCTGGGACGCGAGCTTCCCGGCCTTGACGAGCCTCCCTTTGACACGCCGCTCGGCCAGAAAATTTACGAGAACATCAGCGCGGAAGCCTGGCGCATGTGGAGCGAGCATTCCAAAATGCTGCTCAATGAGTATCGTCTCCAGCCCTGGAAGCCGGAAGCCCAGCAGTTTCTGGTAGAACAGATGGAAGCCTACTTCTTCGGTCCCGGCTCATCGCTGCCGAAAGAATATGTTCCACCCTCGCACTAACCACAATTGCTGAGATGACAATTCTGGAATCAGAAAGGCTGCTGTTTCGCCCGCACCAGCTTTCTGATCTCGACGCTTTTTGTGCCTTGGAAGCAGACCACGAAGTGCGGCGCTATATTGGTGGCGCGCCTCGCACCCGCGAAGCCGCCGAACGCAAGTTCCGCGAAGTGCATTTGAAAGGCGCCGGACGCAAGCTCGCCCTGCAGGCCGTCATCTACAAACCGGAGTCGCGCTATATCGGCTACTGCGGCTTGTACCCCAACTTCCGCTCTGACGGCTTGGCAATCAGGGGTGAAGCGTCACTTGGATTTACTTTCGCCCGGGGATACTGGGGCCGCGGGCTCGCCACCGAAGCCGGCCAGGCATTCGTCCGTTTCGGCTTTGAACACCTGCATCTCACCCGCATTGTTGCCACGGCGGAAATCGGCAATGCTGCCTCGCTGCGTGTCCTGGAGAAACTTGGGTTTGTGTTGACAGCCAGCGACTACGGCCAACGTTCGTTCCACAAATTCGAGCTGCTCAATCCACAATCGGGTACCTTAAAAGTCTGATCAGGCTCCTCTCTTTGCCTTATATGCGCCCAGTGCCCCCTTCGCGGCAGAATCTCTGGCTTTAGCAATCAAGAATGAGCTTGTCTGAGTACCGCCGTAACTTGCTGAGGGCATGCCGGAAAAACAAGAATGCTGGATGCTTTGGTCCGTCTCAGGTTAAGGAACCCATGAACGCTCTTCTGCCCATTCAAGCGACTTACGATTACCGGCTAGTGGCTCTTTCTGTAGTCATCGCCATCTTCGCGTCGTATGCAGCTTTGGAACTGGCGGGGCGCGTGACGGCTGCCCGCAGTTACGCGAGATCTGCATGGCTCGTCGGCGGCGCCTTTGCCATGGGCAGTGGCATCTGGTCCATGCATTACACGGGAATGCTCGCCTATCGGCTTCCCATTCCTGTTTACTATCACGTTCCCACTGTGCTGCTCTCTCTGCTAGCCGCCATCTTTGCCTCCTTTATTGCCCTTTTCGTTGTCAGCCGCCAGCAACTGACCACCTTCCGTGTGATGGTTGGAAGTTTGCTCATGGGGGCGGGAATCGCGGCCATGCACTACACCGGAATGGCGGCAATGCGGCTCTCCGCGATGCATCACTATCACCACGGCCTGTGGACGCTGTCCGGAGCACTCGCGGTGGCTGTTTCTCTTGCCGCACTGTGGTTTACCTTTCATTTCCGCGAAGAAAAATCTGAACGGTTGCTCAAGATAGTCAGCTCAGTCATTATGGGGCTCGCGATTCCGGTGATGCACTACACCGGCATGGCCGCAGTGACGTTCATGCCGTCTGGCCGGGTCCCAGACTTATCCAATGCCATCAATATTTCCGTTCTTGGAAACTCCGCGGTCATCCTGGCGACCCTGGTTCTTGTGGGAACAGGGCTGCTGACGTCGCTGGTTGACCGCAGGTTCTCCGCGCAAGCGCGGGAACTGGCCATGAGCGAACACCGCTACCAGCTGCTATTCGAAAGCAATCCTCAACCGACGTTTGTTTTTGAATTGGATTCGCTAGCTATTCTGGCGGTGAACGAAGCTGCTGTTAACACCTACGGTTTCAAACCCGATGAATTTCTGAAGCTGAAGCTGCCCGCACTGACCGTCGCCCGCGATGCGAATGAATTGCTTGCTTCTTCGCTCTGTGGAAGCGCGCTGAAAGCGCAACATCGGCGCAAGGATGGTACGGTGTTCGATGTCGAGCTCTCTTTGCGCAAGATCAGCTGGGCCGGGCGTCCGGCTGCGCTTCTCCTGGCTGCGGACATCACCGAACGGCTGCGCACCGAGCAACTGGAGCGGGAGCGCCGGCATTTCCTGGAGACTATTACTCAGAACCAGCCTCTGGAAGAGAGCCTTAGCGGTCTTATACATCTCCTGGAGAACCAGCTTCCAAACTCCCAGTGCGTGATTTTGTCGGCAAAGTCAGGAAGATTCTGCCAGGTCGTTGCCAGCAGCTTCAGCCGTGAAGTAGTGGGCGCATTGGAAAGTTTGCAGATGGATGAAGTCTTCAATGCCCTCGGCGGCAGCAACAAGCGGGAAATAGCTTTCATCAAGGATGTGGCTGAAAACATCCCTGCCGGCGGGTTGCGAGAATGGGCCCGGCTCCTGGATCTCAAGTCGTGCTGGTCAGCCCCGGTTGCAGATCCCGAAGGCGTTTTCGTCAGCCTGATACTGGTGTTTTTCCGTGAGGATCACCAGCCGCATCTTCAGGATGGCAACAGGCTTGAAATGGCCCGAGACATGGCTTCCATCGCCATCAAGCATCGTCATTTGACAGACCGCCTTTCGTACCAGGCACAGCACGATGCTCTTACGGGGCTTCCCAATCGTTTTCTGCTGGAAGACCGCCTGGAACAGGCCATTTTTTATGCCAATAGGCATGAGTCAAGACTGGCGGTTTTGATTATCGATCTCGACGGCTTCAAGTACATCAACGACTCCGTCGGTCACCAGTGTGGCGACCAGGTTCTTATTGAAGTTTCTCAGCGTCTCCGCTCCATCACGCGCAGGACGGACACGCTGGCTCGCATTGGCGGCGATGAGTTCTGCCTGGTGCTCAGCGATTTGCATCGCTCGAGCGATTCATTTCAGGTGGCCAACACCTGTCTGGACATTCTGCGCAAACCGTTGATGATCGCTCAACGGGAATATTCCGTCAGCGCAAGCATCGGCATCAGCTGTTATCCGGAACATGGTACGGAACCCGAAACGTTGCAGCAAAATGCGGACACCGCCATGTACCACGCCAAATTTAACGGCAAGAATGGATTCCAGGTGTTCACGCCGGAAATCAACGCCCATTTGCGCGAGCGCCTGGAATTGATGGGCGATCTGCGCCACGCGCTGGAGAACGGCGAACTCCACCTCGAGTATCAACCGCAGTTCGATGCCGATGGCCGTCTTGTGGGTTTTGAGGCATTGCTGCGCTGGAGTCATCCAAAACGCGGCGTGATCTCACCTGATAAGTTTGTCCCTATCGCCGAGGAGACGGGCCTGATCGTTCCGCTCGGCAACTGGGTTCTAGACGAAGCCTGCCGCCAGCTCGCTGTTTGGCGTCGAAGCGGCCATTCGAATCTGCGCGTGGCAGTCAATGTCTCTACCGTCCAGTTCGAGCGGCAGGATTGGATGCAGACGATCTCCGAGACCTTGAAGAAAAATGGTGTGCCGCCGTCATGCCTTGAACTTGAACTCACCGAGACGGTCGTGATGAAGAATTGTGAACGGGCGGCAAGCCGGCTAACGGAACTTCGCGCCCTCGGTGTCAGCTCGGCCATCGATGATTTTGGAACTGGCTATTCTTCGCTGAAGTACTTGCAGAACCTGCCAATTGACACCCTCAAGATCGATCAGTCGTTCATCCGCAACCTTGATTCGTCATCGGATGTGCGGTCGGGAAACGGGGCGATTGTGCAGGCCATCGTGACCCTGGCCCAGCAACTCGGATTGCGCGTGGTGGCTGAAGGGGTGGAAACGGACGAGGAACTTGAGGTCCTGCGACGGCTTGGCTGCGATTTCGTCCAGGGTTATCTGTTCTCCCGTCCCATGTCTGTGGAGCAATGCGATCGCTTCCTGCATTCTGGCACTACTGATTCGAAGCGTCGCGCGAGCCGGAAGTCGGCACACAGCTGAGTGAAAAAGGTTAATAAACGTCGGGTTTGGTCGATTTGAAGGTATCGTTCAAAGAAAATAGAGTTGGCCGCCGGATGCTGACGCTAACGTGTCATTCCGGGTTTGGACGCGTCTTGAGTACAGGTGGCGTTGGCTTTGGCGGCGGAGTAATAGGCTCCATGCTGGACTTGATGTATTCGTCGGCATTCGTTTCGTAGCACGGCAGCGGTATGCGTCTTCGATCAAGGTCTTCTCTGGGTACGTTACGGGAATAAATCAACGGCTCGTGGCGGTCGGGCATGTTTCGAGCTGTCAATTGTGCGACCGTCTCGTCGCAATCCGGATCCCGAGAGGCGGCCATCTCGTGAACAATTGAATAATCAAAGCCGGATTCTGAAAGCCGCGGCTGGTAAGGAAGAAAAGTAAAGACAAGCTTGATGAGGCTCCACTCTTCGTGGCTGATTTCTGTTTCTGCCACGAAAACTTCCTGGCTGGCAAAGACAGAGGAGCGCGGATGATCGGCCAGGGCCACTGCCACCAGGCGCACCCGTATGGGCGCTTTCCTGGGAGGATCGGGCCAACGCAGCCCTCCTGTCGCCTGCCTGCCCGAAACTCCCACACAAGTCGCGGCCAGGAAAAGCAGGGTTGTAGTCCAGTTCTTCATCCTGAGGCTAGTTACCCTTTGTTTGCTTGCGTTTACCACGTAAGCAATGGAGCTACTGCGCAACAGAAATCGTTATGACGAGCGACTTACTCTTAGATGCTCTTAGACAGACTACAGAAACTCGCGAGCGGTTGCCCGTCAGCAGCTCTGAAATAGAACGTGCGACAGACGCGCTCGGGGATTTCGAACTGGCGCACAGTCGCGGCGCGGAGAAAGTGTTCCCGAGCACAAACAGTAAAGAAGAAAGGGAGGATTGGTCGGGACGGGCAGATTTGAACTGCCGAACAGCTCTTGCTTCGCACGAGCCCCCTCGCATGTCTTTTATTCGGGGCATTCGCTGCGCTCTGCGCGCCATGTTTTGGGGTGCATCGTGGGTCGGCTGAGGAAACTGTTCCCGAGTACAAACAGTAGAGAAGAAAGGGAGTATTGGTCGGGACGGGCAGATTTGAACTGCCGAACAGCTCTTTCTTCGCACGAGCCCCCTCGCATGGCTTTTATTCGGGCGCATTCGCTGCGCTCTGCGCCATGTTTTGGGGTGCATCGTGGGTCGGCTGAGGAAACTGTTCCCGAGCACAAACAGTAGAGAAAAA
>Ga0134125_10009879_pt1 | contig 10732 bp, 7 predicted proteins | sample KB31751_FD_96464 | JGI IMG/M metagenome (GOLD analysis project Ga0134125, IMG submission 96464) | Terrestrial soil microbial communities with excess Nitrogen fertilizer from Kellogg Biological Station, Michigan, USA - KB3-175-1 | ecosystem: Environmental > Terrestrial > Soil > Unclassified ...
CCGCTCGATCGCTCGGCGATGGAGCGGGTGTTGGCGCGCGCGGCCGAGCTGCAGGCAGCCGATGCCGATCCGACCGACGTCGTTGTCAACGAAGATCAACTGATCGAAGTCGCACGCGAGGTCGGACTCTCGCCGGAGCATCTCCGGCAAGCGCTGGCCGAGGAGCGAAGCCGCGCACAGGTGCCCGAAGAGCGCGGCCTCGCGGCGCGACTGTTCGGCTCCGCTCGCGTTCACGCGTCCCGCACCGTCAAAGGCACCACGGCAGCCACGCTCGACCTCCTGGATCAGTGGCTGCAGCGCGAAGATGCGATGCAAGTCAAGCGACGTTTGGCGGATCGCATGCTCTGGGAGCCGCGGCCGGGACTCTTCAGCGAGATGCGGCGCCTGCTCAACGTGGGCGGGCGCGGCTATTATCTTCGCCCAACGCGCGAAGTCGCCGCAACCGTGGTGCCGGTGGACGACCAGCGCGTCCTGGTGCGATTGGAAGCCGATCTGACCAACGTCCGGTTCGAACGTGCACTGTCGGGCGGGGTCATGGCCGGCGGCGGCGTGTTGGGCACCGGCGCGCTCATCGCACTCGGATTCTTCGTACCGGTGGCGATAATTCCCGCCGCCGTCGCGGCGGTGGGTGGTTATTTCGTCGCGCGCACTCACACGCCAGTCGTCGCGCGCGCCCAACTGGCTTTGGAGCAACTGCTCGACCGACTGGAGCGTGGGGACAGTCCGCCACGTCCGAATGTGTTGTCGGCACTCGACGTGTGGCGCTGACCGTGCTCACGCGCGCACAGTGCCCGTCCTAACGGGCCCGATTTTCACCTCTATCGATCGTCCTCATGCCAAACATCAAGACCGTCGGCGTCCTCGGCGCCGGACTCATGGGCTCCGGCATTGCGCAGGTGTGCGCGCAGAGCGGGTTCACGACAAAAGTGCGCGAGGTGTCCGATGCGCTGTGCCAGCGCGGCAAAGGCAGCATCGAGAAAAGTTTTGCGCGCGCCATCGAGAAGAGCAAAGGCAAAGTCACCGAAGCCGACCGCGACGGCGCGATGTCCCGGCTCTCCTTCACGACCAATCTTCGCGATCTCGCGGACTGCGACATCGTCATCGAAGCCGTGGTCGAGGACATCGAGGTCAAGAACGCGATGTGGAAGGAGCTGGATGGCCTCTGTCCGCCGCATTCGATCTTTGCGTCGAATACGTCGAGCCTCACGATCGCGGCCATGGCCGCCGCCACCACGCGCCCGGGCAACATGGTTGGGCTCCATTTCTTCAATCCCGTGCCGGTGATGAAGCTCGTCGAAGTGGTGCGCACGGTGACCACCAGCGACGCCACGTTCGATACCGCCTACGCCTTCGCGCGCCAGTTAGGCAAAGAACCCATCGCCGCCAAGGACAACTCGGGCTTCGTCGTCAACCTGCTGCTCGTGCCGTATCTCGTCGATGCGATCAATGCGCTCGAGCACGGCGTGGCCACCGTCGAAGACATCGACAAGGGCATGATGCTCGGCACCGGCTATCCGATGGGCCCATTCACGCTCCTCGATTTCGTGGGACTCGACACCACGTACAAGATCGCAGAGATCATGTTCGACGAATACCGCGAGAAGCGGTATGCACCGCCGCCGCTGCTCAAACGCATGGTGCTCGCGGGCATGTACGGTCGAAAGTCGGGCAAGGGCTTCTACGACTACACGGTCGATCCACCCAAGGTGAACGAGCTCGGTCTCTAGTTGCGAGGCGTCACGACCACGCACGCGAGCGCAATGCCGCATCTGACGAGGGACCTCGTGTCCCGGGCCGCGTACAGCGAAGGTGCAGGCATTGCGCGAGCGGTGCCACGGGCGGTCGCCGTTCCGCAGCATCCGGACGAGGTGGTGGCACTCCTCCTCTGGGCAGCATCGAGCGGCGCACGGTTAGTCCCGCGTGGATCCGGCAGCGGCATGGCCGGCGGCGCCGTGGGCGACGAGATCATTGTCGACCTGAGCCGGCAGCGCGACATCCACGCCGTGAACGCCGCCGAGCAAACGGTGGCCGTCGGGCCGGGCGCGATTCGCGATGCGGTGAATGCAGCTGCCCAACGGAGCAAGTTGCGGCTGCCGGTCGATCCATCGAGTAGTGCATTTTGCACGATCGGCGGCATGGTCGCGACTAACGCAGCCGGCGCGCACACGCTGCGCTATGGATCGATGCGCCGCTGGGTGCGCGCGCTCGACTGCGTGTTCGCCGACGGGCATCGCGCCGTCGTGCGCCGCGGCTCGCCCCCGCCCGCGGATGTCCCCGCCCTCGCGCGATTCTTCGAACACGTGCGGCCGGCAATCGCCGCGGCGGTGCGCGACGGGTTCGCGGCGCACCGGGGCGTGCTCAAGGATTCGTCGGGCTACGCCCTGCGCGACTTCAACGAAAGCGGCGAGATCATCGATCTCCTCGTCGGCAGCGAAGGCACGCTCGCGCTCTTCGTCGGCATCGAGCTCTCGCTCATCCCCGTGCCGGGCGCCACGTCGAGTCTCCTCGCTACTTTCTCATCGCTCGAAACAGCCGTGATCGCTGCGGGTCGCGCGAGAAATGCAGGCGCGTCGGCGTGCGAGTTGCTCGACCGGACGTTTCTCGACGTCGTCGCCGAGGGCGGCGCGATGCGTTTCAATGGCGACGTCGAAGCCGTGCTGCTCGCCGAGGTCGAAGGCGACACCACGTCGGCGGCCGCGTCCAGCGCACGACAGCTGCAAACGGCGTTCGAAGAATCCGGAGCATCCGATGTACAAGTCGCGCTGGACCATGACACCGAGCACACGCTGTGGTCGCTGCGACACGCCGCGAGTCCGATCCTCGCGCGTCTCGATCCCGCGCTCAAGTCGATGCAGTTCATCGAAGACGGTGCCGTCCCGCCCGAGCATCTGCCCGAATACGTGCGCGGCGTCCGGCGCGCGCTCGACGCCGCCGGCGTTCGCGGCGTGATCTTCGGACACGCCGGCGATGCGCACATCCACGTGAATCCGCTCATCGATGTCCGCCGCCCTGATTGGCGAGCGCGTGTCGAGCAATTGCTCGATGACGTCGTCACGCTCACCGCGAGCCTCGGCGGCACACTCAGCGGCGAGCACGGCGACGGACGCCTGCGCACGCCGCTGCTCTCACGCGTGTGGCCCGCGAACATCCTCGAGGTGTTCGCCGGCATCAAGCATGCGTTCGACCCGCACGGGATTCTCAATCCCGGCGTCAAAGTGCCGCTCGACGGCCAGCGCGCCATCGGCGACATCAAGTACGACCCGTCGCTCGCACCGCTGCCTGCTCCGGCGCGCGCGGTGCTCGATGAGGTCGAACGAAACCGAGCGTATGCGGCGTCGCGTCTCGATCTCGTGTCGCGCGCCGTGGCGACTGGCGCGCACGAAACGCCGCCGCGCTGACGCCGGCAGAACACGCGATGGTTTCCGCGAATCACGCGGGCGACTAAGTTACCACCGCTCGCGTCCACCACGTTCGCATCACCTCCGTCGCGTCTCCGATGCCCGTCTACATCCACGAGCCGACCGTCTCGCTGCTCGCACGTCCCTCGTTCATCGAGCCATCGCACCTGCCGGTGAACTGGATCGGTGAGTCGACGGATGGCGAGCGACTCTCGGAATTTGCCGGACGGCTCTGCTACATGAGCCAGCGCAACCCGGCGAGTCGATCGACGCGCGAGTACCTCGAGAACATCAAGCGCCAGGGACACGGCAGCGTTCTCGAGCATGCGACGTACTCACTCCTCCTCGAGGGCGTTAGTCGCTCGCTCACCCACGAGCTCGTGCGCCACCGCGCCGGCTTCGCGTATTCCCAGCTCTCGCAGCGCTACGTGGACGAGTCCGAAGCGAACTTCGTGGTCCCGCCAGCGATCATCGGCGACGAGAATCTCGAGACTGCCTGGCGCGAGCAAATGGAAGAAGCCCAGCGGAGCTACGTGATGCTCGTCGAGCAGCTCATGAAACGCTACGCCTGGGTCGCCGACAAAGTTCACCGGCGGAAGATGGCGCGCGAGGGCGCGCGCGGGGTTTTGCCCAACTCGACGGAAACCAAGATCGTCGCCACAGCCAACGCGCGCGCCTGGCGCACGATGCTGGAGCTCCGCTCGAGCGAAGGCGCTGAGCTCGAGATTCGTCGCGCGGCGGTCGCCGTGCTGCGCATGCTCTCCGGCGAAGCGCCGGCACTCTTTTCCGATTTCGAGATCTACGAAGCCGCGGACCGTCGCGAGGCCGCGCGCGTCGCCTACCACAAAGTCTGAGTCGTGCTTGGTCACGATGACGCGCGATTGCAAGAAACACATTGCGCGATGATTTCGCGTTTCTTATTTTGCGCGCACGTGTGATGCGATGTCCGGCGACGTGAGTGGACCGAATGGCGCGAATCGGATTCGCCTACAATCAGAAACCAGAGGACGAGGAAGCGCGGACAGGCGAAGATGAGCCCCGCGCCGATGAAGAGCCTCCTAGTTCGTCTCGGCATCTGCGGTCGCGAATCGATGCGTCCTCTCCACTCGCGAGCGTCATTCACCCGTCGCCGGACGCGTCGAGTGGGAATCACACCGACGACGAGTTCGCCGAGTGGGACAGCAGCGAAACAATCGGCGCGGTCGAACACGCGCTTTCTGGCTTAGGCGAAGTCGTACGACTCGAGGCAAACGCGGAGTTTCCCGAGCGGCTACGGGCTGAGCGGCCGGACATCGTCTTCAACATGGCGGAAGGTCTTCGCGGCGTGAACCGCGAATCGCACGTCCCGGCCATGTGTGAGTTTTTCGGGATTCCGTATTCGGGATCGGATCCGTTCACGCTGTCGTTGTGTTTGGACAAGGCGCGCACGAAAGAGTGCCTGGCGTATCATGGCATTCCCACAGCGCCTTTCCGTGTGTTGCACGACGCGAGCACGCATCCCGGATCACTCGCGTTCCCGGTATTCGTCAAGCCGCTGCACGAGGGTTCGTCGAAGGGAATCACCGAGCGGAACTATTGCCGGACCGCGAGCGAGATGCGCGACCAAGTCGCCTTTCTGCTCGATCGTTATCGGCAGCCGGTTTTGGTCGAACAGTTTCTGACGGGCGCGGAGTTCACGTGTGCTGTGTTGGGCAACGGGAACGAGACACACGTCCTGCCCATTGTCGGAATGAACTTTGATGTATTGCCTAGCGGTTCGCTGCCGGTCTACGGATTCGAAGCAAAGTGGCTGTGGGACCGGCCGGACGAACCGCTCGAGATTTTTGAATGCCCTGCGCGGATCGACGAAGCGCTGCGAGACACGATCGAACGAGTCGTGCTCGCCGCCTACCACGCGCTCGGCTGTCGCGATTGGTCGCGGATCGACGTGCGACTCGATGCGGCAGGCGTGCCCAACGTGGTCGAGGTGAACCCGCTTCCCGGGATTCTGCCCAATCCCGCAGACAACTCGTGCTTTCCCAAAGCTGCGCGCGCTGCCGGTGTGAGCTACGACGAGCTCATTCAGACATGCGTGCGACATGCTGCGGATCGGCAGGGCGTGGCCCTGCCAAGCAACGCTGCACGCGCGCGCCGAAGGAGCGTCGCGCGGGCGGCGGCCTCGAGCTGAGGTCGCATGCGAGACCGCGACGTTTGCGGAACCCGCGCGTCATCACGACGCGCTCGATCCGCCGCATCTCGGCGACCGAAGCTCATCACGAGTTGGAGGAGCGCATGAAGATTGCCCTGTTATTCGATGGACCATCGGCGCTCGGCAAGTCGGCAGACCTCGCGATCCTCGAGACGCTCGAAGCGATCGAGGCCGTGCTCGTTGCCGACGGCCACCAGGTGACGCGATTCCCTGCCCAACCGGACGGACGCTGGGTCGAACGCATGCGACGCGGCAAGTTCGACCTCGTGTTCAACATGTGCGAAGGACTCGACGGCGTCGCCGCGCTCGAACCCGCCGTCATCTCGGCGCTCGAGGTGCTCGCCGTGCCGTTCACGGGATGTTCGTCGTGGACCGCGAGCCTCTGCCTGCGCAAACACGTCGTCAACTCGTTCCTCGAGCGCGCCGGACTTCCGGTGCCGGCGTTCAGCGTCGTGCATCGCGGCGCACCGATTCCGACCGTTGGCTTTCCCGCGATCTGCAAACCGGCCGCCGAAGATGCGTCGGTCGGCGTCGAACAGCGCTCGGTCGTCCGGACTAACCGGGCGCTCGCCGCCCGCGTCGAAGCCATGCACGAAGGCTGGGACGAAGTGCTCGTCCAACGCTACATCGACGGTCGCGAAGTGAATGTCGGCATTGTCGGCAACATCGTGTTGCCCGTCGCCGAGATTCGATTCGACGGGCTGCCCAAGCGAATGTGGCGCATCGTTTCGTATCGCTCCAAGTGGGTCACGGGCAGCGACGAGGACGTCGGTGCCGTGCCCGCGTGTCCGGCGGATCTGCCCGAAGCGATGAGTGCGAAGGTCAAGGAAGTCGCGCTCGCCGCGTGGCGCCTCGTCGGCGGCACCGGCTACGGTCGCGTCGACATGCGCATCGATCAAGACGGACAACCCTGGATTCTCGAGGTCAACGCGAATCCCGACATCGCCCACGATGCCGGGCTCGCGCGCATGGCGGCCGCCGCCGGCCTCGACTACGGCGCGCTCATTCGCTCGGTGTGCGAGGATGCCGTCTCGCGCTCCAATCCGGGCGTCGACGATCGTTGGGCACTGGCCCAACGATTGTCCGGTATCATCCCCGAGGTCAGCGATCCCGCCGCGCTCAAGCTCGCGGTGGGTGAAGGCTGACCCGTGGACATTCCCCGAGGTAGACCGGACTCGGTGCGTTGGGCACAGGCGTTGGTCGCCGGTGCCCAACGCAACGAGTCCGCTCGACCCCAAGACTCGTTCCTCGGCGCCTTCACCCCGGAATCCGAGTCGGTCCTCTTCCCTCAGCGCCGTCGCCGTCCCGGCTGCGCGTCGCGTCGCGACGCCCGAGCCACCGTCCGGTCGCGACGCGTCCCTCCTCTTAAGAGGTCGATCGAAGGCTTCACGTATCGTGCGCGCGCACTTCCTGTATCCCATCGACCCCGACGCACCACTACGATCATCACACGCTCGCCTTCACGGCGGGGAGCAGAACACCATGAGTGAGTGGCAACGCATCCTGAAGGAAGACAGCATCGCCACCCTTGAGCAATTGGCCGACCGCTTCGGCCGTGACGTCATCGATGTAGAGGCGCTCAAGCCGGCGTTCGACAATTTCCAGATGCGCATCACGCCGGCCGCGCTCGAGCAGATCCATGCCGTCGGCGACGCCATGTGGAACCAGTACGTCCCGACGGTGCAGGAGCTCGACATCCACGACGGCATCATCGATTCGCTCGATGAAGACGCCGATTCGCCCGTGCCTAACATTACGCATCGCTATCCCGATCGCGTGCTGTTCCTGGTGAGCCCGGTCTGCGCGTCGTACTGCCGCTTCTGCACCCGCCGCCGCAAGGTCGGCGACCCGGAGAAGATCCCGCTCAATCAGTACGAGTCGGCCTTCGCCTACATCCGCGCGCACTCCGAGATCCGCGACATCGTCATGAGCGGCGGCGATCCCATGATGCTCTCGGACCGGCGTCTCGAGTACCTGCTCCAAAATCTGCGGGCGATCCCGCACGTCGAGATCATCCGCATCGGCAGCCGCGTCACGTCGCACCTGCCCGAGCGGATCACGCCCGAGTTCTGCGAGATGGTGCGCAAGTACCATCCGGTGTACATGAACACGCACTTCAACCACCCGCGCGAGCTCACCCCGAAGGTGGTGGAAGCCCTCGGCCGCCTGGCCGACGCCGGCGTTCCGTTAGGCTGCCAGACCGTGCTCCTGCGCGGCGTAAACGACGACGTGAACGTGATGAAGGACTTGATGCAGCAGCTGCTCAAAGCGCGCGTCCGCCCCTACTATATCTACATGGCCGACCAGGTGGCGGGCGGTGAGCACTTCCGCACCACCGTGCAGAAGGGGCTGGAAATCGTGAAGGCACTGCGCGGATGGACCTCGGGCCTCGCGGTTCCGCACTTCGTAATCGACTCGCCCGGAGGCGGCGGCAAAGTCCCGCTGCTCCCCGAGTACGTCGAGGAGATCACCGACGACGAGGTCGTGTTCCGGAATTACGAAGGCAAGCGCTTCGTCTACAAGCAGCCGCGCGTCGCCGTTCCGGCCGCCGGATGCGGCTCCGATGCCGATTCACCCGACATCGTGCCGATCGAGGTTGGGAAAGCGCCGCGCCGGAAGCACACGGCGCGGCAGCGGAAGTCCGTCAACGGCTGATGCTCCGTAAGGCTTGGGCCTTGGGCCTTACGCCTCGACCAGTTCCTCCGGCTTGGTGGCGTCGGCGATGATGCGCTGCGCCGCCTCGCCCGGAACCTCCTCGTAGCCGCGGAAGCGACGCGTGAACGTCGCGTATCCGTGCGTCATCGAGTTCAGATGCGTCGCATACAGGTGCATCTCGGCCTGCGGCACCACGGCTTTCACCACCGTTCCCAACGCATCGGACGACGGCTGCGTGCCGAGGATCTGTCCCCGGCGCGACGAGATGTCGCCCATCACGTCGCCCAGGAATCCATCCGGGGTGCGCACTTCCACTTCGTCTAACGGTTCGAGCAGCACCGGCTTGCACTTGGGTGCCACCACGCGGAAGGCGAGGATCCCCGACATCTTGAACGACATTTCGTTGGAGTCGACCGAGTGGTACGAGCCGTCGAAGCACTCCACCTTGAAGTCGACCATCGGATAGCCGGCTAACACACCGCGTGCGGCCGCTTCCTGGATGCCCTTGTCCACGGCCGGAATGAACTTGGATGGAATCGCGCCGCCCACGATCTGGTCGTCGAACACGTAGCCCTCGCCGCGCGGCAGCGGCATGAGCCGCACCCAGCAATCACCGAACTGGCCGCGACCGCCCGTCTGCTTCTTGTGCCGGCCCTGGCCTTCGCCCTTGCCCTTGATCGTCTCGCGATACGGAATGCGCGGTTTCGTGAGCTCGGCGGTGACGCCGAACTTCCGCTTGAGCTTGGCCATCGACACCTCGAGATGGCGCTCGCCGACGCCCGATACGATCGTCTCGTGCGTCTCGGGATCATAATGCGTGGAGAAGGTCGGGTCCTCGTCGTGCAGGCGATGCAAGCCCTGCTGCACCTTCTCCTCGTCGCCGCGCGCGGTGGCGTGCACGGCGAACGTGACTAACGGATCGGGCAGCCGAATGTCCGGCAGGCGGATCGGCTGTTCGCGCGTCGACAGCGTGTCGTTCGTATGCGTGTTCTTGAGCTTCGCGACGCACCCGATGTCGCCCGCGTGCAGGCGCGGCACCTCCGTGCGGTCCCTCCCCTGCGACACGCTCAAGTGGCCGAGTTTCTCGGCGATGTTGCGGCTGGCGTTGAACACTTCCTGACCGTTCGCCACCGCCCCCGAGAAGATGCGGAAGAACGACACGTCGCCGACGTGCGGCTCCGTGAGCGTCTTGAACACGGACGCCGTGAACGGCTGGTCGTCGCGCGCGTGAATCTCGATCGTGCGGTCACCCACCGCGCCGGTGAAGGCGTGGAGCTCCTCCATGTCGTACGCCGACGGCATGAGCTCGACGATCTTCGTTAGGAGCGCGCGCGTCCCGTACGTGAGCTCCGCCGATACGCAGAAGAGCGGGAACAGCTCGCCCTGTTTCATGCCTTCCTTCATCGCCGCAATGGCTTCGTCGCGCGTGATCTCCTTACCTTCCAGGTAGCGCTCGAGCATCGAATCGTCCGTCGCCGCGATCGTTTCGATCAGCTCCTGGTAGTAGCGGTCGAACTGCGCGCGATGATCGTCCGGCACATCCACCTCATCGTACTCGCCGGACTTGGTGCCCGTCTTGTAGCTATGCAGCTTGCGCGAGAACAGGTTGATGATGCCGGTGAATTCGGCGCCTTCGCCTACCGGGATCTCTACCGGGATGACTTTGCTCGTTAGGCGGTTCTTGATGGAGTCGTACGCCCGGTCGAAGCTCGCGTTCTCCTTGTCGAGCAGCGACACCACGAACAACACCGGATCTTTCCGCTCGACGGCCTGCCGGAACATCTTCTCCGTGCCGACCTCGACCCCCGCCGTTGCGCTCACGACGACCAGCGCGCCGTCCGCCGCTGCTAACGCGGAAATCGCATCGCCGTGGAAATCCAGATACCCCGGCGCGTCGATGAGATTGATCTTCGCATCCATCCACTCCGCGTACGCGCAGCCCAGGTTGATCGAGTACTTGCGCTCGATCTCCTCCGGCGCAAAGTCGGTGAGCGCCGTCCCATCGCGCACCGATCCGTGGCGCCTGCTGGATCCGGAAACAAAAGCGAGCGCGTCGACCAGAGTGGTCTTCCCGCTCGCTCCATGTCCAACGACAGCCACGTTGCGGATCTCCGAGCTGCTGTACTCCCGCATGGTAGGCCTCCGCTGCTTCGGTCTCTCACCGCGCCGTCGACGTCGGGCGTGGCCCGTGATCGTCGCGCACCGGGCTCATCCCGGTCGCGACCTCCCTCTTCGCTATGCTAGCCCCCGGTCCGGGGCGCTTGCAAGGGAGGCCGCGATTTCCTAGAGAACCCCAATGCGCGGAGCGCGTCCCAACAGGCTGCGGAGGTCATCGACCGTCGCATCGACGAGATCAAACTCGGCCGGGCACGCGATGGCTCGCGGCGCCTCGCGAGAATTGCCGATGCACGTGAACAGCACCGCTTCTCCGCCCTGAGGCGTGAACGTGCGACCGGCACTCCAGAGCCGGCCTGCGTCATCCTCGAAGAGA
>Ga0134125_10009880_pt1 | contig 10732 bp, 9 predicted proteins | sample KB31751_FD_96464 | JGI IMG/M metagenome (GOLD analysis project Ga0134125, IMG submission 96464) | Terrestrial soil microbial communities with excess Nitrogen fertilizer from Kellogg Biological Station, Michigan, USA - KB3-175-1 | ecosystem: Environmental > Terrestrial > Soil > Unclassified ...
CCACTGGGACGAGGGCATCGCCAAGCTCGCCGGGCTGCCCGATGTGATCGCCCACGGGATGCTGACCATGGGTTTGGGTGCCGCATACGCCTCAGCATGGACGGGCGACCCCGGCGCGATCACCCGCTACGCCGTGCGGCTGTCCCAGCCCGTCATCGTGTCTGCTGCCGAGGGCGCAGACATCGAGTTCAGCGGCCGGATCAAGTCGCTGGACCCGGCGACCCGCACCGGCGTCGTCATCGTCGGCGCGAAGTCCAACGGCCGAAAGATCTTTGGGCTGGCGACGTTGACCGTCCGATTCTGCTGACTCGGTGCCCCTGGTGACGGCGGCAGTCGACGAGCCGAGCGGCTGACATCTCGAAACGCGTCGACAAATGGCGCTAGCATCTCAATCGCTCGATCCTCCATGCCCCGTCTTCCGCCAGGAGTGATCCCAACGATCGGTTGCCGCCAGCTGACTAAGTGGTTTGCGCCGCACCGGGTGGTGCCCGCCCTTGGGCCAGCCCACCGTAAGCAGCGTCGCGATGAGCCAGTCGCCCGGAATTCCGACCATGGACCGCAGCTGATCCTCGCAAGAACCGTGCCACAGGGTGATCGCCGCCCCAAGGCCTTGCGCCCGGGCCGCCAACAGGAAGTTCTGGACGGCGGGAAAGATCGACCCCCCCTGCTGTAGTTCGGTGGTTCCGCGCTGCGGCTGGACACAGAACAGCACCAGCACAGGCGCCGCGCCACCAACGCTCATGTGCTCAGCCATCGCTCGCAGCGCGCGCGATTTGGGATCGTCAGCCTCGTTCTCAGGGATAGAAAACCGATAGAACTCGGTCATGACGTCCCAGGTCTGGTGGGCCGCGGCGGTGACCACGTCGCGCAAACTGCTCGATTTCAATACGACGAACTTCCATGGCTGCTGGTTGCCGCCGGACGGAGCCCAACTCGCCGCGCGCAGACAGGTGTCGATGGCCTCGTCCGAGACGGGTTCTTCGCGATAGCGCCGCACCGCCGACGCGGTGCGCATGACCTCCCACAGGTCCGCCGACGTCTGCGAGACCGGTTGCTCGCTCACGGCTTCGCCTTCGCGGGCAGCAGGCCCTGCCATGTTCCGCTGCGCACGGGGCCGGTGACCAGAGGCAGATCGAGGGTGGACAGTAAACCGGTGCGGGCGGCCATCACGGCGGGGATGGCGTTGAGTTCGCGCATGACGGTGGCGTAGGTCAGGCCGCGCATGTTGTTCCCGCGCCCATGCATCTCGATATCGACGGTATAGGTGGGCAGGCCATCGACGATGACCCGGTAGCCACCGTGCGGCGATGGATGCCGCGGCCAGTCCGGTGCGGAACCGGCGCCCATGCGAGTGATGTGTTCGAGTACAACGCGTTCCTCGCCGCTCACCATGCCGGCGAGCTTGAAGCGCATACCTCCCATGGTCCCCGGCTCGATCCAGCCCGATGCAACCTCGTATCGCTCTGTAGCCAACCATTTTTCGATGGATGTGTCGACGCGGTCGAGCGAGAGTCCGACGCCGTCGGCGACCAGGTGGACGGTGGGTGCCCACAACGCGGCAAGACGCTCGGGATCGAATAGCGGTGCCAGGTGGTCGGGGGTGTGGCCGAATCCCATGAAGTCGAACATGATGTCGGGTTGATCGATGGGGCCGTAATCGAGTATCTCGAGCATGGCGATGCTATCGACACGACTGCTGAAGCCGGTCATCGTCAGCGCGATCACATCGTTCGCCCAGCCGGGGTCGACGCCACTGTTGAAGAAGCTGGTGCCACCCTCCGCGCACGCCGCCTCAAGCAATTCGACGGTTTCCTTGTCGGCCGCGGGCGGATAGCACATGGGAACCAGTGAGGTCGAGACCACGTGCTTGCCCGCGCTCAGGCAGCGCGCGATGTCCCGCGCCGCCTCGTGGTAGCGGTAGTCACCCGATGCGAAGTAGGCCACGACGTCGGCGTCCACCGACAGCGCGGCACCGATGTTTCGCGTGGCGATGACACCGGTCTCGGGCATTCCGCAAAGGTCGCCGGCGTCCTTGCCGTCCTTGGCTTCCGCATGTACCACCACGCCGGCTAGCTCCAGACCGGGGTGCGCGATGAGGGCACGCAACGCACCGATGCCGACCTGACCCGGACCCCACAGAATTACTCGCGGCTTCCGTTGACCGTCCGCCATCTGCACCCCTTCCGGTCGATACCAGCCGACCATGAGAACATAGCTTCTCATATGTTGATAACACCATTACCAGATGCAGATGACAGAAGGGCCGAACGGTGAGCGATTACGAATTCCTGAAGTGGGAGGCCTTCGACGACGGCATGATCGTTCGGATTTCGCTGAACCGCCCCGACCAGCGGAACGCCCAAAACCGCGGCATGCTGGTCGAACTCGATGAGGCGTTTGCCCGAGCCGAGGCCGATGACACCGTCCGCGTCGTCATCCTCGCCGGCGAGGGCCCGATGTTCTCGTCCGGCCACGATATCGGGTCCAAACAGGCGCGCGCCGAGTACACGCCGGGGCCGGGCCAGCACCCAACCGTGACCATCAACGGCGGTACCCGCGACGGCGCGGAGAGGACCATGCTGCAGGAATGGCACTATTTCTTCCAAAACAATCTGCGATGGCGCAACCTGCGCAAGATCACCGTTGCCCAGGTGCACGGCGATGTGTTCTCGGCAGGGCTCATGCTGATCTGGGCGTGTGACCTCATCGTGGGAAGCGAAGAGGTGCGCTTCGCCGATGTGGTCGGCACGCGGTTGGGAATGTGCGGGATGGAGTACTTCGGCCATCCGTGGGAATTCGGGCCGCGACGCACGAAGGAGCTCATGCTCACCGGTGACGCGATCGGCATCGAAGAGGCCTACCGGCTCGGCATGGTCAGCAAGATCTTCAAGCGCGACGAACTCGCCGAGCGCACGCTCGAGATGGCGCGGCGCATCGCGAAGGTGCCGACAATGGCGGCCCTGCTCATCAAGGAGTCGGTAAACCAATCGGTCGACAACATGGGCTTTTACAACGCACTTCAATCGTGTTTCGCGTTGCACCAATTGAATCACTCGCACTGGGCGCAGATCCGCGAGGACAAGCTTCCCACTGCAGGTGAGGCGCAGGGGGTGCCGAACTGGCGGACCGCTCCCCCGGTTGTCGTGGCGGTCAAAGACCAGGTTCGGTCCGACACGTGACAGACGTCGCTCCGTAGCGCGCATCGGCTACGCGGTCCAGTGCGACGGCAGGCTCGCCGAAAACCATTGCCCAGCCCCGTACCCGGCGGTAGTACAGCTGGATGTCGCACTCCATGCCGAACCCGTATCCGCCGTGGATGTGCAGGCTGCGCCGCGTGGCGTCGCGTGCCGTCTCATAGGCGAATGCGAAAGCCATCGCGGCCAGTTCTCGAACGCGATCGGGCTCATCGGTGAATGCGCATGCCGCCTCAAGTCCGAGCAACCGCGCCGCGTCGGCGGCGGTCGCACTGTCGGCCAGCGGGTGGGACACCGCCTGGAAGGTGCCGATCGCGGTTCCGAAGGCATGACGTTGCTTGGCATAGTCGACGCCGATCTCCACAGCCTTCTTGGCCGCACCCGCCAACGCGACAGCTGTCAGCGCGAGCCACAGGTCAAGAGCGCCGTCGAATAGGCCGCGCGCCTGCGCTCCGTCGGCCAGCACAATGGGATCATTCTCAATCATGATGTCCGCCAGGGGCATTGACGCAAGGTTTCCCACCGCAGTGCGGTTCTCCCCGATTGGCACCACCAGCAGGCGCCCCGCCGCCAGGGCAATTGCATGGTCTGCCACGGCCCCACCGGGCACCAACCCCAACTGCCCACCGCGCCCGGCGCGAGGCGCGAACGTGACCAGCTGGTCCCCGGCGAGGACCGCGCTCAACAGCACCGCGCCAGCCTCACCGGATGCGGCCAGCAGCCGTGCGGCAACCTGCGCTTCGATGACCGGTGCGGACGCAACGGCGCGACCGAACTGTTCGGCGATCAACGCGAGTTCCAGTTCGGAGGCGCCCCATCCGCCGGCCGCTTCGTGGACCGCCATCTTCACTGCCCCCGTTTCCCGCAGGGCCTTCCACAGCCTGGGATCGACGCCCGACGGCTCGGCCGCCCGGACCCGCTCGGAGGTCGACTCGCGCGCAAACAGCGCGGCGAACGAATCCACCAACTGCCTCTGTTCGCCCGTTAGGCTCAGGTCCACGATTATCGTCCCATCACGTGCGGATATGATTACTCTCAAAATTGAGATTAGCATTACCGCTCGTACCGTCCAGGGCCGTGTGCCACGACAGATTGGCGTGCCTACATGCATTTTCAGCTCGACGCAGGCACTGCGACCTACCGCGACGAGATCCGCGCCCACCTGCAGGACGTGCTGACTCCCGAATTCGAGGAACGCATCTACCGCAGCGGTGTCGCACATGACGATGGGTTCGCCAAAAGTCTGGTCGATAAAGGCTATTTCGCTCCGGCCTGGCCCGTCGAGTTCGGCGGACAGAGCCGCAACGCATGGGACGACCAAGTCGTCAAAGAGGAACTCATGCGCTGTGACGCGCCGGTGTACCTCTCCGAGACGACCAGGATGGTGGCGTCGATCATCCGCGAGATCGGCACCCCCGCGCTGAAGGATCGCATCCTCGCCGGAGCTATCAACGGCGACATCACCATTGCCCTCGGCTTCACCGAACCGGAATGCGGATCGGATGTCGCGGCCGCGGCCACCAGGGCCGTGCGGGATGGCTCGGGAGAAGACGCAGACTGGGTGATCAACGGCTCCAAGATGTTCACCACCAACGGTCACATCGCCGACTTCGTGTTCCTACTCGCGCGCACGAACCCGGATAAGCCGAAACATCAGGGCCTGACGATGTTTTTGGTACCGCGTGACTCCGATGGCTTTGCGGCACAAGCCGTGTGGACCCTTTCCGGAGAACGCACAAACATCACCTTCTACAGCGATGTGCGCATCGGCGACGAATGGCGGATTGGCGAAGTCGACGGCGGGTGGCAGGTGCTCGGCCTGTCACTGCGGGACGAGCATGCATCCGGTTGGGGCCCGCACCTGATCCGGCTGCTGCACCATGCCGAGCATTGGGCAACCACCAGCCTGTCTGCCGATGGCTCACTGCCGATCGCCAATACCGACGTCCGGCGCCGGCTCGCCCGCGTCGCGATGGAGGCCGAGGTGTCGATGCTGTTGCAGCGGCGGTGCGTGTGGATGCTCGAACAGGGCGACATACCGGTGGCCGAGGGGTCGATGTCCAAGGTGTTCAGCACCGAGGCGCTCGAACGCGCCAGCCAGGACGTGGTCGAACTCGTCGGCGCCGACGGCTTACGCAGCTACCTCGATCCGACCGCTCCAGAACACGGCCGGTTCGACCACTCACTGCGGTTCTCGTTGGGCACCACGATCTATGCGGGCACCAGCGAGGTTCAGCGGACCATCATCGCGCGGCGCGGGCTCGGCCTACCCCGTTAGTTTCTTTGGCCGTCCGGCCCGACTCGCCGATGCCGCACGCGGTGCCGCCTTGCGCGCAGGCCTGGCCTTGATGGCGGAGGCAGGCGGCGTGACAGCTTGTTTGCACCACGCCCACAATTGGTCCTCGCTCAGCTTGGAACCCTTGCCGCCCAGATGGAAAACCCCGATTTGAGCGAGCGCGGTGAGCGTGGTGTTCAGCAATGTGGTCAGCTGCGCGGGGGTCAGGTCCGTGCGCACCAGCCCGGCCCGGGCACATGACGTGATGATCTTCGTCAGCAGCTTCAGATGAGGCTCCCAGACCTTGGCGAAGTCGTCCGGCCGCTCGATCTCCAGGCTCAGGTTGTAGATCGTCATGACCCGGCCGCCGACCGCTTCCGACGACTCCGCGCGGGACAGAACGCCCCGGCAGAAAGCCTCGAGTTGCTCCATCGGACCGTCGGCCGTCGCGACGTCGTGGCGGATGTCCTCGGTGAACTGACTCGTGACGTTCTCGTAGAGCGCCAACATGAGTTCTTCTTTGCCCGCAAAGTGTTGGTAGAACGCTCGCAGGCTCAGATTCGACCTGTCTATGAGCGTCTGGATCGTGAAGTCGGCCTTACCCGACTCCTCTACCAATTCGAGCGCGGTGGCCAGGAACCGCGAACTGCGGGCGAGAGCGCGCGCTCTGGCAGTGCTCAGGCGCCGCTCGATCGTGCGTTGCTGCCACGAGCCGTGCAGCTCGACGTTGTCATCGACCAATTCCAAGCCGGTTTCGAGGTCCGGACCGGCGGGCTTCTTCGTAGGCATAATGCGGAAAGAATACGCGCCCGACGCGGAAAATGTGCAATCTACCTGCACGTGTATGTTGATTCTCACTCCACGCAAGTAGCTATTGCCGGTGGGCCACCGGTGGCAACAGCTTGGCCCCGTCGGCGGCCCGAGGGGCGCCCGGGCGCGCCAGACCGATCCCATGCGGTAGCGTGGAAACGGTCATTCTCATTTCCGAATCAGTGTGCCGCTCATTGAAGCCACGGGCCGTTCGCGAAGGAGTACAGCGTTGAGCTCAGATATCCTCATCGTCTCGCCGGACGACCATCTGGTGGAGCCGGCCGACCTGTGGACCAGCCGGCTGCCCGAGCGTTATCGCGACATCGGCCCGCGGATCATTCGCACTCGCGGGCGCATGGATCCGACCGTCACGTCCGATGTCGCGTTCATCGAGGACGACGACGGCCGCGACGCGGACATCTGGCACTACGAGGATGCGGTTATCCCGATCCCGCTCATCAGCGCGGCAGCCGGCTACGAGCTCGACGAGCTCACCACCGACCCAATCACCTATGACGAGATGCGTCCCGGCTGCTTCCGTCCCGCGGATCGGCTCGCGGACATGGATATTGCCGGCATCGAGGCTTCGGCCTGCTTCCCCAACACCCTCGTGCGCTTCTGCGGCCAACGCTTCCTGTACGGCAAGGACAAGGAGCTCGCCAAGCTGTGCGTCGAGGCCTACAACGACTTCCAGATCGACGAGTGGGGCGGCACCTCGAACGGTCGGCTGATCCCCCTCGGCATCATCCCGCTCTGGGACGTCGAGCTCGCCGCGAAGGAGGTCGAAAGGGTGGCCGCCCGTGGGATGCACGCCGTGTGCTTCTCCGAGCTGCCTTCTCGTCTCGACCTGCCGTCCATTCACTGCGGCTATTGGGATCCTTTCTTCGCCGCGTGCGAGCGAAACCAGGTCGGGATCATGCTGCACATCGGATCGAGTTCTTCGCTGACGAAGTCCTCCCCCGATTCTCCGCATGTCGTGACGAGCGCACTGATGGCGGTCAACTGCACCATCGCCATGGTCGACTGGCTGTTCTCCGGCAAGCTCATGCAGTTCCCCGACCTCAAGCTCGCGTTCGCCGAGGCGCAAGCGGGCTGGATCCCCTACTACCTGCAGCGTGTCGACGAGGTCTGGGAGGACCGGCGCGCGTGGGGCGGCATTCACCCGCTGCTGACCGAACCGCCGAGCAGCCAGGTGCCCGGTCGAGTGTGGTTCTCCACCTTCGGCGATCCGGTCGCGTTCCGCATCCTGGATCTGGTCGGGCCGGACCAGCTCATGTTCGAGACGGATTACCCGCACAACGACACGAACTGGCCGCGGAGCCTCGAGGTCGCCAACAAGGCGACGGAGGGACTGGACGAGGACACCAAACGAAAGGTGCTGTCCACCAACGCGAAGACCTTCTTCGGGATGGCGTAACGGGGTGGCCCAAGCGCTACAACCTACCTGGCTTTCCAGTCCGGCTTGCGCTTCTCGAGGAAGGCGCGCGGCCCCTCGATGGCATCCTTCGTCAGGGCCACCTTCATCCGGTAATTCTCGGCGAGCAGTTCTGCCTCGTAGATCGGCATCGCCAGGCCCTTGCGCACGGCCATACGTGAACCACGCACCGCCAGGGGCGCATTCGAATTCACTACGTCGGCGATCTCCCAGGCGCGCGCCATGAGCGCATCGTGTGCGACCACTTCGGTAAAGACACCCAAGTCATAAGCGCGCTGCGCGTCAAGCCTTTCGTGTCTACCCATCAGGATCAGCCGCATCGCCACGGGCAGTGGAAGTATGCGGGCGAGCCTGACCCCTTCGCGCCCGGACGTCACGCCGATGCTGACATGCGGGTCCATCAACGTCGCGTGCTCGGACGCGATGGTGATGTCCGCCGTGGTCACGAGGTCCATTCCGGCACCACAGGCGATGCCGTTCACCGCACAGATGATCGGCTTGGTCATTTGGAGCCACGGCGGCGTCGCCTCCTGCGGCGCGTCCCATTGCCGCATCGAGCTGAGGATGGCATCGCCCTGGTTATCGATTCCCGGCGCGTTCTCCATGTCATGGTCGGCGGCTTTGTTGACATCCGCTCCGACGCACAACGCACGGCCGGCGCCCGTGATGATCACAGTCCAGATATCTTGCGAGCGTTCGATTTCCGCATAAGCCACGGCCAGTTCGGCGATCATCTCGTCGTTGATCGCGTTGAGCACCTCAGGACGGTTGAGGGTCACACAGGCGGTATGGCCCCTGACCTCGACCTCGATCGTGTCGTAGTGTGTCACCAGGGCCCTTCTCTCACAATCATTGGGGAGCGGTCGTTTTCACTCGGCCGCCGCGGTGATGCTGGCGGTCGGGTGAACACCAAGGACGTCGTGGAATCGTTCGCAATAGCGAGGCCAGACATCCGGGTTCAGCAAGCGAGGCGGCATGCGGCCTTCGAAGATCGTCTGCCACTGCGTCGCGGTCGCGACGGCGATGTCCCGCGCGGCCTCCACCGTGATGCCCGCGGTGTGCGGCGTCGCAACGACGTTGCCGAGCTGCAGCAGCGGGTTGTCCTGCCGGGGCGGCTCGTCGTGGAACACATCGAGGCCCGCTCCAGCGATTCCACCGCTGACGAGCTCGTCGAGCAGTGCCGCCTCGTCGTGGACCGGCCCGCGCGCCGTGGTGATGAAGAATGCGGTCGGCTTCATCGCGGCGAATTGCGTTCTGCCGATGAGCCCGTGCGTCTCGCTGGTCAGCGGGCAGGTCACCTGCACGAAGTCCGAACGTTCGACGAGCTCGGCGAGCGTCACCCGTTGCACACCGCGCGACTGTGCGGTCATCTCGTCGAGATACGGATCGAAGACCAGCACCTCCATGCCGAATGGCGCACACAACTCGACGAGGCGGCCCCCAATGGCACCGAGCCCGACGACACCGAGCGTCTTCCCAAGCAGCTGACTTCCACGCAGGGTCAGCCGATCGCGGAGCGGACCGCCCCGCAGTGCCCTGTCCGAGACGGTGATCTTCTTGGCAAGGTCGAGCATGAATCCCAGGGCATGCTCGGCCACCGCCTCCGCTCCCGGCCCAGAGTTGTTGCACACCGCAACCCCCGCGCGGGTGCAGGCATCGACATCGATGACGTCATATCCGGCTCCAGCCGAACAGACGGCGAGCAGGGACGGGCAGCGCGCGATCAATTCCTCCCCGGCCAGCCACTGTGCGCCGTCGCCAACGGCAGCAACATCGGTACGCGTGGCGACCTGATAGCCGTGCGCGGATTCCAATGCTGCCCAGCCCGATTCGGCGGGCGCAGTCAGATCGAGTTTGACGATGTCGATGCCGGAAAGTTCCAGGACGTCCCCCGCAGCGGGGTCGGTCCACCGCTCGACGACCAACCGCGGTCGTGGCGCGTCGGTCATCTCCCTTGTGCGCCTTTCCCGTCGGCCGTCATGGCCGCGCCTTGGGTTTTGCCTGCGCCGCTTTGAACATGTCGGCCAGCGCGGCATCGACGTTGCGGTAATCGTTGCGCGCGATCGCGCCGTCGCGTCCGGGCACCACGTCGTATCCGAGCCGCAGATCCTTGTTTTCCATGTGGAAGTACTCACGACCGATCGGCAGCCGACGATCTTCGCGCGGGACCTCCATCCAGGCGCGCAGGAAGCAGCGGGCCTTCTTGGGGTCGTTGCTACTGACGAAGTCGGAGCGGGAGTGGCACATCGCGAAGTTGTTGGCTACCGCCGCTTCCCCAGATTCCAAACGGAATTCAACCTGTTGGTCGACGAGTATGTTGCGGAGCAACTCGACGGCTTCTCCTTGCTTCGGGGTGAACTCGCGGCCGAGCGTCTTCATGGCCGGCAAGATGCTGCTATAGGTGAAGTTGATGCAGATTCGCCCGTTGGTCTGGGAGAAGACCGGGACGTCGTAGGGCGTGACATCGGGCTGGTCATCAGGTTGTTCGCTGCGCCGGTGGTGCGGAAAGCCTTGATAGAGCACGTCAAGCAGGTCGGGGCGTTCGGCCAGGATCCGGTTGTGCGCGGCCGGGCCGCTGGCGAACTGGCTTTCGCCGCCTTGGGCCGCCGGGTAGACGCACAACAGCGACAGGATGTCGGCGGCGTCGTTGTGCATCGCGAGTTCGGCGCGAGACTTCGTGCCGCGAGCGGGTTGCACTCCGCCGGGCAGGATCTCTTCCTGAACCCGCACCATGCGGTGGCCAAAGGAGTTGTTCGACACCAGGTAGCCGAGATGCGTGCAGAAGGCCCAGTAGATGCGTTCGAGGTCTTCAACCGAATGCTGCTCGACGGGAAAGCCGCGCACGCACGCCAGGCCATTGCCGAACATCAGATCCCGGTAGAGCCGTGCCAGATCGCCGTCGAGGTCTGGGTGGCGAGCATCCCCTGGCGTGATGTCATCGCGGTCTTTATTCGCGGTCTTGGCCAGGATCGATTCCAGCGCAGCCACATTGCGGGCGGACAGATCGAAGGCGAAGTC
>Ga0134125_10009881_pt1 | contig 10732 bp, 4 predicted proteins | sample KB31751_FD_96464 | JGI IMG/M metagenome (GOLD analysis project Ga0134125, IMG submission 96464) | Terrestrial soil microbial communities with excess Nitrogen fertilizer from Kellogg Biological Station, Michigan, USA - KB3-175-1 | ecosystem: Environmental > Terrestrial > Soil > Unclassified ...
ATTTTTATTATTCAACCAAAAGCCTGTTGCTGCATCAAATCTTTCTGTTCGAATGCCAAAAGGAATGGTGTCATCATCTAATAAGGTTTTATTAAAACTTACCAAAACCACTGCTTTATACAGTTTATTCAACTGATTGACATTCCATAAATGTGGACTTGCAATTTTTAGATCTTGAACTACTTCAACATTTTTTCCTGCTAAAATATTTTCATTTAATGCGGATTCCTGGATTTTCTTGTCCGCAGGATCTAACAAAATGGTTCTGATAATATAGCGTCCATCACCTTTACTCTCATTAACAACTTTTGTCCTCAGACGCACAGTTGCCATTTGTTTATTCACTTTTGGAGTCGTAATAAAAACACCCCAGTGATCAAAATGAACAGGTGATGTGGCAACAAGGTGAACATGACGATAAATTCCGGCACCTGTATAAAAACGTGAAGCCGGCTGAATCGAGTTATCAGCTCTTACCGCAATGATGTTAATTGCGTTTTTTCCAAAATTCAAATGACCGGTTAAATCATAGCAGAAACTTACATAACCATGAGGACGATGACCCAAATGAACACCATTGATCCATACATCACTGTTTGCCATAATACCATCGAACTCAATGAAAACTTTTTTGTTGGCATAGCTATTTCCCAATTGAAAATTTTTCCGGTACCATCCAATGCCAGCAGGCAAATAACCTCCTCCTCTGCCTGTTGGATTACTTTCATTATATGGACCTTCGATACTCCAGTCATGAGGCAAATCTAAATTTCGCCAGCTATCATCATTAAAGTTTATCTGCTCTCCTCCCTTGGAATCTCCTTTAAAAAAATGCCAGTCTTTGTCAAAAAGACGGGTAATCCTTTGTGCATCAGAAGAAACATAAAAAGCCATTAAAATGAAAACAAATAAAACAGCCCTTCGAAAAGAACGGATCAATTCTTTAAAATATGTTGTGAACACAATCATTATAAAATAAAGGCTCAGGTTCGGTTTTAAAATGAAAATAACTATTGAGATAACTATGGTAACAAAAAAATAAATCTCAATATGATCGCATGTTTCAAATCTAATCGAAAGAATTTCTTAAACCATCCTTTGCTTTCCTGCTCCTGGTTTTTAAAGTACAGTTATTCTTTAACGTATCTTGAAAATGTGTTTCCCATTTAAAAAAATCCGAAAGTTAAACTTCTATCCTTCTTATCTTTTGCCGTGCGTCGGACCCGGCCAGTTATCAGAGCGAAAAGGCGAAGCAGGTATTTTGCTATCGTTTGTCAGATTCGGATCCTTCGGATCGTTATTGAAAGCATACCGTACTGCCACCGGTTTTCTCACTTCGGCTGACCAAACTACCATTTGCTTTTTATTTATGATCTTAGCTTTTGCCCAATGCCAATGATGATCGGCTCCTGCCAATGCAAATTCCTGTGGCGCTTTTCCATCTGTAGTAGTAAGACCGCTGCCATTAAGCTTAAAAGTTACTATCATGTTCCTCCCACTTGCTTCAGCTTTTTCAAATACCGGTCCGCCTGGCAATGTGTGCAGGTGATACACATCAGCCAATGCCCACCTGCACATCCTTTTTCCCAAATCCAGTTTATCTTTATAATGGATATTGTGTGCTTCACCAATATCAATCGTTACGATCAGTCCTGTATTCGAAACGGTATCAGAGGTCCATCTTTGTGCATCCCTCAGGTGACTCCATGCTTCGTCAGCAGGTTCGCTTTTTGCATCCCGGAAATTGGGCAACTGAACAATACCAAAAGGAAAATCAGCCTCCTTCCATTTTTCGCGCCAGGCACGAATCAAAGTGGGAAGTAAGATACCATATTGTTCGGCGCGGTCTTCATTATTTTCTCCCTGGTACCATATATTTCCACGAATCGCAAAAGGGATTAATGGCCTGATCATATTTTTATAAATGGACGCAGCAGGCCGATACTCTCTAAGCGCTTCGGGCTGGTGTGGTGCATCTTTAGGAATACGGCCGGTTGCTCTTTCTTTCTCTGCATAGATTTTCCATTCGTGAATTGTTGAAGCATATTCTTGCTGCACCTTTGCCCTTTCTGCTATCCACATTTTTCCACGGTCAATGCATGGCTGTAAATCGGAAGAATGCAAATAGGATTGGGGAATCCACGCTTCTGCTTCTGAGCCGCCAAAAGAGCAATTAATAATGCCGACCGGCACGTTCAATTTTTGTTGTAGCGCCACTGCAAAGTAATAAGCAGCCGCAGAAAATTCTTTTACCGAAGAAGGTGTACAATTCTGCCACACGCCGATAGCGCCATGGTGATGGTGAAACGCAATATCGCGGCTTATGTTGAATAACCGGACCATGGGATAATTGGCCGAAGCAATTACCGAATCTCCCTTGTTGGTTAATGACAGCGTTAATTGCATATTGGACTGCCCGCTACATAACCAAACTTCCCCTATTAAAATACCTTTTAAACGAATGGTATTAATACCGGTAATTACCATGGTTTGCATAATCCCATCCGCATGCATTGGATCTAAGTAAACCATCCATTTGCCATCATTTCCTGCTTTGGTAGTTTTTAACTGGTGATTAAATGCCACCGTAACTGATTCCCCCGGCAGTGCGTTTCCCCAAACAGGCACCCGAATGTTTTGCTGCAATACCATACTGTCGGTAATAATATCCGGTACTGTCGTATATGCGTTTGCATTGGAAAGTATAAAAAATATCAGCAGGGATAATAACAATTGCTTTTTCATAAAAAGGATTTATAATTAAATAATTTATAGAATGAACCGTTCAAGTGGTGATAATTTGAGCATTTAATTTTGCCGCCCGACTGAATTGTTGTTGGTAGGGAGAATCGCTGTGTGGGTTGGTATCGCCCCAAACCGGAACATTCAGACATGTACTCTTTACAACTCAAACGCTTTACCTGTTATTTTTTTTTAAATAAGCCTGTTTTTCAACAATTCATTTGGAATTAAAATCCCCTTATTTCTTCTTTTATCTGCGTTCATCAATCTGTTTAGTGATTTACAGCAAATGACACTTTTACTTCCCCCGGTTCTCTGGCTGACAGCATTCTCCTTCTGCGATAATTCGCTTCTTATTCGGTTGTTATTCGGTTGTTATTCGCTTTCTAAGAGCGAATAACAACCGAAATAAATCCGTAACAACCACGTTATTTAATAGTAAGCAAACCCTATCACATTACCGACAAGGTATTACTGATCTTTAAAATTTATCCCGTAATCGGTGTGGGCGAAACATTAGGAATGTACTCTTTACGACTTAAACGCTTTATTCTATAATTTTGAAAGCTACTTATCCAGATATCCTTAGTTGCGTTATAATTTTATGCTTTCGCTTCATAAATCTCTATTTCAATAATACTAAGCGTACCCGTTGTGTTAACTACATTATATGCAACGCCATCATCCAGCTTTTTGCCTGAGATTTCCGGCGTAATATTCCTCTCGTCTTCCCTTGTATTACCTGCTAATTGTACCTTCACTTTTTTGCCCCGTTTTGGTTGGCAAATGAGCGTATTATAACCTAAACTTTTTTCCGTAATTCCGTTGAATATCTCCTGGTTATCTATAGTAATACGAAGTGGATAAATCTGCGTGCGGAATTTATTTAGTTTTAGTACTATTTCACTAACTGTCGCTTCTCTCTCCAGTTCATATTCAATCCAGGCCGTTGACAAGCGGCCGTCATTCGTCCATCCGCTTTTTTCATTATCATCATAACTCGCATAAGCCTTATCATTGTTAGCACCGGCCACTACACTTGCAACCGCTACCGGCGTCCGGGTAATTTTATAAGAAGTCGCTAAAAGAGTTGCGCCTCTTTCTAAATTGGCGGGTAAGCCAGCCGCAGGTAAATGCGTAGATAATCCATTTTCATTGGCAAATGGTTTAGTCACCAATGTTAATAGAGCTCCCTGTAAGCCATCGGAGGTAGCCTTAACAGTAATATGCCCGGCTTGCATTGTTGACCGGATAAAAACCCTGTTCACACCCCCTTCTACAGGAAGGCTTTTGGAAAGAATATAATTATCCGGCCCCTGCGCTATGCCGCCTCTCCATTCGGCCGGCCCATCCAGGGTAAAATGGATCATATTTAAAGCCGTCGGGCACCGGTTGCCTTTCGCATCTGTTACTTCTACTTCCACTAATGAAAGATCGTGACCGTCCGCTATAAAATCAACAGGTCGTTTAATACCAGTTAAGCGAAGAGCGAATGGAGCACCGCTTGTATGTATTTTTGCAGCGCAAATTTCTTTTCCTTTCTTATCATATCCAATCGCGTTGATAAAGCCTGCATGCCATTCCACACTTTTGAATGTAAACAGAAAGCGTTTACTATTTTCACAGAAACCTAATGATTTGCCGTTTATTTGTAAGGAGACTTTTTCGGCAGTGGAAATTACATACATATCTTTTTGAACGCCTTCTTTATAATTCCAATGGCCTGCAATGTGAATGTCAGGCTTTTCTACATCCACCCAACAATTCCACATCACCTTGTTGGCATAAAAACCTTGTTTTTTAATACGCATGGCGTCCACTTCACCACTACAGCGATAATTGGCGCTACCCCGGTGATGCGTATTGGTATCGGAAAAAATAATGTTGACACCACCTGCGCTTACCCGCCTGCCTGTGCCTGGCCTCGCTTCCCAATAGTCGAACCAACGCTTTACATTTTCCACCGCGAACGACTGCATATTGCGGTTATATTCTGCCGCTGATTCGCCCTTATAAAGCGGCCCGTCACCATCTTTATGATAAGGTGGCGTATCATCATCCCAATATTTGCGCATTCCTTCATCACGCTCATATTCCATTGCCCATAAAGGTTTGTAAGCGCTTTTATCTATATAAAGCATTTCTCCTCCATATTCCGCCACATGGCTTTCCAGCATTTCGCGGGCGCCAATCGCTCTTCCTCCATGCAGATCATAGCGATCGCGGATGTCTTTCATCTCCTGCATCTGGGAATCCATAATCCCCTTATTGCCACATTCATAAAATATTATACTCGGATTGTTGCGGTTGTAAATAATGGCATCGCGCATCACCGCCTTCCGCTGTTCCCATCTGATATCTTTTACATCTCCTTCTGAATCGCCTGCGGGCATTGATTGCATTAAGCCGATCCTATCGCAACTTTCCACATCCTGTTTCCAGGGAGTAACGTGCATCCATCTTACAAGATTAGCATTTCCCTGCACCATCAGGGCATTACTATAATCACTTAGCCACGCAGGAACTGACAAGCCAATAGCCGGCCATTCATTTGTGGTGCGCTGTCCATAGCCATGAACCTGTATCACGCGGTCATTCAGATAAATCATTCCATTTTTAAATGCCGTTTTTCGGAAACCCGTTATAGTATTCAGCACATCGACAGTCTTGTCGTTCACTTTCAAGATCGTCTGAACTTTATATAAATAACCATATCCCCAGCTCCAGAAATGTAAACCCGTCACAACGGAAGCAGCTTTCATCACTTTCGTTTCACCTGGCGAAATAAAGATAGGATCTCCTCGAAAACGTTTTATTTCTTTTCCATCAGGGTCCGTAATAACCACTTCATATTGCACATGTTTCCGAGTGTCCGATTCATTTTTTACCTGTGATTCTGCATGAATTGTGGCCGATTTACCAGGAATATCAAACTGGCCTGCATAAATATAAGTACCTGTCGTACCTAGATTGGAATAAAGAGGAAGTGTCTGGTATAATTTATCCACAACATGCAGGTACACATTTTTATTGATGCCCCCGTAGTTAGCATAAAAGTTCCGGTCCTGCCATTGAAATTTTGTGTTCGTTGCTCTTTCTTTGTAATCCCAATCATTATCAATTCGCGCCGCTAACACATTTTCTTCATCACCATATTTTGCTACATCCGTAATATCAAGACCAAAGGCCATTACGCCGTTTTCACTAAGTCCAATATATTTACCATTCAGATAAAAATCACCCGCCTGGCGAATGCCCTCAAATTCAAGAAATAGCTTTTTTCCTTTGCAGATATCAGGCAGTTTAAAATGTTTGCGATACCAGGCAATGCCGGTGGAAAGGTCATGAATATCCTTTTTAAATGCCTCATCTTCATTCCATGCATATGGCAGGGTAACACTTTTCCAGCAAGTATCATTAAAATCAGGATTAGCAGCATCTGCAATATCACCAGTCCATAATTTCCAACCGGGATTAAAATTATATTTTCTGACTGCAACATCCGTCACATCCGTCAACAAGTTACCTGCAAAATCGGGTAATAGCGTTGCGGCTGTTGCAATTGTACCTGGGAGTACAAAAGCAGGAACCGTTCCGGCAAGCATCTTTATTAAATCTCTTCTTGAAATTGCCATGATGTTTTTTTCTTTGGATCCGGGAAAATGATTTTGTTTAGTAATATTTAAAAGCTGTACAACTTTACTTTTAGAATAGCCGGGCCGTTTGCAATCCGTGCTACTGTTCCCGTTTTTCCCTCCGCCGCCATATCCGACAGGCGAATGCTCGTACTGATTTCATCGCCATTCAATCTTCTTCCTGCCTGCCATTTTCCTTGTCGAAATTTTCCATCTTCCACATAATCAAAACCTGCCATTTGCCCACTGACTTCCGGGAAAAAAGTGATTTGAAAATCGTTACCTGCCACAAAATATTCACCCGGTGCAGTGGCAATAATTAAAGCATATCCCTTTTCTGACACGCCAATCGTATCCCATGAATGCCTTCGTTCTACGTCCAGCATATAATTGCCTATATGTATTTTTTGTTCGGAATTATTTTTATCTAATGAAACCGCAGCAATAGTTCCATCAGATTGTGCCTTTAGTATTAAAGGTGACAGTTGAGAAAGTACATCGTACGCTTTTGATATAGGCCCTTTTTCAAAATCATTGATACCGTCCACGCCGAATGGAGAGTAATCAATAGAGTTACAGGCACCAATAGCGTAAAAAGCATTAGCTGCACCATCTTCTCCTGATCGTGACTCAGGCGTAAAAAAACCTTTACCGTTTTCTTTATATTTATTACATATTTCAGCAAAGTTGGGTAGATAAATATCCGGTGATAACATATCAATATATGGAGCAGCCGCTTTCCAAATATCATGTACATGCGCCTGAGGGCCTCCGCTTGGATAATCGCCTGCAGCCTTATCCTGTGGCTGTACAATCCATGCATTTACATACATTGGCAAAGGATACTCTTTCTTTCCTGCCTTAGCGACTTCATTAATAAAATGCGCATACTGCCAGGCCATAAATAATTCATCAGCAGCAGTTCCTTCACCAAATATTGTGGACCAATTAGCGGAAGTTTTAAAGCCGTTATTTTTCCAAAGCTGGTAGATATTTTTTCGCAGATTATTTTTATTATCCTGCAAATAACGGAGCAGGCGGATAGGAACATCTTCCGCAAAAGTTTTATTGGCCATGTCACTTCTATCGCGTGAATCACCTAATATGCCTACTTCATTTTCTACCTGCATCATAATCACCGTATGCTTCTTCCCGTCAACGTGTTTAATGTGTTTCATCAATTGAGCAAAAGCAGCGGCATCTGCCTGCTCTGTTTGCTCATTAAGTAAAGAAAGTATTTCAAGATGTTTCCCATTTTTAATTTTCACCAGTGGAAATCGCTGTTCGTTTTTTTTAACCCAGATAGGCGCATAATGCGACTGGCCATTTTTCCAACTGCCAAACCATAATAAAACTAAATGAAGATTATTTTGTCTCGCTTGTTGAATCATTCCATCCACTAAATGAAAATCGAATTTGCCCTGTTGTGGTTCAGTTAATTCCCAGGAAACAGGTGCCAGCACTGTGTTTAAATGCGCTTTCGCCAGTTCAGGCCATATGGGTTTCATATATTCGAGACTGGATGAACTGGAGTTATGCAATTCTCCACCAAGAACCAGGTAAGGTTTATTATCTACGATTAGTTGAATCGCTTTTCCCCGTTTTTGGAGGTGGGGAATAAGCGTAGAATCTTTGTTCAGCTTATTTAAAAATGAATTTTCACCCTGTGCACCGGCAATTGTTATACAATAAAACAGAAAAAAAACCAGGAAGGATTTTAATTTATGAATCATTATTTTTTGTTTTTATACTGGCCGGATAAAAATTTTAAAGGTAATTTACCCAGCACTATTATACGCGATTCATACGGAGCCAAATCAAGTGGAATTTTAGTAAAACCTTTTTGAATATAAGATCCGCCAACAGAAATAATTTTTCCATTCTCCGGATTCCAGACCTGTACCGATCCCTTTCCATTAATAGTGGCAGTTCTTGCCTGTCGTTGATCACTTTCATTAAAAAAGAAATATACCTCTCCATCTTTTAAATGACGATGCAGATATTTAATATCAGCACAAGCTGTATCCACATGAACATCAGGTTTTGGCAGCGCTTGCAAGATTTTTGAGGTAAGGCTATTGCCTGATTCTTTTATTGCCCAATTAATATCCTTTGATAATCCTGCATGCAGGAAAGTTTTTTCCTTTACAAGTAAAGGAGTACCACCCATAAATATTACTTTACCACCTTGCTTTGCAAAAACTTTTAACCGTTTTAGAATATCCGCGGAAATAATACTTACAGCAGGAATGATGATGGCCGCATATGCCTGTCCGCTATGATTTATGAAAGAGCCGTTTTTCAATTCGAGTTCTGAATCTAACGATTGATCATCAACAAAATCAAAGTCGCGCTGATGCACTAATAACTGTTGCGCGATATTCCAGGTACTATAATCAGCGAGGGTATCACCCAACCATAAATCCGGCGTAGGAAAATACACACCAATTTTTGCAGCAAGTATGCCGTTGGATAAAATATAATCTTTGCGATGAGTAGCCTCCATAACAGCGGGGAAAGAGTCAGAAGCCATAAAGCCATGAAATCCGCGTCGCTGCCCCGTAGAAGCGGGATAAAACATGATTTCAAACAGGTTAACTCCTCGAACCAATTGTTCGTTCAATATCCATTTTACCTGTTTTATATTAGGAACTGGCTGAAAAGCAGCGAAGCATTCACTGAATACCTGCGGGCTGCCAAAAAGATGTGCTGCAGAAGAGGCGAGCTTTGGAAAATTATTCGCTTCTCCTGGCCACAATTGATGCCAGATGACATCTATTCCCGGAATTTGCAGATATCGCATATCCTTAAAATAATCTCCCTCGGAACGTCCGAGCGCCAACATTGTTTTGCTGTCTTCCGGGCCATCATGGTCAATGTGGTCTTCATATTCCAAATTATTTTTTACACACCAATCGCTGATGACTTTAAAAAAATTATCGCGGAACAAATTGGAGAAGACATCCCAATAATCAGCTTTGGCCAGTTTTTCTTGTTCTGTTGGGTGCCTCAGGAAAAAAGAAGCGAGATAAGGACGAATATCATAGCCTTTTTGCTTTTTAAATTCGGATAACATGTCCGGCGTCCATGGCGTGTAAGAGTAAGCAGGTTCATCACTTCGAAAGCCGATGACCGTTTTCCCAAATTCATTGCCAATATATTTTTTGTATTGTTCGTGTGTGAACCGGATAAATTGTTTCGCTGCTTTCGGATTCAGATAATCACAGAGCGAATTGCTTGTATCCTTTGCACCCGTTGGATTATTCGATGCACGGGTTGGTGAAGTTCGAAAAACATGACCTGCTATTATTATTTTCCAGGCACCTTTGCCTTCCGGCGCCGTCCAATTAATTGTTCCATTGTGAATAGAAATTAATTCACTGCTATCCTCATTATAAGCAACAGCACTTACGATATTTGACGCTACTTTTTTCACGATTGTTTTTCCTTCGGGAACATCCATACGCTCAGCTGCAATGAGTGCCTGCATTTTTAAATCCGGCCTTTCTTTACTAAAAAGACCGCCTGCAAAACCGGTAGGATATTTCCCTTCATCAATAATCCATACTTTCATGCCTCTTTTCTTTGCAGCGGCTACAGCGTATTTAATCAATGTAAAATATCCGGGTGATAAATAAGGATCATTCATATGCCCACCTTCAATAGTTACCATCTGAAAACCATGGGATTGAAGACTGTCTAAATCTCGATCAATTGTGCTCGTGTGTAAATCACCTTGCCAGCCCCAGGTAACGGTGGGTCCATATTCCGGTGATGGATCCTTAAAATGCGCAGCTAATTGTTCTAATGTATGATTCGTAATTTTTTTCCGGCCCGATTGTGCAAACAGGAGGGTTTGCTGGAATACCGACAGCAAAAGGATTGACAATATTTTGTGAAATTGAACCATTAATTTATATTCTTCATTTTAGCGGAATCATAATTTTACATTAACTGCATCTTCTATATCTACTTTGCTGTTATCTTTTGAACTGATATTTATGTTATCAAAATCCCAGTCTTTTGCATGCTCAATTTTACCGGCGTTATTTGCGCTTATTTTAATATTCTTTAGCTCAAAATTTTTCAAAGGAGAAGTGTTCATGCCCACTGCATTAATTGCTGTTTTACAGTCCGTTCCGGTAATATTATTGATGTACACATTTTGTATGATGGGTGTTCCTTTTGACGGCGGCACTTTTTGCAACATCACTTTCCAGTAAGCAGGAATAGAATCATATTTATATCCTTGGGGCAGGGTGGTATAACTGTACTTAGGATTCCAATTCACATTCAGATTTATCGCAGTGTTCACGTTTTCCATTTTTAAGTTCTCTATATGAATATCTTCAACG
>Ga0134125_10009882_pt1 | contig 10732 bp, 10 predicted proteins | sample KB31751_FD_96464 | JGI IMG/M metagenome (GOLD analysis project Ga0134125, IMG submission 96464) | Terrestrial soil microbial communities with excess Nitrogen fertilizer from Kellogg Biological Station, Michigan, USA - KB3-175-1 | ecosystem: Environmental > Terrestrial > Soil > Unclassified ...
ATCTCGGCCCTGATCTCAATTCTCTTTTTCGGTGGATGGCTCGGCCCTTTCCTGCCGCCGATTGTCTGGCTGCTGCTAAAGACGTTCTTCTTCATCAGCTTCTTCATTCTTCTGCGCGCCGCTCTGCCACGGCCGCGATTCGACCAGTTAATGAACTGGGGCTGGCAGGTGATGCTGCCGGTGGCGCTGCTGAATCTGCTGATCACTGGCGCAATTGTCATTGCGCAGTCCGGTGGGAGGCCCGTCTGATATGTGGAGCATTCTTCGCACAATCTGGGACGTATTTCTGCATATGTTTCGCCCCCGCGTTACGGTGCAGTATCCCGAAGAAAAACCTTACCTCGCCCCGCGCTGGCGCGGGCGCATCATTCTCTCGCGCGATCCGGATGGCGGAGAACGCTGCGTGGCCTGTCATCTCTGCTCGGTGGTGTGCCCCGTCGAATGTATAGCTCTGCAGGCGACAGAAGATCCTTCTGGCAGGCGTTATCCCGAGTTTTTCCGCATCAACTTCTCCCGGTGCATTTTCTGCGGCCTGTGCGAAGACGCCTGCCCGACATACGCGATTCAGTTGACGCCCGACTTCGAGATGGGTGAATACAAACGCCAGAATCTGGTCTACGAAAAGGAAGATCTGCTGATCAGCGGTCCGGGGAAATATCCCGGCTACAACTTCTGGCGAGTTGCCGGGGTCGGTATCGGCGGCAAGGACAAAGGTGAGTCCGAGCGCGAGGATCCGCCCGCCGATCTGCATACTCTCATGCCCTGAGGAGGCGCGATGCTGATTACGTTCTATGTGGCCGCGGCGATTGCCATCCTCTCCACGGTCCTGACGATCACTCGCTTGAACGCCGTGCATGCGCTCCTGTACCTGGTGGTGTCCCTATTGGCCATCGCAATCGTTTTCTATGTTCTGGGCGCGCCATTCATCGCGGCACTGGAGGTGATCATTTACGCGGGCGCGATCATGGTGCTCTTTATTTTCGTGATGATGATGCTGAATCTCGGCGAACGTGCGACCGGGATGGAACGCTCCTGGGTGACTCCGGGGGCCTGGGCGGGCCCGGCCATCCTGGCCGCAATTCTGCTGATCGAACTCGCCTTCACGGTGGCGACGGCAACACGGGCAACGGAAGTACAGGGCACCGATCCAAAACAAGTCGCGCTCTCTCTTTACGGCCCATATTTACTGGGTGTTGAGCTGGTATCCATGCTCCTTCTCGCCGGAATCGTGGGAGCGTATCACCTGGGGTGGACATCTCCAGAGGAAAAGGAAGCTATCGATGCAACCAAACCTGATCGGGAACGCACTCCTGCTGGCGGCGATCTTGTTCACGCTGGGGTTGGCCGGGCTGCTGGCCCGCCGCAACGTGATATTTACGCTGATGTCCATTGAGGTCATGCTCAACGCTGCCGGCCTCGGCTTCGTTGCCGCGGGCGCGCGGTGGGGCCAGGCGGACGGCCAAGTGATGTTCCTGTTCATCCTGGCCATTGCCGCTGCCGAAGTTTCAGTAGGTCTCGCACTGGTGCTCCGCCTGTACCACCTCTATAAGTCGCTCGATGTCGACGCCTCAAGCCTGCTGAAGGGCTAATATGCTCGAACAGCTCTGGCTCATTCCCGCCCTTCCGTTCGCTGGCGCTCTCATACTTGCGCTCTGTGGCCGCGCCCTTTCAAGGCGCCTGGTCTCGCTGGTGGGAGTCGGCTCAATCGCTGTTTCCGCCGCGATTTCAATCGCCATCGTGCCTGCGTTCCTCGGGCGCGGCACTCCGTATGGCCAGGTCCTGTGGACGTGGCTGAATGTCGCCGGGTTCCAGCCCCGAATCGCCTTCTATCTGGACTCACTATCCCTTGTGATGGTCGTGGTGGTGACATTCGTCAGCTTCCTGATCCACCTGTATTCGGCGGAGTTCATGGAGCAAGACGAAGGCTACAGCCGATTCTTCGCCTACATGAATCTCTTTGTTGGCTCCATGGTCGTGCTGTTACTCGCCGACAATCTCCTCCTGCTCTATCTCGGATGGGAGGGAGTCGGATTATGCAGCTACCTTCTGATCGGCTTCTGGTATCGCGATTCCGTCAACGGCGCCGCGGCGCGTAAAGCCTTCATCGTTACGCGGGTGGGCGACACCGCCATGATTATCGGCCTTTTCATCCTGTTTCAACGTCTCGGGACACTTCAGATTCAGGACGTGATGCAACTCGCGACGGCGGAGTGGGCGATCGGCTCGCCTGTGGCGACCACCGTGGCCGCCCTTCTGATCGGAGGCGCGGTGGGCAAATCGGCGCAATTGCCACTGCAAACCTGGCTGCCCGATGCCATGGCTGGCCCCACTCCGACCAGCGCGTTGATTCATGCGGCGACTATGGTTACCGCCGGCGTCTATCTCATTGCCCGGACCCACGCCCTGTTTACGCTCGCGCCGGGTGCACAACTGGCGGTCGCGGTGATCGGCGCGGCGACCCTGTTGGTGGCGGGCTGCAGCGCATTGACGCAATCCGATATCAAGCGCGTGCTGGCCTATTCAACTGTCAGCCAGATCGGATACATGTTTTTGGCGCTGGGAGCCGGCTCCTGGGCGGCGGCGATATTCCATTTCATGACGCACGCTTTCTTCAAAGCGCTCCTGTTTCTTGCCGCGGGAATCGTCATCGAAGCGCTCCATCACGAGCACAGTATTTTTCGCATGGGCGGACTCCGCCGGGAGCTTCCCGTTGCATTCTGGACATTTCTCATCGGCGGATGTTCGCTCGCCGGGCTGCCGTTCATTACTGCGGGTTACTTCAGCAAGGACTTCATCCTATGGAGCACGTGGAGTTCGCGTGGGGGCAACCTATGGCTTTGGATCGCCGGTATTGTCGGAGTTCTGCTGACGGCGCTGTACACGTTCCGGTTGATTTTTCTCGTGTTCTTCGGCGAAAGCCGCACGCCCGTATCTCACCGGCCAGGCTCCCGGATCGTTTTGCCCGTGGTGATTCTGGCCGCGCTCTCCGTTGCCGGCGGATGGTTACGGGACCCCCTCCTTGGTTTTTTGAATCGCGCGCTGCCTCCGATGGTCGAAGCCCATACCGGCATGTCGGAAACGCTCTCTGGCGCGATCGCCGCATTGGCATTTCTGACCGGCCTTGGAGCCGCGTATCTGTTCTTCATGCGTAAGCCCGAATATGCCGCTTCACTGATTCGATTCGGCGCGCTGCGCCGGCTGCATGCGTTATGGTTCGCGGACTGGGGCTTCGACTGGCTTTATGACCGAACGCTGGTGCGCCCCTTCGTGTGGATAGCCACAGCCAATCAGCGCGACGTCGTCGACAATGTTTTCACCGCGATCGCGCGATGGAACCAGGCGGCTCACCACGCGCTGAGCCTGACTGAAACCGGCCGGTTGCGCTGGTACGCAGCGGCCATCGGCGCAGGCGCTGTGATCTTCGTGGGGGTGGTGTTGCTCCGATGATTCTGGCCTGGCTGATTTTCATCCTCCTGGTGGCCGGGATTCTGGCTGCAATCGCTGCACGCCGGAGTCATGACATGGCGCGATGGATTTCGCTCGCTGCCACCGTGCTTGATCTCGCCCTGACTCTGGCACTGTGGGTTCAACACAGCGGCCGAATCTCGTTCGGCAACTCCGGTGACTGGCTGGAGCAGGTCGACTGGACCTGGATTCCGCAGTTTGGCATCCACTTCCATCTCGCGATGGACGGGCTGAGCTTGCTGTTGTTGGCCCTCACGTTTTTCCTCGGCGTTGTCTCGGTCCTGTGCTCCTGGTCGGAAATCACCCATAGCGTCGGCTTCTTTCATCTGAACCTGCTATGGATACTGGCCGGCATCACCGGAGTGTTTCTGGCCACGGACCTCTTCCTCTTCTACTTCGCCTGGGAGTTGATGCTGGTTCCCATGTATTTCCTGATCGTGCTTTGGGGCCACGAACACCGCGTCTATGCCGCCGTTAAATTCTTTCTCTTCACCCAACTCGGCGGCCTGCTGATGCTGGTCGCAATACTGGTCCTGTATTTCTTCCACCACGGTGCCAGTGGGATCTACACGTTCGACTATGAGCAGCTACTTCACACTCCGCTTTCTTCGCGCGCCGCTCTCTGGATCATGCTGGGCTTTTTCGCTGCTTTCGCGGTGAAGCTGCCGCTCTTCCCTTTTCATACATGGTTGCCCGACGCTCACACGGAAGCTCCAACTGCGGGAAGCGTGATTCTCGCCGGTCTCCTGCTGAAGACCGGAGCCTACGGGATGATCCGCTTCGTTGTTCCGTTGTTTCCCGGCGCCGCGCGCGAGTTTGCTCCTGTAGCGATGAGCCTTGGCGTTGCGGGAATCATTTACGGCGCCGTGATGGCGTTCAGCCAGCATGATCTGAAGCGCCTGGTTGCGTATACGAGCGTGAGTCATCTGGGGTTTGTCGTGCTCGGGGTTTTCTCCTGGAATGAGCTTGCGCTGCAAGGGACCGTCATGACGATGCTGTGCCACGGCATCAGCACCGGCGCGCTCTTCATTCTGACCGGCGCGATTCAGGAACGCGTCCATACTCGCGAATTGGGGCAAATCGGCGGTCTATGGTCGACGGCTCCCCGCCTGAGCGGCGCCGGGCTTTATTTTGCCCTGGCTTCGCTCGGGCTTCCCGGCCTCGGCGATTTCATCGGAGAGTTCCTGGTATTGCTGGGCGCATGGCGGGCTCACCGTGTTCTGACAATCGTGGCATCGATAGGCGTGCTGACCGCCACCTTCTACGCCTTACGTCTGGTACAGCGTGCTTTCCACGGCCCGAATGAACATCGATGGACCATTACTGATCTGGTTCCGCGCGAGGGCGTCATTATCGCTTTGATGGCCACCAGTCTTTTATGGCTGGGACTGTATCCTCAGCCGGTCCTGAGCACCTTCAGCCCGGCGCTGCATGCTTTGGAAGCCAAAGTTCAGCCCGCAACGGTGAGTCGATGACGAGTTCCGATCTTATCCCACTCCTGCCGCTGATGGTGATTGCTGCAACGGCGGTCGGCACCATGCTCGCAATTGCAGTCCGTAGGAGCCACGCCGTTGCATTGACTGTGACCGTACTGGGATTTTGCGCCGCATTCGTTTCCCTGTTTGTTGCTGCGCCTCTCACACCGCGCAACGTTACGCCCTTGATCCGAATCGACTCCAGTGCGCTGTTCTATACCGGGTTGATCCTTGCCGGCAGCATCGCCGTGGCTTTCCTTTCCTATGGGTATTACAGACGCGACCGCGGGAGCCGCCCGGAAGAGTTATACATCCTGATCTCGATCGCCGCACTGGGTTCGGCCACGCTGGTGAGCGCCAGCCATTTCGCGTCTCTGTTCCTCGGGCTCGAGATCCTCAGTGTTTCGCTTTACGGAATGGTTGCGTATGAACGCAACCTGAAGGCCTCCGTGGAAGCCGGCGTGAAATACCTGGTGCTGGCCGCTGCCTCGGCATCGTTGCTGCTATTTGGCATGGCTCTCGTTTATTTCGAACTGGGCACGATGGAGTTCGGCAGGATGGCAGACGCCGCGGCCCGACCGGACGTCGCGTCATCGATTGTAGCTGTCGGTGTGGTTCTGATCGTCGCCGGTATAGGGTTCAAGCTCGCTCTGGTTCCTTTCCACATGTGGACACCCGACGTTTACGAAGGCGCTCCGGCGCCGGTGACCGCTTTTGTAGCTACGGTTTCCAAAGGCGCGATGTTTGCACTCCTGCTGCGTTACTTCGGCCAGTCCGGAGCGCGGAATAATACCCTGCTGCTCGTGTTCACGATCATCGCGGTGGCCTCCATGTTTGCTGGAAATCTGCTGGCCCTGCTGCAGAACAACGTCAAACGCATCCTGGCGTATTCATCGATAGCGCACCTGGGATATTTGATCGTTGCGTTTGAGGCGGGAGGAAACATGGCTGGCTCTGCCGTTGCCTTTTACCTTGTTGCATACTTCGCGACCATGCTGGGCGCGTTCGGAGTGGTCACTATGGTGTCGACGCCTGGTAACGATCTCGGCGATCTGGCGTTGTATCGCGGCCTGTTCTGGCGGCGCCCTGCAGTCGCCGGTGCATTCACCGTTATGCTGCTATCGCTGGCGGGCATCCCTCTTACCGCAGGATTTATCGGGAAATTTTATATCGTAGCGGCTGGCGCCTCTGCCCTGTTGTGGTTGCTGGTGTTCAGTCTGGTGATCACCAGCGCCATCGGCCTTTATTACTACCTGCGCATCATCGTTGCCCTGTACAGCCGCACCGCAGAACCGGTTCCGGCTGGAAATCGAGCAGAGCGGCGTAGCGCCGGGCCGCTAACCTGGACGGTCGGCGCACTGACTGTTGCGGTGATCGCGATCGGATGCTATCCGAGTCCCCTCCTGCGGCTCATTCAGAACATGGTTGTTGGGCCGCAGTAATAAGTGAACGATTTTGGAGAACGAACCAATGACGCCGTTTTCGAAGATTCTGATTCCGATTGATTTCTCGGAGCGCTGCCTGGGTGCTGCTCGCTTTTCAATACCGCTCGCGGAACGGTTTCACTCTGAAATCACTTTGCTCCACGTGGAGTCACCAGAGGAAGCCTACCCGGATCAAGGCGCCGAGCAGCAAATCCCACCCGAAAAGCGTTTGCGTGATTTTCTGGTTGCTGCGTTCGCGCATCTCGATGTGAAGCGGATTCTTCGGATTGGAACAGACGTGGCCCGGGAGATTGTGCAGTACGCCAGCGAAGACGGTTCTGATCTCATCATGATGCCCACTCACGGTTACGGAACATTTCGTCGATTTTTGCTCGGCTCGACCACTGCCAAGGTACTGCATGATGCGAGTTGCGCCGTTTGGACCGGCACCCATCTCGCGCAGGGCCCACCTGCCGAGTGGATCAACCCGACGACCGTTCTGTGCGCCGCCGATTGCGACGCCGGGAGTGAGAAGGCTCTCCAATGGGCTTCACGGCTCGCATCCTCGCTCGACGCAGATCTCGTTCTGGCGCATGTTGAACCCCGGCTCACGCGGAGCGAAAAATATGACTCCAAAGAATTCGACCCAATGGTGATAGCAGAAGCCAAACAAAACATGGAGAAAATACAACGAGCTGCAGGAACTCAGGTCGAAGTCGTCATCCGTGGCGGGATCGTTCCACATGCGGTAGCTGACGCTGCCAGGGAGGTGGAGGCCGATCTACTCGTCATCGGGCGCAGATCGGACCCGGAGGCGGAAGGGCTGGGTCTGAACACCTACGGCATTATCCGGGAGTCTCCCTGTCCTGTCGTCAGCATTTGAACGCAGATTCTTGTGGTGCCCGACTGCTTGCGGCTATGCTGATCTGCCAGTCAGCCCAGCTTAAGCGAGCTTTACCGGACCCGAGGTGCTACTGGCCGAAAATATCCCAACTGCTCCTGCCGGTCCAGCAGCAGATGAAAATAAATAAATAAGGCCTGCAAAAGGCGCCCATTTGCTGAGAACTCGCTCGGTGCTGTCATAAGTGAGCGGTTTTCGAAGGTGCAGCCACTTTTCCAGATTATTCCTGGCGCCAATGTCATCGGCGGGAAAAACATCAGTCCGGCCGAGACCGCGCAACAATGCGTACTCGGCGGTCCAACGCCCTATTCCACGGAGTTGCAGCAAACTCGCGAGGGCCGCGTCATTGGTTGCATCTTCCAGGGATGCGGGTTGAAATCGGCCATCGCAAATCGCCCGTGCCAGTTCGATCAGGGAACGCGCTTTGTTGTGGCGGTAACCAAGCGGCAACAGATTCTCCGGTTCGAGCAAACTCAGGTCTTTCGGCTCCGGAAACGCGTAACGGTCACCCAGTTTGTATCCATAGCGTTCGACCAGACGGTTCAGCAGGATGATTCCCACCGTGAGGCTTAATCGCTGGCACGCGATGCCGTTGACCAACGCCTCGAATAAGGTGAGAAAGCGCGGCGGCCGAAATCCGCGAAATCGCTTCGCGATCTGAGCCAGCCGCGGATCGCGCTTTGTAAGGCGGTGGAAAGCGGAGAGATCCACGTCGATCCCTAACAGCTTCCTCAATCCAGCCGTTGCCTGTGCCTTTATGCGACGTGGCACACGGCCGCCGCTCAACGTCGCGACCAGTTCATCCCCAGCTTGCACTACGCTTGCCTCCACAGGGCTGCCGTCGATGATGAGCACACGGCGGTAGGTCTCACCATCCCACGAATCCCAGGTGTTGTTGGGCCGCCGCCGCAAAACCCACGCCGTGAGATCAAGCCGGAAGGGCTGTGAAGGTGTTATTCGAAACGAAGTCATGTTGCTTTTCGAATCTGCGTGGAGTCCGTCTGGGTTCCTATTGACCAACCACCCGAAGCCAATGCAGGCTGATACCAATTGTCCTGCAAATCCGCCAGAAAGCCGAATAAGCTCGGTGAACCGTGGCGGCTTCGCAAGAGTCGCCCAGGGGCAATCCTATACTGGAATCGTGCAGGGCTACGATCGCCTTCGCGACAGTGCGGCGTGGCTTGATATCTCCGGTCGAGGCAAAATCCGGGTGACTGGCGAAGATCGGGCGCGCTTCCTGCATGCGATGACCACGAATCATATCCAGCAACTCTCTCCGGGAACAGGGTGCTATGCCTTCCTCCTCACAGCGCAGGGACGAGTTCTGGCGGATGTTAACGTGTTGTGCCTGCCAGATTCTTTCCTGCTCGACACTGAACCGCAAACGCTCGAGAAAACACTGGCGCATCTCGACAGCTTCATCATTGCTGACGACGCCGCGCTGCAGGATCTCACGCCATCTCTGGCGACTATTGCGGTCGAAGGGCCGGAGTCGTTCAGGGTTCTTAGTGCAATAGGAGTTCCGGCGCTCAAGGACCACTATGGCGCTAATGTGGAGTGGGGATCGGCTCTGGTCGCGAGACTCACTATCACCGGAAGCTCGGGTTTCTTCATCATCGTGCCGGGGGCGGAAAAAGACACAATCCTCAGAATGATCGAAGCGGCCGGCGTGGCATCCGCGGATGAGGAAGCTTTTCGAGTCGTGCGCCTGGAGCACGGTAAACCGCGTTACGGCGAAGATATTGGCGAGCGCTACCTCGCTCAGGAAGCCAATCAGCCAGACGCGCTGCACTTTCAGAAAGGTTGCTATCTGGGCCAGGAGGTAGTCGAGCGGCTCCGATCGCGGGGGCTGATCACTCGCGTTCTGAAGCCGCTTGAAATCGAGGGCCAGCGGCCGCCCGAACCCGGGACCCGGCTTCAGGCGGGCGATGTGCCCGCTGCGGTGATAACCTCCGCCGTCTACTCGCCCGCGCTCGCAGAAGTGGTCGCTCTGGCTTACGTAAGGGTGCAATTCGCCACCTCCGGAACGGAGCTGGCCGCGGGCGAACTGCACGGGCGCGTGCGAGATCCCTGAGAACGCGTAAAGGTTCAGCAAAGCCACGCTATCGGTGCCTTTGAATAGATGTGATACCGACAACAGGCGCGCTGGAGTTTGGCGTTTTCTGAAGTTGCGAGGTGGCCCGGAGACAGGCGCAATAAATCAAGCGTCATTCAGGGTGGGACAACCGTAACCAGTCGCGATTGTCGCGGCGACGGGCGGGGGCCGAATGTGGGATGTGGCACCAGGATTCAGAGACCAACGAACCATTGCGGTGATAGAATTTCGAACGTGGCGTGTAGATGCCGTTCTCTGCGCAGATCAGCTCGGACGTGACGAGGCAGATGAGAAATGTTCGCTGGAGAAGTATACAAGCTCCTCGAAGGAACGGCTGATGCGGCATTCGTCGTCACGCTTGAAGGCGAGATTTGCTTTTGGAATGCGGCGGCCGAATGCCTGTTCGGCTATACTGCCCCGCATGTTCTGAACAGAACCTGCCACGAAATCCTCAAGGGAAAAGACGCGCTCGGCGCCGTTGTATGCACCGGAGCGTGCAGCGTCCAACGCTGTGCGGCCCATACGGAATCGATTCCAGCATTCGATCTCGAAGTCACGACCTCCTCCGGTCAGCCGAAGTGGGTTAGCGTTTCGACAATCGTGTTTGAGGACTCACGCCTCCGTAGGCGTCTTATCGCCCATCTTGCTCGTGATATCACTGATCAAAAAGCCACGGAACAAGCCTTCTCGAAAATGGTTGAGGTTTCCAAGGTAGTCGCTTCCATAGGCGAGGGGCATTCACGGCCGGCTCTCGTTGAATCATTGTCCGACCAGGAGCATCGGATCCTGAGCCTTTTTGCCAAGGCCAAGAACTCGGGGCAGGTTGCAAAGGAACTGAGAATCACGTTGCCGACATTGAGAAATCATCTTCACGCGATCAATCAGAAACTGCGCACCCATAACCGGCTTGAAGCCGTTCTTCACGCCATGAAGCGGGGACTCATTTAGCTGAACGGCTTCAGGGAGGCGGTTTTCGGAGCGGCACGGACGTGCGCATGCAATGTTATCGAGGGCCGGGATCCCTGGTCATCTCATCGATGGCCAGTGCGGAATGCGCAGATGCGGCGCCAGCCCGCATCTCAGCAGCAACCCAAATCGCTTCCATAATCTCTTGCCGTTGCGCCTTTAAAGGTCGCGCGTTTCGTATGGCTGCGGATACAGTACGGACATTGCGTAACATGCGCTACCGCAACGGCGATTAGTTCCTTTGTCTTGGAAGGCAAGGCGCCGTCCGCAAAGACGCGCTGGCTAAACGATTGAAACGTTGCGTAGTGGGGTTGTCCCCCAGGCTGAGACAAACAGTTAAGACACTGTTGACCGTTCGCTGTAAATTTATTGTGCCCGATCCCGGAACGGAGTTAGGATGGGCGTG
>Ga0134125_10009884_pt1 | contig 10730 bp, 10 predicted proteins | sample KB31751_FD_96464 | JGI IMG/M metagenome (GOLD analysis project Ga0134125, IMG submission 96464) | Terrestrial soil microbial communities with excess Nitrogen fertilizer from Kellogg Biological Station, Michigan, USA - KB3-175-1 | ecosystem: Environmental > Terrestrial > Soil > Unclassified ...
CACCAGCTCCCTTGGGCCGCGTCGCTCATCGGCAGCTCGCGCGAGGCGTGCCGGCTCTATTTCCGGCATTTCCTCAGTCACTGGTCGCACGATCCCAACGCCTTCGACGAGGATCTCGAAGCCTGGGTCGACAATTTCCTGAAGCCCGGCAATCTCCAGGGCGGCTTCAACTGGTATCTCTCGGCGCACCGCGCGCGGATCGCCACCATGCACGGCGAGGTGCCGCCGGCGCAGCGCGCGCCGATCGCGCTGCCGACCCGCGTGCTCTGGGGCGAGAGCGATCCCGTGTTGAAAAGCGAATGGGCGGACCGCATCGGCGACTACTTCACCGATGCGCGAGTGAGCACCGTGCCGAACGCCGGGCATTTCGTCCATTACGAGCAGCCGGAGCTCGCCTGCCGCGAGATCCGCACTTTCTTTCAGGGGCTCAGGGCCGCGCCGGCCGGGTGAGCGCCGGCTCCGCCGGCCGGCGGAGCGCGGCCGCGGTCGTAACCGCAAGCCCGGCGGCGAGCACGATCCAGCAGGGCCGCGGACCCGCGGCGAGGCTGAGATCGGCCGCGAGCACCAGGCGGCCGGGAATGCCGGTGAAGAGGCCGAAATAAAGGGCTTCGCCGAGCGCGGTCGCGAGCGCAGCACCGAGGCTCAACAGCAGCAGTGCGGCGGACGCCGTGGCGAGCGGCGTGCCGCCGCGCCAGGCGAGCGCGCGATATCCCATGAGCCAGAGGAGGAAGCCCGCCATCATCGTCGGCTCGGTCGCGTCGATCTTCGATTGAAGGAAGAAATGGATCGAAGCGAGGATCGCGATCAGGTAGACGCTGCGCTGCAGCGCCTGCCAGCGCTTGCCGCCGAGCCGCGCGACCATGCCATCGGTCGACGTCGCCGCCAGCGCCAGCAGCAGCGCCAGCGCGCCGGCGCCGATGGCGAGATAGAGGCGATGCAGGATCTCGGAGAGCTCGGCATCGATGTCGTACATCTTGTCGGCGGCGTAGAGCGCCAGGTGAAGTACCGCATAGCAGAAGGTGGCGACGCCGATCATGCGGCGCAGCAGGATAAGCCGCGGCAGCCGCAGCACTTGCCGTGCCGGCGTCACCGCCAGCGACAGCAGCAGCAGCCGGATCGCCCAGAGCCCGCTCGCGTGGATCATCTCGGTGATCGGCCGCGCGCCGAGCAGCCCGCGCGCTTCTTCCTCGGCGAGCACGATGCCGGGAAGGAAGAGCGCCGCGAAGCACGCCGCTTTCAGGGGAGAGAACCGCCCGGCGCGGTCACGCCACGGCGTCATGCTGAGAGCTCCTCGCTCACCGGGCCGGGACGATGCCGCATCGTCGGGGGATTGTCCAACGCACGCGCGGAGGTAAAGTGAAAGTGATCGGGGAGGGGGCGATGCGGGCAAGCGCCGAGCGGATCCTGACGACGCATACCGGCAGCCTGCCGCGCCCGGCGGCGCTCACCCGGCTCTATACGCGGCGCGCGCGCGGCGAGGGCGTCGATGAGGCCGAGCTCGCCGCTGCGGGGAAAGCGGCGCTCCGCGCCGTCATTCCGCAGCAGATCGCCTGCGGCATCGATATCGGCAACAATGGCGAGCAGCAGCGCGAGGGCTTCTTCCTCTATCTGCGCCATCGCCTCAGCGGCTTCGGCGGCGCCTGGCAGCGCTCGCCGCGCGGCGATGTCGAGCGCTATCCGCTGTTCAAGGCGGCGATGCAGCGCCAGCTCGCGACCCGCGAGGCGGTGAGCAATTTCGCGCCACCCAAGGCGGTGGGCGAGGTGCGCTATCTCGATCCGGCGCTGGTCGAGGCCGAGTGCCGCGATTTCCGCGACGCGCTCGACGCCTGCGGCGGCGGTTTCGTCGAGCCGTTCCTCACCGCGCCCTCGCCGGGCATCGTCGCCGCCGCGGTGCTGAACGAGCATTACGCCAGCGAGGAGGCCTATCTCGCCGCACTCGCCGCCGCGCTCAAAGTCGAATACGACGCCATCATCCGCGCCGGATTCCTGCTGCAGCTCGACTGCCCCGATCTGGCACTCGAACGGCACGTCTCCTACATGGAGCGGCCGCTCGGCGATTTCCTGGGTTTCGTCGAGCGCGTGGTGGCGGCGATCAACCTGGCGCTCGCCGATGTGCCGCGCGAGCGGGTCCGCATGCATGTCTGCTGGGGCAATTACGAGGCGCCGCATGATTGCGACGTGCCGCTCGAGGCGATCTGGCCGCTGCTGCGGCGCGCCAAGGTCGGCGGCTTCGTGCTGCCTTTCGCCAATCCGCGCCATGCGCATGAGCTGCGCTGCCTCGCCGCACTGCCGCCGGAAGACGATCAGATCATCGTCGCCGGGGTCATCGACAGCCTGACCAATTTCGTCGAGCACCCCGAAGTCGTGGCCGAGCGCATCGAGCGGGCGGCGCGCGCGCTCGGCGATCCCGGTCGCGTCATCGCCGGCACCGATTGCGGCTTCGACACCTCGGCCGGCATGGGGCGGGTGGCCGAGGACGTGGTCTGGGCGAAGCTTGCGGCGCTGCGCGACGGCGCGCGGCTCGCCTCGGCACGGCTTTTCGGAGCATCGGGTGGCTGACGCGCCCATGTGCTGACCGTCGATGGCGGGCTCAGCGCGTCTCTGTGGTGGAAGCGGGCAAGAGCACGGGCTCGCCCGGAGGAGCAGACCCCCCGGAGGGGGAAGGCTCAGGGCAAGCGGTTCTCGCGGCGTTCCTCGCGCAGGCTGCGCACCAGCCCGACCACAGCGCCGACGATCAGAATGCTCGCTACGATGGCCAGAAGCTCCATCGATCCCCCTCGCCCCTCTGTCAAATTTTGGCGGCAGCGGGTTAACCGTCGATTGACGCGACCGGTTCCCGGACCGCCCCCTTTTGGGTGGGTTGTCGTCCCGCTTCGGAAGCAGGTATCAACGCAATCGCCGATCTGGATCGATGCACAGCGTCAGGCGTTTTCCGGGGGTGGCCGGTTTGTATACAGCCCTTATTGTCGATGACGACCCGTTGGTGCTCGAGGTCGTCGCCCAGATACTCAGGGAGCCCGGCTTCAACGTCGTCACGGCGCGGGATGGCTACGAAGCTATCCGCATTCTCGCCGATCGCCACATCGACCTGATGATCACCGACATCATGATGCCAGGCCTCGACGGCGTGCAGCTCGGCGTGCAAGCGAAGCTCATGCGGCCGCGTCTCCACATCATCTACGTCACGGCATTCATCGATGCGGCGAAGGGCGCGCAATACGGCAAGGTGATCGAGAAGCCGGTCCGCGCGGCCCATCTCGTCGAGATCATCCAACGGACGATGACGAGCTCCTAGCTGCTGCTGCGTGGTTGCCGGATTTGTGCGGGGGACTGGCGACACATCCGCCCTGCGTCTTTCGACAAGCTCAAGATGAGGCAAGTTCTTCGTAGCACAAAAAAACTTGCCTCATCCTGAGCGCGAGCGCAACGAGCCGTCGAAGGACGCACCACGTAGTTTCAGCCTTCACACGTCCTGAGCTTGTCGAACGGCGCAGCGCGGGGTCGCGAGGCCATTCTTTGCCACACCATCGCGTGCGCGGTTCTGGCATAGATCGTCCCGTTCGATACGACGACCCGAAACCCCTGTCGCCCCGCTTGGCCTTCCCCGCCGGCGGGGCTCTTTTTTTGGCGAGCAGGCACCAGTTTTCACGCGCCGGCCGCGCGCGCCTTTTGTGATTGCCGCTCGGGTGCGGCTTTCGCTATAGCCGCTCCCGTCAACCAAGGATTCCCGAGGGGGAGGGAGCGAGCATGCGCGGATTGATGATGGACCGCCCGCTGCTGATCGGCGCGCTCATCCAATACGCCGCCGAGTATCACGGCGACACCGCCATCGTGACCCGGACCGTCGAGGGGCCGATCCACCGCTACACCTATGCCGAGGCGGAGCGCCGCGCGCGGCAGCTCGCCAAGGCGATGCGGCGGCTCGGCATCGGGCTCGGCGATCGTGTTGCGACGCTCGCCTGGAACACGCATCGGCATTTCGAGCTCTATTTCGCGGTCTCGGGCATCGGCGCGATTTGTCACACGCTCAATCCGCGACTCTTCGCCGAGCAGCTCCGCTACATCGTCAATCATGCCGACGACAGGATGCTGTTCCTCGACCTCACCTTCGTGCCGATCGCCGAGAAGATGGCGGCGGAATGGCCGAGGGTGCGGCATTACGTCGTCATGACCGACCGGGAGCATATGCCGGAGACCAGCCTCCCCGGCGCGCTCTGCTACGAGGATCTGCTGGCGGGCGAAAGCGCCGATATGAGATGGCCCGAATTCGACGAGAACACCGCTTCCTCGCTATGCTACACCTCGGGCACCACCGGCAATCCCAAGGGCGCGCTCTACACCCATCGCTCGACCCTGCTGCACAGCTTCGCCGTGTGCTCGGCCAATGCGGTGGCGATCTCGATGCGCGATTCGATCCTGCCGGTCGTGCCGATGTTCCACGTCAATGCCTGGGGCATTCCCTATGCGGCGGCGATGTCGGGGGCGAAGCTGGTGTTCCCCGGGCCGAAGTTCGACGGGGCGAGCCTGCACGAGCTCTTCATGAGCGAGAAGGTGACGCTGTCGCTGGGCGTGCCGACGGTCTGGCTCGGCCTCCTGCACTATCTCGAGCAGAACGGCAAGCGCCTCGACGGGGTGCAGCGCGTCACCGTCGGCGGCTCGGCCGCGCCGCGCGCGATGATCGAGGCCTTCGAGGAGACATACGGCGTCCAGTGCATCCATGGCTGGGGCATGACCGAGATGAGCCCGGTGGGGACCTTGGCGCTCCCCAAGGCGAAGCATCTCGACGAGGAAAGGGAGGCGCAGCTCGCGCTCAAGACGCGGCAGGGCTTCCCGCTCTTCGGCGTCGACATGAAAGTGGTCGGCGCCGACGGGAAGCCGCAGCCGCATGACGGCAAGGCGACCGGCGAGCTTTACGTCCGCGGTCCCTGGATCATCGGCGCCTATTTCGAGGACGAGGAAGCCACTGCCGCGGCCTTCGACGAGGAAGGCTGGTTCCGTACCGGCGATGTCTGCTCGATCGATCCCGACGGCTACATGACCATCGTCGATCGCAGCAAGGATGTCATCAAGTCGGGCGGCGAGTGGATCAGCTCGATCGATCTGGAGAATGCGGCGATGGGGCATCCCGACGTCGCCGAAGCGGCGGTGATCGGGCTGCCCCATCCGAAATGGGACGAGCGCCCATTGCTCGTCATCGTGCCGAAGCCCGGCCGCGAGCCGAGCAAGGATGCGATTTCCGCCTTCCTCGGCGACAAGGTCGCCAAATGGCAGCTCCCGGACGACGTGGTCTTCGTGACGGAGCTGCCGCACGGCGCTACGGGCAAGGTGCTGAAGACGCGGCTGCGCGAGCAGTTCAAGGAGTATCGGCTGCCGACCGTCTGAGCGGCGTGCGGCAGGGGGAGGAGAGGATGGCGGGTCGGCTCACCGGCAAGGCGGCGTTCATCACCGGCGGCGCGTCCGGCCTCGGCCGGGCCATGGCCGAGGCTTTCGCCGCGGAAGGGGCGCGCGTCGCCATCGCCGATATCGACCGGGCGCGCGGCGAGGAGGCGGCGCGCCGCATCGGCAGCGCGGCGATCTTCCTCGCCCATGACGTCACCAGCGAGGAGCAGTGGATCGCCAACCTCGCCGCCGCGGCGAGCGCCTTCGGCCGGCTCGACACGCTCGTCAACAATGCCGGCGTGGGGACGCGCGGCACGGTCGAGAGCACCAGCCTCGAGGAATGGCGCCGCATCCACGCCGTCAATCTCGATGGCCCCTTCCTCGGCTGCAAGCACGCGATCGCACTCATCGCCAAAGCGGGCGGCGGGGCGATCATCAACATTTCCTCGGTCGCGGGCCTGATCGGCGCGCGCGACAGCGCCGCCTATTGCTCGAGCAAGGGCGGGGTCAGGCTGCTCAGCAAATCGGTGGCGATGCATTGCGCCCATCGCCGCAACGGCGTGCGCTGCAACTCCATCCACCCGGTCTATACCGACACGCCCATGGTGGAGCAGATGCTGGCGGAAGCCCGCAATCCGGAGCGGATGCGGGAGGCGATGAAGGCGATGATCCCGCTCGGCCGCCTCGGCACGCCGCAGGAGCTGGCGGCAATGGCGGTCTATCTCGCGTCCGACGAGGCGGCCTTCGTCACCGGGGCCGAGTTCGTCTTCGACGGCGGCTACACGGCGAACTAGGGCGCGTTCTGCGCAGATCGGATCGCGGCCTCAGCATCGTGCGTCCTTCGGACAACCCGGTCGATCGCTTTGCGATCGAACCCTCCGGGGCCGACCGCAGAGCGGTCGGCCGGGTTGTCCGCTTCGCTCGCGCTCAGGATGAGGCCAAATTTCTTTATGCCATAAAAAAACCTACCTCATCCTGAGCCTGTCGAAGGACGCTGGATGGAAGTGCAGCCGATCGCGTGTCGAAAGGATTTCGTCTGAAGCGGGCATCGTCTGCATTGTGGTGCGCAGGCTTGTCCCGCGCAGCCAATCAGCGCCCGCTCACTCGCCGCGGTACTGCGCGACCGTCTGGAACTGATCGTTGCCGTAGACTTCGATGCGGACCGGGACGACCCCGGCCTTCATCATGCCGAGCGCCTGGGCGGCGCCGCGCGAGACGTCGATAATCCGGCCGTGAGCATAGGGCCCGCGATCGTTGATCCGCACCAGCACCGAGCGGTTGTTGTTGAGGTTCGTCACCTTGACGATGGTGTCGAGCGGCAGAGTGCGGTGCGCCGCGGTCAGATCATACATGTCATAGCGCTCGCCGCTGGCGGTGTGGCGATGCGCGAAATCGCTGCCATACCACGAGGCGAGGCCGACCTGGGTGAAGCTGGGTGTCTTTTCCGGCGCTGGCGGCTGCGTCGACAGGGCCGGCGGCGGGAAGTTGACGGCGACCGGGGGGCTGTGCTCTGGGCCGGCGCAGGCGCCAAGCGCGCCCACGGCCAAAAGCAGCAGGACCTCCCTCACTCGAAGCAGCGGCATCCCCCGCCTGTGCTCGCGTTTCGGCTTCATACGCTCACAGTCTATGGAACTTATTGATGAGTCGCTAACGATAGTTTTTGTTTTCGCTAATTACGGAAAACATTTGTATATCCAGTTCAGGGGCCGAAACGCTCGGCAGAAGCCGCGCGGCCTCGCTGATCGGCGCATGCCTGTATCGCCGGCTCGATGATCGGTGAAGCGCGGCGGCGACGTCGATCGGGTGCTCACCCGAGTTCATCCGGAGGCAAGCCTGCACGACAAGAGGCCGCCCATTGCTGAGCGGCCCCCGGTTTCGTCGACTTGGTTGCACAGCCGCGAGCGCGCTACATGCGCACCGCGGCGAAGGAAATCTACCGACGCCTTGTCGCGATCGCCAAGCGAAAGCACATCGAGGCGGTGAACTGCGATTGTCGACGCCGCGCGCGCTGCGCTGCGCCGCAGCCGTGCTTGCGCACTGGAGCGATCGCAGCAAGCGCTGCGGCGCAGGCGTTTCCGCTGTTCGGCGAAGGAGCCGCGGCAGCTTGCGCCACAGCGCGCGGCTCGGCCCGGCGCTGGCGCACGAGGCCGCGCCGCGCGCGCTGCGCTGCCCCGTCGCAGCGCAATTTCCCGCCGAGTCGCTCTTGCATTGGCTCACTCATTCTTGCCACATTGCAATGGTTTAATTCGTATCGGAGCGAGGCGGAGCGCGACGAGCCGGCACCGCCTCGATAGCCCGGCAAATCGATGACGCTGCGCCCCCGCCCCGCACGGAGGCCGGTGCCGCATCGGTGCCGGAGACGAAAGGCTTAAAGCGCATGCAGCGCGAGCACGATCACGGGCATGAAGGGCGGCCGATCGCCTTGGCCGGGCTCTCGCTCGTGGCCTTGCTGGTGGGTGTGCTGGCGGGCGGTGCCTCGGTGCTGTTCCGCGCGGTGATCGCCGCCGTCCACAATCTCTTCTTCCTCGGCACGCTCTCCTTCTACTACGACCCGAACCTGCATACCCCGGCGAGCTGGCTCGGTCCGCTGGTCATCCTGTCGCCGGCGGTGGGCGGGATCGCGGTGATCATGCTGATCCGCGCGCTGCCGTCCGACCGGCGCGGCCAGGGCGTCTCCGACATCATCGATGCCATCTATTACCGCGAGGGGCGGGTACGCACGGTCTCCGCCTTCGCAAAATCGCTCGCCGCCGGCATCCAGAGCGCCAGCGGCGGCTCGGTCGGCCGCGAGGCGGCGATCGTCCAGATCGGCGCCGCCCTGGCGTCGCGTACGGCGCGGCTCCTCAACCTCTCGCAATGGCAGCGCATGACGCTGGTCGCGGCGGGTGGCGCGGCCGGCCTCGCCGGCGCCTTCAACGCGCCGCTCGGCTCGATCGTCTTCGCGATCGAGCTGATGATGCCGGAGATCAGCGCCCGCACCTTGCTGCCGGTCACCATCGCCAGCGGCGCCAGCACCTTCGTCACCCGCTTCTATTACGGGCTGCAGCCGACCTTCTTGGTGCAGACCGTGATGTCGGCGCATCTGCGCATCTCGGGCGCGCTGGGACTGGTGCCCTTCGTGCTCTTCGGCATCCTGCTCGGCTTTGCCGCCTGGTCGATGATCGCGCTGCTCGGCTGGTCGGAGAGGCAATTCGCGCGGCTTTCGCCGAACCCCTACATGCAGCACATGATCGGCATGCTCTTCGTCGGTGGGCTCGCCTACTCGATGATGATGCTGACCGGTTACTACTATGTCGAAGGGCCGAGCTACGCCGCGCTGCAGGACATGCTGCGCGGCGACGTCCAGACGCTGGGGCTCTTCGCTCTCATCTTCGCCGCCAAGGTGCTGGCGACGACCGTCACCCTGGGCTCGGGCGGCAGCGGCGGCGTGTTCTCCGCCTCGCTGGTGATCGGCGCGGCGCTGGGCGGCGTCTTCGGCACGATCACCTCGCTGGTGGCGCCCGGCCTCGAGGTCGACGTCACCGATTTCTGCGTCGTCGGCATGGCGGGCATGCTGGGCGGCACCACGGGTGCGGCGATCACTGCCATCGTCATGGTGTTCGAGCTGACGCGCGACTACAACGTGATCGTGCCGATGATCGTCGGCGTCACGCTTGCCTTGGCGGTGAGGCGCTCGGTCCTGCCGGAGAGCATCTATACGCTGAAGCTCGTCAAGAAGGGCCACGAGGTACCCGACGCGCTGCAGGCCAATACCTACCGCATCCGCCATGCCGAGAAGGCGATGGCCACCGATTTCGAGCGCCGCCAGGCGGGCGAGCCGCTCGACGAGGCGATCACCTCGCTCGAGGAGACCGGTGCGCCGTTCTATCTGATGATTGCCGACGGCGCGCGGCTCAAGGGCTATCTGCGCCTCGATCCCGGCTTCAAGCTCTGGCAGGCGCGCGAGGGCGGCACGACGCTGGGCGATGTCGCGCGCACCGATTTCGTCCTCGCCCGTCCCATCGATGCGATGTTCGATGTCATCGGCCGGCTCGCCCGGCGCGGCGGCAATCTCGCCATCGTCGTCAGCGGCCCCCGGCGCATTCCGCGCGCCAGCGACGTGGTGGGATTCATCGCGCTCGACACGATGGGCGCCGCGGTCATCGACAATGCGCGCGCCTATGCGGCGCCGCCGACGCGCAATCCCTTCCCGATCCTCTATCGCCGCCGCGTGGTGCGGCCGATCCGCTTCTGGCGCGACAAGTTCCGGGGCACGCGCGCCGAGCCGGAGCCCTGACCTCCCGGCGGGCCGCGTCTCGCGCGAAATGGGGCGGCGGCATGTGCCAAAGCAGTGCTTGCCTCTGAAATAGGCAGGAATACTATTGGGAAACGCCGCCGCCCGTGACCGACACACAGGCGGCCGGATCGCCAAAAAGGGGAGCTCGCTTATGCCGCAAAAGTTTCGGCTGACTTGCGCGCGCACGACCTATTTTGATGTCGAGCTGACGGCGGAGAGCGCGGCCCATGCCGAGCGCCTGCTGCCGGGCTTGCTGCGCAGCGATCCCAGGATCGCCGACTGGGGCTGCCTGGGTCAGCCGGTGGACCGCATCGTCGAGATCTCCATCGAAGAGGCGAGCGAAGGCGCGCTGCGCGACGCCGCCGCCTGATCGCCGCCGCGTCGGAGGGTGGCGATGGCGATGCCGATTGCCGCAGAGCGCCGGCTTCTGAGCGAGGACGAGCTAGACCCCGTCGCACGCAGCCATTATCCCGCGCTGGGAAGCCTGTCGCGCGATCAATTGATCGAGTTGGCGCGTTGGCTGCGCGCCCGGCGGGCGCGGGCGCGAGACATCGTCAGCCAGCGCCGCCGAGTGCGCCGCGGCAAAGCCGACCCCCGCAACACGGCGGCCGAGCCTCCCAGCGAGCGCGGTCTCGCGGCGAAAAAGCAGGTGTTTTCTCATTCGCTGCGGCGCGTCAATGCGCGTCTCGACCATCTGCTCGCCGAAGAGAAGCACGCAGGCCGGTCGAGGCAACCCCGCAGCGCAAAGGGCAGGCGACGTCCGGCCAAAGCGGCAAGCCGCGCCCGCACCCCTTCGCCAAGATCAGGGTGAGGAAAACTCCTGGTGGCCCCGACAGGGGCCATTCTCATTCTTGCTCGTTGTGAGCCTGTCGAAGAACGCGCCCGGACGCTGGTTTCATCGCCCGGTGGAAACCACCAGCCGCTTCGCTTTTGCCAGCAGCCAGCGGACCAGCCTGCGCGGGCCGTAGAGGTGCAGCCCCCAGTCCGGAAAAAAGTCGATGCCAAGGCGCACTTTCAGGATGTAGAGCGCATAGAACGCGAAGACGCCCAAAAGCAGCCACAGGGCAGTCTCGGA
>Ga0134125_10009885_pt1 | contig 10730 bp, 12 predicted proteins | sample KB31751_FD_96464 | JGI IMG/M metagenome (GOLD analysis project Ga0134125, IMG submission 96464) | Terrestrial soil microbial communities with excess Nitrogen fertilizer from Kellogg Biological Station, Michigan, USA - KB3-175-1 | ecosystem: Environmental > Terrestrial > Soil > Unclassified ...
GCAGGCGCTGGCGGCGGCGATCTGCGCGCTGAAGTGAAGGTCAGACTGAGCTTGGAACCGGTGCCGAAAGAAAAATGGCGCGCCCGAAGAGATTCGAACTCCTGACCCCCAGATTCGTAGTCTCACCATCCGCCTTTGTGGCAGGTTGATGGGAGTTGATGGCCCTAAGAAAGCTAGCGTTTTCAAGGGCCATGACTTCCCCATCAAACCCGAACTATCCACAGCAAACAAAAGCGGTGGCGACTCGGTGGCGACAGAACTCATACCGTGGCGCCTGAGGAGGTGAGCTATGCCTGTTATGCGGATCACAAACCGCGCCGTTGAGAGCCTGCGGCCGGCCGCCAAGCCCTACATCGTGTACGACACAGACGTGAAGGGGTTCGGTGTCCGGGTCATGCCGACAAAGCGCGCCGGCGGGACCTCGGAGGCCGACGGCAACAAAAGGCCGACGGGTAAGAAATCTTGGATCATCGAATACCGGCCGGGCGCCGGTGGCCGGGGATGCGCTAAGCGCCGCCACAAGTTCGGCGAGGTCGGGGTTCTATCGGCCGAGAAGGCCCGCACGCACGCTCAAAGGCTCTTGGCCGAAGTTCGACTCGGCGGCGATCCGGCCGCTCAGGCGAACGCCGAACGCAAGCAACTCACGGTCGCCGAACTGATTGACGAATATCTCACCGAGGTCGATGCCCGGCTGAAACCGCGCACGGCGGCGTTCTACCGCGATATTCTCATCCGGCTAGTCAAGCCCGAACTCGGAAGCCGGAAGGTCGATGCGATCACCCGCCCGATGTTGAGCCGGCTTCGACTCTCGCTCAAGGACACCCCCTACCAAGCCAACCACATGCTCGCCGTCGTGAAGGCGATGTTCAGCTACGCCGAGGCGCATCATGTGGTGCCGGAGGGGTTCAACCCGGCGCGCAAAATTCCGAAATTCCCCGATCTGCTCGCGAGCGTTTTCTGACCAATGAGGAGCTTGATCGGATTGGCGCTGCGCTCCGAGAGGCCGAAACCGTCGGTATCCCATGGGAGGTCGATCTCACGACACCCACGGCGAAGCACTTGGCCGCCGAGGATAAGAGGCGCATCCGGTTTTCTCCGCACGCGGTCGGCGCCATCCGCCTGCTCTTGTTCACAGGGTGCCGCCTCCGGGAAATCCTCGGCCTTGAGTGGCAACACGTCGATCTCGACCGCGGCCTCCTGTTTCTTCCGGACTCAAAGACCGGCCGGAAAACGATTGTGTTGAACGCGCCGGCAATGGCCGTACTGGCCTCGCTGCCGCACATCGGCCGCTACGTGATTGCCGGCGCTGCCGCCGGGAGCAAAGACGAGAAGCCCCGCGCCGATCTTCGCCGGCCATGGGAAACGATCTGCCGGCGGGCCGGCATCAGAGGGGTGCGCATTCACGATCTCCGGCACACCCATGCGTCTATCGCCGCCGCTGGCGGCCTCGGCCTGCCCGTGATTGGAAAACTCCTCGGCCACAAGCAGGCGGCCACGACCGCTCGTTACGCGCACCTCGACATTGACCCTCAACGGCGGGCCTCAGAGTTCATCGGCGCGCGGCTAGTTGAGAGCATGGGCGAGGTGCCGGCCGGCCCGCCCGCGGCCGAAGTCATTCGGCTGCGCCCGAAGGCATCCTGACCAAAGGGGTTTCCATGACCAAGGATAATCTGATCGGCTATGTGCAAGATGTGCCCGGCACGCGCGAGGGGTTTCTCGTGCGGTCGCTTGAGTCGGGTGAAACCATTATGACAGGTCGGCGCCGTTATCTGGCGCGCATCTCAGAGCCTGATACTCCGCATGCCGAGCGCGTGGTGCGGCCCGTCCGAAGGGGAACCGACGGCGGCCTTTGGCTCGATATGAAATCCGAAGCGCAGCCTAACATCCCGCTCATCGCCGGCACCGTTGAATTGCTCGGGTGCGTGGTGGGGCGGTACGTGCGAGAGGATTAGCCGTGGTGTCCGGAACTCCGAAAGGGAAGGTGTATCCACTTGGTACGACAACGGAGACCGCCAAGTGGGAGATCGGAGAGCGCGAGAAGCGTGACCGGTATATCAATCAACTATTGCTGGAAGCATCGGGCAATATGCCTCCGGGCAGTGTCGGCTCATTTGCTTCTATTGAGTTTGCCGATTGCAGGCCGTTGCTCGAAGTCCTGATGGTAAGGCCTGAGATTGATGCTCGGAACCGGTTTCTTTTGAGTGTGCGATCACTGATGGTCCTTTTTATCGAAGGTATCTCCGACACAGGCCCTCTGCCGCCAATGGAATCCTTGCGACGCGAAGTGGCGGTCGTTTGCACAGAAATCAGCGAAAGAAATTTCGACGCCGTGCCGCCGATCACTTCGGGCTTTTCGGCCGACCAAGTCAGAAGCATGGCCCATTCCGAAATCGATGAAATTATCTCCCTTATTGGGCCGATATCGCTTCCCGGAAGCCCCGAGCGGACGTTCCTGATTGCCGATGCGATGGCGTCCCTCCTCCAAGCGCGCCGGTATACTGATCTTGCCCGCATATCCACTTCAATTGTGAGCGCGGCTGCGAGCTTCGGAGCCGAGCGATACAAGGCCTCGAAGGGGCGGCCGAAGGAACGCTCAACAGCGGTAATCGAAACGCTCGCGGCGCACGCCGTCGCAATGGCCCGCGAGTGGACTCTCCGTGATCCGCCGGGAGAAGATAAATTGCCGGACAAGCTCATTCTCCCGAGAAACGATAAGGGCCACGCCGCCGGGAGCATCGATATTCGGAACTTTCCTCTCCTAAATCTGACCGTCCTCTTGCGCGATATGGCGTTAGATCGAACTGATCGTCACGTTCGACACGCTCTCAAGGCCGGCAAAATTGGCAAGCGCGAGGCTAGCGCCATTCGCGATGCAATGGACGATTTGCGCGGCACGGCGCCCCGCAAGCTCATCAAGGCCCTCAGGGCAGCAAAATTGGCCCGCGCCGCGGGCAAGCCAAGCTATTGATTTCCCTACGCGGGCCGGTATTGGCCGGCCGAAACCTCCCGCATTAGCGGCCCGAGGCCCCCAAATCGCGGCGTATGTACCCATCACTCGCTGCACTAGCGCGGCGAAGAAAGGGGTACTCACGCAATGCATGACAATGAAATGCCGGATCAGTTCTTGCCGACGGCAGACGCGGCAAAGCTGGTCGGACTGTCCGAGGCCACGTTGGCGACGGATCGGGTGACGGGACGGCTCAACATCCCGTTTCACAAATTCGGGGCTGCAGTCCGGTACAGCCGAAGCGACCTCATCGAATGGGCGAGGCGACACCGCCGAGAGGCGAGCGATGCCGCCTAATCGGAAACGCAGCCGCGCCGCTCAGGGGCGCACCTCGACCCGGCAAGGCGCCGGGACCGCGATGCTGCCCGTAATTCGGATGCATGGCCGCCAGCACTTCGATGCCCGCTCCGGAGATGTGGTGAACACGGGGACGGTGGAAATCATGGGCGATGTTCGCAGCGAAGCATTCGTGTGTGACGGGAAACTGCGACACATCAAGCATGGTTGCGGGACGGGGTGCACTTGCATCGACTGTCGCGCCACGCCTCGAAAATATGAAATGGCACATGAGACCATTGAAACCTGCAAATGCATCCGTTGCCGCCGCCGCAGCGGAATGATGAGGAACGACTGATGGACAATCTCGATGTCCCGATGTTCATCGGCTTTCGCTTGCTAAACACGCCGAAGCCAATGATTGGGTTCATTTGCGACGGCTGTCTAAAACCGCAGCTTCATCCCGATAACGGTCGCGCCCTCCAACGCTGCCAATCTAATTGCTGTGAATCGGACGAATGCCCCACGGTATACGACCTGCTGATCGTCGGCGACGTTCCCGGTAGACGAGACCTGCCCTTCGCCGGCGATGATGCCGAGGTCGGCGAGCTAAGCAAACTGCTCGCCTTCATTCCTCGCTCAGCGAATTAAGAGACCCATCATATGAACGCACTGACACAAGCTGTTGACGCGCAGATTGCGCGGCTCGCTGGCCCGCCGGCGGCAGAACGCCCTCCTCGCGCAGGCCACTCGCCTATTGATGCAGCGACTCGCGAGGTGGTCGCGTCGCTACGTCAAATTCGTAAAGATCACGAGGCCGCCACGGCGGTTGAAGCCGAGCGGCAAGCGACTCTCAAAGCGGCGCGCGAGCGCCAAGCGGGCGAACGCGGCCGGCAATTGGTGCGCGAGTGGGAAGCGCGGCAAGCCGCTCTTGCGGCGACCGTCGCATCACCACCCGCGTCAGCGGTCACCGCGCCGCCGGCGGCGACGCAATCCACAGTCGGCACGACTGATGCATCTCACTCGCGGCAACGTCGGCAAGCTCTAGGCGCGATCTTCGAGGCGGCTTGCAACCGGTCGCCGAACGATTCCGAAGTCGAACAGATGCTCTTGCCGCACACGCTCACGGCCGAAGTGGTTACCGCCAGCGCCGCCAGCGCCCACACCTCCTCCCTTCTCGCTCCTTATCTCTGAAAGGTCTAATGCACATGAAACAGTCAAACACTCAAAACATTGCTGCGCGCCTTGCCGATGCAGGCGCAAAACTTGCGGCGGCCGGCAAGGCTCGCGATAGCCTCGCGACGCAACGCGAATCCGCCGCTCTCACGGGCCTCGATGCTCTGAGGGCGCATAACGCAAAGTTGGCGGAGGCGACCGATCTTGTCGCTCATCTCGAAGCGACCGTTCGGGCGCTCGACGCGGAGCACGAGGCGTCTGCCACGGCCGAATATGAGGCGGCCTGCGCCGAGGCTTACGCGAAAGTCAAAGCCGCGCGCGCGACCGTGGTCGAGCGTGTTACGCATCACCGCGAGAAAATCGCCACCATGAACGGTGAACTCAGACAAACCGTTCGAGAGGCCGAGGCTGACATTACCGAGATCAATCGCCATCTGCCGCCCGGTGCAATGCACCTGATGCCGCTTGAATACGCACTGCGGCGCGAGCCGCGTGGAAGCATTGTCGGCCCTGATGATCCTGATTTCTGGTTCTACGGCGCGCCGGATAATCCGGCCGCGAGCCGCAAGTCGAGCTTGAAACTCGTCAGGCCGGTGAAGCCGAAGGCGCCGGAGACGCCTCCCGTGACGCAATGGGCGCCCGGATACGAACCGGGGAGAGTGATTTTTGCCGGCTTTGATCGGCGGCCGGAACCCGTCTCCCCGGCGGAAGATCAGCCGGCGCCGAACGCTGAAATCACCGTGCATCGGTCGGCGACGTATCACCGTTAACGTTTCGGCTCGCGCCCGGATTTCTTGAGTCCGGTTTCCGGGCGCGCAAACTGCGCGGCCTTTCCTCGCCGCGATACTTGGAGCGGCCGGCGCCTCCATTCGCCGGTCGCTCTTTTTTTATGGAATAGGAGGCCCACACGATGGGGCAAGTCCTTGAGGCCGAACTCGTCATTAAGGGTTCGGATAAAACTGGCTCGATGTTCGCCGGCGTGATCAAGCACGTCGAGGAGACGAAAAAGGCTTTCGCCGGCCTCAGCAACACAGCGCTCAACGATCCGAAAATTAAGCAGATGACGCGCGACTTGCGGACGCAATCGAGCGTGTTGCGCGCGCAAAACTCGGCTTGGCGAGCAATCAACGAGTCCGTCGCGCTCGGCAACCGCGAGCTTGAGGCTCGCGCGGGCCTGATGAAGCGCATGACCGCGAGCGTTCACAAGATCGCGCACCTCGGCGGCATGGGATGGATGGTCGGCGGCATGGCGTCAGGTGCATTTACGCACCGCACCGCGCACGATGCAGCCGAGTTCGCGCATCAACGCGCCGCCCTCGCCATCGGCGGCATGAACCCGGCTGAGGTGAAAGAGGCGGTCGGCCGCGCCTATCAAATGCGCGTGCCGGGCATGTCGGCCGCCGACAACCTGCGCTCTATCGGCGAACTCCGAATGGTGTTCGGTTCGACTGCCGAGGCGCTCGAGCATGTTGGAAGCGTGCAGCGCGCGGCCGCCGCGCTCAAGGCGATCAACCCGAGCATGAACGGCGAGAGCGAGAGTTACAATCTCGCGCGCGCGCTCGAACTCAAGGGCGTCTCGAACGATCCTGCGCATTTCAATCGCCTCAATAACATGATGGTGCAAGCCATCAACGCGACGCACGGCAAAGTGAACGCCGAGGAGTTCATGGCGTTCACGCAATACGCCGGTTCCGGTACAGCGCGCACGCTCTCAGATGAGTTCTATACGCGCGTTGCGCCAACGCTCATTCAGGAAATGCACGGCAACACCGCCGGCCGCGCACTCGCGACGCTTCGCCGGCAATTGGTCGGCGGGCACATGCAAGTGTCGGCCGCAACTGAATGGATGAAGCTCGGACTGCTCGACCGCCACAGGGTCGAATTTGACAAGATCGGGCACGTCAAGAAGGTTCACCCCGGCGCGCTCGTCGGTTCCGAGGAGTTCGTTTCCGATCCTTATGCTTGGATTCACAAATATCTGACGCCGGCACTCAAAAGGCGCGGCATCACGGACGAGAAGCAAGTCGCGATTGAACTCGCGAATCTGTTTTCGGATCGCTACGCCGAGAACATGGCGACGATCCTCCTCACGCAAAAACAGCGCATCGAGAAGGATCGCGGGTTGATCGCCGGCGCGCCCGGCACCGAGTCGGCGGAATACGCCAAGACGCACGATCCAATCGCCGCCGCGAACGATCTCGCAGCATCGGTGAACACCTTGCTCGCCGCGTTCGGCTCGCCACTCGCAAAACCGGCAATCGAGGGCATGACCAAGCTGTCGGATTGGATGCACGATCTCGGCGGCATTTTCGGGCAGTTCGCCCGCAAGCATCCGTTCCGTGCCGCCGGCGTGTCCGGCTTCGGCGCGCTCAGTGCCGGTTATGTCGGGTTCAAGGGCTTTCAAGCCTTGTGGGGCCTCGGCACGGCCGGCCCCGCGCTCAACGCCTCGGCCGCCGCGCTCGATGGCTCGGCCGCGGCGCTCGATGCGGCGGCGGCAAAGCTCGCCGCAGGCGGGCAGTTGCCCGGCGTCTTGCCGTCGACCTCGGTGCCTCCTAGCGGACGGTGGTCATATTGGGGGCCTGCGGCGCGACTATTGCCGGCTTGGCTCGGCGGTGCGGTGAGCATCGCGACAACGCCCGACATTCTCAAGACGGCGCCCGATGGTCGCGATTGGGCCGAGGTTATTCGCGAGCGCGCACTCATCGCGAATGAACACGTCGGCTCCGGCGGCCCGCCCCCCCTCAAACTCCTCGACCTCTCCGGCGCCAAGGCGAAAGCCGAGTTGACCGGGCCGGCCGATGTGAAAGTGCAAGTCGAAGTAAAGCCCGAATCCGGCTTTTGGGCGAGCGTCATGTCGAAAATCACGAACGGCATTGCGCATATCAACGTCACCGCGTCCGGCGGCGGCTCGACCGGCTCGAACGGCACGACAATGCCGGAGGTCAACCCGCATCCGACCATTCATCATTTGCACTAACGCCTTCGGTAGCGCACGACGAGCGAAAAATGGAACCTTTGAAAGAACGTGATGCTGTGCTCGATCTCATCGAGCACGGCGATATGCCGGCCTTCGGTCCGGCCAACGACAACCGCGAGGAAACTAAGGGCGCAGGTTCTTCGGCTCCCCTCACCTCGCCGGACAAAACCGAGCCGCGTAAACGATGCCGGCCATCTAGCAAGGACGCGCTCATTCGCGTTGCCGAGGGATGCGACCTTTGGCGAAATCACCAGAACGTCGCGTTCGCCTCATACTCGGTGCGCGGACACATCGAGCATTCGCCGATCAGGGGAAGTGCGTTCCGAATCTGGCTGGCTGGAAAATACTACGAGGCGACTAATTCCGCCGCCGGAAACCAAGCGATTGAGGACTGCCTCAGATTGCTTGAGGCACGCGCCCTCTTTTCCGGTGAGCGCCGCGACACGTTTATTCGTGTCGGACGATGCAATGACACGATTTGGATCGATCTGGGGAATGATGCGTGGGAAGTTATCGAAGTGGATCGACACGGGTGGCGTGTTGTCTCCAACGCCCCTGTGATGTTCGTTCGGCCCGCGGCGATGAAGGCGCTCCCGCCACCGGAAGCCGGCGGCATGCTGGAGGAGTTGCGTCCATTCTGTAACGTGTCCAGCGAGGCCGAATTTCACCTCATTGCGGCATGGCTAGTTCGCGCGTGGCAGACGGACGGTGCCTTTCCGGCTCTCGTGGTGAACGGTGAGGCCGGCAGCGGCAAAAGTTCGTTTTGTCGGATGATCCGGGACCTTGTTGATCCGGCCGTTGCGCCGATCCGCTCCCCGCCGAAGGATGAGGAGGATTTGATCGTTGCTGCTGCGAACTCGTGGGTTCTGGCTTACGACAATCTCAGCAGTATCAGTCCTTCAATGTCTGATGCCATCGCCCGCATCTGCACCGGCGGCGGATTCTCCACGCGCGCGAAATACACCAATGACTCGGAATTCGTGGTCGAGGCGGCCCGGCCGGTTTTGTTGAATGGCATTCCGATGTTGACGGATCGGGCCGACCTCGCCGAAAGATCGCTCACCATTCATCTGCAAGCGATCTCTGAATCGGTGCGCCGAACGGAAACGGAATTGCTTGCCGATTTCGACCGCGCGCGGCCCCGGATCATGGCGACCATCCTCGATGGTGTATCGGCCGCTTTGCGCAATTGGGATACGGTCAGACTCGACAAGATGCCGCGCTTGGCCGGTTTTGCTAAGTGGATCACAGCGGCCGAGCCGGGCTTGGGATGGGAGCCGAACAGCTTCCTTCCCGGCTTCATGGCCAATCAGGTCGATGTTTCCGAGGCTGCTTTTGAGGCTGATATGGTCGCCGTCGCGATTTTCAAATTCATTACCCGTGCCGATTGGCCGGACGGGTGGAATGGCACCGCAACCGAACTTCTCGCTTTCCTGAATAACAAAGTGAGCGACACGGTGCGGAAAGCGCGCCGGTGGCCCGCCAACCCCTCGGCGATGGGTAATGCCTTCACGCGCGCCGCGCCGGGACTCCGGAAAAAGGGATTCATCACCGACCGTGTTCATTCGGGTGAACGCACAATCACGCTGATCCCTCCCGCCGGCTCAACGGTGCCGCGAGCGAGCGGGCCTATGGATGATGAGGTGCCTGTTTAAGCGCCGAACGATGCTCGCGCGGCCGATGCCGCGCGAGCACGCTTCGGTGCCGGCCAAATTAACGGGTGCCGACAAGGTGTGATTGCAGGGCGGCGTTCGCCTCTGTGTAACTGAAATCTTTGCAGCCTTGTTCTGCGGCATGAAAAACGGCGATGGCAAGCAATCGCACCCGCTCTTGTACCGAAAGCGCGGCATATGGACCGGCCGCCGGTGCCGGACCAACTTTCGTCTGGCATGTGAAATACCAACGAACGCACGATGGGGACACTTCGGCATCCGTCCTCTTCATTTCGCAAAGTTGGCTTTGCTGGCCGTAAGCTCCTATCGTACTCACCGCGATCAATGCGCTAACGGCCAACATACGCTTCATTGCGACCTCCCCAATTCCCCTTAACACAAGGGTCCCGGTCGGGATAATATAAACAAATGCGCACTCTTGTCGCTTGTTTGGCATTCGCTATTTCAGCCGGCCCCGCCGCGGCGGCAGGCCAGCTTGCTTTGAATTGCGCGGGCACAGTTTCGACCACGGAGGTCCCAAAAGGCGGCGTCAGCAGCGATCCAAAGGTTGAGACCGTCACCGACTGGTCTGTCATTGTCGATTTGGAACGGCGCGCGGTATTGGGATTTTGGAGAGACCAAAATCTTGTGATCGAGCCTTTGCCGATAGTCGCGGCAGATGCGAACAGCGTCACATTCAAGGCTGACAAGAAGATTCCGAGCAAAAGTATCTGGGGGTCGGTAGACCGGATTACGGCCAAGGTCGATGTTGAGGAGACCGCGCTAGCGCCGAACGGAAACCTAACTCTGCAGTCTTACGATTTCAGGTGTAAGCCTACGCGACCTCTTTTTTGAGCGTCTGTCCCCGCGCCCCGCTTCGCCGGCGAGAAAGGCGCGGCGGCCTTTGACCATCTCAGCGATGAAATCGCTCGGCGTTGGCAACAGTTTGCCGGAGGAGCGCCAGCCGTTCACGGGTCCTTCCCCGGCCCCTCCCCTATGCGGGGCTTAGGCCGCCCGGCCTTCCGCTAGCTCAACCGTAATTTCTTGGGTTGACGGTGCTGACGCTGACCAACACTGTCCATCCCCGCCGCACGGAACGGTTGAAAAGCGCCGATGAAGTAAGGGCTGCGTCGGCGGCGGTCGCTTTGGACAGGTCTATCTTCAAAGAACAGAAAAATAGAAAAAGAGCGAGAGGGCCTAAGCGCGCCCCGCCTGTATCGCCGAGCCGGGACGGTGCGCGCTAGCGGTGCGCAATAAAACGGAAAAACGGGCGATTTGCCCGACCACCTCTGACCAGCCCGACAATCGGGCGATTTCTCAACCGGATAGCGCGGACGCTTGAGGCGTCCTGCCGCTGTCCTAGGCCGCCGCACTCCGCATCCAAACCTTTTGGGAGCTGTAGATGAACACGCCTGTCCGGGTCAGCCCCCCGGCCGATGGGCCAACCCCACAATCCGCGGACGCCCATGACCATCGCAGCGCGGACAGCGAACGTCCCGAAGTACGACCCGGATCGACGCCTCCAAGTCGCGCGGCTTCATGCGCAGGTCAAGGCCGGTAAAACTGCCGCAGCTCTCGCAGCCTATGACTACCCAAGGATGCCGTGCATTTATTGCCGCTCCAATCTTGGGCCAAAACCAAA
>Ga0134125_10009887_pt1 | contig 10729 bp, 6 predicted proteins | sample KB31751_FD_96464 | JGI IMG/M metagenome (GOLD analysis project Ga0134125, IMG submission 96464) | Terrestrial soil microbial communities with excess Nitrogen fertilizer from Kellogg Biological Station, Michigan, USA - KB3-175-1 | ecosystem: Environmental > Terrestrial > Soil > Unclassified ...
CAGTATGCCAGCGGCGCGGGTCACTGCCCAAAATATAGTTGCTCGTTCCGGTAAGGCGGGCGGTGCCTTCCACGTTCGCCTTCCGGCTCCCTCCGCGCCAGGTTAGCTCTACGTTTGCGTCGACCGCCTGAATCCTGATGCGGTCCGTGGAGATCGAAATTTGCCTGCCGCCGGCGCGCGGAGCGCCATATTTTACGTCGCTTCCAAATTGGCCGCGATTGGGTTCGAAGGATAGCGGCAGTTGATGGAGATTGGGCAGTACGGCCGCCGGCAATCGCAATGAAGACAATACGGCGACGAGCAGCGCGAATCTCACTGTTTGGCCATCGGCAGAAGCCCGGGGGCCGTGCAGATCGGATTTTTCCGGCATCGATAAGGATTATTTGCCGGTCAGGCTATTCCAGAGTAGAACCAGCGTCAGAACGATCATGACGACGCTTGTGCCGCCGGCGACGAAGTTGCCCAGCCAGCGATTTTTGTATTCGCCCATCAAGCGTGGGCGGTTGACTAGCATCAGCATAAAGATCAACACGAACGGCAGTAGGATACCGTTGGCGACCTGGGAAAACAGAATTAACTTGAAAAGCGGCAGGTTAGGAATTAGCACGAAGGCGCTGCCGCAGACGATCAAAGCGGTGAAGAGCCCATAAAAGGCGGGCGCTTCGCGAAACCTCCGGTCAATGCCCGATTCGAACCCCAATCCTTCGCAGATGTTATATGAGGTCGCGAGCGGCAGAATCGCGGCGGACATCAGCGCTGCGTTAACGATACCAATGCTGAATAGCAGAGCCGCAAACTTCCCGGCGAACGGCGCTAATGCCTTGGCGGCTTCGGCAACATCGGAGATGTCGCGGACGGGTCCCTTATGAATAGTCGCGGCGCAGGCTACGACGATGAAGAACGCGACGACGTCGGTAATGATGCACCCGACAACGACGTCCATGCGGCAGAGATTGTAATTTCGTTTGCTGATTCCTTTTTCGACAACCGATGCCTGGAGGTAAAACTGCATCCAGGGTGTGATGGTGGTGCCAATGAGGCCTACAATCATCACGACGTAACCGGGGTCACGGTTGAACTGCGGTACCAACGTTTCGTGGATCGCCTGCGACCAATCGGGACGTGCCAGCACTGCGGAGACAATGTAGGTGAAATAGATAAAGGAGAAGAAGAGCAGCACTCGTTCAACCGGTTTGTAACTACCACGGACGATGACAGCCCAAACCAGGATGGCCCCAAGGGGTACGGCTATATACTTCGAAACCCCCAGGATTCCCATGCCCGATGCCAGTCCGGCAAATTCGGACGCGATATTTCCAAAGTCCGCCAGCCCGAGAACCAGCATGGTGAAAAATGTCATCCGCAGGCCGAATTCCTCGCGAATGAGATCCGACAATCCCTTGCCCGTAACAGCGCCCATCCGCGCCGCCATTTCCTGCACCACAATCAGGGCGATCGTGGTTGGAATCAGCGTCCACAGGAGCGTGTAGCCGTACTTGGCGCCCGCTTGAGAATAGGTCAAAATACCGCCGGGATCGTTGTCGACGTTCGCGGTGATAAATCCGGGTCCGAGCACCGCCAAAATGGTGAGTATGCGCCAGCGGAACGCCCTAATGGTGGAGACGGGATGGCGCGGCTTTGGGTGCTTTGGTCCGGTGTAGCTTCGCTCTGTGGTGGGCATCAGTTGTCTTCCTCAAAACGAAGCCTGAGCGTTCAAAATTTAGAGTAGCCTACGAACGTGTCGAGACGGCTCGACGCATTATCTACCCCGGAATCGTCACATAGACTCAGTACGCACTTTTCTTGCTTGATTTTTCTTACGAATTGGATACGATGGTCCGCAATGTTCTGTTAGTTATCTTGCCTAAGGAGAGGCGTTATGTTTTGGGGAACATTTCATTTCATCAGAAGCGGTTTTCATGGAACACGTAGCTTGTATGCCGCTTGCATTTTTTTGCTTTGCTTCAATCTGGCCTCTTTTGCGCAAGTCAGTACCGGAACCATCACAGGAACCGTAACCGATCCGCAAGGATCTCCCATCGCCTCGGCAAAGGTGAGGGTAGTGGAGACGAACACAAATTTTCAAGCGCAGTCGGAAACGAACGCCGATGGAATTTATCGGATTCAATCCCTTCAACCGGGCAACTATAGTGTGACCTTTGAGGCAGCCGGCTTTAAAACGCTCGTCCGCCAAGGACTTCAGTTGAGAGTAGGCGATGTTCTGCCAGTAAACGGCACGTTGCAACTGGGGCAGGTGAACGAACAAGTGGAGGTAACGAGCGCGGCCCCTCTGCTTGAAACGGAGACGTCATCCACAAGCACCGTGACGGAGGGCGACACGCTCTACAAGATGCCCCTCTATCAGCGCTATGTGTTGAACACATTGAACATCAGCCCCAACGTGACGATGAATGGCTATGCTTACGGCGGTTCGCTTGGCGGGTTTAATGTGTCCGGTTTGCGATCGAGCGGGACGACTGTCTTCGAAGACGGCGTGTTTGGAAATGATCCGGTGCTGAGCACAGGGACCGATATCAAGCCGGTTGAGAATTCCGTTGGCGAAGTTCAGTTGGTGACTGGTACTCTACCCGCCGAATATGGGCATACCTCCGGCGGCGTGCTGACCGTGGCGAAGAAGAACGGCACAAACGAATATCATGGCGAAGCATCGGCCTTAGGGCGAACACGAAGCATGACTCACCGGCAATTTTTCAATTTATACCGGACATCGCAGGCGCAGCCTGGCGCGCCCGATGGGGTTCCGGCGTGGTTTATGCAATTGGATGGCAGCCTGTCCGGACCGATTTCGATCCCCAAGGTCTATAACGGCAAGAACAAGACATTTTTCTTCTTCGGCATTCAGAAGCTGATCGAAAAGAAGTCGACAGCCTATACGAGTCAGACACCCACGCCTGACGAACAAAACGGCGATTTTACATTCGGCGGGAAGGGGCAACAGCTCTACGATCCATCGACCACGCAACTTGTAAATGGCGCCTGGACACGACAGCCGATCCCCGGCAATATTATTCCGGCAAGTCAGATGGACCCTGTTTACGCGAAGCTCCATTCGTACAATCCCTGGGCTCCGCCGAATTCGCCCGGCTCGCTGACTACAACGGGTCCGGTTAGCAACTACACGTGGGAGTCGCGATCGCGCACGTTCTTCAGCGATTTTTCAGGACGAGTCGATCATCAATTCAACCCCAGCCTGAGGGCATACGGCAGTTACACGTACAACTACACAAGCGGGCTGCAGCGGCCGACGAGCATCACACTGCCCGATTTCGATTACGCGAACGGCATTATCACGCCATTCACGCAGCAAAACGCGTCCACCGGTTTCACTAAACTGTTTGGTCCGACCGCGCTCAATGATTTACGACTGGGCTTTTACCGGCTGCGCAACGATACGCTGGTTCCTTCGTACAACAAAGACTGGGCCGGGCAGTTGGGCATTCCGAACGATAGTCCAGCCTTATTTCCGACGTTCAGTGGCACGACGGCTTCCGGTAATTCCACAGCGCCGGCATTAAACACGACCTATGGTCTTGGCGCGCCGTCGCCTTCAACCGGCATTCGCGAAGTGTGGACATTTCGCGATGATTTTTCGAAGGTAGTGGGGACGCACGCCTTCAAGATGGGATATGAATTCCTTCATTTCCAGGCCAACTACAGCCAGTTGGGCCAGCCGAGCGGGATTTTTCAATTTGACGATATGACGGCTGGTCTGCAGCCGAACGGACAACCAGTTCCTAACACCGGCAATCAACTCGCCGGACTCGAGCTGGGGTACGTGCGCCAAGCGAACTTTACCAAATACATAACGACATGGCTACCACGCGACTCAATCCATAGTCTTTACTTTCAGGATGACTGGAAATTCTCGCCCAAACTGACATTCAATTTGGGATTGCGCTGGTCCACCGAAAGTCCATTCCATACCGCACATAACCAGATCAGCAATTTCAGCCCAACAACGGTAGATCCTCTGACCGGAAGAATGGGAGCGGTTGTTCATCCCGGCAGCGGATTAAATGAGCGGGACTGGAAGAGGTTTCAGCCTCGTATTGGTTTAGCTTGGCATCCGCGCGAAAGGTTGGTGTTTCGAAGCGGCTTCGGTATCAACACAATCGACATTCGCTTCCCGAACGCTCTGCAGCAATTCGACGAATATCAAGCGCAGGTAGTGCAGCAACAAGCTCCGGGAAATCCGGAACCCCTTTACCGGCTCAGCCAGTTTCCGGGCGGCGTCAACTATCCGATCCTTCCAAACAACACTTCGCCTTACGTCGGCACAAATTACGGGTCTCGCAATATCTACTGGATGGATGGCCACCTGCGCCCCGGCTACGCAATGAACTGGAATGCGAGCGTGCAATATCAGTTGAGCACCAACGATATTTTGAAATTCACGTATCAGGGCTCGGCGGGAGTTGATTTGGTGGAAAGCTGGAACGTGAATGTGTTCCCGACCAGTTTCGGTGCCAACGATCCGGCGCTCCGCGCGGCGGCTTTCGCGGCGCCGCAGAACTTTCTGCCTTACCCGCAGTTCGGTTCCATCAACTACATGTCCAATACCGGGCACTCGACGTATCACTCCGGCACCGTACAGTATCAGAGGCGCTATTCGCAAGGGCTTGTTATTAACTCGTACTACACATTCTCAAAAGCAATTGACGATTGCGACAACGACTACGGCGTTTGTACCGGAGTGGCTCCGGTGGAAAATCGCAATCTGAATAAAGCGCGAGCCGGGTATGACCGGACGCATGTTTTCGTTACTAGCTTTACGTACGAGCTGCCGTTTGGAAAAGGACGGCACTTCCTAAATCACAATAAATTTCTCGATTACCTGGTTGGAGGCTATGAATTGGCGTGGATTCAGAGTATCGAATCCGGAAACCCCTTCGGCTTTTCCTTTACCAATAGTCCGAACAATTACTACCCGACTTCGATCGGTAATCGGGTGCCGAATCTGACTTGCGATGGTATTTCCATGCAGCAGTTTGGCCTCGGGGATGCGATCGGCGGCAACCGCTTCAACCAAGCGCTAGCAAACCCGGTGCTGCCGGTGAATTGCTTTGCGGTGCCTGCGCCGTTTACGGTAGGGAATTCGGGCCGCAATATCGTCACGGGGCCGGGGATTTTGTACTCGCAGTTTTCAGCGAAAAAGAACTTCAACATAACGGAACGTGTCATTCTGCAGTTCCGTTTCGATTTTCAAAATCCGTTCCATAACTATGGGTTCAACAATCCGAGCAATACGCTCGACTACAAGAATCCTCAATTGTTCGGTAAAATTACAGGTGATCAGACCACAGCATCCTTTAACGGCCAGCCATTGATGAATCTGATGCTCAGGTTGAGCTTTTAACCAAGTCGCGCGGGCCGTGGCTATTGCGAGCTCTGCTTCTTCTGCTTTTCGCGTTCCTTCTTGTATTTCCGTACAAGCACAAACGAGGCCCCGAGGGTAACACCGGCCTGTGTTGTGCTATAGCGCATGGTTTGCTTTTTCGGATCGATCTGCACGGTGTAAGGGCCGTCGCTATTGCCGAATTCATCGAATAGCGTGAGTTGGTCATCGTCAAGTTTATAGGTGCCGTGGCGGCGCGCGGTGAACCCGTGCATGAAAATGCTTTCCGAGAACGTATCGTCGGATTTCAAGATAAGGGTACCGTTGCATTCGCTGGGCTTCGGTTCTCCCTCCGCGAAGCATTGATGCTGCATCGAGACGCCGTTATCTTTGTCGAAAACAGCTAAGAATTCCCAGCCGCCTGGATCGTGGAGAAGGGAAAGCTGCTCTTGAGATAAGTCGGCTCGCGCCGGGTGCGGCAGCCCCAAAAATAAAACAAGGCCGGAAGCAACGAGTAGAGAACGAACTCTCCACATGACTGGAGTGTAGCAGCAAATCTCATGTCGTTGAGCGAAGTGAAACGACCCGCAAGTTATATATTGCAAATAGTCACGTGCGTATTTCGCTTTTCATTGCCTGCTATAACGACACGCTATTTCCCGAAACAGGAAAGGCCGTGGTGCGCGTTCTTGAACGGCTGGGACATACCGTAGAATTTCCGATGGCGCAAACCTGCTGCGGCCAGATGCATTACAACACCGGATATCAGCGGGAAGCGTTCCCGATGATGAAGCAGTTTCTGGAGGTTTTTCGCGATGCCGAGATCATCTGCGTACCATCGGCGAGCTGCGTAGCCATGATGCGCGAGCATTATCCGAAGATGGCGCAGGCTACGGGTGAGGCCGAATTGGCGAAGCTCGTGGAGGAAATTTTGCCACGCGTTTTCGAGTTCTCCGAACTGCTGGTCGACAAACTGGGAATCACGGATGTCGGCGCATTCTACCCACACACGGTGACATTACACACGTCCTGTCACTCGCTTCGATCGCTGCAGGTTGGCGATAAACCGGTGCGCCTATTGCGGAGCGTTCGTGGATTGCAACTGATTGAATTACCGGAGAACGATCAGTGTTGCGGCTTCGGCGGTACCTTTGCCGTGAAGAATGCGGAAGTATCGGCGGCAATGTTGTGCGATAAGGTTCGCTGCGTGCTCGAGACTCAGGCGGAAATTTGCACTGCGGGCGATAATTCCTGCCTGATGCATATTGGGGGGGCGCTGAGCCGCGAGCGTACTGGAGTGAAATGTATCCATCTGGCTGAAATCCTTGCTTCGACTCAATCCGGAGAGCAGCCATGAGTGTGCGCGTGGGTGAAGCCGCGGATGCGTTGCCGTTTCCCCAAGCCGCGCACCGGTTACTGCGGAATGTGCAACTGCGCCGTAACGTGCGCCACGCGACCGATGTCATTCGGAATAAGCGCGGAAAAGTAGTTGCGGAAATGCCGGACTGGCAGCAGCTTCGCGACGCGGGTTACGCGATTAAAGAGCACACACTTCGAAACCTGGGCCGTTATCTGGCTCAGTTCGAGGAAGCTTGTACGCGTGCCGGCGGTAAAGTGCACTGGGCACGCGATGCTGACGAGGCGAACCGGATCATCGTCTCGATCATCGAATCGCATCAGGAGAACGAAGTCATCAAAGTCAAAACGATGACCTCGGATGAGACGCGGCTGAATGCCGCGCTCGAAGCGGCGGGTATTACTCCTTACGAGACGGATTTGGCCGACCTAATTGTGCAGCTTGGCGATGATAAGCCATCGCACATCGTGGTGCCTGCATTGCACCGCAACAGAATGGAGATCCGCCAGATTTTTCGGGAAAAGATGAATCTCCCGGGTCTGGGAGATCGGCCGGAAGATCTTACGAACGCAGCGCGCCAATACTTGAGAGAGAAATTTTTGCGTGTGCGCGTTGGCGTGAGCGGCGCGAATTTTGCGATTGCAGAAACCGGATCGATTTGCGTGGTGGAATCGGAAGGTAACGGGCGGATGTGCGTATCGCTTCCGCGCGTGCTCATCAGCCTGGTGGGAATTGAGAAGGTGGTTCCCACGTTTCAGGATCTGGAAGTATTTTTGCAGCTTCTGCCGCGCTCGGCGACCGGCGAGCGCATGAATCCGTACAACTCCATTTGGACTGGAGTAACAGAAGGCGACGGGCCGGAGGAGTTCCATGTTGTCCTTCTTGATAACGGCCGGAGCGGGATACTGGCGAACGAGAAAACCAGCGACACACTCGATTGCATTCGCTGCGGCGCCTGTTTGAATGCTTGTCCGGTGTACCGGCAGACGGGAGGGCACGCGTATGGGTCGGTTTATGGCGGACCCATCGGCGCGATTCTGACGCCGCAGTTGCAGGACATGAAGCATTCGCAATCGTTGCCGTATGCGTCGTCACTGTGTGGCGCGTGCTACGAAGTCTGCCCGGTGAAGATCAATATCCCCGAGATCTTGATCGACCTTCGCGCGGAAGTTGTGGAAAATGGGGATGCTCCGTTAAGTGAACGATTGATGATGCGCGCTGCTGCTTACGCGCTAGAAAGCGCGGGACACCTGGCGCTGGCGCAAAAGCTCGGGCGCATTGGACAATTGCCGTTTGTACACAACGGCAATATCCGGCGATTACCGGGCATGCTCGGCGGATGGACCGACGTTCGGGACCTGGCGCCGATACCGAGGGAATCATTTCGAGAATGGTGGCGCAAGCGGGAGAAATCAGCTCGATGAGCACCGCGAGAGAAGAAATCCTGCGGCGCATCAATAGCGTTAAGCACAGCGTCACCGATGAGCCGGTTCCTCGCAATTACAATCGGACCGGCGTGCTCGATGCGGCTGAGCGTATCGAGCTTTTTTGCGACCGGTTACACGATTACGGCTCGACAGTGCATCACGCCGGGCCATCGCGCATTCCGGCCGTAATCGGAGAGATTCTTTCCGAACGCGGAAAGCGAGGATTGTTGGTTTCACCGGGCCTGCCGGAAGCATGGCTGCCTGACGGATTTGCTTTTGCACGCGATCATTCACTGAGTTACCCCGAAATCGATTCGAGTGAAGGCGTACTCACCGGCTGCGCCGTGGCGATTGCTCTAACCGGAACCATTGTTCTGCGCCATTCGGAGCAGGAGGGCCGCCGCGCCCTTACGCTGATTCCCGATTACCATCTATGTGTAGTATTCGAGGACCAAGTTGTGGAGACGGTATCGGAAGGCATAAACGCGATGGGGTCGTTTGCCTCTTCACCGATTACGACTATCTCCGGCCCCTCCGCCACCTCCGATATTGAGATGACCAGAATTAAAGGCGTCCACGGGCCGCGCACGCTCGAAGTGATTCTGGTTTCGGCGGCAGACGAAGAGGTGCGCCGATAGGAAACGAATCCGCAGGCGCGCTCATTCCGCGGCTATGGCCCTGTGCCGTGCTGCTTCTAGCGGGAATTGCACGTCCCGCCGATAGACCTCGTCCAATTCCAGTTGGAATCGACGCCTATCGGTCCTGGGATCGCTGGGCCGATCAGCGTATTGGGATGCGCGCTTACATGCGCAGCACCTACGACCGGCGCGGGGGGAACGAAGGCGCGGATGCATCGCATTTTTTGTATCAGCTTTCCGATAACTTCAATGTGACGCTCGATCTCGAAGGGCCCGGTGTGCTGGTATTCAGCCGGTACAACCACTGGCACGGCAGCCCCTGGCATTATGTGGTGGACGGAACGGATCATATTGTGCAGGAGACCAGCTCGCGCGATCCACTGAACCCCGCGCCTGACTCCATTTTTCTGCCAAGCGGCCCATTTCCCAGCCCGCTGAATTGGACGTGGGCGACTACTAAGGGCGCCGACCTTGTTTGGACTCCGATACCGTTCGAGTATAGCTTCCAAATGGCCTATTCCCGGACACACTATGGGACGGGCTACTACATCTATGACCGCTTTGTGCCGGGAACGCCGCTCTCCCGGCCGGTTCGCAGTTGGAGCGGAAAGAATGCGCCTGCTCAGGACGTGCTCGATCTGATTGCAAAGTCCGGAACAGACATCGCTCCAAAGGCAGGCTGCAAATCAGCGTCTGGGACCCTGAGTTTGCCTCCGCGTGCCGCGACTGCCGTGGCGCAACTCAAGGGCAAAGCCACTATTCGTGCGCTCGAATTTTCAATTCCTCGGAACGAGGCTCAGCTTTTTGAGAATATTCATCTCCGAATCACTTGGGACGGGCGAGGGCAGCCATCCGTCGATGCGCCTATAGCTCTTTTTTACGGGGCGGGCACTCTCTATAACCGCGATAATCGCGAGTATCTGGTGAAGGCATTTCCGGTCAGCATCCGGTTCACTGACAGCCGCGTGTATCTGGATTGCTATTTTCCGATGCCGTTCTTTAAGTCGGCGCGCATCGAGTTGGTGGGCGGTGACCACGCCATTCAGGGAATCGAGTGGCGTGTCCGGTATATGCCGCTTCACGAGCCTGCGAGCCAGACATCTTACTTTCATGCCACGTATAAGGATTTTCCTCAACCCACGCCCGGCGAAGATCTGGTGCTGCTCGATACGCGCAAGGCCGAAGGAGGCGGAGATTGGTCCGGACATCTTGCCGGCACGTCGTTCATCTTTTCGCACGACGCCAATTTGCGAACGCTGGAGGGCGATCCGCGTTTCTTTTTTGACGATAGCCTGACGCCGCAAGCGCAAGGCACCGGGACCGAAGAGTGGGGCGGCGGCGGCGATTATTGGGGCGGGCTCAATATGACACTGCCTTTCGTGGGCCATCCCGTCGGCGCGCGATCTACGCAGTCGGCTCTCAATAGCGAGGACAAGATTGAATCCGCCTACCGTTTTCTGCTTGCGGATCTGATGCCGTTCGGAAAGAATGCCGTTATTCGCCTGGAGCATGGCGGCATGGACGAATCTACCGAGCATTACGAAACCGTTACCTATTGGTATGGCCTTCCGGCGGCGTCACTGGTTGAAACAGATGTACTTCAGATCGGCGATGCGGCAAGTGAAAAGAAACACGGCTATTCTTCTCCCCAGGCGTCCACGCCCTACACACTTAAATCACGCTATGAATGGGGCATCGATACGCTTGACGGTAAGGAGATCTACCCGGCGGAGACGGACCGCGGCCGCACAACAACCGGTACAGCGGAGTTTCAGCTTCGGCTGCGGCCCGATAATCTCGGAGTTCTGCTGCGCCGTAAACTCGATTATTCGTTTCCCAATCAACGAGCCGAAGTTTATATCGCCGACCGGTCGAAAGCGAACTGGAAGCTCGCGGGAATCTGGTATCTTGCCGGATCGAATACCAGCGTGTACTCGAATCCGAAGGGAGA
>Ga0134125_10009888_pt1 | contig 10727 bp, 9 predicted proteins | sample KB31751_FD_96464 | JGI IMG/M metagenome (GOLD analysis project Ga0134125, IMG submission 96464) | Terrestrial soil microbial communities with excess Nitrogen fertilizer from Kellogg Biological Station, Michigan, USA - KB3-175-1 | ecosystem: Environmental > Terrestrial > Soil > Unclassified ...
GCCCCGCTGCGGCCCGTCGGCGGTGACCTTGAAGAGCGCGAGCTCGCGCTCTTCAAGGTCACCGCCGACGGGCCGCAGCGGGGCGAGCTGATGCAGATCGCGGAGATCTTCCGCGGCAAGGTCGTCGACGTGACCAAGCGGGCGATCATCATCGAGGTCACCGGCACGACCGACAAGATCGAGGCGTTCGAGACGATGGTCAGGCCCTTCGGGCTGATCGAGATGATGCGCACCGGCGAGATCGCGATCTCGCGGGGGCGGACCGAGACCTGATCGCTTGAGGACGCCGGTCGCTCAGGGGCAGCCCTTCTCGCTCACTGGACGCGAGCAGGGCCGCCTCTCCGAGCGCCTGGGCAAAGCCGCCGCCCGCGCGCGGCGCAGCGGCCGGGCGACGCTCGCCGCGATCACCGTCCCGCTGCCCGAGGACGTCGACCCGGCGGCGGTCGCGTGCGCCTCGCGGCGGGAGGGCGAGCCGTGGTTCTGCTTCGAGCAGCCCGACCGCGGCAGGCGGGCGCTCGGCGCGCTCGGCATGGCGCTCGAGCTGCGCGCCGCCGGAGGCGACCGTTTCAGGGAGATCGCCGAGCGCTGGCGGGAGCTGAACGCCCACGGCTTCGCCGACCCCTCGGACGGCAGCCACGCCGCCGGGCCACTCGCCGTCGGCGGCCTGTCCTTCGCGCCAGACGGCGGCCGGTCCCCGCAGTGGCGCGGCTTCGGGCCCGCGAGCCTGGTCGTGCCCGAGATCAGCCTCGCCCGCGGCGGGGGCGGCTCGGGGGTGACGCTGTGCGCGCTCGTCGAGCCCGACGACGACACCGAGCAGGTCCTAGAGCGCCTGCTCGGGCGCCTCGCCGAGCTGCGCCGGGAGCCGCTTCCGCTGCTCGACCCGGCGCCGACCGGGCGCTTCGAGGTGTTGAGCGCGATGCCGCCCCAGCACTACGAGCAGGCCGTCGCCCGCGCCGTCGAGCTGATCCGGGCGGGGACCATGCGCAAGATCGTGCTCTCGCGCGAGGTCCAGGTGCACGCGCCGCGCGCGCACGACCCGGCGGCCGTGTTCGGGGTGCTGCGCGATGAGTTCCCCGCGTGCTTCGTGTTCTGCGTAGGCCGCGGCGACTCGACGCTGATCGCGGCGAGCCCGGAGCTGCTCGTCCGCCGTGAGGGGCAGCGCGTCTCGACGCTCGCCCTGGCGGCCTCCTCGCGGCGCAGCGCCGATCCGGCCGTCGACGCGCACCTCGGCGAGCAGCTGCTGCGCGACCCGAGCTACCGCGAAGAGCACGCGATCGTCGCCCGTCGGATCGCGCGGATCCTGCGCCCGCACTCGGTCTGGGTCGCCGCCTCGCCCGAGCCCGAGCTCGCGCGGATCGCGAACATCCAGCACCTCGCGACGCCGATCCGTGCCCAGCTCGCCGCGCCGATCGACGCCCTCGAGCTGGCCGGGCTGATGCACCCGACGCCCGCCGTCGGCGGCGAGCCGCTGGCCGCGGCCGCCCCGATGATCCCCGCCCTGGAGGGCCTGGACCGCGGCTGGTACCTGGGTCCGGTCGGTTGGACCGACGCCGCGGGCGACGGCGAGTTCTGCGTCGCGCTGCGCTGCGCGCTGTTGAACGGCGCGGTCGCCCGCTGCTACGCGGGCGGCGGGATCGTGCGCGACTCGGTGCCCGAGAAGGAGCTGGCCGAGACCGAGGTCAAGCTGGCGGCTCTGCTGCCGCTGCTGGCCGGCTGAGCTTCGCGGCGACGGCCTCCCAGGCGCGGCCGTGGAGCTCGGCGTTGGCGCCGCGCTCGCCCCTGACTTCGACGATCGCCGAGCCCGGCGCCGCGAGCGCCCGCTCGAGCGCCGAGCGGAAGCCGGGGAGGTCCTCCGCACGCTCGTGGCCGAGGCCGTAGAGGGCGGCCGCCTCCGAGAGGTCGAGGCCGGTCGGCGTCGCGACGTGGCGGGTGTAGATGTCCTCCTCGCCTGCGGGCTCCGCGCTTCGGGCGAGCGGCGAGCGCGCGACGGGCAGGAAGTCGAAGATCCCGCCGCCGCCGTTGTCGATCAGCACGATCGTCAGCTTCAGGCCGAGGCGACGCGCCGCGATCAGGCCGCCGATGTCGTGAGCGAGCGCCACGTCGCCGATCAGCAGGACGACCGGGCCGGGGCCCGCGGCGGCTGCGCCGAACGCGCTCGAGACGATCCCGTCGATCCCGTTCGCGCCACGGTTGCAGAGCACGCGCGGGGGGTCCTCGCGCGCGGGCCAGAACGTCTCGACGTCGCGGACGGGCATCGAGGAGGCGACGAACAGCGTCGCCTCTTGCGGAAGCAGGGTCCCGAGCTCCGCGGCGACCGCCGGCTCACACAGGCCCACCGGTCCGAGCACCGACCCGATCGCCTCGCTCGCGAGCTCGTCGGCCTGCCGCCACGCCGCCATCCAGTCGGGATCGGCGGCGGGGGCTGCGTGGGTCGCCGCGAGCCGCTCGAGCGCGGCGGCGGGGTCGACGCGGAGCCTGTGGGTGAGGACGGCGGCGGGGTCCTGCCACGCGTCCTCCGCGTCGAGGGCGACCTGGGGGACGCCATCAAGGCCTGCCAGCCAGGTGCGCAGGGGCTTCGACACCGGGAGGTCGCCGATGCGCACAACGAGGTCGGGAGCGAGCTCTCCCGCCCGCCCGGCCACGCGCAGGATCGCGTCGTAGTGGGCGACGGCCTGCTCCCCGCGGCGGGCGCCCGAGAGGGGATCGGCGAGCAGCGGCCAGCCCGCCGCCCGCGCGAGGTCGAGGGCGTGCCGGGGGAGGTCGTCGGGGCGCTCGTGGCGCCCTGCGACGATCACGCCGCGCCGGGAGGCGGCGATCAGCTCGCGCAGCGGTTCGAGCGCGGCGTCGGACGGGGCGTCGCCGTGCCTGGCCGGCGCGATGCTCACGAACGGAGCGCCGTTCGGGCGGCCGCTCTCGTCGACCGGGGGCTCGGCGTCCGGCAGGAGCGGCTCGCGCAGGGGGAAGTTCAGGTGGACCGCGCCGGGGCTGCCCTCGAGCGAGGTGGCGTAGGCGCGGCAGGCGAGCGTGCGGATCCAGCGCAGCGCGGCCGGGTCGGCGGCGGGGGGGAGCTCGACCTCGAAGAACCACTTTGCGGCGCTCCCGTAGAGCTTCAGCTGGTCGATCGCCTGGCCGGCCCCGTTCTCGCGCAGCTCGGCGGGCCGGTCGGCGGTGAGCAGCAGCAACGGGACGCGCGCCTCGCGGGCCTCGACGGCCGGCGCGAGCAGCTGTGCGGCGGCGGTGCCGGAGGTGCAGGCGACCGCGACGGGCAGCCCGCTCGCCTTCGCGAGGCCGAGCGCGAAGAAGCCGGCGCAGCGCTCGTCGATGTGGGAGTGGCATTCCAGCCGCGGCTCGCGCGCGAGCGACAGCACGAGTGGCGCGCTGCGCGACCCCGGGGAGGTGCACGCCGCGCGCATCCCGCACCGCGCGAGCTCGTCCACGAAGGCCCTCAGCAGCATGTGGGTGTCGGTGGTGCTCGTCATAGGATGCGGCCGTGACGGAGACGCTCGTCCTCTTGCACGGCTTCGGCGGCACCCGCCGGGCCTGGGACGGCGTCATCGCGCGCCTGCCCCCCGAACGCTATCGGGCGCTGGCCCTCGACCTCCCGGGCCACGGCGAGCGGTCCGCAGATCCGTGGCCGATCTCCTTCGAGGACTGCGTCCGGGCAGTCCTCGAGGCTGCGCCCGAGCGCTTCGCGCTGTGCGGCTACTCACTCGGCGGGCGCGTCGCCCTGCACGTCGCGTTGGCGGCCCCGGAGCGGGTCGAGAGGCTCGTCCTGGTCGCCTCCGACCCCGGCATCGAGGACCCGGCCGAGCGGGCAGCGCGACTCGCCGCCGACGAGCGGGTGGCGCAGCGCCTGGAAGGGGAGCCGTTCGAGGACTGGATCGAGAGCTGGCGGACGCAGCCGCTGTTCGCGGCCGACCCGCCGGAGGTCGGGGAGCTGGCCCGGGCGGACCAGCGCCGCAACGAGCCGCTCGCGCTCGCGGCGGCGATGCGCGGGCTCAGCGTCGGCGCGATGGCGCCGCTGTGGGAGCGTTTGGGCGAGCTCGAGATGCCGGCGAGGTTCGTGGCCGGCGACCGGGATGAGAAGTTCCGCGCGATCGGGGAGCGCTTTGCACGCGAGTGTCCCGTCGGCGAGCTGCTCGTCGTAGCGGGTGGGCATGGGCTCCCGCTCGAGAACCCGGATGCCGTTGCTGCATCCCTCCGTTAGACTAGCTCAGATGACTAAGTCTGTTGGGGTGCATGAGGCGAAGACTCACCTGTCCCGGCTGCTCCAAGAGGTGGCAGCGGGGGAGGAGATCCTGATCACGAGTCGGGGCAAGACGGTGGCAGTCCTCGGGCCTCCGCCCGACGATCGGATCCCGCGGTTCGGGATCGATCGCGGCCGGCTCACGGTGCCCGAGGACTTCGATGCGCCGCTGCCGGACGACCTCTTGGACGAATTCGAGAGTTGAGGGTCCTGCTCGACACGCACGTCTTCCTGTGGCTGCAGTCCGATCCGGAGCGGGTCGGGGAGCATCTAGAGCTGCTGCGCGATCCCGACACCGAGCGGTTGGTGTCCGCGGTGGTGTCATGGGAGATCGCGGTCAAGCACCAGTTGGGCGCGCTGCCGCTGCCCGAGCCGGCGGCGGCCTACGTCCCGCGGCGGATGCGGGAGATCCGCGGCGTCGCAGTGCCGATCGAGCAGGCTCACACGCTCGAGATCGCCGCTCTGCCGCCGATTCATCGCGATCCCTTCGACCGCCTGCTCGTCGCGCAGGCGCGGCTGCTCGGGGTGCCGATCATGACGGCCGATGCGACGATCGCGGCCTACCCCGTCGAGACGCTGAGGGTCTAGATCGGCTCGATCCCGAGCCCGGGAAGGGCCGGGACCTCGATCGCGCCACCGCGCGGGGGCAGCGGGTCGTCCAAGTCCTCGAACAACCCGAGCGTCGCCAGGCCGCAGTGGGGCAGCGGCCCGCGCGAGGCGAGCGCCGCTGCGGCGTGCAGGGCCGCGGCGACCCCGAGGGGGCCGTCGAGGGTGGAGGCCAGATAGATCTCGGCGCCGGTGGAGCGCACCAGCGCCGCGGCGGCGAGCAGCGGGCCGATCCCGCCGCAGCGGGAGATCTTCAGGCAGACGGCGTCGGCGACCCCGGCCGCGAGCGCGCCCGGCTCGCCCGCGGTCTCGTCGATCGCGACGCGGACGGCTACGCGCTCGCGCACCGACCGCACCTCCTGCAGGCCGTGGCAGGGCTCCTCGACCAGCTCGAGGCCCGCCGGGGAGAGCGACTCTATGGCGCGGACGGCCTGGTCGGGGTCCCAGGCCCCGTTCGCGTCGAGACGCAGCTGGACCTCGGGGCCGACAGCGGCTCGCACCGCGGCGAGGCGCCCGGCGTCGTCGCCGACGCCGACCTTCACCTTCAAGCAGCCGTATCCCTCGCCGGCCGCGCGGGCGGCCTGCTCGGCGGCCTCGGCGCGGTCGAGCGCGGTGAGCGTCGCGTTGACGGGGACGCGCGGGGCGTGGGAGTCGCTGATCAGCGCCGCGACGGACTTGCCCGCGCGCTTGCCGGCGCGGTCCCACAGCGCCATGTCGAGCGCCGCGATCGCCTCGGGCACGTCCTCGGCGGCGCGGCACGCTTCGATCATTCTCACGCCCGCGACGGGGCCCGAGTCCTCGGTCGCGGCGACGATCTCCGCGTACGTCTCCAGCGCCGCCCAGACGCGCTCGAACGACGGCCCGTCGTAGGCGGGCAGCGGCGCCGCCTCGCCGTGGCCTGAGATCCCGTCCTCGCCTTCGATGCCCACGATCGCGAGCTCGCGCTCGGCGAGGACGCCGTAGGAGGTGTGCATCGGCTCGGCGAGCCGCAGCGTGCGGCGCGCGAGCTCGAGCCTCACGGGCCGATGCCGCCGCTGGCGAGGATGCCGGCGCTGAAGAGCAGGCAGAAGAGCAGCTGCAGCTGGCCGGTGCCGGCGAGCGCCCCGTTCAGGGCGGGACCGTCGACGCGGGTCCGCACGACCCGCGTCAACCGCAGGGCGAGCGGCGCGGCGAGCCACGGGAGCAGCAGCCAGGCCTGCATCGAGCCGGCCCACCAGGTGACCGGCGCGGTCAGGAAGGCGAGCGCGAGCATCCCCACGTAGAGGCCCCGCGTGCGTGCCCGGCCGAGCCTCACGGCGAGCGTTCGCTTGCCGGCCCGCCGATCGGTCTCGAGGTCGCGGACGTTGTTGACGACGAGGATCGCGCTCGCCAGCAGCCCGACGGGGACGGCGCAGACGAACGCCTCCCAGGGCAGGTGCTGGACCTGGACGTAGTAGGAGCCGCTGACGGCGACGATCCCGAAGAAGAGGAACACGAACAGCTCGCCGAGGCCCTCGTAGCCGTAGGGGCGCGGACCGCCCGTGTAGAGCACGCCGGCGAGGATCGAGGCGGCGCCGACCGCCAACAGCGCCCAGCCCGCGACGGCGATCAGGTAGATCCCGCACGCGACCGCGAGGCCGAACGTCAGGTAGGTCGCGCGCAGCACCTGCCCGGGCGGGACGAGACCGCCGGCGGTGACGCGGACGGGCCCGAGCCGGTCCTCGGTGTCGGCGCCGCGGCGCGCGTCGGAGTAGTCGTTTGAGAGGTTCGTGCCGACCTGGATGAAGATCGCGCCGAGCAGCGCGGCGAGGAACGCGAGCGGGCGGAAGGAGTCGTCGCCGAGCGCCAGGGAGGTGCCTACGAGGACCGGCGCGATCGCCGCAGGCAGCGTGCGCAGCCGCGCGGCCATCAGCCAGATGCGGACCGTCGAGGGGCCGCTCGCTCCGAGCGCCGCCGAGTCGCTCATCACGCGCGCCGCGGGAACTGCGAGAAGTCGGGCCGGCGCTTCTCCCGGTAGGCGTTGCGCCCCTCCTGCGCCTCGCCGCTTTCGTAGAAGAGCAGGTTGGTGTCGTGGGCGAGCTGCTGGATCCCCGAGAGGCCGTCCTCGGCGGCGTTGAAGCTGGCCTTCAGCAGGCGCAGCGCAAAGGGGGAGAGGGCGAGCATCTCCCGGCACCACTGCACCGTCTCCTCCTCCAGTCGCTCGAGCGGCACGACCGTGTTGACGAGCCCCATCTCCAGGGCTTGCTGCGCGTCGTACTGGCGGCAGAGGAACCAGATCTCCTTTGCCTTCTTCGGGCCGACGAGGTTCGCGAGCAGCCCGGCGCCGAAGCCGCCGTCGAAGGAGCCGACCTTCGGGCCGACCTGGCCGAAGCGGGCGTTGTCCGCGGCGATCGTCAGGTCGCAGACGAGGTGCAGGACGTGCCCGCCGCCGATCGCGTAGCCCGCGACCATCGCCACGACGGGCTTGGGCAGGCGGCGCATCTGGACGTGCAGGTCGGTGACGTGGAAGCGCCCGACCTTCGCGAGGCCCTCGCCCTCGTCCTGCAGGTAGCCGGTGTCTCCGCGCACGCGCTGGTCGCCCCCGGAGCAGAACGCGTCGGGACCCTCGCCGGTCAGCACGATCACGCCTACCGAGGGATCCTCGCGGGCTTGCTCGAGCGCCTGTGAGATCTCGATCACCGTCCGCGGGCGGAAGGCGTTTCTCACCTCGGGCCGGTCGATCGTGATCTTCGCTATCCCTGCGTCCTCCCCCGCGGAGAGCTCGTAGCGGATGTCGGTGTAGTCGCCCTCGCCTCGGGCCCAGTGGGTGCTCATCGCGCGAAGGCTAGCTGAGCGCGATCTTCGGTCCGCGCGCCGCGCAGGCTTCGAGAGCCCGCTTCGCCGAGTCGCCGTGGGCCGAGGCCGGTGGCGCGAGAAAGCGGTTGATCAGTTCGGTCTGGTCTCGAGCTGGTCCACCGGCGCGTAGTCGTCGCGGAGCGGCTGAGACGAACCGACGAGCCTTTCGACGGCGGCGCGTTCGAAGCTGCGCACCCCGGTCTGCGTTTCGACGACCTGAGGGGCGATCGGGCGGTTCGACGCGATCAGCACCTCGTTCCCTCCTGCGATCCGGCCGGACGGTTCGGCGAAGGTGATCAACCGGAGGTTGGAGAACTCCCGAAGTAGAGTGGCCGCCTCGGCGCGCAGCAGTCGAAGCGGGGGAAAATCGATCATGTTGAGGGCGTATATCCCGCCGGGCTTGAGGACACGGCGGACTTCCTGCAGCCATTCTGAGGTCATCAGCTGCCACGGCACCGTACGAGCGCTGAACGCATCTCCGACGACCACGTCGGCGGAGTGCGAGGGTTCGCTTTGAATCGTGAGTCGCGCGTCTCCCACGCTCGCGCGGAGGTCCGCGGACGTGCGCAAGCCCAACCGCTGACGGTCGAACGTGACAAGTTGTCCGTCGACCTCGAGCACGTTCGACCGGGAGCCGGGACGCGTCGCCTCCAGCCAGCGAGGCAGCGTAAAAGCCCCTCCGCCGACGAAGACCGCGTCGAGCGGAGCTCTGCTGGAGAGCCCGTCGATCGCGCCGCTGATCCATTTCTCGTAGTTGAAGCCGAGATAGCTGGGATCTCGCGTATCGACGTCTGAGTTGTAGCCCCTGTCCAGCACGAGTATCCGAGACCCTGCGTGTGCTGAGTCGGCGACGACCTGGACGCAGTGGTATTCGGTTTCGGTGGCGCACGGATGGTGCTGCACCGCGGTCAGCAGCGCCAACAGCACGGTCGCGAGAGCCGAGCCGGCGAGCATCCTGAGGCGCACGCGCTGAACCTGAGATCCGAGCGCGGCTCCGAGCACCACCAGCCCGATGCCGATGCCGAGCACCGTCGATCCGACCGGGAAGAGCGGTACGAGGACGAAGCCCGTTATGAACGTTCCGACGAGGGCTCCGGCGGTCGCCCAGCCAGACAGCCGGCCCACGATCGTGCCACTCGCTTTGAGATCGTGCAGCTGCAGGCGTGCCACGGTAGGCGTCACGGCGCTGAGGACGGCGGCGACCGGCACGAGTGCTGCGAAGGTGATGCCCACCGCGGCGACGGCTCCTCCTTCGCTCACGGCGGGTCCGAGCGCGCGGACGATCGGGACGGTGGTGAGCACGAGCAGGCCGCCGACGACGAACAGGCCAACCACCAGTCGGCGTGGATTGATGCGGTCGGCGATGCGACCGCCGAGGGCAGCCCCGGCGGAGATCCCAGCGAGCACGGCTCCGATGATCGAAGTCGTGGTTTCGAGCGTCATCCCGATGTACGGGGTGAGCAGCCGAACGGAGAGGATCTCGAGCACGAGCACGGCCCCCGATGCCGCGAACACGAGCCCGGCAGCCGTCGCAGACGACAAAGCTTGAGGCGTCGAGCCGGCCGATGGAGTTGGCTCTCGCGCGCGAGCGGCGGCGATGTTCTCTGCCGACCGTGTGACGGCGCTTCGCCTTCGCGCCCTATTCGCCGACCGGGTTCCCATCACGCGCTCAGCCGCGACGGGAAGTCGATCACAGAGACGGCTTCGGCCCGTACGCTCGCGAGCGGTTCCTTTGCGGTCGGGGCTCGAGTGAGGTGACCCCCGCGGCGGCAGCGTCCCGGCTGTGCGGCAGTAATCATCAAAGTGACGCGAATATCGACGATCGGTGAAGGAGCGTCAACGATCGTTTGCGGCGATCGGCGCCCTGCCCTCTGCGGCGGCCTTGGATCCCCGCCAAACACTCAATGCATCGGACGGGTCAGATCGGAGACACCCGCTGTGATTTGCCGGCAGGCGGGCCTGATCGAAGCGGCTTGGGGGCTGCGACTAGCCTATGTGCGATGCGGATCGGCGGATGGCTCGAACAGGCTGTGGCACGAAATGCCGGTGCTGTGGCGATCGACACCCCCTCCGGGAGCTGGACCTACGCCGAGCTGGGGGCCGCGGCGCGGGCCGGCGCCGAGCGCCTGGCCGAGCTGGGCGTCGAGCCGGGGGCGCGCGTTGCGATCGCGCTGCCGCCGGGGCTCGCGTTCGCGGGGGCGCTTCACGCCTGCCTGCTGCTGGGCGCGGTCGTCGTGCCAATCGACCTGAGGCTCGCGCCGGAGGAGCGCGCTCGGATCGCCGCCGGTGCGAGCGCGCTGGTCGAGGAGCCGCTGCCCGTATCCGGGGGGGAGGACCGCGCCCCGGCCTCGCACGATCTCGACGCGGTCGCGCTCGTCGTCCACACCTCCGGCACCACGGCCGCCCCGCGGCCGGTCGAGCTGACCTACGGGAACATCCTCTGGAGCGCGCTCGGCTCGGGCGTCGCGCTCGGCGTCGACCCGCAGGAGCGGTGGCTGTGCACGCTTCCGCTCTCCCACGTCGGCGGCCTCTCGATCCTGCTGCGTTCGGCGATCTACATGACGACCGCCGTCGTCCATGAGCGCTTCGAGACCGACCGCGCTCTGCGCGCCCTGGAGAAAGAGGGGATCACGCTCGTGAGCGCCGTCGCGACGACGCTCGCGCGCCTGCTGGACGCGGGGCTGCGAGAGCCCCCGGCGCTGCGCTGCGCGCTGACCGGCGGCGGCCCGGTTCCTGCGGCGCTGCGCGAGCGGGCCCTCACGGCGGGCGTGCCGGTCAGCCTCACCTACGGCCTCACGGAGACCTGCTCGCAGGCGAGCACCCTGCCCGCGGCGGCGCTCGAGGATCCCGCGCACACGGCCGGCCCGCCGCTGTTCTGCACTCGCCTGAGGATCGCCGAGGACGGCGAGATCATGCTCGCCGGGCCGACCGTCGCCCGCAGCGCGGAGCTTCACGACGGGTGGCTCCAGACCGGCGATCTCGGCAGGCTCGACGAGCGAGGCTGGCTGACGGTCGTGGGACGCAAGGCCGACACGATCGTCACGGGCGGCGAGAACGTCGC
>Ga0134125_10009890_pt1 | contig 10725 bp, 14 predicted proteins | sample KB31751_FD_96464 | JGI IMG/M metagenome (GOLD analysis project Ga0134125, IMG submission 96464) | Terrestrial soil microbial communities with excess Nitrogen fertilizer from Kellogg Biological Station, Michigan, USA - KB3-175-1 | ecosystem: Environmental > Terrestrial > Soil > Unclassified ...
ACCAGCATAACGTGCTCGGCCGACTCTTTGGGGTCATTTTCGAGATTCCTGGCCAACTCGGCATCGTTCTCGTCGTCGCCGCTGCGCTTGAATGTGCCGGCAATAGGAAATATACTGGCTACCCGGTTCTTTATGGTGATCTGTGCTTCGGGCGATGAACCAAATATTCTGAAATCGCCATAGTCAAAATAAAATAAATAAGGCGACGGGTTTATGGAGCGGAGCGCGCGGTAAACATTAAACTCATCCCCCAAAAAAGTTCTTGAAAACGCCCTGGACGGCACGATCTGGAATACATCGCCCCGAAAAATATGCGTCTTCATTTTTTCAACCAGCACAATAAACTCTTCATCAGTCAGGTTCGACTGCTCTTTATTATTGCTGTTAAAATGATACTCCGGAAAATTTTTATTCCGGATAAGGTCGGCTAATTTCGCAAGACCGCTGTCATCTGTGTCGCCTTCGGGCTGATTGTTAAATATATAAAGCTCATTTTTAAAGTGATCGATAACAATGATATACCTGTAAATGTGATATTGCATTATGGGAATCTTCCGGGTATCGTCGTTGCTTTCTTTCAGGCAAATGGTTTCAAAATGTTCAACCGCTTCATGTGTAAAATATCCGAATAGTCCATTCGATATTATTTTTAAGGGCGCCGAAACAATTTCAAAACGATCAAGAAAAGAATTTAACCGGCCGATGAGATCAAATCCGCCGGCCGGACAAATTTCCGTTTTGCCATCGGGATACGTTTCTTTCAAATTATCGTTATTAAGCACCAGGCCGGCAATCGGCTCACAGCAAACGTAGCTCAAACTATTTTCGCGGCTGTGGTAATCTGAGCTTTCCAATAGAAGCGAATTTGGGAAAACATCCCTAAGCCTTAAGTATATGCTAACCGGCGTAGTGGTATCCGCAAGCAATTTTTTATAGGTAGTTATTATTTTATATTTTTTCATATCTGTTTATGCCCTTAAAAACAAAAACCCAGCGAATGAGGTTCGCCGGGTTTCCTATTAGGTTTACAATTGATTAATCGTTCAGATCAAAAACTCATCCGGCAGCCAAAGTTTAATGGATGCCACCAGTAGCTGGTATGGAACGGTTTGATCATTACGGTCACAAATTTATAAAGAAATTCGAATTAGCAAATTTTTTCTAAATATTTTTATGCTTATGATCCTAAAAGCGGAATTTTTCCTGCTAATATGGCTACTATTATTATTAAAAGACCGATCAGATAAAACATAGCTACAGTGCGATGCTTGCCCTCGGGCGTCAAAATATTTTTTGATCGGCTATAGCCGATGGTGATAAAGGCGATTGCGATCAACATCATAAACCAATGTTCAACAGTGAAGTAACGGGTGGTATCATTTTTCATAGTATCACTGTTAAACTGCACAAGGGGGCTTAAAAAAAACAGCACAATCCCAATAAGCAATTGGGTATGCGCCGATATCAGTGTAAATAAGTTGATTTTTTGATTGAGGCTGGTATAAGGCTTTTTGTTGAACCAGCCAAGCAGCGATTGGATAATCGCTACTATTAAAAGTACAAATATGACGTACCTGAAGCCCGAGTGAAACTCCTTGAAAATTGAATATGCAGTCATAACTTAAAAGTTTTCCGAATATACAATTTTAGTATCAAGTGTAAAATTCAAAGGGCTTTACACTAAAGAGGGCTGAGTTAATAAGTTTCGCTAAATGCCGGGACGCCCCGGTGTTCCAGCGTTTCTTCGTGGGATTTACCGGTAACGCGGCTCACTAATGATTTTGCCGTGTCCCAAAGACTGGTTATGGTATCTTCGCTGATATAACTTGACGCTTTTTGGGAAATCAAGCCTACCAATGCTTTAACTACAAAGCCGGAATTGCGAAACAATGTTTTATTTAACGTAAATGGCACCAGGATACGTGATAACAATCCAACATAGTCCATATTAAAAATCCCCCTTTTCGTACCATCAGCATCAGCTGAGCTCGAAAATATAGAGTAAATAGTTGCAAAGGTAGTGCTGGGGCTGCTAAAACGCTGGCCTATAGCCGCGCCTTGCTCGTGTTCTACATCTTTGAGCCTGGATATTTCACTCTTTAGATCGTTAATATTCCTGATGGGTGTATCCATTATGCTATTTTTTAAAAATCTTTGAAATAAAGGTATTGGCGATAGGACGTTCGAGCGTGGTTTTGCTGTATTTTAAAATGACCGCAAAAATGAAATAAAAAATTGCAACTATCCCAAAACCTTTCCAGTTACCGTTTAATACATCTCCTAAATAAAAAGCTAATGCAAAACTCGCAAATATGAAAGCAAATACCATGCTGCCAATCGCTATCGCTTCGGCAATAATACTTGCGGCTATGGAGGTTCCGCCTTCAATTGCCTGGTATTTTGCAAGCTTAATCCGCGTTTCAGCATATTCCTTTAGCTGATCGATGATCGGCGGAGGGGTTTCTTTTTCTGCTTCCATATAATTATTTAAGGTACCGGATAATTGATTATCCGGGATGTGTCTTAAGCATGTTCAAGATCGTCCTGAAATTCCGTTTCCGGACCGTTGGCCTTAGTTTTAAGGTTATCGACAACTTTATCTTTCATATTGATCAGATTATCAATTTCTGCTGCGGCGGTCTCCTTGATCGAATTGCCCAGGTTCTTTAATGACTCCGCAAGCTTATCCCGGGTTTCACTTCCTTTTTCGGGTGCAAATACAATTCCTAATGCCGCACCTGCCGCAATTCCAACCAGCAACGCGGCAATTACTTTTGAGTTATCGTTCATATACTATTAATTTTTAAGTTGAATAATTGTTTTTGTTATGATTAAATATCTTGTCAAATGTTACTACCTCCGGTCAGGCTTCGGGGCCGGTTCTGATCCGCTCAAGCCTGTCGGCCGCCATTCGGTTAGTTTCATAAATCTCCAGCAATAATAAAAAATATGAAAGTAATAACGGCCCAAATACCAATCCAAGTATGCCAAAAAGGGGCAAGCCTATAAAAACCCCGATAATTGAAATAAGCGGATGGGTGTTGGCCACCCGTTTGTTAATAATCATTCTTAAAAAGTTATCAACGTTACCTATGAATAACAGGCCGTAGGCCAACATTAAAATTCCTTTCACGGTATGCCCCTGTGCAAATAAAATAATACCTGCCGGAATGCTTAGTGTTGGCGCGCCCACGACTGGCAAAAATGATATGAATGCGCCGATTACCCCCCAAAATACCGGGTCGGGAATGCCGAATATCCAAAAACCGTTAACAAGCAATATCCCCTGGGTAACGGCAATTATCCCCTGGCCAAGCACATTCGAATAAGTTGAATTACGCAGCGCCACGGCGAACTTTAAGGCGTGTTGTTCGCGAAAGGGGGCATATTTTAAAAGAACAGCTTCAAACTGATGAATTTGAACCAGCATGAAATACAATAGGAAATACAAAACCAGCAGTGTTATAAAAATATTAGCGAAGCTTCCCAATATGGACGGAAATAAGTCGGTAGCGTAAACGCCGAGTTTCTGCAACGTATTTTCGGCGATATGGGGCTGATTAAAATGATAACCTGCATAGTCGTCAATCTTCGTTATCCAACCCTGCAAATCGAAAGAATTGTGGTTGAACTCGGAGATTTTTCCGACAACCATAATACTTAATGTTAAAAAAGGGATTACAATTACGATGAGGGAGGTCAGAATGACCAATATGGCGACAAGCGATTTATTCCAGTGTTTTTTTTCCACCATAAACAGGTACACCGGCCTGAAAATGGTAAACAACACGATAGCGCCCAGTATAGAGCTAAATAATCCGCTTAACGCATAAATTAAAAAACAGCCCAAAATAACTATTCCGGCAAGGATAATATTATTGCGTTGTTTATAACTAAAAACCGACATTAAGATAAAAGGTTAAGTTTCTCAATAAAGCACAAAAACCCTAAATAGTTTTAGCGTTTGCCTAATCTTTTGGTTGGCTATTATTAGGATAATAAGACTTTATCAGATCGTGGTAAGCAAATTATTTATTGTTTCGGAGCTTACTATGATAGAATCCATGTAGAATTTACAGTCGTCGGATGGATCTGACACCTCATAACGCAATTGCTCGACGGCCATGTGAATGTTTGAAAGCTGGTTTTTTATATCATGCCTTAACGTACGCATCATTTCAGCATGCACATCGTCAATATTTGTACTGTCTTTTGAAGATGCTTTCATATTACTTTAGATTGATTGCCTTCATTTTATTATAAAGGGTTTTCCGGTCAATGTTTAGCACTTCAGCGGCTTTTGTTTTATTGAAATTAACTTCCCTTAAAACTTTCAAAATAGTTTCGTACTCGGCCTCAAGCGCGGCGTTTTTCAGGTCATGCCTGTTTTCTTTGGCCTCGCTGGAGTCTGAGCTGTTGCCATATTCATAAACAGGTATCTTATAATTAGAAATTTCAAGAGGCAAAGCCTTCATTTGTATCTCATCTCCTTCCGTAAGTAAGGTTGCCCTGCGTACAACGTTTTTCAATTCGCGGATGTTACCCTGCCACCGGTAATTCATAAAACATTCAGTCACCTCGGGCGAAAATGTAAGCACGTTACGGCCAAGCTCGTGATTTGCCAGCTTTAAAAAATGTGCGGCCAGCAACATTATATCGCTGCCACGCTCGCGAAGCGGCGGTATATAGATGCTAAACTCGTTGAAGCGATGATAAAGGTCTTCCCGGAATTTGCCCTTTTGGATCCCTTCCTGCAAATTTTCGTTCGTCGCTATAATGATACGTACATCAAGGTTAATTTCTTTGGTGCTGCCTATTCGTTTTACCTTTCTTTCCTGCACGGTTCTTAATAAAGCCGCCTGTATCTCGTATGATAAGTTACCCACTTCATCCAGAAATAAAGTGCCCCCATTTGCCATTTCAAAATGGCCTATTTTTGTGTACAAAGCCCCGGTGAACGATCCCTTTTCATGTCCAAAAAATTCGCTCGCCGCTAATTCTTTAGTAAGCGATCCGCAGTCCATAGCTACAAAGGGCTGATTATATCGCGGACTGTTAAGATGGATACTTTTGGCGACTGATTCTTTACCGGTTCCGCTTTCGCCCATTATAATTACGCTATAATTGGTAGGCGCTACCAATTCAATTTGCCTTAACAACTCTTTGGAAACTTTGCTTGTTCCCAACACAAACTCCCCCGCAAAGGCTTTTTTCTTGCTTTCCTTAGATTTATCGCTTGCGGCAGGTGGTTCAGGCTTGGTCTTATCTTCAACTAACGCGTAGTGGGTTTCGATCGCCTTATTTATAGTATTTAATATCTCATCGGGATATAACGGCTTGGTTATATAATCGTAGGCCCCCATTTTTATCAACTCCACAGCCATTTTAATATCCGAATAGCCGGTGATGATAATAACCCCGGTTTGGGGGTATTGGGTTTTAATGTTTTTCAACATTTCCCGGCCGTCAGTATCCTCCAATCTAAAATCACATAAAACCAGGTTAAAGTCGCCATTTTTGAGGTATTCCATGCCCGAGGTGCCCGTTGAGGCGGTTGTTACCTCAAAACCATTGCGTGTTAAAAACTTGGAGAGCAATAACGCAACATTCACTTCATCATCAATGATGAGTATCTTTTTCATTCGTATAGATATTTTAAAAACCCGTCGATTTAAAACGGGCACAATTTAGTTCACCGCGTAATTTCGCAAAATAATCTGATATTATATCAACATTGTTACACTGCCGGCGTAAATAGTTATCGTGCTAATTTATAGGAATTTATTTACAAAACAGCCTAAATACGCTAAAAATATACTCGATTGTATAAGTAAAAAGGCATTATTCGCCCCTGAAATCAGGTTTGCGTTTTTCTAAAAAAGCGGCAGCCCCTTCCTTCATATCTTTAGTGCCGAAGCATTTTCCGAATTCGTCAATCTCGCGCTCAAATCCTTCCAGCCCCCGTCGCGAAGCATTTACTGCTGCTATTGCTGAGGCAATTGCCAGGGGTGCGCGTGAAAGGATCTTCATCATTATTTCTTCCGCCTTGTCTAAAAGGCTGTCCTGATTTACCACATGATTAACTAACCCGAATTGAAACGCCTCATCAGCAGTAATCATATCGGCAGTCATGATCATTTCAAGGGCTTTACCTTTACCCACAAGCTGCTGTAAACGCTGCGTACCGCCATATCCGGGAATAAGTCCCAATGTCACTTCGGGCAAACCCATTTTAGCCGAATCGGCCGCAATGCGGATATGGCAAGCCATGGCAAGCTCGAGCCCGCCGCCAAGTGCAAAACCATTAATAGCTGCGATAACCGGCTTGGTCCCATTTTCTATCATATCAAAAACGGTAGCCTGTCCGTGCCGCGCCATTTCGCGCCCGCCAATGCCATCCAGGTTAACAAATTCCACGATATCTGCCCCGGCTACAAATGCCTTTTGCCCGGCGCCGGTAATGATAATCCCCCCTACAGCAACATCATTAAACGCTTCTGATAAGGCAGCGTGTAATTCTGCCAGGGTGGCCATATTCAGCGCGTTCAATTTGCTTTCGCGATTGATAATAATATATCGTATGCGTTTTTTGTCGTTGATGAGCAGATCTTGAAATGGCATGGTTGGATCATTTAAAAATTGCGGTGCTGATGTACCCATTCAGTTATATATTGCACAATGTCGCCGGTATTTGTTCCCGGAGGAAATAGCTCGCCTGCGCCAAGTTTTTTTAAGGCGTCCCTGTCCTCCTGCGGAATTATGCCGCCGCCGGTAATCAAAACCTCGTCCATCCCTTTTTCTTTTATCAAATTTATGATCTTCGGAAAAACCGTCATGTGCGCGCCCGAGAGGATCGAAATGCCTATGGCATCCACATCCTCCTGCAGCGCCGTATTGGCCACCATTTCGGGCGTTTGCCGCAACCCGGTATAGATAACTTCCATGCCCGCGTCGCGCAGCGAGGTGGCGATAATACGCGCCCCGCGGTCGTGCCCGTCTAGCCCCACTTTAGCAACTAAAACCCGGATAGGGCGATTAAAGATAGTACTCATAATTTATTCGAAGCTAAAAAACTCTGTCAACGTTTCGCAGACTTTCCTGCAGGTTTTCTCGTCCATCATCCCTAATTTTTTTATCAATCTTAATTTTGATACCGAGCGGATATGATCCAATGCAATTTGACCATTTTTATTTTCAAAAGTACAAATTACACGGTGTGGATAAGGTCTTGTTGCCGACGTCATCGCCGCTACAGTTACCGTAGCCAGCAAGCCATTAACTTCGTTAGGCGAAATTACCAGGCAGGGCCATGTTTTGCTGATTTCGCTTCCGATAACCGGGTTCAAATCAACCAGCCAAACGTCAAAACGCTTAACTACCATTGTAACTCCTTATCGATTGATTCGTCGCTGAAACCTTCCAGCAATTCCTCATCCGGTTCATAGCCGCCTTGTATTGCAACTGATAATTGTTCTTTCCAGCCTTCCCTCGCTTTCTTTTTTGACTTGATCAATATTCCATTTTCCAAGGGATCGATCTCAATGTTGCTTGAAAGCTCGTATTGCTGTATAAGCGATTTAGGAATTCGTATGCCAAAGGAATTGCCGATCTTAATAAGCTTCGTCTCCATCTCACAAAGTTAGCACAAAGTAATTACAAATGAAATAACACTATAAACATTCATTATTTCACACTATTGAACGGTTATCTTATTTTTGCCGTTCTTAACAACAGCATGAGCGAAGAAAGAGCATTAAATTTTATCGAGGAAATAGTTGAGGAAGATATGGCCGCAGGTAAACATGGCGGCCGGGTCCTCACCCGTTTCCCGCCCGAGCCAAACGGTTATTTGCATATAGGCCATGCCAAATCCATCTGTTTAAATTTTGGGCTTGCGCTTAAATATGGCGGCAAAACAAATCTTCGTTTTGACGACACCAACCCCGTAAAAGAGGATGTAGAATATGTCGACAGTATTAAAGAAGATGTAAAATGGCTGGGGTTTAATTGGGCCAAGGAACAGTATGCTTCTGATTATTTTGATAAATTGTATGATTTCGCCACCGCGCTCATTAAAAAAGGCCTGGCTTATGTAGACGATAGCACCGCCGAAGAAATAGCGGAACAAAAGGGTACGCCCACTGAGCCTGGTACCGCAAACGAATACCGCAACCGGTCGATAGAAGAAAACCTGGCCCTGTTTGCTGAGATGAAGGCCGGCAAATACCCGGATGGCGCCAAAGTGCTGCGTGCTAAAGTTGACCTTGCATCGCCAAATATGCAGCTGCGTGATCCGCTGATGTACCGTATTAAACATGCCCACCATCACCGTACAGAAGATGCCTGGTGTATTTATCCTATGTATGATTTCGCCCACGGGCAATCGGATGCGATCGAAGAGATCACCCACTCAATATGTACGCTTGAATTTGTGCCGCACCGGCCGTTGTACGAATGGTTTATCGAAAAGCTGGAAATATTTCCGTCAAAGCAATATGAATTTGCCAGGTTAAACCTGAATTATACGGTAATGAGCAAACGCAAATTACTGCAGCTGGTCGAAGAGAATCATGTGGAAGATTGGGATGACCCGCGCATGCCCACCATAAGCGGTTTACGGCGCAGGGGGTACACGCCCGCTTCGATCCGCGAATTTTGCGAACGCATCGGTGTCGCAAAACGCGAAAATATGATCGATGTAAGCCTGCTTGAGTTTTGCATCCGCGAGGACTTGAACAAAACGGCCTGGCGCCGCATGGCCGTGCTCGATCCCGTAAAAATGGTAATTACCAATTACCCAGCCGGTAAAACGGAAATGATGTTCAGCGAAAATAATCCCGAGGCTGAGGGCGGCGATGGCGGGAGGGACATTCCTTTCAGCAATGAGCTATGGATAGAACGTGATGATTTTATGGAAGAGCCGCCGAAAAAGTTTTTCAGGCTCGGCGTTGGCCTGATGGTGAGGTTAAAAAGTGCCTACATTGTTAAATGCGACAGCGTTATAAAAGATGCTGATGGAAATGTAGCCGAGATCCATTGTACTTATGTTCCCGAAAGCCGTTCGGGAATCGATACCAGTGGTATAAATGTGAAGGGGACCATTCACTGGGTCAGTGTGCCCCATGCTAAAACAGCCGAAGTACGTTTATACGACCGGCTGTTTAGGGTTGAAGATCCGTCCAATGAAGACGGCGATTTTAAGGAGTACTTAAACCCCGACAGCCTGAATATTATTCCCAAAGCCTATATAGAACCCGATTTGGCGAATGCGGTACCGGGAAAGGGTTATCAATTTATTCGCAAAGGATACTTCACGCTTGATAAACATTCATTGGCTGATAAGCTGGTATTTAACCGCACGGTTACATTGAAAGACGGCTGGGTAAAAAAATAAGTAATGCTATTCGGCATTATTTGGTCATATTGATCCGGTCGGGTTCGGCTACCTCAATTTCGGGCCTGCCTTTGTACAGGATAAAAACTCCCGTAGCGCATAACGGCTTCCCTTTTAAGCCGGCCCAGTTTAAGTTTATCTTGTTGCCTTTTACAGCAATGGTATATTTTTGGTTTGGATAAACGCCGCCCATATTCAATAGTGTAAGCGTGTCGCTCACTATTTTCAGCGAATATATAGTGTCGCAAAGCGTACCGGTTTTACCGAGCCGTTTATTAAAATCGGCTTGCGAGAAACGTTCCTGGGCAGCGGCGCTGCCGATATATAAAATGAATAGCAATGCGCCTAATATTAGTGTTTTCATAGAATATAAATTAATGATCTGATAAAAATAACAATATAACTTAACAAGGGAGGCCTCTCAACTATTGAACACTGATTTGCTGCCGGTAAGCTTTTATGGCGCGCACTATCGAATTTGCGATCTCGTCCTGGCCTGTTTCGGAATTTAAGTATTGCTCTTCTTCCGGATTATTGATGTAACCCGTTTCAACCAAAACAGCCGGCATGGCGCTGTGCGCCAATACCAATACTCCTTGTTCTTTTACGCCACTGCTTTTACGGCCGTCATTCTCCACAAATTCTTTGTTCAGTAATTTCCCGAACAAGATACTTTGTTCGCGGTATTTATGCATAACCGTATTTAATATAATGAAGGCGGCGGGGTTATTTTGGTCGTAGTCGGCATATGTTTTTTTGTAGTCTTTTTCGATGTATATAGATGCGTTTTCTCTTAATGCTTCCATTTGCTCCTGCTGCCGGTGAAATCCGTACACTAATAATAAAACACCCTTATGCGCATTTGCCGTCCCTTCGGGCGATGAGTTACAATGGATAGATATAAACAGGTTTGCATTATTTTCATTCGCAATTTCCGATCGCTGGTTCAGCGGGATAAATTTATCGGTGCTGCGCGTCATGATCACATTAACGTCGTCCATTTTCTGGTTAAGCAAAACCTGCACTTTTTTAGCGATTGACAAAGCGATATTCTTTTCCAACGAATAAGCGCCATGGGCGCCCGGGTCTTTGCCGCCATGCCCCGCATCAATAACAATAGTTTTAAATTTAAAAGAGGGTTTAGACGATTGCCCGAATCCCGAAAATGAGAAGAATAAAAATAAAGCACTTATAAAAAATTTTAATCCCGGGTTGATTTTAGTCATCAATAAACTAAGAACGAACTAATCAATTTGTTTTCAATCTCTTTTTTTCTTCTGCCTTACTGCATTTTGGGCATAAGCCTGTAGCATACAGCGTAAACCCGTCAG
>Ga0134125_10009891_pt1 | contig 10725 bp, 9 predicted proteins | sample KB31751_FD_96464 | JGI IMG/M metagenome (GOLD analysis project Ga0134125, IMG submission 96464) | Terrestrial soil microbial communities with excess Nitrogen fertilizer from Kellogg Biological Station, Michigan, USA - KB3-175-1 | ecosystem: Environmental > Terrestrial > Soil > Unclassified ...
CTCGTCCGTGGTCTCGGCGCCGTGGAAAATCTCGATCCGGTTGCCGAGCGGGTCGGCGAGCACGATCAAGTCGCGCACGCGGCGTTCGTCGGCCAGCACACGCGTGCCACGGGCGACCTTGATCTCGTTTCTCTCCAGATGCGCGGCAAACGCGTCGAGCGCCGCAGCGTCGGCCACTTCCCAGCCGAAAAACGAAATCCCTTCGCCACCATCGGCGTCGACGAGGATGCGCTGCTTGCGGTCGTCCATGCGGAAGGCGAGGGTGGCGCGCGATTTGTCGATGCGCTGCAGGCCGAGCAGGTTTGAGCCGTAGCTCGCCCAATCGCCCAAATCCTTGGCGCGGACCCCGACATAACCCAACGCCTGTGGGGCAGGGGGCAAAGCGAGTGTCGCCGTAGTCGCCATGACGGTCCTCGTATCCAACTGTTGCGGGCCTTTTACACGGTCGGAGCCGCCGGCGAAACTGCGGCGACCGTGGTCGGGGGCGCGGGCCTGGATTGACTGATTTGCCGGCGCTTTGAGATCGGCCGAGGAATCAAATCGCATCCCGCGGACCGGTACCGCGCGCCGAGCACGGCCTCAAATCTTGTCGATCTTGCCGGTCTCGATGACGCGCTTCCATTTGGCGATTTCGTTTTTGACGTTGGCGGAAAAATCCGCCGTAGAGTCCCCGATCGGTACGACGCCAAAATCGAGAAGCCGCTTCTTCACGTCCGGCATTCGAACGATTGCCGCAATCTCCTTTTGCAGCAGATCGATCACGGCCTGCGGCGTTCCGGCGGGGACGAAGACGCCCGTCATGGTTTCGGCCTGCTCGTTCTTGATGCCGATTTCATCAAGCGTGGGCACGTCCGGCAGGGTTTCCAGGTGTTCCTTGGTGGTGATCGCGAGCGCGCGAATCTTGCCCTGCTTGATCAGGGGCACCGAATTGCCGATCGCCGCACAGGTGATGGGCGTGAAACCGCCGAGCACGGACTGGATCATCGGGCCGCCGCCGGCGAAGGGGACGGTGACGAAGCTCACGCCGAGATCCTGCTTGAGCACCTCGATCGACAGCGACGGTGTTGTTCCGGTACCCGGCGAAGCCACGCTGTACTTGCCCGGATTGGCCCTAAAAAGCGCGATCAGGTCCTTCATGGTCTTGGCCGGAAAGTCACTGTTGACCATCCAGGCGTTGGGCGAGGCGCCGGCCTTGGTGACGGGGATGAAATCCTTGGCCACGTCGAACGGGACTTTTTTGTATAGATTTGGATTGACCACGATGCTCGATGAGGCGAACAGGATCGTATAGCCGTCGCCCGCCGCGTGCGCGGCGTCGGCCATGCCAATATTGCCGCCGGCGCCGCCAATGTTCTCGATGAAGAATTGCTGGCCGAGCCGCTCAGACAGCTTTTGCGCGATGACGCGGGTAGCGATGTCGGTCACGCCGCCGGCCGGGAACGGCACGATGATTTTTACGGTATGCGTAGGATAGTTTGCGGCGCGCACATCGGGTGCGATTGCCGCGCACAGCGCGACCAGCACCGCCGCAATTGCGACAAGGCTTCTCATGGTTTTCCCCGCAACTTCAATTCGCCGAGTCCGGCTCGGACAACTGCGGGGATCATCCCACACGGCGATGACCTGTCAACCGCGCGGCCGCGAAAACGTGGAGAATAATCGCGTTTGCTTCAACATCAGCTACAAATTCCGACCGCCGACCGCCGATTGGGCGGGTGCCTCGGCGGCAGCCCGCGCCGATCGGAATAGCGGTGCGGTCAAATCTTGCTGATCTTGCCGACCTCGATAACATGCTTCCATTTGGCGACTTCGTCCTTGATATAGGCGGCGAAATCCGCGGACGAACCCCCATCCGGGACGATGCCGAAGCTCAATAGCTTCTGCTGCACATCCGGTAACTTGACGATCTCTGCGATTTGCTTTTGCAAAAGCTCGACGATCGGACCAGGCGTGCCCGCGGGTGCCAAAGCGCCGGCCATGGTCTCGGCCTCCTCGCCCTTGATGCCTTCCTCTTCGAGTGTCAGCACATTGGGCAGTGCTTGCAGCCGCGTTTTACTGGCGACCGCCAATGTGTGGACCTTGCCCGCCAAAATAATTGGTGCGGTATTGCCATAGGCCGAGCACCCGATCGGCGTAAAGCCGGCGAGCACGGATTGGTTCAGTGGCCCACCGCCGGAGAAAGGCACAACGACGAAATTGAGGTGGAGGTCCTGCCTGAGCATTTCGATCGACAGCGAAGCAGTCGTTCCGCTGCCTGGCGAGGCGACGCTGTACTTGCCCGGATTGGCCTTCAGAAGTGCGACCAGATCATGCATCGTCTGAGCAGGAAAGTTGTTATTGACCAGCCACGAATTTGGCGTTCCGCCAATTTTGCTGATCGGAATGAAATCCTTGCCGATGTCGTATGGAACCGATTTATAAAGGTTCGGATTCACCACCATGCTGGATGAGGCAAACAGTAACGTATAGCCGTCGCCGTGCGCTCGCGCGGCGTCGCCCATCCCGATATTGCCGCCTGCGCCGGCAATGTCGGCGATGAAGAATTGCTGGCCCAGCCGTTCCGACAGGTGTTGCGCGATCAGCCGTGCGACCACATCGGTGATGCCGCCGGCCGAGAACGGCACGATGATTTTGACCGGGTGGTCCGGGTAACCCGCCGCATGGGCACAGGTCGCGACGGCAAGACTGGCCGCGCCAAACAGCATTGCCGCGAATCCAAGAGCCTTTTTCATGGTGTCATTTCCCGCACGATAGGTGCCAATCCGAGGGCGTTGCGTCATTCATCCTGGACGCTCACGGCCTGTCAATTGCGCAGCTTAGCGCGCCGGGCGCAATTGACAGGCCCAGGCGATGCTTTCTACGGTCGGCCATGATGCAGCGTGCAAAGCCGCCATTTCGCGCCGACCATGTCGGCAGCCTGATCCGTCCCGATGCGCTCATTGCGGCGCGCGAGGCCGCCGAAAAGGGCGCTATGGCTGCGGCGGAGCTTACGCGCATCCAGCAGTCCGCGATCCGCGATGTGGTTCGGCTCCAGCAGGACGCTGGGCTCAAGGTCGCCACCGATGGCGAATACAACCGATTTTCCTGGCAGCGCGATTTTTTGCTCAAGATCGGCAACGTCAAGCCGATGGCCTCGCGGTTGACCGTGCGCTTTCATTCTGCGGCCGGCACGCGGGATCACGCCCCGCCGTCGCTCCAGGTGGTGGGTAAGCTGTCGCTGCCCGACGGCGGCATCTTCGTTGACGACTTCAAGTTTCTCAAATCGATCGTATCGGCCGGCGTAACGCCGAAGCTGACCATTCCGTCGCCGACGATCGTGCATTTCCGCGGCGGTCGAGAAGCGATCGACGCGCGCGCCTATCCGCGGATGGAGGAATTTTACGACGATCTCGCGGCCGTCTATCGCGCCGAAATTCGCGCGCTTGCCGACGCTGGCTGCCGCTACCTGCAGATCGACGAGGTCAATCTCGCCTATCTGTGCGATCCCGAGCTGCGCCGGCAGGTAGCCAATATCGGCGAGGACCCGGACACGCTGCCGAAGACCTACGCGAAGCTGCTCAATGACGCGATCGCCGGGCGGCCGTCCGACATGACGATCTGCATGCATCTGTGCCGCGGCAATTTCGCCGGCGCCTGGATCGCCGAGGGCGGTTACGAGCCGATCTCCGAGCTTCTGTTCAACGAGATTGGTGTCGACGGTTATTTTCTCGAATACGATTCGCCGCGCGCCGGCGGCTTCGCGCCGTTGCGCTTCTTGCCCAAAGGCAAGACCGCCGTGCTCGGCCTCGTCACCACCAAAAGTCCGAAGATGGAGAGTAAGGACGAACTCAAGGGCCGCATTGAAGAGGCAAGCCGTCACGCGCCGCTCGACCAGCTCGCGCTGTCGCCGCAATGCGGTTTCTCCTCTGGCATCGGTGGTAATGCCATGACGGTGGGCGATGAGGTTGCGAAGCTGAACCTCGTGGTCGAGACCGCACGCGACGTGTGGGGCGAAGCCTAAAGGAGCGCGCGCCTCACGCCTCGGCGCTCTCGCGCCACATCGTGATCAGCACCGACATGATCGCCGGGCCGATGAACAGGCCGATCAGGCCGAAGCTTTCGAGTCCCCCCAGTATGCCAAGCAGCACCCAGAGGAACGGCAGTCTTGTGGTGCTGCCGATCAGAATCGGGCGGACGAAGTGATCGGCCACGAACGTCACAACAAATCCTATGATCAGCAACACGATGGCTGCGGTCGTCTGCCCCTGAACGAATAGAAAAATTGAGCACAAGACGAATACAACCGGCGCGCCGAAAGGGACGGTGGCAAGTACGGCGGTGACGAGGCCGAGGAGGGCGGCGTGCGGAACGCGGGTCGCCGCGTAAGCAATGCCGAGCAGAAGACCCTCGACCAGTCCGACCAGCACCAGTCCGTTGACGGTTCCACGCACAGCCGCAACGGTGTCCTCGCCGATCTGCCCGCCGGACGGACCGAACACCCGATAGGCGATGGCGTGCGCCTCTTCGGTGACGCGGGCGCCGTCGCGGTAGAGAAAGAACAGCGTCAGCAGGGTGAAGATCAGGATGGTGATGCGGTTTGCGACCGCGACGCCAAGCGTGCGGGTGAAAGAGAGAACCCCGCCTGTTTCAGCGCGTCCAAACAGCGCGTGGGCGGCGCCGGGCTCGGCGAGGTTAGCTTGCCACCAGGCGGCAATGCTGGCGCCGGCCAGCGGCACGTGGGCCAGCCAATCGGGCGTGCCGAGGCCGTGCTGGCGAACGTCATCAACCCAATGCACGATCACGCCGCTTTCGCGCGCGGCCTGAATGCCGAGCCCGATCAGCGGCAGCACCAGCAGGAACGCGAGCGCGAGCGTCAGCACCGTGGCGATAGCGGTCTTGCCCATGCCGCGGCGGACCAGCATCAGACGGAGTGGCCAGGTCGCGATCGCCAGCACGCATGCCCAGGTCAAAGCAGGCACAAAGCGCCACAGCATCCAGACATTGACCCCCACAATGCCGATGATCAGCGCCGTGCGCGCTACGCGCTGTGTATTCCACTCTCCATCCACACCATCGCCCCTGTCTGGCCTTCTCAACGCGCGGCGGCGCGATTAGGCCGCCGGTTCCGCCGGGCCAGACCGGCGGAACTCAGCCTATTGGATCTTGACGCTGCCTGCGCGTGTGCGCCCCCGCCGTCACGGCTTCTTGGCGTCGGCGTACGGGTAGATCAGCTTGCCCGATTTGTATTCATCGGGCCAGACCACGACTTCATGACTGGTGTCCTTGAAGTCGTCCAGCGAATGGCCGGTGATGTGCTGGAACTGCGTGAACACGACGCGTGATTTGGTCCACTCGCCGTCCGGGCCGAAACTGATGGTGCCGACCACCGTCGAGAATGAATGCGCGTGCATGTAGGCGGCTAATTTGACCTGATCGAGGGTCTTGGCTCCCTCGACCGCTTGGGCCAGCACCTGACCGGCCGCGTATCCGAGCGGGGGGAACGCCCAGCCGATCGGATCGATGTGCTCGCGCTGGGCAACGGCGCGGTATTTGGCCAGCACATCGAGCGTGCCCTGGAAGGTAAAGGCAGGCGCCGGCAGATAAACTTCGTTATTGACGATGCCGTTCATCAGCGGTCCGAGTTGCACTTTGATCGGCGTTACCAGGAGGCCGATGAAGGTGCCGCCGAACATTTTCGGCGTGAGCCCGACTTCGTTGGCGGCGCGCACGATGCCGACCGAGTCGGGCGGATAGGCGGCCACATAGACAATGTCGGGATTGAGCGCCTGAACGGCGTGCATGATCGGCGCATAGTCGGTGGTCGACGGTGGGTATTTCTGGTCGGCGAGGAGCTGGAAACCGCCGATCTCCTTGATTGACTGCCGTGCGCCGTCGGCCGCGTTTTGCGCGAACTCAGCGTCGGCGGCGACGATGACCACCGTCTTCGGCCGCGGATTCTGCGCCGCCGCAAGCTTGAAGAAACCGTAGGCAAACGACTTCTGCGGCTCCGGCCCGGTCGGCAGCATCGAGAAATATTGGTTGTAGTGGAACTTGCTGTTGGCGGCGTTGGCCAAGATGCCGATCGTCGTCTTTTTGTGCTGCATCAACACCGGAATCGCTGGCGCCACCATGTTGGTCGCGTAAGGGCCGATCAGTAGGTCGACTTTGTCGACGTCGATCAGCTTCGTATAGAGGCCGGGAATGTTGGCGGGATTGCTCTGATCGTCGTAATAGACGAGTTGGACCGGACGCCCGAGCAGGCCGCCCTTGGCGTTGACGTCGTCGCGCCAGATCGACAGTGCCGCCAGCACCTGTTTGCCGATCGGCGCCACGCCGCCCGTCAGCGCCATGGTCATGCCGACCTTGATAGGTTCGGCGGCTCGCGCCAAGCCGGGCACGAGCAGCGCGCATAACAACAGCAGTGCCGGTACTCCGCTGGCCTTCGCCATCCGGCCGAAAATGCGCATGGGTATTTGCATGTGTTTTACTCCTCCCTGTGCGCCTCGCCCTTTCGCGCCGCGTGCGATGGGAAGGTCGCGTTTTATTTTGTGGTGGCAGTCCTTCTTCGAATTCCGATTTTTCTTCGAAAATGCGTGTTGTCTTCAGCCTCAGATCTTGACCGGTACGAATTGCGTGGTGAACAGCTCGCTGTCGGGAGGCGCCTGCTTCAGCAGGCCCATCTGAATGAACGACTCCTTCAAGGTCGCGACCGCCGCCGGGTCGAAGGTGCCGTCGGTCGAGAAGCCGCCGATCTGCTCGTCGTAAACGCGGGCCGCGACTGCCGGACTTACGTCGATCACCTTGGCGGATATCTCCACTGCCTTGTCCTTGTGCGCCTTCATGTAGGCGATGGTCTCGAACCAGCCCTTGAGGAAGGCGCGTACCGCGTCCGGATTTTTGCTGATCAGTTCATTACGCGCGAAGATGACGTGCGTGATGAAATGATCGACGAATGGCGTGGCCGACGTGATGACCCGCCACTCCTTGGCTTCTTCGAGTTTGTAGCCGGTCTCGAGAGCGCCGATATAGCCGTCTATCTGATGAGTCTTGATCGCGGCGCGGGCGGGCGGCATGCCTCCGATCGGCACCACGACGATGCCTTGCTTGCCCCACCCTTCCTTGTTGTTAATGCGCTCGCCGATCCAGGCGGTGAGCGAGCCGACCGTGGTGCAGCCCAGTTTCTTGCCTTTCAGATCGGCCACTGTCTTTACCGACGAATCATAGCCGACCATGACCGCCATGTTGCGTGGTGCGCCATACATTTCGGCAACCGCTATTTGCGGCGCGCCCTTAGCGGAAAACGCCATGCCGGGTCCCGAGCCGATACCGATATCGACACTGCCGGACGCCAGTAACTGCTGCAGCTTGGCGTCGCCGGCCGAAGCCGACGCCTCGACATCGAGTCCCTGCTTGGTGAAGATGCCTTCCTGGCGGCCGATGTCGAGCGGAGTGAACGTCCAGGCAAACGGCACCACCTTGGCGACGCGCAGCTTCTGCGCCGCTCGCACGGACGTAATGGGCGCCGCTAGCGGCAGCACGGCACCGCCGGCCAGCGCCGTGATCACGCGTCTTCGGGACAATCGGCTCATCGTATCCTCTCAAATGATCGCGCCCTGCGCGGGCATTCGGGCGATGATTGCAGAAAATGCCGATATGCGCCATGCGGCAGGAATGTCCGCCGGGGGCGACCGTTGGGGCGTTAAACCTTCAAAAGCCGCTTGGCGTTTCCGGCATAGACCTTGGCCTCGTCGGCGGGTTGCAGGCCGATTTTCTTGATGACCTCGACGCCCTGCTTCTTGAGCACCTTTAGTGGCGGCGCATCGGTGCCGAAGATGAAATGGTCGGCGCCGACCGTTTCGAAGGCGCAGCGCGCCGCCGGCGGGTGATAGCAGGTTGATTCCAGATACATCATCTTGAGGTAGTGGCTCGGCGGATGCTTGATCAGCATCGGCTCGTAGGAGCCGAGAAAATAGGCCTCGTCCTGCAAATTGTAGGCGTAGTCCATACGCCCGATCATTTCGCAGATGCCACCGCCGAGATGCGTGCCGACGAGTTTCAGGGTCGGAAATTTCTCGAAAATGCCGCGCACGATCAGCCGCGCCAGCGCCAGCGCATTGTCCATCGGCCGGCCCACGCTCGAGGCCAGCCGGTATTCCTTGAGCCGCTCCTCGCCAAACCCGACCGACGGCGGATGAATAACGACCGGCACGTCGAGTTCGGTGGCGAGCTGAAAGAACGGCAGGCATTCATCATCGTCAGGATAGTGGCCGGGCAGGCTCGAAAGAATCCAGGCACCGCGCAGGCCATCCTGTTTGACCGCGCGCTCCCATTCGCGCAGGAACGCGTCGTCGCCGTGCGGTATGGTCGTGCCGATACCGTAAATCGTCGGGTACTTGTCCTGCAGCGAGGCGATGTAGCGATTCACCTTCCTGACCGTGTCGAGCTGCTGGTCGCGATCCATGCCGCGCAATTCGTGGATCGGTTGGCTCACCAGCGTGGCGTCGACGCCCGCCTCTTGCTGCGCTTCGAGCACGTTTTCGATCGTCATCGGACAGCGGCCTTGCCAGAACGGCGCGGCCTGCTGCTCGGGCGTCTGCACGTGGGTATGGAAGTCGAGGATCATGTTGGGAACTCTACATCCGGTTGATAAGAAGGGGATTAGTTGGTTCGCGCCGCCGGTTTGACCGGCGACAGTTGTTCGTGCGTCTTGCCGGCGGTCTCCAGCGAGAACAGCGCGCAGGTCACCCCACCGATCACGGCGAAGACCGCGAACATCGCGAAAACGCCGTCAACGCCGTAATGGGGGAGGATAAGGCCAACCAGGGAAGGCCCGACGACCGAAGACAGCCGTTGCGAGATGCTCGATGCGCCGCTACCCAGCGCACGCAGGTGATTGGGGTAATTCTCCGCCATGTACATGCCGAGCGAACCCGGAATCATGCCCATGGCGGCGAATGCCAATGTCGCCAGCATGCCGAACGCCAACGCATGCGTGCCGCAATCTGATAGTGGTCGGCGCCTGCACGATCCATGCGTCCCCCCTTGCGCCCCTTTCGCCGGATATCCTCCGATCTTCAGGACTGGTAGATCGTGAACCAATTCGTCCCGGGCGACAACTCAACAATGATTGCAGCGGTCAAACGCTGCGGCGCATCACCGCCGAAGCTTGGCTCGCGCTATGCAAGGCAAAACCCTGGGGGCGACTTTGAAGATCACGCTCGACCTTTCGAAGCTGCTGGAAGAGGGTAAGCTCACACCGGAAGAGGTCGAGCGCCTGAAGGTGCTGGCTGCCCGCGATACCGGCTCACTTGCCATCAATATTCTGGTCGGGTTCGGCGTTGTCGCGGTCAGCGCCGGCGCTGTCGCGCTGGTGCCGTCGCCCTTGACGGCGCTCTTCCTCGGCCTTGGCGTTTTCGTCGTCGGTCTTGGCTTCACGCTCCACCGGGACGAGCGGTGGGGCTTGCTGGCGCAGATTTGCCTCGTCGTTGGCGCGCTGTTGTTCTGCGGTGGTGTGCTGGCCCTTGGCGATGGCGCGCTTGGCGCGATGCTGATCGTGACGGCGGCGCTTGCGGTCGCGGCGATCGTCGCGCGCTCGGGCCTGCTCATGGCGGCGGCGGTACTTGCTCTCGGGGCGTGTCTCGGCGCCAAGGCCGGCTACTGGCACGCAACCTATGCGCTGGCGATCTACGAGCCGGCGCTGACGATCGTGCTGTTCAGCGCGCTGGCGCTCGCCACGTATTTCGTCTCGAAGCGGTTGCCGAGCGAGTATGAGCGCTTGGCGCTGATCGCCGCCCGCACCTCGGTCTTTATGGTCAATTTCGGCTTCTGGATTGGCTCGCTCTGGGGCGACAATCTTCGGCTCATCCGTTCGATCATCCACAACGATCCGGTCATTCTGACCGCCGGAGCCGGTCCGGATATCATCTCGCCCTTCATGTTCGCTGTAGGCTGGGCGATTGTGCTGCTGGCCGCCGCCGTGTGGGGCATGCGGGCAAACCGGCGCTGGGTGGTGAACGTCGCGGCCGTATTCGGAGCGATCCACCTGTATACGCAGTGGTTCGACAGGCTGGGCCCGGGGCCTTTGGCATTCATCGTCGGGGGCCTGTTGATGCTGGCCTTCGCCTACGGGCTGTGGGCCCTTAACCGGCATTTTACCGGTAAAGCAGTCAATCCCGTATGAGCGGGTGGGCGCCCGGTTGCGTTGACCGGGAACGCCGCCGCGCCTAAAATCGTTGAATCTTAAGCCATTTGGCGCGCTGTAAGCCGTTGGGCGCCCCGCAGGAGGCTTTCGTGCATATCATCGACTCGCATTTCCATTGGTGGCCCAGGTCGGTTTTCGAGAAGCTCTGCAAGCGTACCGATTTTCCGAAAGCCCAAGTCAACGACAAGGGCGGCTACCGGTATATGCGCCGCGCCGCGAGTTCCTCATCGCACCTGAACTCGTGGAAGGAGTGGTTCGATCTCGACAAGCAGTTCGAATACATGGATGGCACCGGGCACCAGATCGACGTCGTGTGCTCGATCGGCCCGTTCTCGGTTGCATTCTCCGACATGCCGCTGTCCGAGGGTCGCGACTATGCGCTGATGTGGAATGAGGAAATGGCCGGCGCGCAACGCCGCTATCCGGGCCGGCTGTGGGCGACCGCGGCGGTGCCGTTGCGCGACACGCAGGTGGCAATCGAGGTCGTCGATCATGCGATCGGCAAGCTCGGCCTGTGCGGCGTGAATCTTCCCGGCAGCGTCGGC
>Ga0134125_10009892_pt1 | contig 10724 bp, 6 predicted proteins | sample KB31751_FD_96464 | JGI IMG/M metagenome (GOLD analysis project Ga0134125, IMG submission 96464) | Terrestrial soil microbial communities with excess Nitrogen fertilizer from Kellogg Biological Station, Michigan, USA - KB3-175-1 | ecosystem: Environmental > Terrestrial > Soil > Unclassified ...
GAAGGCGCGGCGGGAGACGAAGTGGCGCAGGTGCTCGATGCGCTGATGCGGGCAGGCGAGCTCGCCGGAGCAGCGCGAGATGGCGCCTTCCTTGCCCGTGGCAGTCAGATCGCGCACCACGGCGGTGTGCAGCGGACAGGGGCAGGTCCTCGGGAACTGGAACGGCTCGGTGGCCGCCGGGCGGCGCTCGGTGAGCACGCCCAGGACCTGCGGGATCACATCGCCGGCGCGCTGCACCGTCACCGTATCGCCGATCCTGACATCGAGCTCGCGAATGTAGTCTTCGTTGTGCAGCGTCGCGTTGGAAACGACGACACCGCCGACGTTGACGGCAGCGAGCTTGGCGACTGGCGTGAGCGCCCCGGTCCTGCCGACCTGCAGCTCGATGGCATTCACGATGGTGACCGCCTTCTGGGCGGGGAACTTGTGTGCCAGGGCCCAGCGCGGGTCGCGACCGACGAAGCCGAGGCGCCGCTGCCAGTCGAGACGGCTCACCTTGTAGACGACGCCATCGATGTCGTAATCGAGGCTGGCGCGCTCGAGCTCGATGTCATGATGGAACGCGAGCAGCTCATCGAGCGAGCGGCAGAGCCGACTCAGCGGGTTCGTCGGGAAGCCCCGTGTATTCAGCCAGTGCAGCATCTCCCACTGCGAGGCGGCCGGCAGCTCGCTCAGCTCGCCCCAGGCATAGGCGAGGAAGCGCAGCGGACGTGAGGCGGTGACCTCGGGGTCGAGCTGGCGAAGCGAGCCCGCCGCGGAGTTGCGCGGGTTCGCAAAGACGGTGCGGCCGGCGGCGGACTGCTCCTCGTTGAGCTTCAGAAACGCCGAGCGTGTCATGTAGACCTCGCCGCGTATCTCGCAGACCTCAGGCGCCCCGCGCCCGCGCATCTTTGCCGGGATATCGCTGACCCGCCGGACGTTGGCAGTGACATCCTCTCCTTCCGTACCATCACCGCGGGTCGCGGCGCGGACGAGAACGCCCCGCTCATAACGCAGGGACAGCGACAGGCCGTCGATCTTCGGCTCGGCGGTGAGCTCGATCGGCTCGGCGGCCTCGAGCTTGAGGAAGCGGCGCACGCGATCGAGGAAGCCGGCCACGTCCTCGCGGGTGAAGGCGTTGGCGAGCGAGAGCATCGGCACCGCGTGACGTACCTTGGCAAACTTGCCCGAAGGTGCGCCGCCCACCCGCTGAGTGGGCGAGTCCGGCGTAATGAGCTCGGGATGCTCGCGCTCGAGGCTGCGCAGCTCTCCGATCAGCGCATCGTAATCGGCATCGGAGATCTCCGGCCGGTCCAACTCGTAGTACAGCCGGTTGTGGTGTGCGAGTTGCTCGCGCAGCCGCGCTGCGCGCGCGGCCGCATCATCCGCCATGCGCGCTTGCGGCCGACGTCTGGCCTTCTGCTTTGAGGCCCTCGCGGATGCCCGCCACGCGTAGCGGAGTCAGTGGGCTGCCGCGCTCATCCTGGAGCGCGCCCTCGAGCCGCTCGTTGAGATTGCGCGCGGTTGCGAGGAGCTCCTCGAACGCCTGCCGCGGAGTCCTCGAGCCGGGCAGCACGGCAAAAAGGCTCAGGCCCGCGTAGCGCTGCGAGTCCATGGTCTCGAGATCGAACGCGCCGGGACGGTTGAGGGAAGCGGCGCTCAGGAGCGCACGATTCGCCTCATCGGGCTTGTGGAAGATGGAGAATTTCCCGAGCAGGAACCCCTCCGCCGAGAGCGCGAGGCGCAGCGTGCGGCCGGAGAAGCGATCCGGCTGCGCGGCGACCACCCGCAGCGCCAGGATCCGGCGCGAGTCCTCCGGCGGCCACTCGACGATGGGCTCTGGCGGCACGGCCTCACCGAACTGAGCCGGCTCCACGACTCTGACACTGCCGACGCCTTCGGCGCCCGCGATCTCGGGCTCGCCGGCGATAGTTTCGCGGCGGGGGACGACGCTCGGCGGGGCGACTTCCCCGGAGATCGTCGGCAGCAGGTTGGAAGCCGGGGCGATGGCCAGTGCCTGAGTGACGGGTGCCTGAGTGACGGGTACCTGAGTGACGGGTGCGTGGGAAACCGGTGCCTGGGGAATCGGTGCCTCGCTGATGAGCGCCTGCGGGATGGGAGGCTCTGCGGCTGCAGAGTCTGCTCCCGAGGAATCCTCGGGGGTGATCGCCTGCGGATCGATGAGCCGCGGCTCGGGTTGCTCTTCCTCCAACGCGGCCCGGAGCGCGAGGCGCGCGTCATCATCCGGGATGACGATCATCGGCAGCTCCTCGAGCGGTCCGTGAGCCGACGGCTCGACATGCGCGCGCATCACCTCATCATCGCCGGTCACGACCTCATCGTCGGTGTGGGTAAACGACACCTCCGGCAACACCGCATCGGAGAAGCCGACATCGCCGATCCAGGGCTCCCCTTGAGCGGCGGGACCCACGCCCCCCATCCGTTGAGCCTCGCCGTACGACAGGCTGGCTTCACGCAACCGCGGTGCGAAGGCCTGACGGGGCCGGCGCCGCTCCCACCATGTGAGCGCGAGGATGAACACCACTCCCAGGATGAGCAGCGTCCAGCGTAGTTCCGACATGGGCAACACCATGCTCAGACGGCTGCGAGCCGCACGGCCTCATCGACGTCGACTGCCACGAGGCGTGACACCCCGGGCTCATGCATGGTCACGCCGAGAAGCGAGGCCGCAAGCTCCATGGTCGTCTTGTTGTGGGTGATGAAGATGAACTGCACGCGGGCAGACATGTCGCGCACGATATCGCAGAAGCGGCCGACGTTGTGCTCATCGAGCGGCGCGTCGACCTCATCGAGCAGACAGAAGGGCGCCGGGTTGAGGTCGAAGATCGAGAAGACGAGCGCGACGGCGGTGAGCGCCTTCTCACCACCCGAGAGCAGGTGGATGCTGCTGTTCTTCTTGCCGGGCGGCCGCGCCATGACCGCAATGCCGGCGTTGAGCGGATCCTCACCGACCAGCTCGAGATAGGCATGACCGCCGCCGAAGAGCCGCGGAAAGCGCTCCTTGAGGCCGGAATTGATGCGCTCGAAGGTCTCCTCGAAGCGGGTGCGCGTCTCCTTGTCGATGCGCCGCATCGCTTCCTCCAGCGTGTCGAGCGCGGAGGTTAGGTCGGTGAACTGCCGATCGAGGTACTCCTTGCGCTCGGTCTGCTCTTTGAGCTCATCGATCGCCGCGAGGTTGACCTGGCCCAGCCGCTCGATGCCGGCCCGGGCTTCGGTGAGCCTCTCCTCCCACGCCGGGATGGCGGCATCGGCCGCAAGGCTCTGCTGCACCTCGGCGAGCTCGAAGCGCGTCGCGGCAAACTGCTCGGCGAGCGCCTCGCGCCGCACCCGATTCTCCTGGGCGGCAAGCCGTGCCGCCTCCATCGCCTCGCGTGCCTCGCCCACCCGGCGCTCCGCCAGCACGCGTTGCTCATCGAGCGATCGCAGGACGGTATCGGCCTCCTCGAGCGCGCGGCGCGCCTCGGCCAGCTCCGCCTCGACTTCCAGCCGCAGGGCGAGCGACTCGTTGAGTCGCGCCTCGAGCTCCACGATCGGAGCATCGCCGCCCGCGAGCTCCGCTTCCAGCGCCTCACGATGCGCCTCGAGCTGCGCGCGCTGCTCGGTCATTCGCCCGAGGCTCACTCTCACCGAGGCTTCGGTCGAGCGCCGCGACTCGATGCGGATGAGAAGGTCGCGGGCGGCGACCTGCGCCGCCTGAGCGCGCGCGCGGGCGCCGGCGAGCGCCTCGCGGCGCATCTCCCGCTCGCCCTCGAGCTCCTCGCGGCGCACGTTGAGATCCGATCCGACCGCGAGCCCTTGTTCGAGCGTCTGTCCGGCGCGGCCGAGACCGCCCTCGGTCGTGGCGATCTCGAGCGCATGCTCCGCTGCCTCCGCCTCGATGCGCTGGCGCCGCAGCGTCGTCTCTTTTGCGCGCGCCCGTGCCGCTTCCAACTGCCCCGTGATGTCGGCATGACGGCGGTGCGCAGCCTGAATGCCGGCCTGTGCAGCATCCCGCTCGGCCTCTGCCCGGGCGAGACTCTCGCGCACGGCGGTGAGCCGATCCTCGGCATGCCGCACGCGCTCCTCGACTGCCTCGACCACGGTCCGCAGGCTCTTCAGCCGGTGCTCACGCTCGATGACGCCGAGATGATGATCGACCCCGCGGCTGACACGCAGCCAGTCACGCCCGAGCCACTCGCCTCCGCGTGTTATGACGGACTCCCCGGCGGCGAGCGTCGCGCGACGCTGCAGCGCTTCGGCCAGGGACTCCGCGGCAAGGACCCCCGCGAGCTGTGCGAGCACCGGCTCGGGGCCGGAGACTTTGCCGGCCAACGCGCCCTGGGCGCCGGAATCGGCCGGGACCGCCGCAGCCGCCGCGTGCGGCGCATGCGCGCCTTCGACGAGCGCGACACGCCCGCGGGAGAGCCGCTCGAGGGGAGCTGCAAGCTCATCGATCCGATCGATGCAGACCGCCTCGAGGTAGTCGCCGAGCGCGGTCTCGACCGCAAGCTCCCAGCCCGGCTCCACCTCCAACGTCTGGGCGATGCGGGTACGGCCGGAAAGGCCGACCTCACTCAGCCACTCCGTCGCCTGACCGGCGCTCGCCGAGAGCGCCGCCTTCTGCACCGCCTCGAGCGAGGTGCACTCGGCGCGCGTGCGCTCACGCTCGCCTCGCGCGGTCTCGAGATCCTCCTCCGCGGCCAACTGACTCGAGCGGGCGGCCTGCACCCGCTCGAGTGCCGTCCTGAGCGCATTGGCGAGTGAATCGCTCTCGCCGCGTGCGTGTGATTCCTGATCCGTGAGCTCCGCGAGGAGCTCGCTCGATTCCTGCGCCTCGAGCGTCTCGCGCTCGAGCGTGAGGCGCTCGACCTGCCCTTTCAGACGCCGCAGTTGGTTCTCGAGCTGCTCGATGCGGGCACGCTCGACCTGGGTAGTGCGATCCGCGGCGCCGAGCGCCTGATTCAACTGCTCCCAACGCTCCTGCCAGGCGGCGAGCTCCCGCTCGGCAGCCTCGAGCGCCTCGGCCGATGACTTCTCGGCGCCCTGCGCGCGCTCGAGCTCGGGCGTCGAGCGCGCGATCTCCTCGGCGAGCTCGGCGAGCTGGCGCTCGTCGCGCCCGATGTGCGCACCCAGCTCGGTGAGCGTCGCGCGGGTTTTCGTGAGGTCGGCGCGCTGCCGCTCCCGCAGCTCGCGCGTATGTTGGATCGTCTGCTCGAGGCGCGAGATCTGCGCCCCGACCTCGTAGTAGCGGCCCTGCACGGCCGAGAGGCGCTCGCTCACCGCGCCGTGGTGAGTGCGCTGGCTCTCGATCGCAGCCTCCGCGGCACGCTGATCGGCGAGCGCCGCCTGCATCTCGATCTCACGCGCGCGCGTGGCGCTGTCGTGGACCTGGGCGCCGCTGTCGAGCTCCTTCAGGCGAAGCGCCAGGAGCTCCGCCGTCAGGCGGCGCTCCTCTTCCTTCAGCGCCTGGTAGCGCCGCGCCGTGGCGGCCTGCCGCTGCAGGTGCCGGATCTGCTTCTCGATCTCATCGCGCACGTCCTGCAGGCGCTCGAGGTTCTCGCGCGTCTCGGCGATGCGGCTCTCCGTCTCCTTGCGCCGCTCCTTGTAACGGGAGATGCCCGCGGCTTCCTCCACGAAGGCGCGCATGTCCTCGGCCTTGGCCTCGATGATGCGCGAGATCGTGCCCTGCTCGATGATGGCGTAGCTGCGTGAGCCCAGGCCGGTGCCGAGAAAGAGCTGAGTGATGTCCTTGCGGCGGCAGCGCGCGCCGTTGATGTAATAGCCCGAGGAGCCGTCGCGCGAGACCTGACGCTTGAGCGAGATCTCGTTGTAGCTCGCGTAGGGGCCGCCGATCTTGCCGTCGGAGTTGTCGAAGACGAGCTCCACGGAGGCGGCGCCTACGGGCTTTCTCGCCGCCGAGCCGTTGAAGATCACATCCGCCATGTTGTCGCCGCGCAGGTGCTTGGCCGACAGCTCTCCCATCACCCAGCGCACCGCATCGATGACGTTGGATTTGCCGCAGCCGTTCGGGCCGACGACACCGGTGAGATTGCTGGGAAAGCTGACTTGCGTGGGATCGACGAAGGACTTGAAGCCGGCGAGCTTGATCTTTGTCAGCCGCATCTATGCTGTCTTCCGCATCTCTTGACCGCCCCGTGAAGGCCCCCTACGAGAACGGCGGTAGTGTAGAGTAAATCGTCATGCCCTCACAGCCTACGCAAGCGCTCGAGACCTTCGTCAATCCGCGGCCCGAGCACGACTACACGATCCGCATGCGGATTCCGGAATTCACCTGCCTCTGTCCGAAGACCGGGCAGCCCGACTTTGCAACGCTCGAGCTCGAGTACGTACCCGACCGCGCCTGCGTGGAGCTGAAGTCTCTGAAGCTCTACATCTGGTCGTTTCGCAGTCGTGGCGCCTTCCACGAAGCGGTGACCAACGAGATCGCCGACCATCTCGCCGCAACGCTCTCGCCGCGGTTCCTGCGCCTGCAGGCGCGCTTCAAGGTTCGCGGCGGCATCTACACCCGAGTGATCGTCGAGCGGCGGCAGGCGGACTGGGCGCCGGCCCCTCCCGTGCACCTTCCCTGAGGTTCCTCGAGCCCTCATTCCAGCCACTGTACAGACCCCGGTACGCCGGTATAATCGCGCGTCCTTCACAAGGCTCATGCTTTTGAGGAGCGACGAATGCCGGCCAAGAAGCCCGCGCCAAAGTCCGCGAAGGGTAAGAAGGCGGCAACATTGCGGTCAGCGGCCAAGAAGGCCGCGCCCCCTCGCAGGCCAACGGCCGCGGAGCGAGGCAGAGATGTCGAGCGCCCCAAAGCGGCGGCCGCTCACATCCACAAGGCGGCGGCTGCGCCGGCGCGGGCCTCGGCCCCCACGACAGCGGCGCCGCCCACCACTCCCACGACCACGGAATCAACCATCGAGATGCGCAAGGCCGCCCATTCCATATCCCACGCGACTTCCGCGGCCGGAAAGCCGCCCACCTCCCATTCCCGGGACGACATCCACGTACCGCCGGCCGTGACAGCCACCCCCGCACCTGATGCCGATGAGGCGGAGGGCGTGGAGCCCGGCAGCCTCCTCGCAGGGCCGCGCAACGTCCAGCCCTACATCGTCAAGCGCGGCGAGCAGTACATGAGCAAGGAGCAGCTCGAGCACTTCCGCCAGATCCTGCATAGCTGGAAGCGCGACCTGATGGTCGAGGTCGACCGCACCGTCTCCCACATGAAGGACGAGGCGGCCAACTTCCCCGATCCCAACGACCGCGCCACCCAGGAAGAGGAGTTCAGCCTGGAGCTGCGCACCCGTGATCGCGAGCGCAAGCTCATTCGCAAGATCGACGAGGCGCTGAAGCGCATCGAGGACGGCAGCTACGGCTACTGCCTGGAGACCGGCGAGGAGATCGGCATCAAGCGCCTCGAGGCGCGGCCGGTCGCCACCCTGAGCATCGAGGCCCAGGAGCGGCGCGAGCGCCGCGAGCGGCAGTACGGCGACCGCGACGACCGTTACCGGTAAGGACTCCACGCCGGCAGGCGACTTCGGGCCAATATACACAGGCCGTTTCGCCCCTTCGCCTACGGGGTCGCTGCACCTCGGCTCCCTGCTGGCTGCCGTCGGGAGCTTCGTCGATGCCCGCAGCCGCGGCGGGCGCTGGCTCGTACGCATCGAGGACCTCGACCACGCGCGCGTGGTACCGGGGAGTGCCGATGAGATCCTGCGGACCCTCGAGACGTTCGGCCTCCTGTGGGACGGCGAGGTCGAGTACCAGAGTCGCCGGATACCTCTTTATGCCGAGGTGCTGCAATCGCTGCGCGCGGCGGGCCGCACGTTCGAATGCAGCTGCTCGCGCCGCGAGCTCAGCGCGGAGGATTCGGGGTATCCGGGCACGTGCCGTGCGGGACCCCAGAGGCCCGGCGATACGGCCATCCGCTTCAGGATCGACGAGCGGGAGACCGTCATCTTCAATGACCGCTTCCAGGGGCAAGTGGCGCTTGCCATGGGCAAGTTGGGAGATGTCATCGTGCGGCGCCGCGATGGGGTGTTCGCCTACCAGCTCGCAGTCGTGGTGGACGATGCGCTGCAGGGCATCACTGACGTGGTGCGTGGGGCCGATCTCCTCGAGAGCACCGGATGGCAGATCGATCTACAGCGAGCCCTCGGCCTGCGAACGCCCCGCTACGCGCATCTGCCGCTGCTGCTCGAGCGCGCCGGCGGAAAGCTCGCGAAATCCCGCCGCTCGGCGGCGCTCGATCCGAGCCGCGCCGCCGCGGAGCTGCTCAACGTCCTGCGGCTTCTCGGGCTCTCCCCTCCCGTGGAGCTCGCGCGCGCGGCGCCAGGCACCGTGCTCGAATGGGCGGCAAGCTGTTGGCAGGAACAGCCGCTGCCGCTATTACGCGAGATCGTGTTGTAGCTCGGCCCAGAGGCGAGCCGCCCCTGCCGCAGGTTGGTATGTAGCCGCCGGCGCGGCTTGCGGGCCGTGCCGGCGGACTGATCCTGCCGCGGAGAGTTCAGGCGCCGTCGACGTCCCGCATGGACAGACGGATGCGGCCCTGACGGTCGACTTCCAGCACCTTCACGCGGATGACATCGCCTTCTTTCAGCTTGTCACTCACGCGCTCGACGCGCTCGTTGGAGATCTGGGAGATGTGCACCAGGCCGTCGCGGCCCGGGAGGATCGTGACGAAGGCGCCGAAGTCCATCAGGCGCGCCACCTTGCCCTCGTAGATGCGACCGACTTCCACGTCCGCCGTAATGAGCTCGATGCGCCGCTGCGCCTCGCGGCCGGCGGTACCGTTGACGGAAGCGATCTTCACCGTGCCATCGCTCTCGATGTCGATGGTGGTGCCGGTCTCCTCGGTGATCTGGCGGATCACCGCCCCGCCCTTGCCGATCACGTCGCGGATCTTCTCCGGATCGATCTTCAGGGTGATGATCGAGGGAGCCCACTCCGACATGCGCTCGCGCGGCTCGCGGATGATCTTGTTCATCTCGCCGAGAATGTGCAGACGCCCATCGCGTGCCTGCTCCAGCGCGACCTTCATGATCTCGGGCGTGACACCCTCGACCTTGATGTCCATCTGCAGCGCCGTCACACCGTCTTTCGTCCCCGCGACCTTGAAGTCCATGTCGCCCAGATGATCCTCATCGCCGAGGATATCGGTGAGAACCTTGTAGCGGTTGCCTTCCAGCACCAGGCCCATCGCCACACCCGCCACGGGGGCCTTGATCGGCACACCCGCATCCATCAGCGAGAGCGCGGTACCGCAGACGCTCGCCATCGAGCTGGAGCCGTTCGACTCCAGGATCTCTGATACGACGCGGATGACATAGGGAAACGTCGCCATGTCGGGCATCACCGCGTTGACGCCGCGACGAGCCAGGTTGCCATGGCCGATCTCGCGGCGCTTCGGCGAGCCCATCATGCCCGTCTCACCCACCGAGAACGGCGGGAAATTGTAATGCAGCATGAAAGGCTCACGGCGCTCGCCTTCCAGGCCATCGATGATCTGTGCATCGCGGGTGGTGCCGAGCGTCGTCACGACGAGCGCCTGGGTCTCCCCGCGGGTAAAGAGCGCGGAGCCGTGCGTGCGCGGCAGGACGCCCACCTTCACGGTGATCGGCCGGACGGTCGTGGTATCGCGGCCGTCGATGCGCGGCTCGCCGTTGAGAATCCGCTGGCGGACGATGTTGCTCTCGAGCTTGAAGAGCGCATCGTCGATCTGATCCGAGCTCCACTTGGGCGAGTCGCCACCCATTAGGGTCGAGACCGTCTGCGCCTTGACCTCGGAGATGCGTGTGTGGCGCTGTTGCTTCTCCGTAATGGTGTAGGCCTGCGCGAGCGCGGCCTGCGCGTGCAGCGCCACGGCGCTCGAGAGCTCCGCGTTCTCTGCCGCGGGCTGCCAGCTCCAGCGCGGCTTGCCCGCCTCTGCGGCCAGCTCGCGGATGGCGCGGATCGCGGTCTGCATCTGCTCGTGGCCGAAGACCACCGCACCCAGCATGACCTCTTCGGACAGTCCCTTGGCCTCCGACTCCACCATCAGCACGCCGTGCTCGGTGCCCGCGACCACGAGGTGCAGTTGCGACTCCGCAAGTTGCGGGGCGGTGGGATTCAGGAGGTACTGGCCGGCCTTCCAGCCCACCCGGGCGGCGCCGATCGGACCATTGAAGGGAATGCCGGAGAGGGCGAGCGCGGCAGAGGCGCCGAGGAGTGAGGCAATGTCAGGATCGATTTCCGGATCGACCGACAGGACTGTCGCAACCACCTGGACGTCGTTGTAGAAGCCGTCGGGAAAAAGCGGCCGGATCGGACGATCGATGAGACGCGATGTCAGCGTCTCCTTCTCGGTCGGCCGGCCCTCGCGCTTGAAGAAGCCGCCCGGGATACGGCCCGCGGCGTAAGTCTTCTCCACGTAGTTGACGGTCAAGGGGAAGAAATCGCGGCCGGTCTGGGCCTTCTGTTGGGCACACGCGGTGACCAACACCACGGTATCGCCCATCGAGACCCGCACCGCACCATCGGCCTGGCGGGCGACCTCGCCCGTCTCGATGGTGACAGAGTGGGGACCGTATTGAAATGACTTGCTGACAACGCTCAAGGTCAAGCCCTCGGGGAAAAGTGGTGCCTACCAAACAAGAAGGCCGCGCAATGCGGCCTAGTTGCTGGATCAGCGGCGAAGTCCCAGGCGCTCGACGAGCTCCTGGTACTTCTGCGGTTTGGTGGCCTTGAGATAGTCGAGGAGC
>Ga0134125_10009894_pt1 | contig 10723 bp, 10 predicted proteins | sample KB31751_FD_96464 | JGI IMG/M metagenome (GOLD analysis project Ga0134125, IMG submission 96464) | Terrestrial soil microbial communities with excess Nitrogen fertilizer from Kellogg Biological Station, Michigan, USA - KB3-175-1 | ecosystem: Environmental > Terrestrial > Soil > Unclassified ...
AACCGGGCGCTGTTCGATGTTCTCGGGCGGCGGTTCGTCCTGGGTGTCAAGTTCAGCCTGTAACGACGGCGAGACGCAGTAGTACGGCGGCTCGCGGGTTTCTGCCCGCTAGCCGCGCCTTTCGCGCGGCTAGCGAGCGAGCTCGGGGGGATTCACTGAGAGAGGGGTGACGGAGGCCCGATGGTGCTGCCATTGACTATGGCACCAGGCGGCCAGAAACAGGCTGGCCACGATCGCCAGTCCCAGCGCGTCATGTGCCCAGTGACCCTGGGCCCGGGCGCGGGAGACGAGCGGTGCCGCAAGATAGACGGCGAGGACGTGGAAGGAGAACACCTGGATCGAATGACGGCCGAGAAACGCCGCCGCCGGCCAGCGAAAGGTCCGCGGGAACCGGCTGGCCAGGCAATACACCAGGTAGGAGAACGCCAGGAAATCGACGAGATAGGCCGCTCCGTAGTTCTGCTTGGAAGCCAGCCAGCTGTCCGGACCGAAAGCCGCCGGCCATGGCAGCCACTGCCAGCGCATCGTGAGACCCAACACACAGATCGCGAGGCACAGAGCCGCGAGCGCGGGCCGCACTGCCACGATCTGCTGGCGCCGATAAAGCTGTACGTGTCCAAAGTACAGCCCGGAAAAGAACACGAATTGCCAGGCGAACGGATTGAAGTCCCCCTGGAAGAATCCGAAGTGTCCGGTGCCGTCCGCGATGCGCCCGAGACCGATCTGTGCAAGTGCCCACACGCCGAGGCTCACCAATAGCATGGCCAGCCCATGGTTGCGGCGCAGAGCCAGCAGCGCCGCGGGCATGAACAGAACGAACAGTCCATACATCGGCAGGATATCGAAGAGATCGGGCTGATAGGCCCAGATGGCGAACCAACCGACCGTGCGCGCGGCATCTGCTGCGGAGTGTCCGAGAGCGAAATGGAAGTGCGTGCTGTTGACGCGCGGCGCAACCGCTACCAGCGCGAGCAGAACCAGGAATGCGGCAACATGGTAGGCGTGGATGTAGAAGGCGCGCCGCAGGCAACGCTGGGTGACAGCGGCGGCGCCCCGCTCGGCGGCGCGGCTGTAGACCGCGCCAGCGACCAGTCCAGACAAAAACACAAAGCCCGCTGCAGGTGAGACACGTCCGAAGCACTCATAGGCCACCAAGGCAACAGGACAATGAAGATGGACGAGTGTGATCTCGGCGAGCATGAGGCCGCGCAGGCTGTCGATGCGGATATCCCGCGGAAGGGCGCGCCCTTGCATGCGGGCACTGCGGTAATCCCGCAGCGGCTCCGCGTCCGCAGCACTGCATCGCACGATCTCTGTATCGACTGCTGACATACCGCCACTGGCTTTGTGTTGCTGATCAGAGACTCGCCGGCCGCTTCAGGGCGTGCGCCGCGCGCGTTCATTGGGTCCCGTGGGGAGCAAGATCGATGCCCGAGGAGGCCCCACCGTCACCCGTTGGCGACAGATCGGCACCAGATTGCCTGACTTTCTTATTTGTTTTACTATATAAAACAAATGAAGCGCGAAGACACCCTGGGCTCGCTGGAGCACATCGTGCTGCTAGCGGTGCTGCGTCTCGGCGCGGACGCGTATGGAATGACCGTCCGTCGGGAAATCGAAACCGCGACCCGTCGCGACATCTCGATCGGCGCCGTTTACGCGACGCTCGTGCGGCTGGAGTCCAAGGGCTTCGTGAGATCGCAGGCGGGCGCGCCCACCGCAGAACGCGGTGGGCGCGCCAAACGCTACTTTCATACGACGGCCGCGGGTCAGAGCGCGCTGCGAACCACGCACGAGGCCATTGTGAAGTTGAGTGGCGGCCTCAAAGGCCTGCGATACACCTGATGCGTGATCGTATCCTTCGCGTGGCGAACTGGCTTCTTGCCCGGATCGTGCCGGAGCCAGAGCGCGAGCCACTGCTGGGCGATCTGACCGAGGAGCTGGAGCTGCGCTCGCGGGCGAGCTCAGCATCCGCAGCTCTCAAATGGTATCTGCGGCAGTTCTGTGCATCCGCCCCGCCGCTGCTGTGGGTCAGGCTGACTAGGATAGCGTGGGTCTCCACCACAGCTGTGGCGCTGCTCGCGTATATCGCCGTCGGCGTCGTTGAGCTCGCCGTCAATTGGCTGACGTCGAGCGCGTCTGCCAGTGCGCCCTACAATCCGCTCGGCATGCTCATCACATTCCCGATGGTGGTGCTGATCGTACATTTCGCCACGCGCTTGCGCCGCAACGCGGGGATCGTCGTGGGGACGTTCATGCTTGTCGGCGTCACGGCGATGACGTTGTGGGGCACCGAGAGCGTGCCGCTCTGGTACCGGATTGCCTACTTCTTCGCAGGGCCCGCGGCGGCCTTCATCGGATCCGTCTTGCGTTGGAGCCGACCCGGCCGGGAGGCGAGATGATCAACTACGTGATGATCGGGACAAACCGCTTCGACGAAGCCGTTGCATTCTACGACGCGCTGCTGAGCGCCATGGGTGCGACCCGGGCCTATGCGAGCGACAGGAACGTAGGCTGGGGGTGGGGAATCGGCACGCCGATGCTCATCGTCACGCGACCGTTTGATCAACGGGAAGCCACGACAGGCAACGGCTCCATGGTGGCCTTCGACCTCGAGACTCCCGAGCAGGTGGATGCGCTGCACGCCATGGTTCTGCAACTGGGCGGAACCAGCGAGGGCGACCCCGGCCCTCGCGGTGAGCATCTGTATGCCGGCTACTGGCGGGACCTGGACGGCAACAAGTTCAACTTCATCTGCTACCGGCAGAAGAGCCCCTCATGACCTGCCCTTCAGAAGTCCCTGATCGAACGGGACCTTGGGCTGCTGACAGGCCTTCACCGGGGTCGGCTTGAGGCTGAGTGTGGCCAGATCGCTCTGCCAGCACTCATCGAAGATCGAGCAATAACAGACGCGCAGCTGCAGATCGCAGCTGCGCATCGCCCGCTGCAGCGCCACAAACGGTGCCGCATACTCGGCGTGTTTGATGCTGAGAAAGGGAATGCGGTCCCCGGCCCGCAAGACCTCATTCGACAACAGATCGGAGTCGACGTGGACCGATGCCGGATCCACAGCGCAGCAGGCCCGCAGGAAGTCCTGATCGCTGCGATAGGACACGCCCTTCCAGAGCAGCTCCGCCGCTTCGATCTTGGCCGGGCCGACCCCCGCATTCAGGACGTGCATGTGGAGGGTCCGGATGCCGTTGATCGTCTCAATCCCCGCGCTGTAGGTCAGAAAAGGCCAGGAATTGGCCGACACCAGGCGCGCGTTGGCATTGGCCATGCTCTCCATGGTGCGACCGTGCAGAATGGCGACGCCAAGTGAAACCAGCGATATGAAGAGTGCCGACAGCGCCACGACCATATCCACCCCCTGATGGCCCGTCTTGTGAGCGTGGTGCCGGTATGCGCCTCGATATCCAAGCTCATGCTTTCCCCCGCGATCACTCGGAAATCACGCGCATTATGCAGCAAACAAGTGGCCTCATGCGTCCGGCGGCACCGTCTCGCACGGGCGCGGGTACCGTGTCACTCACGTTCGCGACACAGGAGTAAAGCCGTCAGCGCTCCAGTCCTCACTCCCCACGCCGTGATGGACGATGAAGAGCCCGTCGGGGTCGTACTTCTTCTTGATTGCACGCAGCCTGGGGTAGTTCTCACCCCAGTAATCGCGGGCCCAGGAGCGGTTGAAGTAATTGCTCTCGGCCACGTAGGAGCCGGCCTTGGGAGCGATCTTGCGAAGCTCCGCGGCGGCCAGATCGATCTCACGAGCATCCTTGCGCGCGACGGCCGGGTCGGCGGTCGTGGGCGGCGTGAGGCCGGGATAGGCCATCCCCTGCCCGTCCGCAATGATCACCAACGCAAAAGCATCCAGCACCGCCGGACTGGTCGATGTGCGGCGCGTAGCGGCCAACACCTCCGGCGCTGCGCCGGCGAGGCCCTTGTTGAAGAAGATGCGCAGCATCTTGTGGCGGCTCGCGGCGAACAGCGCTTCGGCCAGGTGCTTCTGCTGACTCTCACGCAGCAAGGCTGCCGGGAGCCACAGGGAGTCATATCCATGCAGGAAGATGCCGACCTCGCCTTGGTTGCCGCGATTCCACGCGTGGTACTTCGGCGCACCCGCGCGCGTGTCAGGGATCATGTTGCGGTGCCCGGCGACCGCCCAGTAGCTGCGGGCTTCACCGGCGCCCGCGCCATGCGGCGACGAAAAACTGAAGTCCTGGGGTGACGCGCTGACCCACGCGAAGAAAGGCTGCCAGAGGTCGGCGACCTGGGCCTTGCTGAGTCCCTGGCACTCCATCGAGATTTCCAGGGTGTTATCGGGGTGCAGATAGACCTGCTCGCCCCAATGGGGATTGAACAGTTGATCCCGATAGAAACGCATGAAGCGCTCAATCAGCCGGGCGAAGGCGGCGTCCGTGGCCGCTTTGATCTTCCCGCCGGCACCGCCAAAGAACTGCGGAAGATCGTGCGTGCGCAGAGTCACGCGCGTGACGACACCGAATGTGCCACCGCCGCCGCCCTTGAGTGCCCAGAGGAGGTCCGGCTCGGTGCAGTCGTTCACGATACGGGTCTTGCCATCTGCAGTAACTACTTCCGCTTCGAGCAGCCACGCCGCGGCGGTACCAAAACCTTTCGAGAACACGCCAAATCCCCCGCCCTGCACGAGCCCCGCGACGCCTACGGTCATGCAGCCTCCTCCCTGCACGTAGCGGCCGCCTTCAGTCGTCACGGCGTGGTAGAGGTCCATCCATACGGTGCCGGCTCCGGCACTCACCGCGGGCGTGGGCGCGACTCGGCCCTCGCACCCTTTGCCGACGAATGAATCGTGCACCGTGACTTCATTCATTGCGCGAGTCCAGATGAGTAACGAATCCGGCGCCGTTGATGTGCCGAGATAGCTGTGGCCGCCGCCTTTGACTGCAAGGCGCACGCCATGCTCGCGAGCGAAGTTGACGCCGGCCGCAACGTCCGCGGCATTGCGCGCCTCGAGCGCGTAAGCGCTGGGAACCGGCGACCAGGCATTCAGCCACCCGGAATTCTGGGTGCCTCCGGGCTGGTCGCCGATCCAATAGGGATTGTCGATGTACTTGTGCGCGTCCTGGCAGGCAGCGCCCTCCGGCTGTGTCTGGCACGAACCGAACAGAGAGTGCACTTCCAGCAGGTTGCCTCCGACGTCGTCCCGCAGTTTCTGCCAACTCGCAGCCCCCGGCCATGACGGGTCGGAGGGCCGCACGCGGCGGGTCAACCGCCGTGAGCCGCCCTCCGCGGCCGCGCCCAGCACCCGCGCCCACCCGGTCGACAACACAGGCAACAGCGCAGCCGTACGCAACACGTTTCTTCTTTTCATCACCGTTCCCTCTGCAGGATGCCCGCGGGCAGATCCTACAGGTTCAGTGTCGTTTGCACGCCTTGCCACCGCCAGACCGCTGTCTGCACGGGAGCGGCCACTGACTGCCCGGCGGACTCCCCCGGGGCGGCTGATCACAGCTCCTGTTCCGCGAGGACGCGGAACTCATCCGGGACGGAGCGGGAGAGTCCCAACACGACCGATCCATAGCCGATCGCTTCCCACCCGAAGCGATCGCGGATCCGGTCGACCGCCCGGTCCGCGGCCCAACGTGCCATGCCTCTGCGGCTGCCTGGGCGGCGCGCCTCATCCGCAGCTCCCAACGGCAGGTCCAGCTGCAACTGCGAGTCCTTCGCAAGATGCGACACGGAAATTCCCAGGAGTGAGATCTTCGACTCACCCGGGTGCTGCGCAAGAACGGCCCGCACCAGATCCTCAGCAATCTCAGCGAGTGTCGCCGTCGCCGCAACCGGCGCGTCGAGGGTGACCGCCCGCGTCACCGAGTGCAGATCGGCAAAGCGAACCCGGATGGTGATCGTGCGTCCCGCCAGGGACTTCGCTCGAAGGCGCGTGCCGATCCTGTCCGCGAGATGCCGCAGCGTGGGCCGGAACACGCTCTCCTGCGCCGGTTTCCGTCCGAGGGCCGACTGCGCTCCGGCCGACCTGGCGCGGCGATGTGTCCTGATCTCCCGCGGATCGCGATTCCATGCCAGCGCTGCCAGTTTCTCGCCGGCCGCGGGGCCCAACAGCTGCCCGAGCGAGGATCCCGGCGTGTTCGCCAGCTGGCCGATGGTCAGCACTCCGCGCTCGGCCAGTCGCGCCTGGGTGACCGGCCCCACGCCCCACATCAGCTGGACTGGCAGCGCGTGGAGGAATTCGAGCTCCCTCGCCGGATCGACGACGACCAGCCCGTCGGGCTTAGACACCTGGGAGGCAATTTTCGCAAGGTGCTTGGTTCGCGCGACGCCGACGGAGATCGGCAGGCCCAGCTCCGCGCGCACGCGCTGTCGGATCGTGCGTGCAATCTGCGCTGGCGAGCCAAACAGCTGCGTACATCCAGCGACATCGGCAAATGCCTCGTCGATCGAGATTCGCTCGACCAGAGGCGTGTAGTCAGCGACAACATCGATCGCCGCATCCCCGAGACGCTGATATTCGCTGAAATGGCCGCTGACGAAAGTGAGGTGGGGACACAGCTGCCGCGCTCGCCATCCCGACATGCCGCTTTGGACGCCGAAGGCCTTCGCTTCGTAGGACGCCGCGAGGACAACTCCGCCGCCCACGGCGATGGGCTTGCCGCGCAAGGAGCCATCGAGCAGCTGCTCGACCGAGGCATAGAAGGCGTCGAGATCCGCATGGAGAATCGTGGCTTCCATCCCGACGCGCCCGGCCTGGATGACTGTTTATATATCCAGTATGCTCCAGCGACCGATTCCGGCGCAAGGCGCGGCCATCTACCGGCGCGGGTGCCGCGAGAACCTGAACTCGATCTTCGGCACTTCGTGGCCGCTGTCGTCAAAACCCAGGACGGTGATCACGTGCCGGTCGGGGCTCACTCGGTTCAGCAGCACTTTGTACGGACGGTGCAGGACACCGCTCGTGTACTCATCCAGCTCTCCAAAGAGCAGTGTGACGGGCTGATCGGCTCGCAGCGCCGCTCCGCGGGACAACAGCATCGAGTTGTCGACCGATTCGACGGCGACCTCGACGGTGTTTCTCGCATAGCTGTCGTAACCCAGGATCGTGAACTGCTCATATGCAGATCCGAGCATCTGTGCGCGCACGTGGCAACCCAGCCAACGCCCTTTGATCACCCACGCGTAGTCCGCCGTTCCCTTGGAGTGTTGTGCGGGAGTGGCGCCGTTGGACAATACGATTTCCACATCCCAGCGACCCAGCAGCGCAGTCAGTTGTGCCTGCTGCGGCCCGAGCGCCATTGCCTGCAGCGCTGAAGAATCCGCTGCCGCTGAGCCCTGCGGGGCTTGGGCTCGAGCACCAACACAACCGAGCAACAGACCCATGCACAGGGCGGCTGTCCGCGGGCGGCAGAATCGGCTCATGGGGCTCCCCGGCAATTTTCACTACCGCGAGCCTAGAGAACGGCCCGCCGGGCCGCTTGACGATTCTTGCGCCTGTCGCAGCTCTCAGTACCGGCAACGCCGGGCGATGAGGCTCTCGGCCAGCTCCTGCCGTCCGGATCGCGGCACCGGGTCCAGGCCCTTCTGCGTCGCCAGATCCGCCAGCTGCTCCAGATTCAACTCACCGTTGGCGATGCGCCGCCCCAGATCGCTGTCCCAGCCGCGATAGCGCTCCTGTTTGAGGCGCGCCAGATCCCCACTGCTCACGACATCCGCCGCCGCAAGCAGCGCGCGCGCCAGTGTGTCGATACCACCGATGTGAGCCAGAAACAGGTCGGCCGGCTCGACCGACTGGCGCCGCAGCTTCGCGTCGAAATTGAAACCGCCGCCGGCAAAGCCGCCGTCCTCCACGAGCTGCGCCATGGCCGGCACCAGCTCCTGCGCGTTGTTCGGGAACTGGTCCGTATCCCAGCCGTTGCGCGGATCGCCGCGATTCATGTCGATGGAACCGAAGATGCCGTAGGCGCGCGCCGCGGCTACCTCGTGCTCGAAATCCAACCCCGCGAGCGTGGCATGGTTGACTTCGATGTTGACTTTCACCTCCTTCGTCAGTCCGTAGCGTTGGAGGAAGGCGTAGACGGCGGCCACGTCACGATCGTACTGATGCTTGGTGGGCTCGAAGGGCTTGGGCTCGATCAGGATGGCGCCCTTGAATCCGATGCGATGCTTGTGCTCCACCACCATCGACAGGAACCGGCCGTACTGATCGAGCTCGCGCCGCAGGTCGGTGTTCAGCAGCGAGTCGTAGCCTTCGCGGCCGCCCCAGAGCACATAGTTCTCCCCGCCCAGGCGATGAGTGGTCTCCAGGCAGCAGCGCACCTGCGCGGCCGCCCACGCGTACACCTCCGGATCGGGGTTGGTGGCTGCGCCGCCGGCGTAGCGCGGATGGCTGAACAGGTTGGCCGTGCCCCACAGGAGCTTCACACCGGTGCGCTCCATCTTGCCGGCCATCGCCGCCTCGAGCTTGCGCAGGTTGCGCGCATGCTCCCCGAGAGTCGCCGCGGGAACCATCGCATCGACGTCGTGGAAGGTGAAATAGCGCACGCCGAGGCGCGTAAAGAAATCGAATGCGGCTTCGAGCTTGTCGTCGGCCATCTCCTGGGTGACCGGCAGGCCGAGCCAGGGCCGCGGGAGGGTGCCGGCACCGAAGATGTCCTGTCCCGGCCAGTTGAAGGAGTGCCAGTAGCAGACGGCTACCCGCAACCAATCCTCCATGCGCTTGCCGAGGACCCGCCGATCCTTGTCATACACGCGGTAGGCAAATTCATCGGTGCTGTCCGGTCCTTTGAAGGCGACGGGCTCGACGCTCGAGAACACAGTCATGTCGAATACTCCACGAAGGCTGGCTTGAGATCCCGATAGAGCCGGCGGAACAGCGGCCGCCGTTCGGCCAGGAGCCGGGTCAGGGCTGCATCGGGTTGAACCACCGCCTGCACGGGCGGCGATGTAAAGATTTCTTCCGGCGCTGTAGCGGTGGCGGCGGCCCGGGCGAGGCGAGCGGCGCCCAGCGCGGCCCCCACTTCACTCCCCTGTCGGTAGATCAGCGGTCTATCGAGGGCGGCTGCGAGCAGTGTTCCCCAGTACGGCAGACGCGCTCCGCCGCCGGTCACGGTGATATCGCCGATCGAGCCGCCCGCCTCCAGCAACACATCCAGTCCATCCGCAAAGCAATGCGCAACACCCTCCAGAACTGCACCCGTAAGATCCGATGCGGCGGTATCGGGAGTGATACCGAAGAACACGCCACGGCTGTGGGGATCATTGTGAGGGGTGCGCTCCCCCGAGAGATAGGGGAGGAAAAAAGGCGAGTGCCGGTTCAGCCCGCGGGCCTGAGCGGACTCCACCAGGCGCGGCAGGTTGGTTTCTCCGGTCAGCCGTGCCACCCAGTCGAGCACACTCGCAGCGCTCAACATGACTGACATCTGGTGCCAGCGATCGGGCAGACAGTGGCAGAACGCATGCGCGGCCCGATCGGGGTTGGGACGGAAGCGGTCCGTGACGACGAACAGGACCCCCGAGGTTCCCAAGGAGAGAAATGCCTGCCCGGGCATGACAACCCCCAGCCCTGCAGCGCTGGCGGCGTTGTCACCGCCGCCACCTGCCACTACGACGCGCGGCAGTTGCAACTCCCTCGCCGCTTCGGGTGTCAGCCTGCCGGAGGGACTGGTGCCCTCGACAAGGCGAGGCATGTGCCCGCGAGAGAGCCCCGTCGCCGCGAGCAGCGCATCGGACCAATCGCGCTTGCCAACGTCCAACCAGGCGGTTCCCGCCGCATCGGACATGTCGCTGACTTTCTCGCCGCTCAATCTCAGGCGCACGTAGTCCTTGGGCAGCAGTACGCACGAGATCTGACGAAAGATCTCCGGCTCGTGACGTGCGACCCACAGCAGCTTCGGGGCCGTGAAGCCCGGCATGATGATGTTGCCAGTAATGGCACGCGAGGCAGGCACTCGACGCTCCAGCTCCAGGCACTCCTCCGCCGAGCGGCCGTCGTTCCAGAGAATTGCCGGGCGCAAGGGCTTATCTTGAGAATCCAACAGTGTGGCGCCGTGCATCTGGCCACTCAGACCGACGCCCTGCACGAGCGCGCGCTGTGCCAAAGGCAACGCTCGCACGGCCTTGACGGTTGCCGTCCACCACGAGTCAGGATCCTGCTCGGAGAAGCCGGGTGCCGGCCTGCTCACCTCCAGCGCCTCCATCGCCTGCGCGGCGGGCACCCCGCGCTCATCCAGCAGCAGGGCCTTCACACTGGAGGTGCCGATGTCTACCCCTAGATACAAAGCACTCACTCCGACCCTCGAGGCGAATCCGAACGCGGGCGCGAACGAGGATACGCGCAGGCGCTGATGGTAGCGTTACCATAGCACACCCGCAGGATCGCTGGCCTCCCTGCGTACGGTCAGCCGCGCGCCAACTCCCGGTACAGCCAGGCGCGCGCCTTGAGCCAGTCGCGCTGGACCGTGCGCAGGGAAATACCGAGTGCCTTGGCGGTGTCCTCCTCGCCATAACCACCGAAAAAGCGGCACTCAACCACATCAGCGAGCCGAGGCATCTGCGCAGCCAGACGCTCCAGAGCGGCATGCAGAGCCACCATGCCCTCGTCGGTGTCGATCGACAGATCCGCAGCGTGCGACAGAGTCAGGTGCAGGCTGCCGCCGCCACGTTTGTCCGCAAGACGCGCTTGTGCGTGATTGATGAGTGCGTGACGCATGGCGAGCGCCGCGGCACGCAGAAAGTG
>Ga0134125_10009896_pt1 | contig 10723 bp, 7 predicted proteins | sample KB31751_FD_96464 | JGI IMG/M metagenome (GOLD analysis project Ga0134125, IMG submission 96464) | Terrestrial soil microbial communities with excess Nitrogen fertilizer from Kellogg Biological Station, Michigan, USA - KB3-175-1 | ecosystem: Environmental > Terrestrial > Soil > Unclassified ...
CAGTTACGAATCACGTATTCGTGAATCTCGGCACGAATCCAGTACACGGCAAACGATACCAGCCGCACCCCGCGATCGGGATCGAATCGGCGCACTGCCTTCATCAAGCCGATGTTGCCTTCCTGGATCAGGTCCGCATGCGGCAGGCCATAGCCCAGATACTGGCGGGCGATCGACACCACCAGACGCAAATGGGAGAGAATCAGTTCCCGCGCGGCATCCAGGTCATTCTCGTCGCGCAAGCGGTGCCCCAGGCTGGTTTCCTGGTCACCCGTCAACATGGGGAGGCGATTCACCGCGCCGATGTAGGCTTCGATGGAGCCTAATGCACCGGGATTGGAGATGGCCAGCGCGAGTTGGGCCGGCGCCAATGCCATGGATGACGAAGCATGGGTCATAGAGTCAGGATCCTCCTCAGAATTCTACGATGATGTTAGCACTCCATGATGGCGAGTGCTAATGCCGGGCTGCCGCCTGATACAGATGGCATCGCAAACGCCGTCCGGGCAGCGCCCTCTGCGATCGATGCGCCCGCGGCTCCCGCCCTGCACAGGCCAGGCGTCGCGCACCCCGAATTCGAATGAGCCAGAGAGCACACCCGTTGGACGGTTCCGAAGCGGAAAAGTTCGGGCACCGGGTCCTTCTCCGGCCGCCGTGCTGCGCCCCCGCCCGGTGCCGTGCCCTCAGGGCAACTCCAGCTCGGTGACCAGCGGTGCGTGGTCGGACAAACGCTTCCATGGGGCACCGTGCAAGACCCGTGCCCGCCGCACCGCAAAGCCTCGCTGATAAATGCGATCCAGCCGCAGCCATGGAAAAACGGAGGGAAACGTCCGTGGCGGCGGCGTCAAACGGGCCTGGCCATTGACGCCCAGGGCCGGGACCATGACCCTAGGCTGCCCCGGCAACCAGGACAGACGCTCGCGCAAGCGCGCCACCGTCCGCCGCAGGCGGTAGATTTCGTCCACACCCTGGGGAGCCAGGGCAAAGACTTCGGACAGTCCCAACTGTTCCACGAACAGCGGCGCAAGCCGATTGGTCCAGTCATTGAAGTCCCCTGCAATGAGCAGAGGTTCCTGATCCGGCACCAGCCGCCGGATACGCTCCGCCAGGGCGCGCACCTGGCGTGTCCGGCCACCGGCCAACAACCCCAGATGGACCACCATGCAGTGGATCTGCACATCTCCGACCTGAACGACGCTGTGCAACAGCCCGCGCTGCTCAAGCCGGTGGTCCGAAATATCCTGGTTTTCGTGGAAGACGATGGGGTAGCGCGACAGCAGCGCATTGCCGTGATCCGTCTGGGCCCGGACGGCGTTGCAGCCGTAGACCGCGTTCAGATGCAGGGCCGCCGCCAGCGATTCATGCTGCGCGTCCAGGCTGCCGTGGATCTGATTGCGGCCCTGGACTTCCTGCAAGAACAGCAGGTCGGGCCGCAAGCCATAGAGCCCCAACCGCAGATCGGCCAGCGATTCCCTCCCGCCGGTCGCGGAGCGGCCCTTGTGGATGTTGTAGCTGACGACCCGCAAGATGGGCACGGGAAACCTCCTATTTGGCCTCCGTCTGGCGCAGGCGGATATGCAGTTCCCGCAATTGCTTTTCGTCCACCGGAGACGGCGCATGCGTGAGCAGATCTTGGGCGCGCTGCGTCTTCGGGAAAGCAATCACGTCGCGGATCGAATCGGCACCGGCCATGAGCGTGACCAGACGATCCAGGCCGAAAGCCAGGCCGCCGTGCGGCGGAGCCCCGTATTGCAAGGCGTCCAGGAGAAAGCCGAATTTCAGGCGGGCTTCCTCTTCGTCGATCTTCAGCGCCTTGAAGACTTTGGTCTGGACGTCGGCCCGGTGGATACGCTCCGACCCGCCACCGATCTCCCAGCCATTCATGACCATGTCATAGGCGCGTGCAAGCGCCTGTTCGGGGTGCGTTTCGAGCAGATCCTCATGGCCCTTCTTGGGGCACGTGAACGGGTGATGCGCCGCCGTGTAGCGACCCTCTGCCTCATCGTACTCGAACATCGGAAAGTCGACGACCCACAGCGGCTTCCAGCCTGCCGTGAACAGTCCGTGCGTACGGCCGAATTCCGACAGGCCGATCTTCACCCGCAGGGCGCCCATGGCGTCGTTGACGACCTTCGCGCGGTCGGCCCCGAAGAAAATCAGGTCGCCGTTCTGCGCCCCGGTGCGCTCGATGAGCGCGCGCAAGGCGTCCGCGTGGATGTTCTTGACGATGGGCGACTGCAGGCCTTCCGGGACCGCGGTGGCATCATTCACCTTGATGTAGGCGAGGCCCCTGGCGCCGTAGATGCCGACGAACTGGGTATAGGCGTCGATCTCGCTGCGCGCCAGGCTGCCGCCGGCGGGAACCCGCAACGCCACCACGCGACTGGCGGGATCGTTGGCGGGACCGGCAAAGACCTTGAAGGCCACGTCGCGCATGAGATCGGCGATATCCGTCAATTCCAGATTCACGCGCAAATCGGGCTTGTCCGATGCATAGCGGCGCATGGCCTCGCCCCAGGTCATCACAGGGAAAGGATCGGGCAGCGCCACGTCCAGCACCTGCTGGTAAATGGTGCGCACCATGCCTTCGAAGATTTCGCGGATCTGAACCTCGTCCAGGAAAGACGTTTCGCAATCGATCTGAGTGAATTCCGGCTGACGGTCGGCGCGCAGGTCCTCGTCGCGGAAGCACTTGGTGATCTGATAGTAGCGATCAAAGCCCGCCACCATGAGCATCTGCTTGAAGAGCTGGGGCGACTGCGGCAGCGCAAAGAATTCGCCCGGATTGACCCGCGATGGTACCAGATAGTCGCGCGCGCCTTCCGGCGTGCTGCGCGTCAGCATGGGCGTCTCGATGTCGATGAAGCCCAGTGCGTCCAGAAAGTTGCGGGCCACCATGGAGACCCGATAGCGCAGCATCAGGTTGCGCTGCATCTGCGGCCGGCGCAGGTCCAGCACCCGGTGCGTCAGGCGCGTGGTTTCCGACAGATTGTCATCGTCGAGCTGGAAAGGCGGCGTCACCGAAGCGTTCAGGATCTCGATCTCGCGGCACAGGACCTCCACATCGCCGGACTGCAATTCGGGATTGCGGGTGCCCTCCGGGCGCAAGCGCACCAGGCCGGTGATTCGCACGCAATATTCATTGCGGATGCGTTCCGCGATGGCGAAGCCCGCCTCATTGTCCGGATCGACCACCACCTGGGCCAGGCCCGTCCGGTCGCGCAGGTCGATGAAAATCACGCCGCCATGATCGCGGCGGCGATGAACCCAGCCGAACAGGGTCACGGTCTGGTCGAGGTGGGCTTTGGACACCTCGCCGGTGTAGCAAGTGCGGTTCAAGAATGGCTCCGTCTGAGGAAATGTTCGAAGATCAGTGAGATTCGGGCGGGATGAAGTTCGGCATCGGGGGCTCCGCATGCCGATGGCGCTGCACCACGGCTGGCGCAGCCACCCCCATGGACACGATGTACTTCAGCGCCGTCTCGACCGACATGTCCAGAATCTGCACATCGGCGCGCGGCATCATGAGGAAGAATCCCGATGTGGGATTGGGCGTGGTTGGCACGTATACACTGACGTACTCGCCCTTGAGGTGTCCCGCGACCTCGACGCTGGGGGTACCGGTGAGGAAGGCGATGGTCCACGATCCCGCCCGGGGGTATTGCACCAGGACAGCCTCGCGAAACGCCTGGCCATTGGGCGCAAACAACGTGTCGCTGACCTGTTTGACCGAGTTATAGATGGTGCGGACCAGCGGGATCCGCCCCAGCAGCGATTCCCAGCGCGACAGGATGGCTCGGCCGATGAAGTTGGCAAACAGCAGGCCAGTGGCCAGGATGACGATCAGCACCAGCGCCAGTTCGAAACCCGGAATGCGCACCCCGAAGAGCGCCTCCGGCGACAGGAACGACGGCACCAGCGCCCCGAGCGTGCTGGCCAGCGTGACCAGCACCCAGACAGTCGCGATCAACGGCAGCCAGATCAGCAGGCCGGTAATGAAGTAGCGTTTGAAAAAGCGCATGAACCCGTGGCCGGGGCGTCAGCCCGGTGTCGCGGCCGAAGAGGCGCCCTTGGACGCGCTGGCGCTGTGCGCAGGACTGTCCGAAGAAGCGGTAACGCCGGATGAATGGCTGGAGTGGGAGCCGCCCCCCCGGAAGTCGGTTTCGTACCAGCCCGAGCCCTTGAGCCGGAAGCCGGCGGCGGTCACCTGTTTTTCGTAAGTCTCATGTCCGCACGCCGGGCAATGCGTCAGCCGAGGGTCGGACATCTTTTGCAGCGCGTCCTGCTGGTGCCCGCAGTCGCTGCAACGATATACATAAATAGGCACAACCTGTGTCCCATAATAATCAGTCAACGGGATTTTAGTCCTTTTTAACTGAAGGAATTCGGCAGAAGAAACATGATGACGGCGACCAGGGTCGGCACGGCCGCCGCACCCAGGAGCTTCAGCGGGGCGATGGTGCCATCGGAAAAGCATCCCTTCAGGATCGAGAAGCCCGCCGGGTTGGGGGCATTGGCGATCACCGTCAGCCCGCCGCCCGTCACAGAACCAGCCACCAGCATGTAGCGCCAGAGTTCTCCGGTGCCTTCGACCAGCGAGCCCAGATAGGTCAGCGCGGCGTTGTCCGTAATGGCCGTGAGCCCCGTGGCTCCGAAATACAGCACATAAGGGGACAGTCCCGCCAGCAGATCCTGCAGCCACCACTGCTGCAGGCCTCCCAGCACCACGAGCCCCGCGAGGAAGAATCCCACCATCAGGCCCTCGCGCAGCAGCAACCGCGACTGGTGCTGCGGGTAAGCCTGGGTGTAGCCGATGAACAGCACCAGCAGTGCCATGAAGATGTGAATGTGATGCGAGGCCAGCACCACGCCGAGCAGAAAGAGCACGTGCACGCCCATCACGGCCCACGAGCACCTTGGCCTCTCGGATTCGGCGGAGCCGCCCGGTCCGATGCTCAGCAGGAAAGGCCGGCAGATGAATGTCAGCGCGAGGCTGTTCAGAATGATGGCGCAAGCGGCCCGCCAGCCGAAATGCGTCGCCATGAAGGCCGTATCCCAGCCGAAGGTCTGGGCCACCATCAGCACCGGGGGCGCCGCATACGCGGTCAGCACCCCGCCGATGGAGACGTTCACGAACAGCACGCCCACCATCAAATACTTGAAACCGTCGTGGCCGGGGCGCATGAAATAGGACCGCCGCAACAGCAGCGCGGCCAGCGTCATGGCGGCCGGCTCGGTGATGAGCGAGCCCGACAGCGGGACCAGCGACATGACGACGAAAAAGTGCGCCAGCGTCGACTGCACCGGCAGCAGCCGCGCCACCGCATCCACCACCAGCCGCACCAGTTCGACGATGGGGCGGCTGGCCGCGACCACCATGATGACGAAGACGAAGGCGGGCTCCGTGAAATTCCGGGTATCCAGGTAGTGCACGGCTTCCTGCACCCCGCCCGTGAGCCACATCCAGCCGAATAGCGCACACGCCCAGAACCCGAATACGGCTTCGACTTCCGAAAGCATGTGCCACAAGCCGGCATGCGGCCCCCCCCGCTCCGCCCGACGGGCAAAAACGGGCACGGAAAACGTATGCGCGATGGCAATGGCAAACAAAATCGTTGCCACGATCTCGGTGTGACTGACCATGGAAAGACCCAGAAAAAAGGGAGATTCGGACGATGCCGCGTGGTTCGAGGTCAGGCCGGCTGGCCAGCGTCCCCCAGAATCATGCGGGCACCCTTTTCGGCGATCATGATTGTCGGCCCATTGGTGTTGCCCGACGTGATGCGCGGCATGATCGAGGCATCGATCACTCGCAGGCCTTCCAGGCCCCGCACGCGCAATTCCGGATCCACCACGGCCAACGGATCGACGCCCATTTTACATGTGCCCACCGGGTGGAAAATCGTGGTCCCGATCTGGCCGGCAGCCGCCTCCAGATCCTGTTGCGTCTCGATGGCATCGCCCGGGAGATACTCCTCGGGGTGGTACCGGGCCATGGCCGGCTGGCCCATGATGCGCCGTGTCAGGCGCAGGGCATCGGCCGCGACGGCGCGGTCTTCCGGCGTCTGCAGATAGTTGCACAGGATGTCGGGATGGTCGGACACGTTGGGCGAGGTCACGCGCACATAGCCCCGGCTGGTAGGCTGCAGGTTGCAGGGAGCAGCCGTCATGGCCGGAAAGGTGTGCAGAGGGTCGCCGAATTTGTCCAGCGACAGCGGCTGCACATGGAATTCCACATTGGGGCGCGCCCGGCCTTCGTCGGAACGCGCAAACGCGCCCAACTGGGACGGCGCCATGGACAGCGGGCCGGTGTGCGAAACCAGATACTGCATGCCCATCCGGGCCTTGCCCCACATGGAATTGGCCATCGTGTTCAGCGTATGGGCGCCCTGAAGCTTGAAGATCATGCGCAGCTGCAGATGGTCCTGAAGGTTTTCGCCCACGCCGGGCAGGTCCAGCACCAGCGGAATCCCGAGCTGGCGCAGCCGCTCGGCCGGTCCCACACCCGATACCTGGAGCAGCTGGGGCGAACCGATCGACCCTGCCGCCAGCACGAGTTCGCGGCGCGCGCGCGCATGCACGCGCTGTCCCTCATGGACGAACGCCACCCCCAGAGCACGCCGCCCCGAAAATTCAATGCGTTCCACGTGAGCGCCCGTCATGACTTTCAGATTGGCGCGGGTCATCGCCGGGTGCAGGAACGCCCGAGCGGCGCTCCAGCGCACTCCGCGCCGCTGGGTGACCTGGAAGTAGTTGCAGCCGAAATTGTCGCCGCAGTTGAAGTCCGGCGTCCGAGGGATGCCGGCCTCGGCGGCGGCGTCCCGAAACGCATCCAGCACGTCCCAGCGCAGGCGCTGCAATTCGACGCGCAACTCGCCGGAGCCACCGTGGAACTCGCTTTCCCCAAGATAGTGGTCCTCGGCGGCCTTGAAGAGCGGCAGGACCTCCTTCCACGCCCAGCCCGCGGCGCCTTCATCGGCCCAGCGATCATAGTCGGCCGCCTGGCCCCGCAAATAGAGCATGCCATTGATCGACGAGGAACCGCCCAGCACGCGGCCTCGTGGATAGCCCAGCGACCGGTAATTCAGGCCCGGATCCGGCTGGGTGTGATAGCACCAGTCCGTCCGTGGATTGCCGATGCAATACAGATAGCCGACCGGAATGTGGATCCAGCGCCAGTCATCCGCACCGCCCGCTTCCAGCACCAGCACGCTGTGCGACCGGGACAGCCGGTTGGCCAGCACGCAACCCGCGGAACCCGCGCCGACGATCACATAATCGAATTCCAATACCGATGCCTCTGGCGCCTGTCCAGCCATGCTGTCTCCTCGGGGGACGGCTGGAACGCTGACATTCCGGTCCCTGCCGTTTTTTCGTTGGCTGTCAGTCTAGTCTGATTCGCGCGCCCCTGCCAACGCAGAGGGCACTACAGGGCCCCAGTGCGTTGGACGCTGCTTTTCAGAGCCAGGGCCGCAGCACCGTCCCCGCCAGCGCCGCCACGATGAGCAGCACGCCCACCTGCATATTGGCGCGGAACAGCCGCAAGCCGCGCTCGGGCTTGCGCACGTCGAACACCGCCATCTGCCAGGCGAAATGCCCCGCGATCACGGCCATCACCCAAAAGTAGGGCTGATCCATGCCCATTCCGGCGCCCGCCGCGACCCACAGCACCAGGGTTGCGGCGTACAGGCCGCCGATCCAGCGCTTGCCCTGGTCGCCAAACCGCATGGCCACCGATTTCAGACCCAGCCGGAGATCATCGCGCAAATCGATGTAGGCGTAGATGCCGTCATAGCCGATCTGCCACAGCACCGTGCCCAGCCACATGGCAATCGCCGTCCACGGCACCACGTCGCGAGTGTCGGACCAGGCCATCAGCATGCCCCAGTTGAACGCCGCCCCCAGCACGGCCTGGGGCCAATAGGTGAAGCGCTTGCACAGCGGATAGATCACTACCAGCGGCACCAGAGCCAATGCCAGCCAGCGGCTGTACGCGTTGATCGCCAGCAGGAGGGTCGCGCTCACGGCCATCTGGGCCACGGCAAACCAGATAGCCGCCTTCAGGGTAAGCTGGCCGCTGGTCAGTGGCCGGAAGCGGGTGCGTTCGACCTGATGATCGAAGTCGCGGTCGAACATGTCATTGAACGTGCACCCGACACCGCGCATCAGCAGCGCACCGAGCGAGAAAATCACCAGCCGCCAGACGGTAGGCCAGCCATCGGCGGCCTGGACAAGCGCGGCCAGCGCCGGCAGCAGTGTGAGCCAGGTGCCCACCGGCCGGTCCAGCCGGCACAGGCGCGCATAAGGCCCCCAGGCGGCCGGCAGCCACCGCGCCACCCAGTCATCCGCATGCATGTCCGACAGATCGGGCGCCGTGCGCGGCGCATCGGGGCCGGATGGGCGCACAGACTTATTCCGCCGGACCGATCAGTTCACCCAGGATCTGCACGCCCGTCCGGATACGGACCTCGGGTACCGTCACGAAGCTCAGGCGCAAGGTATTGACGGGCGCACGGACTCCCGCATAGAACGGCGCGCCGGGGACGAAGGCGACATTGCGCGCAATGGCCGATTGCAGCAGCACTGTCGTGTCGATGCCGGGCCGCAGCGTCACCCAGATGAACATCCCGCCCTGCGGGCGCGTCCACTGCGCGTCGGTCGGAAAATGCGCCTGCAGCGCATCCAGCATGTAGCCGCATTGCTGTTGATACAGGGCGCGGACCTTGGGGAGATGCGTCTCCAGAAACCCGGTTCGCACCGCTTCGAACACCGCCATCTGCGTCACCATGGCGGTATGCAGATCGGTCGCCTGCTTGATCTGGACGAGCTTGGAGATGATCTCGCGCGGGGCCACCACGTAGCCCAGGCGCAGCCCCGGTGCCAGCACCTTGGAGAACGTGCCCAGGCGGATCACCGTCGCGCCAGCCGCCCGCCCCAACCGCAACAGGCTGGGCTGAGGCTCGCCCGCATAGCGCAGCTCGCCATAGGGGTCGTCTTCGATGATCGGCAGCCCAAGCTCGGCGGAGCGGTCGACCAGCGTCTGCCGGCGTTCCCGATCCAGCGTCAGACCGGTCGGGTTCTGGAAGTTCGGCAGCACATAGATGAAGCGCGCGCCGCGCGTCAGGTCTTCGTCCAGCGCCTCGGCGACCAGCCCGCGCGCGTCGGTGGGAACCGCCTGGAATTGCGGCTCGAACAGCGAAAACGACTGCAAGGCCCCCAGGTAGCTGGGCGCCTCGACCAACACACGGGAGCCCGGATCGATGAACAGCTTGCCCAGCATGTCCAGCGCCTGCTGGGAACCCGAGACGATCAGGACCTCTTCGGGGTCCACCGGTGCGCCTTCACGCGACATTTGCTGCGCCACCCATTCACGCAACGGGGTGTAGCCCTCGGTGCGGCCGTATTGCAGCGCGAGCTCCGGCTGGGTCTCCAGGACACGATCGAATCCCGCCTTCAACTGGGCAACCGGAAAACCGGCCGGCGACGGCAGACCGCCCGCAAAGGAAATGACCTCGGGGCGTTCGGTGATCTTCAGGATTTCGCGGATAGCCGAACTGGTGAGCCGATTGGCGCGTTGGGAAAAAACGGTACGGGAAGTGGTGGACATGTCCATGATGGGTTCCGAATGGAGGTCTGCCCCGGGAGCCGGCCGATTGGAGGATCGGCCCGGATCTGTGGGCAGCCGGTGCAAGCCATCTATCTTAAAGCAAACAGACCACTAGGCCGGCATCGGCGTGCGCAGCCGGTTTTCGATGTGCGCCAGCGCCAGCTCGACCTGGTCGATCAGCACCAGACACAGGTCGCCGGGTTCGAGGGCATCCAGGGCCGTGTCGATGGCGAGCAGCTCGCCGTGGATCTCGTCCATCTGGCGGGTGCGGCGGGCGGCATGCAGTCCTTCGCGCAGCAGCGCCAGCACCTCGCCGTCGGCGCGCCCGCGCTGGCATTGATCCTGGTACAGGACCACCGAATCGAAGACATCGCCCAGGATCTCCGTCTGGCGGCGGATGTCCTGATCGCGCCGATCGCCGGCACCGCTGATCACGACGGTGCGCCGCTTGGCCGGCATGGCCTGCACGGCTTGCACCAGTGCCTGCATCGCATCCGGATTATGGCCGTAATCGGCAATCACGGTCGCCCCACGATAGTCGAAGAGATTGAAGCGCCCGGGAACCGTTCCCGCGTCATTGACGAACGTGGCCAGCGCCCGCTGGATCTGCACCCAGTCCACGCCCATGGCCCACGCTGCCGCAGTGGCCGCCAACGCGTTCTCCACCTGAAAGGCGATGGTGCCCTGGTGCGTCAGCGGCACGGTGGACAGTTGCACGCGCGTCTCCATGCGGTCCTGGGCGAACACCATGTCGCCTTGGTCCACGAAGGCCACCCGGCCGCCCCGGGCGCGATGCGTCTCGATCACGGGATGGCGCGGATCCCGCGCAAAGAACGTCACCTCGCCCGGACAGCTCGCCGCCATCCCGGCCACGTGCGGGTCCTGAGCGTTTAGCACCGCCATGCCGCCAGGTTTCACGTTCTCTACGATCACGCGCTTGACGGTCGCCAGTTCCTCGACCGTATTGATGTAGTTCATGCCCAGGTGATCGCCGATGCCGATATTGGTGACCACGGCCACGTCGCACCGGTCGAATCCCAGCCCCGCTCGCAGGATGCCGCCCCGGGCCGTCTCGAACACGGCCATATCCACATCAGGGTGCAGCAGCACGCTGCG
>Ga0134125_10009897_pt1 | contig 10722 bp, 10 predicted proteins | sample KB31751_FD_96464 | JGI IMG/M metagenome (GOLD analysis project Ga0134125, IMG submission 96464) | Terrestrial soil microbial communities with excess Nitrogen fertilizer from Kellogg Biological Station, Michigan, USA - KB3-175-1 | ecosystem: Environmental > Terrestrial > Soil > Unclassified ...
CGATCCTTGCAGACCCGGTGGCGCAGGTGAGGACTCCCCAGGTCCTGAACGGCTATTTCGCCGCGCGAGGCGTGGACGCCATTCTGGTGCCCATGCACGTGGCGGCCGAGAATCTGGAAGAGGTGCTGGGCGGGCTGCGTCGTATGAAGAACCTGGGCGGGTTCATCGTGACCGTGCCTCACAAGATCGCCATCGCCCGCCTGTGTGACGCGCTCGGGCCTGCCGCCCAGGCCGTCGGGTCGGTCAATACGGTTCGTCGGACGGCCGATGGCCGTCTGGTGGGCGACATGTTCGATGGCGCCGGCTTCGTGGGTGGCTTGCGGTCCCAGGGGCATGATCCTGAAGGCAAGCGGGCGTTGCTGGTGGGCGCGGGCGGTGCCGCCTCGGCGATCGCCTTTGCGCTGTCCGAAGCGGGCGCAAGCCGTGTGACGGTTGCCAATCGGACCCGGGCAAAAGCGGAGGCGGTGGTCGAGCACGTCCGGCGTGCCTTGCCGCAGGCCGACATCGGCGTTGGCGAGGCCGATCCCCGCGGCTATGACATGGTCGTGAACGGAACGTCGCTGGGCATGCGGCCCGACGACCCCCTGCCGCTCGATGTGGCGCGGCTGGAGCCCCGGGTGCTGGTGGCCGAGATCATCATGAAACCGGAACTCACTCCTCTGCTCGAGGCGGCTCGACAGCGGGGCTGTCCCGTCCACTATGGCCGCCATATGCTGGATTGCCAGGTGGAGTTGATGGCGCGCTTCATGTTTGATCGCTCCTGAAGGCCTTCATCATGGATACCTTCGATTACGTGATCGTCGGTGGCGGGACAGCCGGATGCATCTTGGCCAACCGCCTGACGGCGTCCGGCAGGCATACCGTGCTGATGCTCGAAGCGGGTACGGACGAGCAGGGATTCTGGATCCCGATCCCGGCCGGATTCAGCAAGCTTCTGGTGGATCCGCGTTTCAACTGGCGCTTCGAGACCGAGCCGGAACCCAATACGCTGAACCGCCGGATCGCCGTGCCGCGGGGCCGGGGGCTGGGCGGTTCCACTCTGATCAACGGCATGATCTATGTGCGGGGCCAGCCCACCGATTACGATCGCTGGTCGGAACTGGGCGCCACCGGCTGGGGCTGGTCGGATGTGGAGCCCTATTTCCGGCGTTTCGAAAACTATGCGGGCGGCGGCGACGCGCGCGGGCATGATGGTCCCATGCATATCACCGAGGTCGCTGAACGGCATCCGCTCTCGGCCGCGGTCCTGGCCGCCGCGCGCGAGGATGGCCAGCCCCTGAATCCCGATTACAACGGCGCGTCCCAGGAGGGCTTCGGCTATTACCAGGTGGCGCAGCACCGGGGACGGCGCTGGAGCGTGGTCGACGGATACCTGAAGCCCGCGCGCGGCCGACGCAATCTCAGCGTCCGGACGCGGGCCCACGTGCTGCGGGTGGATCTGGACGAGGCGGGCAACCGGTGTAACGGGGTGACCTATCGTCAGAACGGACAGGATATCAGCGTGCAGGCGCGCGCCGAGGTCATCATGGCGGCCGGCGCAGTCCAGACGCCACAGGTGCTGGAGCTGTCGGGCATTGGCCGCCCGGAAATCCTGGAGCGCACGGGGATTGCGGTGCGTCACGCGCTCCCCGGGGTGGGCGAGCACTATATCGATCACTTCTGCACGCGCATGAACTGGCGGGTGCGGCACACTCAGTCCCTCAATGAGCTCACCCGGGGCTGGCGGCTTGGCCTGGCGGTGGCGCAATATTTCAGCCGCCATACCGGGATCCTGACCCTGGGTACCGGCCTGGTCTTCGGCTTCGTCAGGAGCCGCCCGGAGCTGCACACGCCCGATGTCCAGTATTTCTTCATGCACGCGAGCTACTCCAATGCCGCCGAGCGCATTCTGGACCGTTTGCCGGGGATGACGCTGGGCGTGGCGCAGATGCGGCCGCAGTCACGAGGCAGCATCCACGTTCGCACTGCGGATCCGTTTGCCGGCCCGGCGATACGTCCGAATTTCCTCGACTGCGAGGAAGACCAGGACAGTCTGATCGGCGGCATGCAGGTGGCCCGGCGCATCATGGCTCGGCCTTCCATGGCCCGCTATGTGGCTCAGGAACTCAGTCCGGGCGCGCAAACCCGCACGCGTGATGAGTGGATGGATTTTGCGCGAACCAACGGGCAGACCATTTATCACCCCATCGGCACCTGCCACATGGGTTCCGATCCACTGGCGGTGGTGGACTCGCGGCTGCGGGTCAAGAGTCTGGCCGGGCTTCGAATCGTGGATGCCTCGGTCATGCCGGCCATGGTGTCCGGCAACACTCAGGGCGCCGTCATGATGGTGGCCGAGAAGGGCGCAGACCTGATTCTGCAGGATGCGCGCAATACGCCCTAGCGTGCCGCTGGTCCTGTCAGCTGCTGAACTCGTTGACCATGAGCAGCGTGCCGTACAGATGTTGGGTGGCGCAGATGTACAGGTAGGTGCGTTTCGGCCCGCCGGGCGACCGGCTGCCGTACTGTGACCGGGCTGGAGATGTTTGCCTGCGTGGCCCGGCACATGCTGGATTTCTATACGGCCAACGATTGGCCTTAACCCTTGCGGGCCACTTGGTCGCGGACCTGCTGGCGAAATTGCATGGGGCTCAGTCCCGTGTGTTTCTTGAAAAAACGGCTGAAGTACACCTCGTCCTCGAAGCCCAGCTTCCACGCGAGCAGCTTGATGGCGTCCGAGGTGTAGACCAGATCGCGCCTGGCCTCGTGGGCCAGTCGTTCATTGACGACCGTGGACGCGGAGACGCCCAGCACGTCCCTGCACAGCCGTGTGAGATGGCCGACCGTGACGCCCAGCTTTTCGGCGTAGACGCCAAGCGTCCAATGCTCGCGGTACCGTTCGTCCACCAGTGTCCGGAATTTCTGGATCAATTGCGCCTTGCGGGTGCTGCCGGCCTCCAGGGTCAGCCCCCGGCTGTAGCGCACGCGTCCGATGCGCATGACCAGTGCCGCCAGCAGCGACATGCAGATACCTGGCTGGGCCACCTCGCGGCTCAGAAATTCCTTGAAGATGGCATCGAACAGCGTCCCGAGCGCGTCCAGAGCCGGGTCGCCGCGCTCGAATTCGATGGACAAGGGCTCGCGCACGACGCGCAGCATGTCGGGGTCGGCCGCGCCCACGATGAGCTCCAGCACATGCTGAACCGCAGTGATCACGGGGCCATCCACCTGCGGCGAAAAATGGAACGAATGCTCTATTTGTTCTGGAATTGACAAGATGCACGGTGCCTGAACCGTAAATCGTTCATTTCCGAATCCGATCTCTCCGCCGCCGTGGGTGAGGTACAGGACCTGAATGAAGGATCTGTGCAGATGTGGCTTGATGATCCAGTTATTCGGGGAGGATCGCTTCGGAATCGATTCGATGTGAACGGAGTCGACCCAGTCGTCCAGGCCTCTGGTGGCATACAAACCATAGCTAGGGTTTTCCCGCATCGCACTCTGTGTCCAGGAAATTGATGCATGAATTGTCCTGTTAGTAGCACGAATCGTCAATTCAGATGGATGATCACATCCGGATAATGGTCAGCATCGTTTTTCGGATTTTCCATCAGACACAAGACCCTCATCCGAGATTTCCCGCGCTGGAGACCCCTCCGATCATTCTCTTCGGATCTGATGGCCGGCTTCCAGGGCGGCGGGAAACCGTTTCAAATTCGCTTGGAGAACATCATGCAAGAGCCAGACTGGCTTGGCTTGCAGGGGAGAACTTTTGCTGTCACCGGTGCGGCCCATGGCATCGGTTTCGGGATCGCCCGGGGCCTCGTGAACGCCGGGGCACGGGTTGCACTTCTGGACTTTGACCATGAAGCCGCGAAGATGGCTGCGAAAGAACTTTGTTCGACCGGTGCGCGAGTGATGGCCGTTTCCTGTGACACGACGGATGCCGACAGCCTTGAACATGCTGCACGGGCGGTTCAGGAAACCCTGGGTGTCTGCAGCGGGCTAGTCAATAACGCGGGCATCTTGCGATCAGCCGCGCTCAACGATGTCGCTGTGGAAGAATGGAATCGGGTGCTGAGCACCAATCTGACGGGCTATCTGTTGGCGGCGCGCGCGTTTTATCCGCAGATGCGCCTGCGCAACCACAGCAGCATTGTCCACGTGGCGTCGATTGCCGGCAGCTACCCGCAGACGCGCAGCGGCGCCTACAGCGCAAGCAAAGCCGGCGTGCGGCTATTGTCGCGGCAACTGGCGGTGGAGTGGCGCGGCGACCGCATCCGCAGCAACACCATCTGCCCGGGCATGATCCGTACCCCGCTGTCGGCCGCCTTCTACGCGCAGCCCGGACTCGAGGCCCGCCGGGCCGCCATGACGGCCAGCGGCCGGGTGGGCGAACCAGACGACATCGCCAATGCCGCACTTTTTCTGTTGAGCGCGCGCTCCGACTATGTGAACGCGACGGACATTGCGGTCAATGGCGGAATGGACGCCATGCTCATGGACATGGTTCCGCGTCCCGGATTCAACGATACGACGAAGGGTGAGGCCTGAGATGAACACACTTGAACTGCAGGACGGCGCGCGTTGTGATGTCCTGATCGCGGGGGCCGGCGTATCGGGCCTGACGGCGGCGATCGTTGCGGCCAAACAGGGTCTGAAGGTCATCGTGGTCGAGAAGGCGCCGGTGTTTGGCGGCACGGCTGCGTTCTCGGGCGGCGTCCTCTGGATCCCGGGCAATCATGTGGCGCGCTCGGCGGGCATTCCCGATACGCGCGAAGAGGCACTGGCCTACATCGAGAACGAAACGGGCGCCAGCTTCGATCCGGAAATCATCAATGTCTTCCTGGATGCCGCCCCCGAGATGGCGGAATTCTTCGAGCGCGAGACCGAAGTCAAATTCGTCGCGACCCAGTACCCCGATTACCACCCGGACCAGATCGGAGCCGCGCAGGTGGGGCGCTCCATCCTGGCCAAGCCCTACGATATCCGGGCCTTGGGGCCTGAGATGAAGCGTCTGAGATCCCCGCTCAAGACGATCACCTTCATCGGCATGATGTTCAATTCATCAAGTCCGGACATCAAACACTTCTTCAATGCGACGAAGTCGCTGACGTCGTTCATCTACGTGGCCAAGCGCCTGGCCAAGCACCTGAAGGAACTGGCGCTCTATCATCGCGGCGTCAACGTCACCAGTGGCAACGCGCTGATGGCGCGGCTCGCGAAGTCGGCCTTGGATCTGGGGATTCCCATTTATACCGAGTCCCCCGTCATCCGATTGCTCGAGGCCTCGCAGCGCGTCACGGGTGCGGTCGTGCGCGCGCCGGGCGGCGAAGTCCGGATATTTGCGGACCGCGCAGTCGTGCTGGCGGCGGGCGGCTTCCCGCACGATGAAGAGCGTCTTCGGCAGGTCTATCCGCATGTCCATCGCGGCGGCCATCACTTGTCTCCCACACCGCTCGAAAACACCGGGGATGGCGTGCGGTTGGCTGAACAGCGGGGCGCTGCGCTGCGCCTGGACTTTCCGAATGCCTCCGCCTGGATACCGGTTTCCCGCGTACCCTTCGGGAAGGGGGAGTACGGCATCTTTCCGCATCTGATAGACCGCTATAAACCTGGCGTGATCGGCGTCAACCGGAACGGCAAGCGCTTCACCAACGAGTCCAATTCCTACCACGACGTCGGCCAGGCCATGATCAAGGCCTGCGAAGGACAGAACGACACGGCCATGTGGCTCATCTGCGATCACAACACCATTCGCAAATATGGTCTCGGATATGCCAAGCCGGCACCCGTCCCGCTGGGGCCCATGCTCAAGCGCGGTTATCTGAACAAGGGCCGTACCTTGCGGGAACTTGCGCAATCCACAGGCATCGATGCCCAGGCTCTGGAGGAGACCGTGAAGGCCTACAACGCCTCCGCAATCAATGGAGAAGATCCGGAATTCCATCGCGGCTCCACGGCATTCAACCGTTACCTGGGTGATGCCGAACACGAACCCAACCCCTGCGTGGCCCCCATCCTGCACGGTCCTTTCTATGCACTGAAGCTGGTGATGGGCGACCTGGGGACTTTCGATGGAATTCGCACGTCGATCAATGGGGAAGTGCTGGATCAGCAGTCCGAGCCCATCCCCGGGCTGTATGCGGTCGGCAACGACCGGGCCAGCATCTTCGGCGGCCACTACATTGCGGCCGGCATCACGCTGGGTCCGAATATGACCTTCAGTTATCTCACGGCCCGGCACATTGCCGCCGCGCAGGCCTGAACGGTTGCCAGGATACGAGACACGACATGCATATCGATGATTCACTCGCCTTGATCGATCACCGCATCTACACGATTGCCTTGCGCAAGATGCCGGACTTCCTGGAGGTTTTCAACGACCTCGCCATGCCGATCCTGCGTGAGACACTGGGCAATCCGGTCGGCCTCTACACCAGCACCGTGGGTCCCCTGAATCAGTTCGTCCACCTGTGGGCCTACAAGGATCTGGCCGATTACCAGGAGCGCTGCCATCGCCGGGATACGCACCCGGACTTTCCGGCTTATCTGGCAGCTTCCGGCCATCTGATCGTGGCCCAGGAGACCCGGCTGCTGTCGCGCGCCGAACTGCTCTACCAGCCGGGAGGCAGCCAATGACCCGGGAAGCGTCCTGCGTGGCGCTGGTCACCGGGGGCGCGGCCGGAATCGGCCACGCGACGGCTCGCGCCTTGGCGGCAACCGGCCACAGGGTGTGCCTGCTCGATCTCGATGGCGGGCTGGCCCGGCAAAGGGCGCAGGAACTGGGGGGCGCTCATTTGGGACTGGCCTGCGATGTCGCTGGCGAAGCCGATGTCAAAGCGGCCGTCGCCCAGGTCATGGACGCCTGCGGCCGGATCGATGTGCTGGTGAACAACGCCGGGATCGGCGACCAGGCCGTTCCGACCCTGAGGCAATCAGTGGATCACTTCGACAAGGTCCTGGACATCCACCTGCGCGGAACGTTCCTGATGAGCCGCGAGGTGGCCGGGATCATGATCGCCAATGGCGGCGGGGCCATCGTGAACCTGTGCTCGATCAGTGCGCTGGCGGCCATCCCCGGGCGAAACGCATATTCAGCCGCGAAAGCGGGGATCGCCGCCATGACCCGCACCATGGCGTGCGAGTGGGCACGTTCGGGTGTGCGGGTCAACGCAGTCGCGCCCGGTTATGTCCGGACGGAGCTGGTGCAAAAGCTGGAAGCCGATGGCGCGCTGAACACGGAGCGCATTGCAGCTCATACACCGCTCGGACGTTTGGCCAAGCCAGAGGAAATCGCCGCGGTGATTGCGTTCCTGGCCTCGGACCAGGCCAGCTATGTCACCGGAGCCACGATACACGCGGATGGCGGCTGGCTCGCGTTCGGGGCGCCTGACGAAACCCTGCTTGGCCAGGTCACCTGACCTTCTGCGAGACCAACTGACCATGTTAACCGTCAATATTATCAACGGCCTCGTGTACGGCGCGCTGCTCGCGATCGTCGCTTCCGGCCTCGCCTTGATCTATGGCCTCAGGCGCGTCGTCAATTTTGCGCATGGCTCGCTCTACATGCTGGGCGCCTACATTGGGTACACGGCTGCTGCGTATACCAATTTCTGGGCTGCACTCGTCATTGCAAGCGTCGCCATGTTCCTGATTGGCGCATTGCTGGATCGCTATGGCCTGCGGCTCCTGCAGAACTACGACCCGCTGAGCATCATCCTGGTGACGTTCGGGTTGCTGCTGATTGTCGAAGATCTGGTCCAGACGTTCTGGGGGAAGGGCAATCTCTCGCTGGCCGAGCCAGTCCTGCTGAGCCACTCGATCAGCTTCATGGGAGTCACGTTGCCAGCCTATCGGCTTGCCGTCGTCTTGGTGGGCGTCCTGGTCGCCATCGGACTGACGCTGTGGCTTCAGCGGACGCGGATGGGCCTGTTCGTGCGCGCATCGAGCACGGACCCGACCACCACTGCCATGCAGGGCGTCAACACCGACAGGCTCAGTGCCTTCGTGGTCGGCCTCGGCACGGCGCTCGCGGGATTTGCCGGTGTCGTGACGGCCCCATTCCTGTCGCTTTCGCCCACCATGGGCAGCAACGTACTGATCGACTCCTTCATGGTTGTCGTCATTGGCGGACTGGGCAGCCTCCCCGGGGCGTTTCTCGCCGCCTTGGTGCTGGGACAGGTCCAGACGCTGGGCGCAGTGTATCTGCCTGACGTGTCCGCCTTGCTTCCTTTCATCCTGATGATTGCCATCCTTATCTGGAGGCCGGCGGGTATCGCTGGGAATCGCACATGAATGCATGGACCCGTTCCAGTCGGTTATTGCCGATGACGGCAGGCGGCATCGTACTGATCCTGCTTGCGAGCCAGCTTGTGGGTTCGGCCACAACGCTCTCCGTTCTTACGCAGGCCGCCATATTCGGGATTTTTGCTTGCGGCGTTGGCGTGCTTTTGAAGCAGAACGGCATGGTGAGCTTCGGTCACGCCGCCTTTTTTGGCCTGAGCGCGTACTTCGTGGCCGTCTGCCTGCAGGATACCGGTTTGTCGGCCGAGCTCATTATTTTCCTCAGTCTGGCGGCCACCGCGGTATTCGCCTTCATCCTGGCATTGGTCATCGTGAGGGTGCCGGGGATCGCGTTTGCGATGCTGACGCTCGCCTTCGGGCAGCTGTTCTATCAGCTCGCGCTGAAGTCCCGCAATCTGACCGGGGGCGCCGACGGCATCAGCATCGACTGGCCGGACACCCTGTTTGGTGTGCCTGTCGCCACGCTCCTGGATAACCACGTCATTTTCGCCATCAGTGGCGTCATCCTGGTCCTCGTCCTGGCCGTACTGGTCTGTGTGCACCGCAGCCGCTTCGGCAGCACCACTGAAGCGATCCGGGACAACCCGGAGCGCGCCGCTTTCATCGGCATCAGCCCGACACTCCCGCGCGCCCTGATCTTCACGTTATCAGCGGTCATCACGGCAATCGCCGGCATCCTGGCGTCATTCAATTCGGGCTTCATCTCCCCGGATAGTCTCCATTGGAGCGTTTCCGGCACCGTGCTCATGATGGTCGTCGTCGGTGGCTACTGGTCTGTCACGGGCCCGGCTCTCGGGGCCGTGGTCTATGTGGTTGCCAAGGATCTGATTGGCGATCTGTCCACGCACTGGCTGTCGCTCTTCGGTCTCATGCTGATCGTGATCGTCGTGTTCACGGACAACGGTCTGAGCGGTGCCTTGCGCGCACTGGCGTCTCGCCATGCCGGGGCGAACCCCAACCCTCAAGCGAGAAGATCATGACGAGTTCCAGCGCGATTCTAGAAGTGGCCGACGTCGCGATCCACTATGGCGGCGTCAAGGCAGTGGACGGTGTGTCGTTCAGCTTGAAGCGGGGCGAGATCCACGGCCTGATCGGCCCAAACGGCGCCGGCAAATCCACGGTGATCGACGCCATCAGCGGAAGGCGGAAACTGACGCGCGGCGGTATCCGCCTGTCCGGATGGGACATTACGAATTGCAGCGTCATCGAACGGCGCAGGCGGGGATTGGCTCGCTCCTTTCAGCGGACCAGCGTTTTCCCGAACATGACGGTCTCGTCGCAGATCAATCTGGCAGCCCACAAGGTGGGGGCCAAAGCCCCCGAACAGGACATGCAGCGGGTGATGGACCAGCTCGATTTGTCCGCCGTGGCCCATGCCGCCGCCAAGAACTTGGGCTATGGCCAGCAGCGCCGCCTGGATCTCGCGCTGGCCCTGGTGGGGCGTCCGGCCGTGCTGTTGCTCGACGAGCCCATGGCAGGCCTTTCGCCTCAGGAGTCCGCCGATCTGGCATCGCACCTGCTCAGGCTCACTGCCGACTGGGGTGTTTCCATCCTGCTGGTCGAGCATGATACCGACACCCTGTTCAGCATCTCGAATGGTGTCACGGTCTTCGAACTGGGGCGCATCATTGCGAGCGGTTCCCCGGAAGAGGTCAGGGCCCACCCCCGCGTGCGCGAAGCCTATCTTGGGAGTGCCGCATGAACACGCTTCTGAATATGGACGACGTACACGCCTATTACGGTGCGGCGCACATCCTGCAGGGCATGAGTCTGCGTGTCGACGAAGGGGAGCGGGTTGCGCTGATCGGACGAAACGGGGTCGGCAAGACGACCACCGTCAATGCGCTCATGGGCCTTGCCCGGGTCGGCGCCGGCCAGATCCGCTTGGGCGGCACCGTCGTGCGCAAAGCCATGCCTTATACGCCGGCCCAGTTGCGGGTGGCGATCGTCCCGCAGGGGCGATGCATCATCGCCAACCTCACCATCGAGGAAAACCTGATGCTGGGCTCGGCCGTCCGAAACCCAGGGCCGTGGAATCTGAGCGAAGTCTATCGGCTGTTCCCCATCCTGAAAGAACGCGCCCGGACGCCCGGTACGGCGCTGTCGGGCGGCCAGCAGCAGATGCTGGCCATCGGCCGCTCTCTAATGGCCAACCCCAGGCTCATGATCCTGGACGAGCCGACGGAAGGGCTTGCTCCGGTCGTCGTCGATCAGCTGGCCGACACATTGAACCTGGTCACGAACCAGGGCACCGCCATCCTGTTGATCGAGCAGAACCTCGGGCTGGTGACTCGGACAACCTCCCGCTATTACGCCGTTGAGAAAGGCCGTGTCTCGGCCAGTGGAACGGTGGATCCTGGCAACTCCGCAGCACTTCACTCGCACATTGCAGTCTGACATCCCCGAAAGGAGACAACATCATGAAGTCCAATTCCA
>Ga0134125_10009899_pt1 | contig 10722 bp, 16 predicted proteins | sample KB31751_FD_96464 | JGI IMG/M metagenome (GOLD analysis project Ga0134125, IMG submission 96464) | Terrestrial soil microbial communities with excess Nitrogen fertilizer from Kellogg Biological Station, Michigan, USA - KB3-175-1 | ecosystem: Environmental > Terrestrial > Soil > Unclassified ...
GACCTTCACCGGCCGACTCGAGCAGCACCTCGACCTGCCGGTCCTTCATGGCATCGACGCCGAGCACGCGGCCGCGGCTCCCGTAGAAATTGACGCTATCCGCCGTGATCGCGAGGCTCGACTCGGCCGGGCGCCCGCAATCGGCCGCACGCCCGGCCCAGCGCCCCTGAAACTGCTCCGGGATCGTTGTCGCTTCCGCTACGCCGCTGTCCGGTGGCTCGGGCCGCGCCACGGGGGCTTGCTTCGACTCCCGGCTGCACGCGACGAGCAGGATCGACAGCAGCGCGACGCTTCTCACGGCGCCTCCTTCACGAAGTCCTCGACCGGCCGCCCCAGCCACGCCACCATCGCCAGCATCCCGTCGACCTCCAGCCGGCTGCCGACGCGCGTGCGCGCGAGGGTCGACGGGCTCACGCCGATCTCCCGGCCGAGCGCCTGCCAGGTGAGGCCGCGCTCCTGGCGCTGCTTGTCGAGCGCCGCGTACAGCGCCTGGGAATCGAAACGCTTCAAAGCGAGCGAGTCACCGTTTGATCGTGAAATCAACTGGTATGATGGCGCAGGAGCGGACTCGACTCCCCGCCGACATGGCGGGACTAAAATGAGCGTGTCGAGCCATGTCCTTCACGGGATCTTCAAATCCATGGTCGTTGCTCGCGACAATCTGAACCGAGGCCGGTTCCGTGCGGCCTTCAGCATCGATGATGACGCGCACGAGCACATGCCCCTCGATTCCGGCCTGTCGTAACTGATCGGGGTAACGGAGCCGGGGTATCGTCGTGAGCTCGGGCCGCTGCTCCGCGTGTCGAGCAGCCCCATTCATGGGCTTTCCTTCCCCCCGAGCCCGAGCCTCGCCGGGAAGCCACGCAGCGATATCCTCGCCGCAGAGGGCGAGCGTCTGCTCCCGCTCCCACAGCACAGCGAGCGTAGAATCGAGGCTCGCCAGAGTGCCACCACCGCTTACAAATGGATCGATCTGCAGCGAATTCCTGAACGCGCTTGCCGCCGCTGAGTCTGTCCCCCGATAAAATGTCGTGACGCCGAGCCAAAAATAGGCCTCGGCACGCTCCGAGGAGTTCCTACCTGACGAGTTGATGATCTGCTCGAGCAAGACCGCCGCGCTGTCGACGTTGTGCGCACGGATCTGAACCAGTGCACGCTCGATGCGCCCGGATTTGCTCGCGAGCTGAGCGGACTGGCTCGCCAGCGAGGAGGGCCAGCAGACGACGGCGACCGCTGCGGCAACGAGCCTTGTCATGGGGTTGCTGTGGGGCGGGGAGGAGGCTTCCAGAGGATCTTCTCATTCGTCCGCTGCGCGACGAACTCGGGACAGCGCCCGTCACCCCGCCCCGTGATCCCGCCGTCCGGCGCGCACAGCTCGGCGCCCGTGGAATCGTACAGCACGCTGTACTGATCGCAGCAGCGCGGTGAGATGTAGTAGACCAGGTGTCCTTGATACGTGTAGCTCGCGACAAACTCCGGTGGGTTCACCGCGGCGGAATCCTCAAAGCCTTTGAGCTTCGCCGCGAGCCATTCCGGCGTGGTCTGCTCGGCGGCCCGTGGAGCGCCACGGCAGCCGAGCAGCACCAGAACAGCCAGCAGGCTAACGCGAATACGCCGGCGTGATCACGATCTTACGGTACTCGATCGGCCCGTGATCGCCCTGCAGGAAGATCGGCCCGCGCTCGCGCTCGTCGGAATCGAGCGCCCCGCCGGTCGGTCCCGGAATGTCGCGCTTGCAGATCACCTCGATGCCGTTGAGCACCACCGTCACCTGCCGTCCCACCAGCGTGACGTCGTACGTCTGCCACTCGCCGGCCTTCTTCCCGGCGCTCGCGTTGGGCGGAATGAAGCCGTAGATCGCGCCCAGCCCCTCGATCGGCACCACGCCGAGCACGGGATCCTCGATCTGCAGCTCATGACGGCCGCGCAGATAGATGCCGCTGTTGCCCCTGGCGGGGAAGCGGAACTCGATGTGCAGCTTGAAGTCGGCGTACTTCTCGTTGGTCGCGAGGTTCGCGCCCGCCTTGGTATTCGTGAGCACGCCGTTCACGACCTGCCACGCGCTCTCGCCGCCCGGCAGCGCGTGCCAGCCCGTGAGGTCCTTGCCGTTGAACACCGTCACCGGCTTGCCCCACGTCACGTTGCCGGCGTGCAGGGCAGGGGCGCGGGCGCCCGTGAACGGCATCTTCGCCCCGTTCGGGAAGGTGATCGTCCCCGAGAGATTGTCGCCGGCGACGGCGGCCTCCACCGACAGGTCCTGCCCGCCCTGCTCCCACTGCGGCGGGATCGAGAAGCGCAGCGTGTCGCGCTCGAAGAAGATGTTCGAGATCGGCCGCGCGCTGCCCACGACCGCGACGAAGCGGCCCACCAGCGCGGTGTTGCCAGACTTCTGCACCTCGAGCCACGACGGCAGCACCCCGTCGGTCGCCTGGATCTTCAAATCCCAGCGGCCGGTCGCGGGCTTGCGGGTGTCGGGTTGATCCTGTGCCGAGAGTGGAGCGATAAAGAGGAAAGCGATCGAGACGGCAGAGAGGAGTCTTGTCATGGCTTTGAATCTACGCTCTTTTCCGGCGCATGATCCTCCCTCTCCTGATGGTCCTGGCGCAGCAGCCGCTCAATGGATTCGACGCTTACGCACAGCGTGCGATGAAAGACTGGCGTGTTCCCGGCATGGCGGTGGTGGTGGTGAAAGACGACTCGGTCGTGTTTGCGAAGGGGTTTGGAGTGAGGGAATTGGGAAAACCCGATGCGGTCACCGTCCACACGCGCTTCGGCAACATGTCCACGACCAAGGCGTTCACCGCGATGCTCGTCGCCATGCTCGCCGACTCGGGGAAGCTGTCGCTCGACGATAACGTGTATATGCACGTATCGGACTTTCAGCTGAGTGACCCTTACGTGACGCGCGAGCTCACGGTGCGCGATCTGCTCACGCACCGCGTCGGCTTCGGCGATCCCGAGTATCTGTGGGGCACGAGCGGCCTCGACTTCAAGACGATCACGCACCGGCTGCGCTTCGTGCCGATCGAGACGAGCTTTCGCTCGCGCTTTCAATACAACAACGTGACCTACGCGCTCGCGGGCGACGTCGCCGCGCGCGCCGCGGGCACGACCTGGCAAGCGCTGCTCCACTCCAGGATCCTCGGTCCGCTCGGCATGACCGAGACCTACGCCGACGCGCGCGAGCTTGCCGCGGCGCACATCGCCGACGTCACGGCGCCGCACGGCATCGTGCGCGACACGGTGCGCGTGCTGCCCGCGGACCTCGCCGGGATCGACGACGTCGCCCCCGCGGGCGCGATCTTCTCGAGCGCCACCGACATGGGGAAATGGCTGCGCTTCCTGCTCAACCCCGCGCGCGGCCTCGTCAGCCCGCAGAACTTCAACGAGCTGTTCAAGCCGCAGCAAACCCTGGCGCGCCCGATGTACCCCACGGCGCGGCTCGTGCACCCGCACTTTCAGGCCTATGGCCTCGGCTGGATTCTGCAGGACTATCGCGGCGAGTTCATTGCCATGCACACCGGCAGCATCGAGGGCCGCTCCGCCATCATCGGCCTGATCCCCGACCGCCGCCTCGGCGTCGCGATCTTCACGAACCTCGACCACTCCGAGCTGCGCCACGCGCTGATGTACACCGTGTTCGACCGCTACATCGGCACCGCGACGCACGACTGGAGCGCCGAGATGCGCGCGATGTACAAGCGCATTGCGGATTCCACCGCCGCGCTGCAACGCGCGGAAGAAGCCAAACGCGTCGCCAACACCCACCCCACGCTGGCGCTCGAGCGCTACGCCGGCACCTACGCCGACAGCCTCTACGGTTCGGTCAGCATACAGATGAAAGACGGCGCGCTGAGCCTGCAGGCAGGCGTGGCGAGCGGCCGGCTCGAGCACTGGCAGTACGACCTGTTTCGCGTGGTGTGGAGCGACCCGTTCTGGGACCCGAGCTACGTCTCGTTCAGCCTCGATCCCGACGGCTCAGTGGGTGAGCTGCGGTTCGTGGACGGCGGCAGCTACCGGCGCGTCGGTTCCTGAGGTTCTTCGGCGGTGAGTCTCGCCGGCAGATCGACCTGCTCGCCGGTAACAGGCACATAGACCGCGCGATAGCCGCCGAGTAGCCGCCGGCTGCCGGTCGCGGTGACCCGCGTGTAGCGGCGGTTGCAGCACCGAAACCAGCGCTCGTACGTGACCGGTTTGTTGAACGGCATCGTGCGGATGCGCTCTTCGGCGGCGGGGAGCTCGTCGGGATGGTGGAAGTCGCGCATGTGCATGCCGCGCAGCCGACCCAGCGGGATGCCGGTCAGCTCGGCCGCGGCTTGATTGGCATCGAGCACACGACCGGCCTCATCGTAGACGATCTCGGGATTCGTGGTAGGACCAGGCATGATGAAACCAGATCCTTCGGGCCGCGTGCTTGCGCACGCGACCCTCAGGATGGGGCTAGCGGCAACTCGCCAGAGTCGGCTGCTGTCCCAGGTTCAGCACGATCGGCGCGACCGCTTCAGACGAATCGGCCCGTTGTACCCGGAGCGTCAGCGTCTTTGAGCCCACCGCGCCGCGGAACCGCACCTCCGATTGTGCCGTCCCGGCCGCTCCGTACAACCCCGTGAGGTCGAACCGGCCCTTCTTGTCGAGCATGATCGGCTCGAGCGTGCTGCCCGAACCGCATGCGCCGTTGAACGCCGTCGAGACCTGCGTGGCCGTGAACCGGCCCTGCTCGCTGCCCCATTGGCCCGTCAGCATGATGCCGCCGGCCGCGACCGGCGACTGGCACGCGCTGTACACGGTTACCGTGAGCGCCCCCACCAAGACCATCCAACCCAGATGTCGATGCATAACAGAACTCCTCCCCTTGCGAGGGAGGAGTGCAGGATTTGTGCCCGTCCTCACAAACGGGAGTCAACGATGCCAGTGAGGAACGGCGCTCCATTTTTCAGCAACAAAGAAGTCCGGTGACAGGTCGACGTTCCCGCGCCAGCTCGAGTACTCCTCCTTTTGAATGACTTGGCCGCCGTGCTTGATCTCCACCTGCACCGCGAGCCACCCGCCGCTGACCGGCTTGTAATCCTTGAGCCAGATGTCCGCGACGTCCGCCGGCGTGTTCGGGTTGAAGGCGGCGATCATCCGCACCACCACCAGCCGCTCCTTGTCCACCCAGAACTGCGGCGTCGTGCTATCGCCCGGAGTCGTGCTGCCCACCACCCACACCGGCCGGCCGTCGGCCGTGTCGGCGCGCAGCCGGGACAGATCGAACTGGTAGGGCGCGATCTGCTTGAGTGTGGTGTCCATGGGCTGCGCGTACACGCCGGCCACGAACGGCAGGAACGGATTCCCAGTGGCGGCAGTGCGGGTAACCTTGCCCTCGCGCACGACATAGAGGGAGTCGGCGGTATAGATGACGCCGTTCCCCTTGGCCGGATCGCCGAAATCGATCCGGAGCCGCGCGGGCGACTGCAGCGCCTCGTACCAGGTGGACGTGTCGGTCACGCCGTTGGGCCGGGTCTGCGTCGTCATCTGCGTGAACGTGACGTTCTTGAACCATTTGCCGAGGTAGGCCTCGCGCATCTGATTCAGCAGCGCCTGCCCGTCGCGCGGCGGCCCCGAAGGCTGCGAGCGGTTGCCCGCGCACGCGACACAAATACCTAGCACCAAGCACCTGACACCTGTCTTGAGCACCAATCCTCCTACGGAGTGACGATGAATCCCGCCGTATCAGCCTTGCCCGCCGCCATCGCCACGATCTTCGCCTCGCCGGCGCTGATCCCCTTGACCCAACCGTCGAGCGTGACCGTCGCCGTAGCCGGGGTCAGCGACTGGAGTGCGAAAGTCGCAGTCAACACAGAGTTGTGGTTTCGATCGAACGCGTCGACATACAGCTTGAGCGAGTCTCCCACGGAAACGAAATTGCCGAAGTAGGTGAGGATGATCACCGAGTCGATCGCCTGAACCACGTGCACGTTGGCAATTCCGATGACCCCGCCGATCGTGGCTCGGATTTGCCCGGTGCCGTTGTTGGACGCGGTTGCGACACCGTCAGCGTCGACGGCGACGACGCCCAAGCCGTCCGTACTCCAGCTCACCGGCAGGCTGGGGATCGTCTTGCCCCGCGCGGTCTTGCCAATGGCGATGAATCGCGTCGTGTCGCCAAGCGCGGTAGGGGACCAGGTGGAGGGCACCACCTGCACGACGGCCAGATCCGCGGGACCCGACGCATCGACGCACGTGGTGCTCGTCACGACGGCCGCTGCGATTAGGGCGAGTCGGCTTACTTTGGTTGCCAGCGCGCTTCCTTGATCAGCTGCTCCACGATGTCGGCGGCCGTCCGTCCCGCCGCCTCGGCCGCGAAGTTGATCACGATGCGGTGCGTCAGCACGGTGGGTGCGACGAGCCGGAGATCATCTTCGTCCGCCATCGGCCGGCCGTCCAGCGCCGCGCGCGCTTTGGCGCCGAGCACCAGGTACTGCGAGGCCCGCGGCCCGGCGCCCCAGGAGATGTACTCTTTAATGAAGGGGGACGCCTCTTCTTCCACGGGCCGCGTGAGGCGCACCAGGGTCACGGCTGCTTTGACCAGCGCCTGCGACACCGGAATCCGCCGCACCAGGTGCTGCATCGCCAGCACGTCTTCGGCCGTCAGCACCGAGCGCACGTCGCCGAGCGAGTCGCCGGTCGTGGAGGTGACGATCGCCTCTTCTTCCTCTTGCGACGGGTAGTTCACCCGCAGCTCGAACATGAAGCGGTCGAGCTGCGCCTCGGGCAGGGGATAGGTGCCTTCCTGCTCGATCGGGTTTTGCGTCGCGAGCACGAAGAACGGCGAGGGCAGCGAATGCGTCTGGCCGGCGGCACTGACCTCGTGCTCCTGCATCGCCTGCAGCAGGGCCGCTTGCGTCTTGGGCGGCGTGCGATTGACCTCGTCGGCGAGCACGATGTTGGCGAACACCGGCCCGCGCACAAAGCGGAAGGCGCGCTTGCCGGTCGCCAGGTCTTCTTCGATGATTTCGGTGCCGGTGATGTCGGACGGCATCAGGTCCGGCGTGAACTGAATGCGCGAGAAGCCGAGATCGAGCGTTTCGGCGAGCGTCTGGACCATCAATGTTTTGGCGAGGCCGGGGACGCCGACGAGCAGCGCGTGGCCGCCAGAGAAGATTGCGGTGAGGATCCCGTCGAGCACCTCTTTTTGTCCGACGATGCGCTGCGCGACCTGCGCGAGCAGGTCTTTGCGCGCGGCGGCGAGCCGTTCGAGCAGCTCGACGTCGCCCGAAGCAGGGGACGAGGGACGGGAAGGGTTCACGGTCATAGCGAAGCTAATCATACTCTACACACAAGCGCCACATAGGGTTGCGGTGTTAGCACTTTGCTTGCGAAAAATTTCACAAGCGTCTAGGTTTCCCGGCGCAACATGACTCCCGAGCAAAAAAACAGCGGTGCCCGTGGCTACGGCCAGGGCTACGAGTACTTCGGGATGGCGCTCACGTTCGTCATCGCCATTCTGCTGTTCGGCGCCGCCGGCTGGTTCGTGGATGGCTGGGTACATATGCGGCCCCTGTTCGCGATCATCGGGGCGTTTGTGGGCGGATTCGCGGGCTTTATGCGCATTTACTACCGGGTGAAGTCGGATACGAAGTGACAGCCCTGCTGTTCGGCGGGGGCGTCGCGCTGGTGGCCCAGGTGTCGGCGATACTGCTGCTCAAGCCGAAAATGCGCGCGCCGAACCCTGAATTCATGGCGCGGTGGCTCGGGGGAATGGCGATCCGGTTCGTAGGGCTGCTGGTGGTGGCGGGGTGGACGATCACGCATCCCGCTTCGGTCCCACCGGTGCCGGCGTTGCTGGCGTATATCGGAGTGCTGTTGCCGCTCCTGTTTCTGGAGACGAGGTTTCTCAGGTGATGCAATCGCCCGATATCGGAAGCATGATCCTCGAGCACACGGCCGACAGCCATGTGATCGAGCTGCCGTTCGGGAAAGAGATTCATCTCCCCGAGGGCTGGCTCATTCCGGGCACGCACATCGACGTCTCGCCCACCAAGCACGTCGTGTTCATGATCTTCGCCGCGCTGCTGGTGTTTCTCACGCTCTGGATCGCCGGCCGGCGCGTGGACCGGCGGCATCGCCAGGGCAAAGCGCCGAACGGGTTCGGTGCGGCGGTCGAGGCGATCGTGCTGTTCGTGCGCAACGACGTCGCAATCGCCAACATCGGCCACGGCGGCGCGAAGTTCGCGCCGCTGATCGTGACGCAGTTCTTCTTCATTCTGTACTGCAACCTGCTCGGCCTCTTCCCCTGGGGCGCGACGCCGACCGGCAATCTCGCCGTCACGGGCGCACTCGCGCTGATCTCGTTTCTCGTGATCGAGATCTCCGGGTTCTTCGCGCTCGGCGCGAAGGGCTACATCAAGACGATCGTGATGGTGCCCGCCGGCATGACCGGCTTCGGCGCGGTCGCGATGGCGATCATCATGACGCCGGTCGAGCTGATCGGCAAAATCGTGAAGCCGTTCGCGCTGTGCCTGCGGTTGTTCGCGAACATGACCGCCGGCCACTTCGTGATTCTGTCGCTGCTCGGCCTGATCTTTCTGTTCGCGAGCTGGTTCATCGCCGCCGGCACGGTCGCGTTCGTGCTGTTCATGATGTGTCTCGAGCTGCTGGTCGCGTTCCTGCAGGCCTATATCTTTGCGCTTCTCACGTCCGTCTTCATCGGACTCATGCAACACGAACATTAGAGGAACCCCAATGCACATGCTCCTCGCGCTGCTCCAGGAACCCGCGGGCGACGTCGTCAAGATGGCGCTCAACAACAACGCCCTGCTCGGTGCCGGCATCGGCATGGGCCTGGCGCTCATCGGCGCCGGACTCGGCATCGGCCGCATCGGCGGGCAGGCCGTCGAAGCGATCGCGCGCCAGCCGGAAGCCTCGGCCGACATCCGCGGCGCGATGATTCTGACCGCGGCGCTGATCGAAGGCGCCACGCTCGCCGCGCTCGTGTTCGCGCTGCTGTTCAAGCTGATCAAGTAGATGCTGTTCCTGCTCGCGCTGTTGCAGGAGGAGGCCGGCGCTCACGTCGCGTCCCCGTTCGACATCAACGGCGGCGTGATCATCTGGACCGTCATCATCTTCGTGATCCTGCTCGGCATCCTGTACCGGCTGGGCTATCCCTCGCTCGTCAAGATGGTGGAGGAGCGCGAGCGCGGGATTCAGAAGCAGCTCGAGGACGCCCAGAAGGCGAACGCCGAGGCGCAGCGGCTGCTCGAGGAGCACAAGAAGCAGATCGCCGCGGCGCGCAACGAGGCGCAAGACATCCTGGCGAAGGCGAAGACGATCTCGCAGAAGGAGCGCGAGACCTTGCTGGCGAAGGCGCGCGAGGAGTACGACGCGTTGCTGACCCGCGCGCGCAAGGATATCGACGCCGAGAAAGAGAAGGCCATCCTGGCGCTGCGGCGGGAGGCGGTGGAGCTGTCGATCGCCGCGGCGTCGCGCGTGATCGAGGCCAACCTCGATACGGACGCCAACCGCAAGCTGGTGGCCGACTTCCTGGACAGCCTCGGCAAGCCGGAGCAGCAGCGGTGAAAAGCATCACCATCGCGCGCAACTACGCCGAAGCACTCTTTGCCGCGGGCCCCCAATACGGCGATGTGCTGGACGCCGTGGCCGGGGCCATCCAGGCGGACGAGCGCATCGCGATCACGCTCGACTCGCCGCGCGTGTCCAAGACCGTCAAGGGCCAGATTCTCGAGCGCGCGCTGAAGGGCGAGGCGCCGCGCGAGTTCGTCCGGTTTTTGCAAGCGGTGGTGCGGCGCGGGCGCCAGGGGCTGCTCGGCGAGATAGCGCAGCAGTACCAGACGCTGTTAGATGAGAAGCACGGCCGCGTGCACGCCGGGATCACGCTGGCGCAGGAAGTCGACGCGCGTGGCCAGAAGCAGGTCGTGGAGCGGCTCGCGAAGGCGCGGGGGCGCGAAGTGCGGGCCTTTTTCAGAGCCGATCCAAGGATTCTCGGTGGGGTCGTCATAAGGGTGGGCGATCGCATTTACGATGGCTCGGTGCGCCGGCGATTGACGGCGTTGCAGCGAAGGATGCTGACCGGCGAGTAGGAGTGTAACAATCTCTGGTAAGATGCGCGCACCCCTTTTGCTGTGTGCCGTTCTCTGGTCCCTCGGCTGCAACAGCGCAGTCGCTCCAAAATCACAACTGCAGCTCACGGTCCACCTCGGGAAGTCTGAATTCTTCGAGGGCGAGCCGCTGTACGTCGTGTTCGATTTGGCGAGCCTCGGACCGGACACTGCCTGGACTCTGCCATTCAACCGAGCGTCGTGGAATCTGCGGGGCGATTTACGGCGCTCGGATGGCACGCTCATGCCCGAGGGCGGTGTCGTCGTTGACTACGCCTATCCGCCCGCGTACAAAGGTCAGCCGGTGCCGCCAGGCCGTCACGAATACGACGTGTTGGTGATGCAGGAATTCTGGGGCTTGCCTGCCGCGGAGCTACGTGACTTGTACTTCGGTGGACGTAACCTTCCGCCCGGGCAATACGAGTTTACCGCCGTCTTCACCACCAACCTGCGTGGGAACGACGTGCTTGAGTCGGCGCCGATCGTATTCTCGGTGCGGACGCGATCGGCCACCGAGGACAGCGCAATGCAGGCCGTGATCCGTCTCGTGGGGATGGCGTGGGACACCTTGCAACGACCGTCTTTTCTTAGCTCACTCGTCGCGAGCGTAGCCGCGCGAGACGGC
>Ga0134125_10009900_pt1 | contig 10721 bp, 8 predicted proteins | sample KB31751_FD_96464 | JGI IMG/M metagenome (GOLD analysis project Ga0134125, IMG submission 96464) | Terrestrial soil microbial communities with excess Nitrogen fertilizer from Kellogg Biological Station, Michigan, USA - KB3-175-1 | ecosystem: Environmental > Terrestrial > Soil > Unclassified ...
GAACGGAACCATCCGAAACGAATACCGCCGGATAAGCCGGCACCCCGCCAACCACCTGCCATCCGAGGCATTCGACGAAGAAGCGGCGGTACTGATCGAGGTCGCCTACCGTCAGACCGGGATGGTCGATGCGCATGGTTTGCGCTTGTCGCTCTTGCATCGGTCAACTCCTTGCAAGGAAAGCCGGGATGGGTGACGTTGCACGCCGCCCCGTGATTTTTGTACATTGCCGGATAATATTTTTGACCGGGGTCGCAGGTCAATATTTTTATACGAGTTTGGATAAAATGAACGATACGGCAAAGAAGCCGCGCGGGCGACCGCGCGCCTACGAACCGCAGGTCGCGCTGCGGCAGGCGGCAAACGCCTTCTGGAAGTCGGGCTATGCCGCAACCTCGCTCGACGACGTCACGGCGGCGACCGGCATGAACCGGCCCAGCCTGCGCGCGGCGTTCGGCGACAAGCGCGCGATCTACCTGCAGGCGCTGGCCGACTACTGGGAGGTCAAACTGACCGCGATGCGCAAAACGCTCGAGGGCGGCCAGACCTTGAAAACGGCACTGATGCGCGTCTACGACGCGGCGCTGGCCATCTATTTCTCCGGGAGCGGCCCGGCGCGCGGCTGTTTCGTAGTGGGTACGGCCATCACCGAAGCGGTCGACGACCCCGAGCTGCGGCGCAGCGTGGCAGATGGCTTTCGCATGCTCGACGCCCATTTCGAAGCCCGCCTGCGCCGGGCACGCGACTCCGGCGAACTCGCCAGCGACGCCGACCCGACCGCGCTGGCCCTGCTCGCCACCGCGACCCTGCACACCCTGGCGCTGCGCGCCCGCGCCGGCACGTCCCGCAAGGACCTGCGTAAACTGGCGTCGAAGGCGGTAGGCGTGATCTGCGGATGAACCCTCGGCGGCAAAGCATGCATGGCGAGGCCGAAGGCACATCGACCGCATTGCCGGACCTCATGGCGGCGCAGCTTGCCGTGGTGTTCTGCGGCATCAACCCGGGCCTGATGGCCGCCGCCACAGGACATCATTTTGTCGGGCCGACGAATCGGTTCTGCCGCGTCATCCACTTGGCCGGCTTCACCCCGAACGAAATCCGGCCCGAGGACGACCACCGGATTCTCCGTTACCACTGTGGCCTGACCACCGTGGTCAGCCGGCCCACCGCCAGCGCCGACCAGCTGGCGCCCGAGGAATTCGCCTCCGCTGCCGCTGATTTCCGGCGCAGGATCGAGCACTACGCGCCACGCTTCGTGGCCTTCCTGGGCAAGGCGGCGTATGCCGCGTTATCAGGTCGGCGGGAGGTCAGCTGGGGACGGCAGGCCGACCTCATGGGCGGCGCAATCATCTGGGTGCTGCCCAATCCGAGCGGTCGCAATCGAAGCTTCCGGCTCGACCGCCTCGTGGCGGCCTACCAGCAACTTCGGCTGGCGGTGGGCGCCGCGCCATAACGCACCCTGCGTGAGTCACCTCACTGGTGCAGGGCATCGATGCTGGTAGCCGCTGGCTGGTCGGCAATGGTGAAACGCAAGGTGCGCGCGGCGCGATCGGATACCGCGTCGATACGTCGCCCACCGACCATCGCGTGGCCTGCGCCATCCCAGCCGTGGATCGTCACCGCCAACTGCTTCCACCATGGCTTGAACCGGCCATCGCGCGCCGCGAAGTCGATGCGCACGCCATCGGCGCCCACCGTGCAACGAAGCGTCTGGCGCAGGAAGCCCTGTTTGCGGTACGCCATGCTGTGGCCGTCGTCGGCATACAGCTGGCCGTGGCAATCGGCGCCGGGATAGACGTCGATCTGCAGCGCACCGACCGGCGTTTGCGCGGTGCTCTGCACCAAGGGCTGGCGTGGCAGGATGCTGCCGGCGCGCACGAAGACGGGCAGCTTGTCCAGCCGTGGCGTCTCTTTCACCACGATGCTGCTGGCGTGTTCCTCGCGGGTGGCCTGCGAGGCCGACTGGATGGGCTGGTCGGCCCCATCGACAGCCGCGCCATCCACCGCCAGCCCGGTCCAGTAGTCGTACCAGCCGCCCGCCGGCAGGCAGACATCGTAATCCTGCGGCGATTCCGGAGTCGGCGGCGGCGCCACCAGCAACTGGCGGCCGACGGTAAACGCCATCGACTGGTCGCACGAGGCGCTGATCGCGTCCGGGTAATCGTAGAAAACCGGCCGCATGATCGGATCGCCCAGGCGCGCATTCTCGTCGGCCAATGCATAGAGATAAGGCAGCAGACGGTAGCGCTCCTCCACGTAATGCCGGCGGATGGCCAGGTGTTGCGGCCCATCCACCCACGGCTCGGCCCGCGGCGTGTCCTTGGCCGCATGGTCGCGGAATACCGGCGTGAACGTGGCGATCTCGAACCAGCGCGTCAGCAGGTCGGCGCTGGGGCCGCCGGTGAAACCGCCGACGTCGGCGGCGCTGTATGAGAAACCCGACAGGCCCAGGTTGATCAGCTGATGCACCGACAGCTTCAACTGATCCCAGCTGGAGCCGTTGTCGCCGGTCCAGGTCACCGCGTAGCGCTGGCCGCCAGCATAGCTGGCGCGCGTCATCACGAACGGACGCTCATCGGGGCGCAGCTTGCGCAGCCCGTCATACGTGGCGCGCGTGTTCTGCATGCCGTAGACGTTGTGGATCTCGGCGTGGCTGGCCTTGCGATGGGCGAAATCGTCGCTGGCGATGCGGTGGACGGTGTCCAGCGGCATCGTCTTGGTCGGCGTCTCGAACACTGCCGGCTCGTTCATGTCGTTCCAGAAACCGGCGATGCCGTCGGCCACGAACGGTCGGTACAACGTGCCCCACCAGTCGCGCGCGCCGGCCTCGGTGAAATCGGGAAATACCGACGGCCCCGGCCACACCGGCGCCACGTAGACCGAGCCATCCGGGTTGTGCACGAACGCATCGGCGGCCGTACCGCTGTCGTATGGCGCGTAACCCTCGCCCGGTGCCTTGGCGATGTGCAGGTCGGTGATCGCCACCAGCTTGATGCCCTCGTCACCAAGGTCGCGCACCAGCCCCGGCATGTCGGGAAAAGTCTGCCGGTTGACGGTGAACGGGCGGTTGCGGTCCTGGAAGTCGATATCCAGCCAGATCACGTCGGCCGGAAACCGGTCCGCACGCAAGCGCGCCGCCACCTGCCGCACCTCGTCGCCGCTCATGTAGCTGTAGCGCGACTGCTGATAGCCGAACGCCCACTTCGGCGGCAGCGGCGCCTTGCCGGTGAGGTCGGTGTAGCGGCGCACTACGTCGGCGGTGGAGGGGCCGGCGATGAGGTAATAGTCGATCGGGCCGTTCGGCGCGCCGAACGCCAGCGTGTCCGCCTCGCGGTGGCCGAAGTCGAACCAGCTGCGCCAGCTGTTGTCGAGCAGGATGCCGTAGCTGCCGCCTGCACCGCCCACGCCAATGAAGAACGGAATCGACTTGTAGATCGGATCGGTGGCGCTGCTGAAACCGTAAGCATCGGTGTTCCAGTCCACGTAGCTTTGCCCGCGCCGATCCAGCGAGCCACCGGTCTTGTCGCCCAGGCCGAAGATGTGTTCGGACAGCGGCAGCTGCTTGCGCAGGGTGAACGCGCGTCCGTCCGCATCGAACGGTTGGGCCGTGTCGGCCGAAATCGTGCGGCCCTGCAAATCTTCCACCCGCAGTCCCAGCGACTGCGGATCGATGCGCACGCGCAATGCCTTTGTGGAAAAGCCGTCGGCATGACTTTCCACGGCGACGCGCGCTTGGCGGACCTCGGCCGGTACCGCCCAGCTGGCGTCTTCGGGGAACACGCCGTCGCGCGCGATCCGCACGCGGATGACGTGATCGGTCAGTGCGGACACGCGCAGCGCTACGGCGCCACGTTGCAGCTCCACGCCGTCACGGTGGTGATCGATATGCGGCGCCACGGTGGCGGTGAACGCAAAGCTTCCGCTCGTCGCCAGCAGCAGCGCGATGGCGGCGACGATACGCATGATTGGCAGTTTTCTGGTCACGCTCCGAATCCCCTTCCATGGCAACCGCCACGGATCACATGTTTCATGGGTGGCCGCGAGCCCAGCTGTCGTGGCGCGCTTTGGCGTACAGCGCAAACGAAGGCCGGCCGGCAGTCATCGGAGTCTCGCATGGCGTACGGGCCCTGGTGTCGCCCATCGGCCCTCTCCGCGCATGAATACGTATGCATCTCGCGTTGAGCGGGGATGCGGCTCGTCGGGCGGCGTATCCCACTGTCGCAAGGCAAACGTCCCGACAAAAAAAGCCGGCGAATTCGCCGGCTTTTTTTCTTCAACACGGTAACGGGTGGTGGGAATCAGAAGGGAATTTCGTCATCCGCGAAGCCGTTGTCGGCCGGCGGCGGCGGCGAACGCGACGCGCCCTGGTCGTCGTTGCCGCGTGACTGGCCACCGTAATTGCCGCCACTCTGGCGCTGGCCGCCGCCCTGCGAGCGCTGCCCGCCGCCACCGCCGCCTTCATTGCCGCCCAGCATCTGCATCTCGCTGGCGATGATGTCGGTGCTGTAGCGCTCGATGCCGTCCTTGCCGGTGTACTTGTCGGTGCGCAGCGAACCTTCGATGTAGACCTGGCGGCCTTTCTTCAGGTAGTCGCCGGCGATCTCGGCCAGGCGGCCGAACATCTTCACCCGGTGCCACTCGGTCTTCTCGACTTTTTCGCCGCTCTGCTTGTCGGTCCAGCTTTCCGACGTGGCGATGTTCAAGGTAGTGACCGCGGTGCCGCCGCCGGTGTGGCGCATTTCCGGATCCGCGCCGAGATTGCCGACCAGAATGACCTTATTGATGCCACGTGCCATGGGATGTCCTCGGTGAGCCAGCCGTATATATAAGGATGATTACGGCCGGAGTGATGTAGCAGGCTGGCCATCATAACTGCGCGCGGGCCGCTCAAGTAGTGCTCGATGACCCGCTTGCCGCCAGCCCTTGCCGGCAACTTTCGTGGGCGCCGAACCTCCGGCATGTGGGAGCGACTTCAGTCGCGATGCCCTTGCTTCAAGCCAAGGGACAAGAGCATCGCGGCTGAAGCCGCTCCCACAGCGATTCCCCGGCTTCTGTCCCCGGCGTGCTAGATCGCGGGCACTTCGGCCGCGGCGGTCGCCCTGATGTCGGCGCCGATCCGGCGCGCGCCGGCTACGACCAACGGCAGCCACAGCAGGGTCAGGGCCGCGGCGCAGAGGAAAATGCCGTCCGCGCCCAAATGACCCAGCGCGATACCGCCGAAGGTACCGCCCACGAACGCGCCGATGAACTGGCTGGTGGAGTACGCGCCCATCGCCGCGCCGCGCAGGTGCGCCGGCGCCAGCCGCGAGACCAGGCTGGGCAGCGCGGCTTCCAGCAGGTTGAAGGCTGAGAAAAACACCGCCGCAGCCACGCCGAACGCGATCAGGTGATTGCCCGACAACGCGAAACCCAGCAGTGCCAGCCCGATCGCCACCACGCACACCATCACGATGCGCAGGCTCTGCGCGATCTCGCGCATGTGGCGCAGGCTGCCGCCCATCACCAGCGCCGCCACCACCATCACCGGCAGGTACAGTTCCCAGTGGCGGTTCACCGGCAAATGCAGGGTGTTCGCCAGCAACAGCGGCAGGCCCACGAAGCTGGCGGTCAGCAGCGCGTGCAGGAAGAACACCGAGCCGTTCAGCACCAGCATGCGGCTGTCGCGCAACATCACCAGCACGTGGCCGAAGCCGGCCGCGGCCGGCGCCCTTGCCCGTTCGGGCGTGGGCACGATCAGCCACAACAGCGCCAGCGAGGTCAGCGCCAGGATCGAGGTGGCCGCAAACAGGCCCGGCAGGCCGTCGATGGCTTCCAGCGGCGGGCCCAGGATCAGCGCCAGCAGGAACGCCAGCCCGATCGACACGCCGATGATGCCCATCACCTTGCTGCGGTTTTCCTCGACCGTGAGGTCAGCCGCCAGCGCAATGCCGGCGCCCGCCACCGCACCCATGCCCTGCACCGCGCGGCCGATCACGATGCCGGTCAGCGTATGCGACATCGCCGCGATCAACCCGCCCAGCGCGAACAGCAGCAGCCCCAGGGTGATCGCCGGCTTGCGTCCGATCCGGTCGGACAACAAGCCCAGCGGGATCTGCAGCAGCACCTGGCCCAGCCCGTACACGCCCAGCGCCAGCCCGATCATGAAGCCGGTGGCTCCCGGCATCGTCTTCGCGTACAGCGAAAACACCGGCATGATCAGAAACAGGCCGAACAAACGCAGGCTGATCACGCAGGCCAGGGTCAGGGCGCTGCGCCGTTCCAGGCGGGAGAGTTTGCTCACCGGGGTACCGATTTCGGGAAATGCATGGGCCGCATTATAGAGTCGCGGCCCACTCCGCGGTTTGTGGCGACATGTCGCGGCAGTGGAACGGGGCCGAACACATGATGCGGTGCGCGCCCGGCCCTATAATCGGATTGATAACCTTCTTGAATTCCCTCATGACCTCGATGCCAGCCGACGCCAGCCGCCCCGCCGACTTCGCCCAGGTGCGCGACCTTGCCGCCATCGACATGCAACGCGTCGATGCGCTGATCCGGCACCGCCTTTCCTCCGACGTGGTGCTGATCAACCAGATCGCCGACCACATCATCGCCGGCGGCGGCAAACGCCTGCGCCCGATGCTGCACACGCTGGCCGCCGGCGCGGCCGGTTACACCGGCGAGCAGCACGTGAAGCTGGCGGCGGTGATCGAGTTCATCCACACCTCCACCCTGCTGCACGATGACGTGGTGGACGAATCGGAGCTGCGCCGCGGCCGCAAGACGGCCAATGCGCTGTGGGGCAACGCGGCCAGCGTGCTGGTGGGCGATTTCCTGTATTCGCGCTCGTTCCAGTTGATGGTGGAGCTGGACGACATGCGCATCATGCGCATCCTGGCCGACACTACCAACACCATCGCCGAGGGCGAGGTGCTGCAGTTGCTCAACATCGGCAACGCCGACGTCAGCGAAGCGGCGTACCTGGCCGTGATCGAACGCAAGACCGCGGTGCTGTTTGCCGCCGCCACCGAGCTGGGCGGCATCCTGGGCGGCTTGCCGCAGGCGCAGGTGGACGCGCTGCGCCGCTACGGCATGGAGCTGGGCTATGCATTCCAGATCGCCGACGACCTGCTCGACTACGTGTCCAGCCCCGATGCGCTGGGCAAGAACATCGGCGACGACCTGGCCGAGGGCAAGCCCACGTTGCCGGTGATCTACGCGCTGGAAAAGGCCAGCCCGGATCAGGTGCAATCGCTGCGTCATGCGATCGAGCACGGCGGCCTGGATTCGCTGGACCGGATCATCGCCTCGATCCGCGACTCCGGCGCACTGGAGCGCACCCGCGAGCGCGCCTTTGCCCACGCCCGAGCGGCCCGCGATGCGCTGGCCGCACTGCCCGCTTCCGACCATCGCGACGCACTGGCAACCCTGGCCGATTACTCGGTGCAGCGCACGTACTGAAGCCTTGTGGGAGCGGCTTCAGCCGCGATGCCTTTCGTGCAATTCGTCAGAAAGGCATCGCGACCGAATTCGCCTTACGGCTTGCCGGCAAACGTCTCGCGCAGCCAGTCGTGCATCAGGCGATAACTGCGCCTGGCGATGGGCTCGTCATAGCGGCAACCGGGCGAGTTCTCGCCCACCTCGGTGAAGCAGTGCACCGCGTGGCCCATCACCACGAACTGCCAGGCGGCCGGGCTCTGGCGCATCTCATCCATGAACGCGTCGGCGGCCGGCATGGTGCCCTTGTCGTCGGCACCGTTCAGCACCAGCACACGCGCCTTGATGTTTTTCGCCAGCGCCGGGTTGTCGGTATCCAGCCCGCCATGGAACGACACCACGGCCCCCACGTCGGCACCGCTGCGGGCCAGGTCCAGCACCGCGCTGCCGCCGAAGCAGAAGCCGATCGCGGCCAGCTGATGGACGTCCAGCGGTGCCGTTTCCGCCTGTGCCTTCAGCTGATCGAGCGCGTGGCCGATGCGCTGGCGCATCACCGCTCGGTTGGCGTAAAGCGGCTTTACCGCCGCCTGCGCCTCAGTGAAGGAAGTGGGGCGGATCTTCTCGCCGTACATGTCGGTGAGCAGGATCACGTAATCGCTGCCGGCGATCGCCTCGGCCTTTTTCACCGCGCCATCGTTGACGCCGTACCAGTTCGGCACCATCACCAGGCCCGGGCGTTTCGCCGTGGTGGTGTCGTCGTAGATCAGCACGCTGTGGAACCTGGTACCGTCCAGGGTCCAGTCCACGGCACGATGGACCATCTTGGCGTTGGTGGAAAACGCCGCGCCGGCAAGCACGAGCAGGCAACACAATCGAACGATGCGCATGAGGTTGGCTCCGGTGGGTGGTTATTGCCCTGCCGCGTGTCCCGACAGCAGGCGTTTCAAGGGCGCAAGGCGATCGAGCAGGCGGACGCCGGCGCCGCGTGCGGCCACCAGCGGCGACGATTGCCAGGCGTAGACCCGCGCCAGCGCGTCGAAACCCAGCGCGTCCAGCGTGTCGGCGCTGCGGCGGCGCCGGGCGTAGCGGCGCAACACGTGCGCGGCGCCGATGTCCCGACCCGTGGCGCGCGCGGCCAGCAGCGTGTCGCGCAATTCGGCCACGTCGCGCAGGCCCAGATTGACGCCCTGCCCGGCCAGCGGATGCACCGCATGCGCCGCGTCACCCAGCAGCACGAAACGTTCGGCCTGATAGCGCTCGGCCAATTGCAGCTTCAACGGGAACGACGCGCGCGGGGTAGTACCGGTTATGCGGCCCAGCCGGAAATCGCTGGCCACGCCCAGGGCGTCGCGGAAGGCGGCATCGTCCAGCGCCAGCACGCGCTGCGCCTGCTCCCCGGGCAGCGACCACACCAGCGAACTACGGCCATCGGCCAGCGGCAGCAAGGCCAGCGGACCGTCGGGCAGGAAACGTTGCCATGCGGTGTTCTCGTGAGGACGATCGGTATGCACGTGAGCCACCACCGCGCGCTGTGCGTAATCGCGGCCACGCGTGCCGATGCCGGCCAGCTGGCGCAAAGGCGATGCACTGCCGTCGGCCGCCACCAGCAACGCCACCGACAAGGTTTCGCCGTCGCCCAGCTGCAGCCGGACGTGCTTCTCGCGCGCCTCGAAACCGTGCACCGCCGCCGGGCACAACCGCCGGACGCCCGCGGCTTCCTGCGCCTGCCACAGGGTCCACTGCACCAGGTTGTTTTCGACGATGAAACCCAGTTCCCGCCGACCTTCGGCCGCCGCATCGAAATCGATCGCCGCACCGCTGGCAGCATCCCATACGTGCATGTGCGCATAGGCGGATGCGCGCGCATCGCGGATGGACGGCCAGACGCCGAGATCGTCCAGCAGCGCGATCGACGAGGGCGCCAGCCCGACCACGCGCAGATCCACCTCATCCTGCGACTGCCACGGCGTGGGCGCACGCGCTTCCAGCAGCACCGTGTCGAAACCCGCGCGTGCCAGCGCCAGCGCGGTGGCGGCGCCGACCATGCCGCCGCCGACCACGGCCACGTCCGGCATCGCAGCGCGCCGGCGCGACATTTCCCGCGGTGGACGGCTCATGGCAAGTGCTCCAGCACGGCCAGCGGCGGTTCACCACGAAAGCCCATGCCGCGCCGCGCCATCGCGCGTTGCAGTGGTGGCACCCGATCGCAAGCCAGCAACGCCAGCGAACGCAACGGCCCCAACAGGGGCTGCGGCAGGCAGGCCAGCTGCACCAGGCCATGACTCATCGCCATGGTGCCTTCGCGGTCCGGCCCGCGCCGTGCCGCGTAGCTTCGCAACAGATCAGCGGCGCCGGGATCGGCAGCAGTGGCGAGCAACTCCGACAGCGTCAGCGCATCGCGCAGGCCGAGGTTGAAGCCCTGCGCGCCGATCGGGTGAATGGTCTGCGCCGCATTGCCGACCAGCACCGCGCGCAGGCCGATCACCTGGTGCGCGGCAATGCGGCGGATGGCGTATGGATGCCGCCGGCCCGGCCGCACCAGGCGACCCAGCCGCCAGCCAAAACGCTGCTGCGCCAGCGCGATGAAACGCTCGTCATCCATCGCCGCCACCGTCTCGGCCTGCGCCGCAGGTACGGTGAGCACCAATCCACAGCGGCGCTCGGCCAGCGGCAGCAACGCCACCGGGCCGTCATCGGCAAAGCGTTCGTAGGCGCGCCCGGCATGGTCGCGTTCCGGCGTGACGGTGCTGACAAACAGGGTCTGTTGGTAATCGTGTCGTTCCGCATCGATGCCCAACTGCGTGCGCACGAATGATTCGCTGCCATCAGCGCCCACCAGCAGCGCCGCATCGACGTGACGCACACCGTCGGCGGTGGCGATACCGGCGCGCCAACCCGCCGCCTGCGGCTGCAGTGTTTGCAAGGTGGCGGGCGCCAGGCGCGTCAGATGAGTGCATTCGTCCAACCGCCGCAACAGCGCGTCGCCCAGTTCGCGCGCGGGCAGGGTCCAGCCCAGCGCGTCCACGTCATGCCGCGCCGCGTCGATGCGCGCGCTGCCGAACTCGCCCGCGCGGCTGACATGGATGTGCCGGATCGGCGTGGCGCGAGCGGCCGCGTGCCGCCACACGCCGATCGCCTCCAGTCCGTTGACGGTGGCGCGGGCCAGCGCCAGGTTGCGCTCGTCGTAGCTGGGCTGCTGGTCAGTGCGCGGCGCAGCGGTTTCCACCAAGGTGGCGGCGATGCCGGCCGCGTCGAGCGCGATGGCCAGGCTGGCACCGACCAGGCCGCCGCCCACGATCAGCACA
>Ga0134125_10009901_pt1 | contig 10720 bp, 11 predicted proteins | sample KB31751_FD_96464 | JGI IMG/M metagenome (GOLD analysis project Ga0134125, IMG submission 96464) | Terrestrial soil microbial communities with excess Nitrogen fertilizer from Kellogg Biological Station, Michigan, USA - KB3-175-1 | ecosystem: Environmental > Terrestrial > Soil > Unclassified ...
AAAATTGGCGCTCCCACGGGGAATCGAACCCCGGTTTCAGCCTTGAGAGGGCCGCGTCCTAACCGCTAGACGATGGGAGCATCGCGGGAAGGCAGGGCTTATAGTTTGGCCGCCCGCGCCGATCAAGCAAGCCGGATCAGGCCGCTTTTCCCGCGATTTCTCGTAAATCCAGACGCTGCCAATCGCCTGCCGAACGTCGGAACGCACCGAGCGATACCGCCCCATCGGACAACGCCGCGATCAGCCAGAGGAAGTTCTCACCCTCTGCGCCATCCGTGTCGCGCATCGACGGTTCGGGTTTGCCGTTGGGGTGGGAGTGATAGCAACCGACGATTTCACGCTCGTTCGCGCGTGCGGCGCGGATCGCTGCGAAGTGATCGGCGGGATCAATTTCGAAACGGTCACTATCGGAAGAGAGATTGCGCGCCGGATGAAGCGCGATCGCGCGGATCGCATCGCCTTCCCATTCGCCTTCCAGCAAGCCGCAACATTCGCGGGGAAAGGCGGCGCGCGCTTCTCTTTCGATCTGCGCATAGTGCGCGGGCGAGAGAAGAAGCGCGGTCACGGCACTTTCGGTGCGATGCGGCTGACGAGGTGGCCGTCGCTGGTATTGAAGATATAGATGGCATCGCCGCCGGGCGTCTTCACTGTGAGCACGAGGTTCGATCCGGCGACGTCCGTGCGTTCGATCTTCGAGCCTGCCGGCAATTCGAACTGCCCGGCGGCGGCGTTCTGCCCAGGCGCATGGCCGGACATGCGCATGCCGATGCCGACCACCACCATCACGAAGGCCAGGAGCAGCAGCACGCCCAGGACGATGACGGCCACCTTCGCGCCGCGATAGGATATGGTCGATTTCGGGTCTATAGCGTCGCTCGTGGAACCATCGCTCACTGAACCATCCTCCGGCGGAAGCTTGCGCTCCGTCCCTGTCGCGGACGAGCACGCTGGCTTGCGGCTCGACCGCTTTCTGGCCGCGCAACTCGGCGATCTCAGCCGTGCACGGTTGCAGGGCTTGATCGCGTCCGGCGCGGTGTCGAAAAGCGGGGCGACGATAAAAGACGGCAATACACGGGTCAAACCGGGCGAGATCTACGATGTGCATGTGCCCGAAGCCACGCCGGCCTCGCCTATCGCGCAGGATATCCCGCTCGACGTGGTTTACGAGGACAACGACCTCATCATCATCGACAAACCTGCCGGCCTCGTCGTGCATCCTGCGGCAGGCAATCCCGACGGCACATTGGTCAACGCGCTGATCGCCCATTGCGGAAATTCACTCAAAGGCATCGGCGGTGTTGCACGCCCCGGCATCGTGCATCGCCTGGACAAGGATACGAGCGGTCTTCTGGTCGCCGCCAAGAACGAACGCGCGATGACGAGCCTCGCCAAGCAATTCGCCAACCACACCGTGGAACGCGCCTACAACGCCGTGGTGTGGGGAAGCCCGCGCCTTGCCGAAGGCATGGTGGAAGGCCAGATCGGCCGCAACCCGTTCGACCGCAAGCGCATGGCGGTGTTGCGCGGTGGCGGCAAGCAAGCCCGCACGCGCTACAAGGTGATTGAGCGTTTCGGCGATGGACCACGGCCTTTCGCAAGTTTAATCGAATGCCGGCTCGAGACAGGCCGCACGCACCAGATCCGCGTGCATCTAACCCATCTGGGCCATCCGCTGATCGGCGACCAGACCTATGGCAAAGCGCATCGCCCGCCCCGCGCCAAGACGCCGGAGCAGGAAATCGCTTTCAAAACAGCCTCGGAGTTCCCACGCCAGGCGCTGCATGCCTGGCTGCTCGGCTTTCAGCATCCGAGCCTGCACAAAACCCTACGCTTCGAGAGCAAATGGCCCAACGACTTCAACGAGCTTGTGACGGATTTGCGAGGCTTGAATTCGTGAGTTTGCGCCCCATATTTTGAACACAATCGGGGGCTGCTATCTGTTGTCTGTAGCTTCCGAAAGCCCGGAAATACTGGGCAAAAGGGGTTAAGTAAAAATGAGCAGCCGCGGCGTTCCCGCACTTCAGGGCGAAGCTGGTCTTTCGCGCTATCTGACCGAAATCCGGAAGTTTCCGCTTCTGGAACCGGAACAGGAGTACATGCTTGCCAAACGCTGGAAAGAGCATGAAGACCCCGGCGCCGCCCGCCAACTCGTCACCTCGCATTTGCGCCTCGTCGCCAAGATCGCGATGGGCTATCGCGGCTATGGCTTGCCGCTTTCGGAGATCGTGTCCGAAGGCAATGTCGGCCTGATGCAGGCGGTGAAGCGCTTCGAACCGGACAAAGGTTTCCGCCTGGCGACCTATGCCATGTGGTGGATCCGCGCCGCCATCCAGGAATTCATCCTGCGTTCGTGGAGCCTTGTGAAAATGGGCACCACCGCGAACCAGAAGAAGCTGTTCTTCAATCTGCGCAAAGCCAAGAACCGCATCAGCGCGATCGAAGAAGGCGACCTTACGCCCGAACACACCAAGGAAATCGCACGGCAGCTCGCGGTGCCGGAAGAAGAAGTCACCAGCATGAACCGCCGCCTCTCCGGCGGCGACACATCGCTCAACGCACCGATGCGCGCCGATGGTGAATCCGAGTGGCAGGACTGGCTGGCCGACGACACGATGGATCAGGAAACTCGTCTCGCCGAAGCCGAAGAGATGGGCGAGCGCCATAATCTTCTGGCCGGCGCGATGGGCGAGCTATCGGAACGCGAGCGCGATATCATCGAAGCCCGCCGCCTGCGGGACGATCCGGCCACGCTGGAAGAGCTGTCGCAGAAATATGGCGTCTCCCGCGAGCGCGTACGCCAGATCGAAGTGCGCGCCTTCGAGAAGCTGCAGCAGCAGATGAAGACCACGCTGGCGCAGAAACAAAGCGCGCCGGTGCACGCCTAAATCCAGATTTGCACTGTGATATGACACGGTGCGCGGGCCGTTATGCGCCCGCGCCTGTGTCATCGCGCGCATCGCGCCGCTACGAATAGCAGCGTTGATGGAGGCTTCATGGTGAAACTCAAGCTTTGGCAAGTCGATGCGTTTGCGGAAAAATCGCTGGAAGGCAATCCAGCGGCGATCGTTCCGCTCGATCATTGGACCGATGCATCGCTCATGCAGAAAATCGCCAATGAGAACAACCTTGCTGAAACTGCCTTCTTCGTGAGGTCCGCCGCCGGCAAATACGATCTACGCTGGTTCACGCCGGAGGCGGAAGTCGATCTTTGCGGTCACGCCACGCTCGCCAGCGCCTACATCGTTTTCAGCGAACTCGACCCGTCGCTATCGCGCGTGGATTTCGAAACGCGCTCCGGCACGCTGACGGTGGAGCGCGGCAAAAACGGGCAGCTCATCATGTCCCTGCCCGCCGACCCAGTTTCGCCGTTCGACGGCCCGCAAGATTTCGCGAAAACAATCGGGGAAGCCCTGGGCACAACGCCGCCCACGGAAATCCTGAAAGGCCGTTATGTTCTTGCTGTTTGGCCAAATGCAAAAGACATTCGCGCCATCAAAGGCCCCGGTGACATTGGGCGCGTCATGCGTGATGTCGGCATCTGGGGCTGCATCGCCACCGCACCGGGCGATGAAGGCTTCGATTTCATTTCCCGCTTTTTCGCACCCGAGAAAGGCGTGCCCGAAGACCCAGTGACGGGATCGGCCCATTGCGCACTGGTGCCGTTCTGGGCGAAGCGGTTGGGCAAGAAAACGTTGAAAGCACGCCAAGTCTCCCCGCGGGGCGGCAATCTTCTATGCACCGACGACGGCGCACGCACGATCCTGTCCGGAAACTGCGCGCTCTATATGCGCGGCGAGATCGAGATGTGAGGGATCATTCCTCGTCCGTGTCTTCCTTTTCGCCTTCCGAATCGAACTCTTCGTCCGTTTCGTCGTCATAGCTTTCACCGAAAGCTTCGAGACCGTCCGCGAGATAATCGCCGAGTAGCGGCAGGCCGAGCAGATATTGCGCCGTGCGTTTGTTGTGTTCGGCTCTCGCTGTGTCCAGCGCTTCCTGCCATTCGTCGATTCCGTAAGTGCCGCGCCCGAGCCAGGCCAGCGCAACGAGATTGATCTGCTCTTCCACATCCATGCCGTTGATGAAGGCGATCAACTCCTGCTGCACGGCGTCGTTTTCCGGATCGTCTTCCAGAACATCCGCCATGCCGTCATCTATGGCGTCCGAGCCTTCATCGGGATCGGAATCGGCTTCCTTCGCGTCAAACTGGCGCGCTTTCACGATGACGAAGCGTACTTTCTCCGGCGCCACGCCCAATTCGGGCAAATTCTGTTCGGCTTCCGGTTTTCCCTTTGTCGTGAGCGGCATAGCCCTTCCCTTTCCGATGCAAGCGGGAGGAAACGGCCATGCCGGGTGTCGTGTTCCCCAAGCTCTGCGTCAATGCGAGCCCACTTATGATTTGACGCTCCGCGATCCAATCCATAGAAAGGTTGCGGGCCACGCTCCCCCAACGGAGCGCGAACATTCTGAAAGGAATGTCGATATGACCGGTAAGATGCCGGCCGTGCGCCCTGCACGGCCTTTTTTTTCGTCCGGACCTTGCGCCAAGCGGCCAGGTTGGACGCCTGAAGTCCTCAAAGGTGCGCTCCTAGGGCGATCGCACCGCTCCAAACCTGGAAAAGCGAAGCTGAAGGAAGCGATCGATCGCACGCGTGCGATCCTCGGTATTCCTACGGACTATCGCATCGGCATCGTGCCGGCGTCGGATACCGGCGCCGTCGAGATGGCGATGTGGTCCATGCTCGGTCCGACGGAAGTGGACATCTTTGCGTGGGAAAGCTTTGGCGAAGACTGGGTGACGGACACTGTCAAGCAGCTCAAGCTCAAAGCCGACGTACACAAGGCCGACTATGGCAAGTTGCCGGAGCTGAAGACCGCGAAGAACCGCGATGTCGTGTTCCTGTGGAACGGCACCACCAGCGGCGTGCGCGTGCCGGATGCGAACTGGATCCCCGCCGACCGCGACGGCATCACCATCTGCGACGCGACATCCGCCGCGTTCGCGATGGATCTGCCGTGGATCAAGCTCGATGTGACTACCTTCTCCTGGCAGAAGGTTCTGGGCGGCGAAGCGGCGCACGGCATGATCGTGCTCTCGCCGAACGCCGTGACGCGGCTGGAGAACTACACGCCGCATTGGCCGCTGCCCAAGATTTTCCGCATGACCAAAGGCGGGAAGATCGTGGAAGGCATCTTCGAAGGCGAGACCATCAACACGCCGTCCATGCTGGCGCTGGAGGATTATCTCGATACGCTGAAATGGGCCGAAGGCCTCGGGGGATTGAAGGCGCTGATTGCGCGCTCCGAGGCCAATCTCGGCGCGATTGAAAAATGGGTGGCGAAATCGTCCTGGGCCGCATTTCTCGCCGAAGAAAAGGCAACACGCTCCAATACTTCCGTGTGCCTGAAGATCGTCGATCCGTGGTTCACCGCGCTGGATGACGCCAACCGGCAGGAGATCGCCAAGAAACTCGTCTCCGTGCTGGAGAAGGAAGGCGTGGCGCTGGATCTGGGCGCCTATCGCAGCGCGCCGCCGGGGCTTCGCATCTGGTGCGGCGCTACCGTGGACACATCCGATATCGAAGCATTGACGCCATGGCTCGATTGGGCCTGGGCGCAAGTGAAAGCGTAAACCCATGCCCAAGGTTCTCATCGCAGACAAACTGTCGCCCGCCGCCGTCGCCATCTTCAAGGAGCGCGGCGTGGAAGCGGATGTTCTTCCCGGTTTGAGCAAGGAAGAACTGCTCAAGATCGTGGATCAATATGACGGCATCGCCATCCGCTCGGCGACCAAAATCACCGCGGAGGTGATCAAGGCGGCCAAGAAGCTGAAAGTGGTCGGCCGCGCCGGCATCGGCGTCGACAATGTCGATATTCCGGCTGCCACGGCCGCAGGTGTGATCGTGATGAACACGCCCTTCGGCAATTCCATCACCACCGCCGAGCACGCCATCTCCCTGATGCTGGCGCTGGCGCGCGAACTTCCCGCCGCCAACGCCTCCACGCAGGCCGGCAAATGGGAAAAGAACCGCTTCATGGGCGTGGAGATCACCGGCAAGGTGCTCGGCCTGATCGGCGCGGGAAATATCGGCTCCATCGTTGCCGACCGCGCCAAGGGATTGAAGATGCGCGTCATCGCCTTCGATCCCTATCTGTCACCGGAGCGCGCGCAGGATCTGGGCGTCGAGAAAGTCGAATTGAACGATCTGCTCGCGCGCGCCGATTTCATCACGCTGCACGTACCGATGACGGCGGAAACCAAGAACATCATCTCCGCCGATGCCATCAACAAGATGAAAAAGGGCGTTCGCATCATCAATTGCGCGCGCGGCGGCCTGATCGACGAAGCCGCCCTGAAGGTTGCGCTCGACAACGGCCACGTCGCCGGCGCGGCGCTGGATGTGTTCGAGGAAGAGCCGGCCAAGAGCAACATCCTCTTTGGCAACGAGAAGGTCGTCGCGACACCGCATCTGGGCGCCTCCACCTCGGAAGCGCAGGAGAATGTGGCGTTGCAAGTTGCCGAGCAGATTTCGGACTATTTGCTCACCGGTGCGATCACCAACGCGCTCAACATGCCGTCGATTTCGGCGGATGAAGCGACGAAGGTGCGTCCGTGGATATCGCTGGCGGAAAAGCTCGGCGCGTTCACCGGTCAACTCACCGACAGCAGCATCCAGTCCGTGGAAATTCTATACGAAGGCACCGCATCCGAACTCAATCAGCGCGCGCTGACCCAGGCTGCGCTGGCGGGCTTGCTGAAACCGGCGCTGGGCGGCGTGAACATGGTCAATGCGCCGATCATCGCCAAGGACCGCGGCATCAAGGTGAGCGAAACACGCCAGCCGCAACAGGGCATCTATGACGGCTATATCAAGATCACCGTGACGCTGGATGGCGGCTCGACGCGCCGTGTGGCGGGCACGGTGTTCTCCGACGGGCGGCCGCGCCTTATCCAGGTGAAGGACATCAATCTGGACGCCGAATTCGCGCCGCATATGCTTTACGTGGTGAATGAGGACAAGCCAGGCTTCATCGGCAAGCTGGGAACATTGCTGGGCGACGCGAAAGTGAATATCGCGTCCTTCGCGCTGGGCCGCAGCGCGCCGGGCGAGGAGGCATTGGCGCTGGTGGAAGTGGATGGCGGCGTGGATGAAAAAATCCTCACAAGCATCCGCAAGCTGCCGCCGGTTAAAATGGCGCAAGCCCTGAGCTTCTGAACCACGGAGTTTTGTTTGCAGCCCGTCTTTCTTTCTCTGCCGATTCTGATCGCAACGGGCGCGCTCGCCTTGGGCGCGCCTGCCAAACCGGCACCCGTGAGCCCTGAAGTGCAAATCTGCATGAAAGCGGCCGCGGCGACGGATCACATCAAACTGGAGGATGTGGACAAGGACGCTTGCGTGTGCGCCACGAAGGAGCTTCACAAGTCCCTGATGCCGGACGATTTCGCGCTGCATGAGAAGATGCTGGAAGTGATCGCCAGCGGAGCAGATGAAAAATCGTTCAACAAGCAGATGTCCGATATCATGCTCAAGCGCGGCATGAACCAGAAGATGGTCGATGCATTCCTCGCCCGCTCCAAGAAAGCGCAGGACAAGGCACAAGCCACATGCAACACCCCGCCACCATTGCTGGGCCCTACGCCGCTGCTAGGCAACCCGCATTAGGGCTCTTGCAATAGCAACCCCGCACGCCCAATTCTCGAAGGCCGCTTGATGGGGCCTGATATGTGGCATGGCATGTGGCCGGATACAGCGATCTATATTCCGTGGTGGATCTGGGCGATCACCTGGATCATTGCCTCGCTCTGGGCGAACCGCACGGTGAACCGCCCAGGCATCGGACGCGAATGGATTTATCGAATCACCGCTTTGGCCGGCTTCTTTTTTCTTCTGGGTGGGTTCCTGAAGACGCAGGACAATCACCTCGTCTGGAGCCGTTGGCCAGGCGTGATGGGTGATGCCGCGTACCCTCCGATACCGGTTGGCTGGGCCATGGTCGCCGTCACATTCCTGGGATTTGCTTTCGCGTGGTGGGCACGCATCCATCTGGGGCGGCTTTGGTCCGGTTCGATCACGCGCAAGGAAGGCCATCACGTGGTGGATACGGGCCCTTACGCGATCGTGCGCCATCCGATTTATACCGGCATCCTTCTATCCGCTGTCGCCTCGGCAATCGCGATCGCGCAGGTCCACGCCTATCTGGGAGCGCTTCTGCTTATCATTGGGTATTGGCTCAAGGCGCGGCTGGAAGAGAACTGGCTGCGCGAGGAACTCGGCCCACAGGATTATGACGCCTATCGCCGCAGGGTTCCGATGCTGGTTCCTTTCGGCCCAAAAGCGGCCTGACTTTCCAAAACCGTTCAGGCTATAAGTCGTCACCGTGCCTGACGCGATTCCGCGTTTCAGGCGGAATGATCCAGGTACGGAATAATGGCAAACGTCGCCGTGATCGGCGCCCAATGGGGCGACGAGGGCAAAGGCAAGATTGTGGACTGGCTGTGCGCGCGCGCCGATGTGGTGGTGCGCTTTCAGGGCGGTCATAACGCCGGGCATACGCTCGTCATCGATGGCGTGACCTACAAGCTCAGCCTGCTGCCCTCCGGCGTGGTGCGCCCCGGCAAGCTGGCAATCATCGGCAATGGCGTCGTTGTCGATCCATGGGCGTTCGTCTCCGAGATCGAGAAAATTCGCGCGCAGGGCGTGAACATCACGCCAGAGTCGCTGCTGGTCGCGGAGAACGCGGTGCTGATCCTGCCGCTGCATCGCGAGCTGGATGAGAACCGCGAGAATTCCAACAGCGTGCAGAAGCTCGGCACGACCAAGCGCGGCATCGGTCCGGCTTACGAAGACAAGGTCGGCCGCCGCGCGCTGCGCGTGATCGACCTGAAGGATTTCAATTCGCTGCCGACGAAGATCGAGCGGCTGTTGGCGCATCACAACACATTGCGCCGTGGCGGCAATCTTTCGGAGATCGATGCCGGCGCCCTGCTCGAATCCCTGCGCGAGATTGCACCGAAGATTTTACCGTTCGCCGGTTGCGCCTGGCGCAAGCTGGACGAAGCGCGGCGCGAGGGAAAACGTATTCTGTTCGAAGGCGCGCAAGCCGTGCTGCTCGACATCGATCATGGCACTTATCCGTATGTCACCTCCTCCAACACGGTGGCGGGACAGGCGGCGGCGGGTTCGGGCATTTCGCCGCGCGATATCGGTTATGTGCTGGGCATCGTGAAGGCCTACACCACGCGCGTCGGCGAAGGCCCCTTCCCCACCGAGCAGCAGAACGCGATTGGCGAGAAGCTCGGCACGCGCGGTGCGGAGTTCGGCACGGTTACGGGGCGGAAGCGCCGCTGCGGCTGGTTCGACGCCGTGCTTGTGAAGCAGACCGTCATCACCGGTGGCGTGGACGGCATCGTGCTCACCAAGCTCGACATTCTGGATGCGTTCGAAACGATCAATGTCTGCGTGGGCTATGATCTTGACGGAACGACACTCGACTATCTTCCCGCTGACGCTACGGAACAGGCGCGCTGCAAACCCATCTATCAAGAGATGGAAGGCTGGAACTGCTCGACGCGCGGCGCGCGCAGCTGGGCGGATTTGCCCGCGCAGGCCGTGAAATATGTGCGCCGCGTGGAAGAATTGATCGGTGCTCCTGTAGCGTTGCTCTCCACCAGCCCGGAACGCGAAGACACGATCATGGTGCGCGATCCTTTCGTGGATCGCTAAGCTCTTGCGCTGACCGTTCGACCCCGGCAGGCTTGGCCCAACCGATATAAAGCCAAGGGGCGAGCGCCATGTTGAAAACCCGTTTTACCGAAATGTTCGGCGTCGAAGTGCCGATCACCTGCGGTGGCATGACCCGCGTGGGAAAAGCCGAACTCATCGCCGCCGTCGCCAATGCCGGCGCGCTCGGCTTCCTCACCGCACTGACGCCGGGTTCGCCGGAAAAACTCGTCGCGGAAATCAAGAAGACGCGCGACCTGACCGACAAGCCGTTCGGCATCAATCTCACCATCCTGCCGTCGATCAATCCGATTCCGTATGACGAATACCGTCAGGTGATCTGCGAAAGCGGTTTGAAGGTCGTTGAGACTGCCGGCAACAATCCTGCGCCGCATCTGCCCGCCTTCAAGGAAGCGGGCGTGAAGGTGATCCACAAATGCGTGACCGCGCGCCATGCGGTGAAGGCGGAAAGCATCGGCGTGGATTGCGTCTCCATCGACGGCTTCGAATGCGCCGGCCATCCGGGCGAAGAAGACATCGGCGGCCTGGTGCTCTTCCCGGTGACGACCGCGAAGCTGAAAATTCCGGTGATCGCATCCGGCGGCATCGCGGATGCGCGCGGTCTTGTGGCTGCGCTGGCGCTGGGATGCGAAGGCGCAAACATGGGCACGCGCTTCATGGCGACGAAGGAAGCGCCAATCCATGAGAAGGTGAAGCAGGCGCTCGTCGCCAATGACGAGCGCGCGACCGATATGATTTTCCGCACCATGCACAATTCCTCGCGCGTGGCGAAAAACGCGATCAGCCAGCAGGTGGTGGAGATCGAGAAACGCGGTGGCGCAAAATTTGAAGATGTTCGCGATCTCGTCGCGGGCACGCGCGGCGGCGTTGTCTATGACACCGGCGACACCGATTACGGCATCTGGTCGGCCGGCCAGACCCAGGGCCTGATCCACGACATTCCGAGTTGCAAGGATCTGGTGGCGAAGATCGTCAGCGAA
>Ga0134125_10009902_pt1 | contig 10720 bp, 3 predicted proteins | sample KB31751_FD_96464 | JGI IMG/M metagenome (GOLD analysis project Ga0134125, IMG submission 96464) | Terrestrial soil microbial communities with excess Nitrogen fertilizer from Kellogg Biological Station, Michigan, USA - KB3-175-1 | ecosystem: Environmental > Terrestrial > Soil > Unclassified ...
GGAGCCCTGCGGAGTTCGAGCAGCCGGGGGCTGTTGGGACTCGGGTAGGGGCTCCAGCACTTGCGGTTGCTGCTGGGTTGGAGGCGCTTGCTGTCCTTGAGGCGGTGTTTGCGGGTTTTTTGCAGCCGGAGGTTGTTGGGATTCCGGCAACGGTTCCATCAAACCTGGCTGCTCTTGCGGCTGTTGACTCGCGGGTTGCGATGGGTTTTGGATTGCGGCCGGTTGCTGCGAATCGGGCAATGGCTGGAGGAGTCCGTCCGGCCCAATCTGCTCGGTTCTGCTCCGGTCGGGCAGTTGGGGCGCCGGCAAAGAAGGCGGAGTCACGTTTTGCAGCGGCGGCTCCTGTCTTTCGGGCTCGATGACCGGGGTATTGTCACGACGTTTCAGCTGAATAGGCCCGCCTTCGCGCTGCCGCTGCTGACGGATTGTCTCGATCATTGAATCGACGTCGGTCTGGTTGTCCTGAGCCACGGCGCCCATCTTGCGGCCTTCGGCATCGCGACGGCTGGCGTAGGTCACGGGACGATTTGCGTCCGCAGCGGCACGGGCTTCCTGGTAATAGGTTTCCGCCGTCTCGCGGTCGCCATCCATCTCGGCGACGTATCCCATATTGTTCAAGCTGAATGCATTCCTGGGATCGAGCTTATAGGCCTGCTCGAAAAAATCGTGTGCAGCTTTGGGATCATTGTGGTTAAGAGCCGCCACTCCGCGCAGATTCAACCGTGCCACCTGCGCCGGCACGTCCTCGCCTTTTGCTATGGCCTTGTTCACTGCGCGGGCATTTTGTTCAGCGACGTCACTGATGCCTTTCCCGCGCCACTGCGGGTTGGGCGCAACCAGCACCTTCTCATTGGAGTGAATGCTTGCCGCGGAACTGTAATACTTTAAGGCCGACTGGAGGTCGCCTTCAGATTCCATCACAAAGCCGAGGTTGTTGAGGGTAAATGGATTGTGCGGGTTTTGCGCAAGAGCCTTGGTAAGAGCCGCCTCCGCCTCAGCGACGCGTCCCCGGTTGAGCAAGCTGATTGCCTGGACATTGGCTTTGTTTGCTCTTAGTTCCGGAAGCTGGAGCGAGGCAAAGGCCTCCTGCAGAGGGCGTCCTTTCAAGTCGGGGCGGCTGGCACGGTCGATGACTGCTTGAGAAGTGTTTTTTGACGACAGCTCGTAGTAGCGGAGCGCGCGGTCCGCATCTCCCTCCAGTTCCGAGATGTAACCGAGATTGTTGAGCGTAAAGGGATCGTCGGGATCCAGGAGGTAAGCTTTATAAAAGAGCTTTTTCGCCTTGCTTATGTTGTGCTTTTCTACTTCTTTAACACCCTCACGATTGAGCTGCTGAACTGGAGTCTCTTTGCTGCGCTTGGGCAAAGGAATCTTTAGATCGGTGGCGGTTGACGAGGCGCACAGCACGGCAATAGCTAAACCCGTCAGGAACAGCGATCTCATTCCAGTTCCCCCAAAAAAATGCGAAGAGTCATAAGCCTGTGTAGAAGCAGTTCTTGGATGCAATGTACGCCAGAGGTGTTTGCCTATATAAGTCGATGATAATTCGAGGATTCAGGCGACCCGCTACTCGGGATCTACATCCAAGGGTCGGAGTTCCACCCCATGTACTGGTATCGCTTATTGCCGGTTGTTGCTCTCTTAGCTTTGTCCTACGGCCAGAGTTCCTCGGCCCCGGCGTCGCCGACCACAACTGGAGGAAAGCAAGGCACGTCAGCGCAGAGCTCATCGACTCCGTCTTCGACGCAAGACCAATCAGAGACACGGTCAAAGTCTGCCGCCGAGCGGGAACGCTCGGGAGCCGACCCTTTACTTGATCTTCCGCCACTTCCCAACGCCAAAATGACGGTGATTGGCGGCACGGTGGCCAAACTGGATAAGGTTCGCGAGAGGCTGGTGCTTCGGCCATTCGGCAGCAAGGAAGAGGTGCCAATCCTGTTCGATTTCCGCACCAAGATCACGCAGCAGGGGCAGCCGGCATCCACAAAGGACATTCGCGCGGGCAGCCGGGTTTACGCCGACACGATGTTGAATGAAGGCCGGGTGTTCGCGCGCAACATTCGGATCGAATCCACCACTTCGCAGGGAGATGCGAGAGGCCAGGTTGTAGCTTACGATGCGAAGAACAGCCTCTTGAGTTTGCGGGAAGAGGTTTCGCCAGAGCCGGTGAAATTGAAGGTTGGCCCCAACACCAAGGTAGAGATCTCGAAGCGGTCGGCGAACATCGCCGATCTTCGTCCCGGCGCGCTGGTGGTGGTCAACTTTGCTCCGGGCCCCAGCCGATATGGGGAAGCGCAACAAATTCGAGTGCTGGCGAATCCAGGAGAAACTTTTAAGTTCGTTGGCAAGATCACGTTTGTGGACATGCGAGCTAAACGTTTCGCCATCGCAAACCAAAGCGACAACGAAACGTATGACATCAGCCTGGGGCCGGGATCGTCTGAAGCAGCACGCAACTTGCGGGAAGGCCGGCAGGCAATCGTGTCCGCGGTATTCAACGGGCAGAACTACGAAGCCCATGATATCGAAGTAAGCGCGGGTGGTGCGACGCCCGAAGACACTAAACAGTAGGTTGCCTGGATCTTTAGTTGCCGGCACGGCATTTCGATCATGGCCGTGCGTCAGTCGATGTATCCGGCAAGTTACACGTCTCGCGAGTCCGAGACGGCAATCTGGGCTTCTCTGCCGCGTAATGCTCGCCTAACGAAGTAGTCGCGATCCTGGAACATATAGCGGACGATGTTCCTGGCATAGCGTGAGAGCGTCACGAAATCCGTCTGATACCAGCAGCACTGCGCCATATTGGGCGAAAGGCCACAGTAGAACCGAAATCGCTGGTGCACAGTGTCGGGAGCAAGCATGAGGGCAGCCGCCATGCGATGATTGCCTTCAATAATGGTGAGGGGACCGCGCTCGTCGAGACCGATCAGCAGCACGGAATCGGGAACAATGTTGTCATCGAGGTCTTGCACGACGGCGCGCATCTTCAGAATGAACGGACTGGGCTCCCGGGTTTCGACTTTCTTGCGAATGCCCTCAATCATCTCGGTGAGGTAAAAACTGCTAGATGCGAAGCTGCGCCACTGCTTGCGCGGGAAGGCACGGACGCGCGCGATGTCGCTCTTCTGCAATTCCACTTCCCACCACACCGTGTCTTTAGGCAGTTCTCGCCACATTCGGCCCCGCCGGCGGAAAAGCAACGCGCGACGGGCGGCATTCTCCTGCTCATTGCTCAGATCGGGGTGGTAGATGATAGGGCCGTACTGTTCGCGGTAGGGATCGAACTCGGGCTGATAGAATTCCGCCTTAACGAATTCAGAAATAATTTCTTCTTCCCGCACTTTGCGCACCTTGATCAGCGGTTCTCCCGACAACAAGTCGCGTTCTCGTGCGGCCTGGGAACGAATAAACGGCACTGACACCGCGACCAGCAGCAGAACCATCAGGGCCAACTGAACCGCAATCACATCGTGCAGAGTGGAGTGGAAGAGGTAGATTCCGAGCGCAATTGCGCCGCTAAAACCAAGCTGCAACCAGCTGGCGTTGCCGATGCGGCGCGAAATCTCGTAGCTCATAATGACAACGCTGAACGAATAGATGCCTGTCAAAGCGGCATACAGCACCAGCAGAGAGGAAAAGGAACCCTGGCTCTGTGTGTTGAAACCAGAACCCAAGATCATTGTCCATAAGGAATTCGGGGCCAGCCAAATTGCCATCGTGAATAAAGAGGCCACTAAGACCACGAGCAGGAGGGCGGTACTCATAACCGCTCGTCCACTTCGCTCCTGCGAACTGCCGGCGGAGACGGGAAACATGCTGCTGACAATCGACCACGACAGCATGTAGACCACACGTCCGACCAAAGCGACTGCTGCATAGATTCCCGCCATTCCCGCGGGGAAAAAGTGTTTGACCAAAATAATGTCTAGATTATTGATAGTGACCTGGCCGACGAAGAAGACCGTGGCCTGCATGCCTTCATCGAAGGACGGAGGCAGGCCGACCCGCGCTGGAATCCGAAATGCCGCTCCAGGGATACCTGCAACGTAGGCCACTGCCATAGATGCGACGACAGCCGCGATGACCCCTGTTACTCCCAACCCGTAGTGGAGTAAAAGTAACGCGCCGACCAACTTGACGACGACCTCGAGTACATAATTCTCGGCCAGGCGCCGAAAGTTATATACGCCCTGCATGAGCCCGCGGCGCACACCGAGAGGGATGTAGATCGCCGTGCCGAGCCCTAACAGGACTACATAGATGCGTTCCGGGAGATTGAGATACGAAGTGACGACGGAACTGGCAGCGACGATGACAACGCCGATAACTATGCTGACTTGCCACGAGCGACGATGCAACTTTTGGTAAACCGATACCTTGGCCGCAATGTCTGTGTTCTTGGCGACGAACTTTGAACAGACGATCTGGAATGCCAAAGTTACCGACGACAGAAGCATCAGCAGGGTATAAATCGCAGTGGCATGTCCGAACTGCGCGGCTCCCAGCAAGCGCGCGATGGCGATGTTGTATATGAAGTTTGTCGCACCCACCAAGGCAGAGCTAAACAGCATGATCATGCTGCCGCTCAGAAGCCGCGCCCGCAGCGCGGTTGGAGATCCAGCAGCGGCGACCGCCATGGCCGCATCCTGATTCAGGATCTCAGTTCTTGCTATCTCGCCTTGGTCCTGCCGCATCAACCCCCCGAAGCCCGATTTCACTCGTTCCTATCAAACGCCTGCTACCGCTCGAATCCACACGACGGCCCGGCCACGACCGTTCCAGCTTAGATGTAACAAACTAGAAGAGCGTCAACTGGATAACGGGAACTATCGAGGTGTGAGCTTGACCAGGAAAGCTGTAGAACGTCTGCTGTTGCAGCCCAATAGAGAAGCGCAGCGGATATGAAACGCTGACACTCCCGGTTCCGTCGTTGACCGCGCCGTGGAGAGGCTTCATATAGGAAATCAGGAAGCCGTTCGTGATGTTGTCGTAGGCGTGAAAGCCTTTGCCTTGCGACCATAGTCCGGTGGCGCTGAAAGTCCAGCGATCGTTTGGCCGGTATTCGACTGTGCCGCCGGGCCTGAGTGCTTGCGCAATGGCGAAGGAACTTCCTTCCACACGCCAGGCGCGCAGGTATTCGGCGATGATGGAGGCGCGAACCGAGTTGCCGAATTTCCGCTGTATACCGCCGTAGGCGCTGGTCTCGTAATATTCATGAATCGTGGGGCGGAACAGCACGTCGCGGGCTGCGTAACCCGTAATCAACGCCGTTTTACCCCAGGGACGCCCAACCGTAAAATTCAACCTGCCTGAGAAGTCGCGCGAGTGCAGATCTTGCTCCGTAAACGGCCCCGTCTCGCGAATGACATCGCCGGAGATGGACAGCATGTTTCCGATGGAACTGGTGCTCAGGTAAACGAATTGACGGAACAGGTTTTGATTCATCTGCGTGGGAGAAATGCTGTCGCGCCGAATGGTGAACTGCAGGCCGGGCATGAAGGTCAAGGTGACATTACCAGCGTGCAACACCGGAGAGACGGCACCATTGAAGATAGTGTCGTAGGTGTTCCGCTTCTGGATGAGCAACTGGTTGGGGAACGAAATTGTACCGCGTGCGTTCCTCTCGGCAACGAAACCACTGACAGTAGGAAGCGAATTTCCCAGATGCAGACGGTATCTCGCATCCGCGATGGTTTCCAAGGAGTGTCGAGGAGGGGGCAGAAGTGTGGATGAGCCTTCCAGTCCGCGCAGCCGAGCATCCATCTGGTAGATGTTTTCGTCCTCAAAGACCGGATCCACGGTAAGCTGCGAGGCGAGATTCAACTTGTCGGTTATCTGGCGGCCCTCCTGGTCGGCGAGTTCCATTTCAGCGCGTTGCGAAGAATCATTGTCCGGCTGCAAGGAATTAGCGCGTGCGAAGGTGGAGAGGGCACGCTGCGTATCCTGCCGTTGGCGGTAGACGTTGCCCATAGAAATGAGGTAGTCATAGTTGGTCTGACGATCTACCGGATCGCCTGCACTATTCAACAAAGCTTCGGCGTTCTGAGTTTCTCCCAAGGCAAGATGGGCATTGGCCATGCCAATGGCCACCGCCATCTCATCCGCGCCCGCGTTTTGCGCTCGGGAGAAGAACTGTTGTGCCAGCTTGAAGTCGTTCATTGACATGAGCACGTCGGCGGCATTCAGGTAATCTTCGGCGGTAATGACCGTGGCGTCGGAGACGCGCGCCTCGGCAAAACCCAGCGCAATCTGGTCGCGGGCGTCGGCGTACTTCCCTTCCTGCGAGAATAGCCGGGCAAGCGCCAATCGGGTCTCCAGGCGATCTGCCTCGGAAAGTTCCAGAGCTTGCCCGTAGCGCGCCATGGCCTGATCGTTATTGCCCATGACCAGGAGGGCTTCCGCGGTCGCAAGCAGAACCTTGCTGTTGTTTCCCCCTGCACGTTCGGCGGACTGGATCGCGGTCATCGCGTCCTGATCACGATGGAGGCGCGCGTAACCGCGAGCCATCTGTGCGTAAGCCATAGGATCCTGACCGGATTGCTTGACTGCCGTGTTTAGCGTTTCCACGGAAGCTTCGTACTCGTGCAGTCGATACTGAGCGTCTGCCATAGCCAGGTAGGTCGGCATGTCGTCAGCCTGGTACTTCAAGGCTGACTGGTACTCGGTCACCGCCTTAGCAAGCATCACCTGCTGGCGATAGGCTTCGGCTTTTGCGAGGTGCAGCGGCCGAGAGTCTCCAAGAATCTTCCCGGCTGCTTCCGCCTCTCGGAGCGCGGGCTTTGCACGCCGGAGTTGTAAATACGAATACGCCAAGCCGAGGTGAGCCTCTCCGTAATCCGGGCGAAGTTGAATGGCCTTCTGAAAATCTTTCTCGGCGCGTGATGCCATTCGGAGGTCGTTCAAAACATAACCACGGTTCATGTACCCGGTTGCCATGTTGGGATCCCGCTCCAGCGCGCGGGTAAAATCGTTCACCGCTTCCTGATACTCGCCGTTATGGGCATGCACGTAGCCGGCGACGAGAGGAAGATCTTTATCCTTTGGCAGGATTGGCTCGAAGCGACGCACAATATCCATGGCATCGTTGTAGCGATTGAGAAAAAGCAGATCGTAGGCCAGGTAAACGGGCGCTTCCGGATCACGCGGCAGCTTCTGGATGACTTTGTAACCCAAGTCGGCAGAAGCCTGGTATTGCTTGGTGAACGTGAGATAGCGCTCGTGTTCACGCATAATTTGGGGATTTTCGGCGAGGGGGCCTGTGGCACGATCGATCCAGTTCTTGGCGACTGGTAAGTCGTGCGCTTCCAGCGCTGAGTTGATTGCCCCGGCAATAATCAGTCCATTCTTCGGGGCCAGCTTATGACCCTGTTCATAGCTCGCCTGAGCTCGCTTGAATTCGCGCCGGTCCGTGTACATGTCACCCAAAGCCAGATAGGGCACGTAATCATCTGGGTGTAACGCCAGGAGCTTGTTGAAGTAACCTTCCGCGGCTTTAGGGTCGCCCATCTCGCGGGACAAGTACCCGAGAGAGCTGAGAGCCGCGGCGTTCGTAGGCTCAAGCTCCAGCGCATGCTTGTACATATTGGCCGCTTCGGGCTTGCGATTCGTACGCCACAGCAGGTTGGCATAGTTGAGGACAATGTTCGTGCTGTTTGGGGCCAACGAGAGCGCTTCCTTCAAGTCGCGTTCAGCTGAGGCAGGGTCATTGAAAGCTACCTCGACAGCTGACCGCAAGCGCAGGAATTCGGGCCGTGTTGCATCCTGAATATCAAGCGGCTGAAGGATAGAACGGGCTGCCAGCGCCTCGCGTTGGGCCGCGGCAGTGTCGCCGCTGTCGCGATAAAGCTGGTAGAGATCAATATGCAGGGAAACCGGATACAGCGGGCCCTCGGGAACCGACTCGGGCAAATTGCGGATGGCGGTCTGATACTCACGAATGGCTTCATCGTTGCGGTTCGTCAGGCTATCAAGTTGCCCTCTGACGGCGTGCAGACGGTAGTGATTCGAGTCAATGGCGGCTGCGCGCTTCAGCATGTCCTCGGCTTGCGGAAACTCGGCGGCATTCACCAGCGCCTGGGACGCGTTCAACTGGATATCAATATTGCCCTTGGCGGCATCGGCAGCACGAACATAGGCATCGGCGGCTTCCTTGCGCTTTCCCGCCAACTGATAGGTATAGCCCAACTCAGCCAGGGCATTTGCGTCGCGCGTCGGCACGGACTTCAAGATGGCGATAGCCTGATCATATTGCCCGGTTTCCCGGTAGAAGCCAGCGACGGCGCGCAGAATCTGCGGGTCTTTAGGGGCCTTGCTGCGCGCGCGTTCCAACCACTGACGGGCCTGATTCTGATCGCCCATGCGCTGATAAGCGCGAGCGGCAAGCAATTCATTACGAGCAGTAGGTTGAATCGTTTCAGCCCGCTGGAAATACACCAACGCTTGCTTGGGATCTGAGAATAAGAACAGCTCGCCGGCTAAACGAAGGTCGTCGCCACTCTTCGGGTTGGCGGCCAGCACTTTCTGAACTACTTCTTTGGCCTTGTCGTTCTGACCCATGCGGGCGTAGGTCTGTGCCAGGCCCGACAATCCTTGAATCGAAGAGGGGCGCAGCTGCAAGCCACGGTTGTAAGCGTCCAGCGAGGTTGGGTATCTGCCGGCAAGACGGGCTGAATAGCCTAAGAGGAACCAAAAATCGGGATTCTGCGGCGCAGCTTTGGCGGCGCGCTCGGCGAAATCCGCCGCGGCGCGATAGTTACCTTTATCGAGTGCCTGCTGAGCGGCCCGAGCCTGTCGTGCCACCTCGATGCTGTTGCCCCAACCCATACCGGTGTCCGAGTTGGCGGGGGCGGCAGTTCCTTTTTTTTGCGTACGAGATTTCTTGGGAGTGTTGGGGGTAGTCGTACTCTGACCATTGATCTCGAAGGTTTGTCCGAGGGCAATGCTGGCCAGCAACACACAACAGCTAAATTGCCAGAAAATTCTACGTGACATCCCAATCCCTTGTGACGAAGTTTCGGGCACCCGTTCCCAATCCCGCTCTGATGCCTATGAGCTTGGAACGGTTGGACATGAGAGTAGAAGATGGCTCGTAAGTGGTGGCAAAGCGGAAGCTTTTCTTTACAGCCGGGTCGATGATCGGAGTAGCGCAGAGTAAACCTTATCCGGCTGAGCTGAATCAAAACCTGCGCTCACAAGGGAGGATTACGCCGTTGATCTCGGAAACGAGTTTCTTTCGGAGACCGATACCACTGCCGGCAATTGTTTTGCTGGCCTTGGCCATTCACGGCCCGCTGCTGATCATGCAGTTGCCCGCCAGCACTTCCTACGACGCGAATTTCCACATGTTCTTCGCGTCCCATTACGCACAGCACTGGTTTGATCCGTGGAACGAGAAATGGTTTGCCGGTTTCTCGCAGACCACCTATCCACCTCTCGTGCACCAATGGATCGCGCTGCTTTCGCGGGTAGTAGGACTGACCGAAGCTTTCATGATTGTGCAATTAATTGCGGTGCTGTTGATCCCCATCGCTACTTTCCGGTTCGCGAGACTCTGGGTGGACGAGCGCGCGGCCTCCTACGCCGCCCTGTTTAGCGTTTTCGCTGGGTCAGTCGCATTCCTTGTCTATTCCGCTGGCCAGTTACCGACTACGTTGTCGTTTCCGTTGTATCTGTTGGCTTTACCCTACTTCTATCGATGGTCGTTGACGGCAGATTGGCGTGGGTTGTTCAAAGGCGTGGCCATGACGTTGGCCGCCGCATCGGCACACCACGTGACGCTGATCTTCGGGTCCGTCATTTTTGCCGCGCCAGTGCTTTGGCTGGCCTTCCGCGACAAGCGTGAGACCGAGGGAAGTCAAGCGGCGGTGCTGGCTCGAGCTGGAATCTTTGCCGCATTGGCTGCCGTAGGGGTGGGCATCGTACTGCTGCCGTACTGGATCGCGATCATTCAGCACCCCATCGAGCAAATTCCGATTCCACACGCCAGTCGCTCAAACCTGATCATGAATGCTACACATTTCATGAACTACTTCATCGCTCCTTACGGAGCATTGATCCTGGCCTTGCCCTTCATCGTGATCAAGGGAGCCGCAGTTCCTCGTCTTCGCCCGCTTCTGCTGGCATTCTGGGTGACCTTCATCATTGGACTCGGCGGGACAACTCCGTTTCCCAAGTGGATATTCGGCCGGGCTTTTGAAATTCTCACTTACGAGCGGTTTACCTTGTGGGCGACTCTGCTCGCACTACCTATCCTGGGAGTATGGGCAGCCGATTTGATCGATCGATTCAGCTGGAAAGCAGCGAGTACGTTCGCGGTAGCTTGCACCGCTACGGTGGCTATCGTTCTCGGCTGGATTACGTGGAGTCCTTTCCGTCCAACCACCGGAATCAACGTTAGCCCCGTGGTTGAGTTTCTCAACCGAGATGGCCATGACCAATACCGGTATATGACATTGGGCTTCGGCAATGTTCTCCCCAAGCTCTCTACGTATGCCAACGCCGGCAGCGTAGATGGAGAGTACAACTCTGCTCGACTTCTGCCGGAAATGACGAAGTACGGAGCGGCGCAATTCACGAGCGCGAAGTTCTACGGGACTGCGGGTATGCGGTCGCTGCGCGAGATGCTCCAGCACGCCAATCACTATGGGTTAAAATTCATCTTTGTTTACGACCCCTATTACAACCCTCTACTCGTGTTTGCAGGCTGGCGCCAGATTGAAAC
>Ga0134125_10009903_pt1 | contig 10718 bp, 7 predicted proteins | sample KB31751_FD_96464 | JGI IMG/M metagenome (GOLD analysis project Ga0134125, IMG submission 96464) | Terrestrial soil microbial communities with excess Nitrogen fertilizer from Kellogg Biological Station, Michigan, USA - KB3-175-1 | ecosystem: Environmental > Terrestrial > Soil > Unclassified ...
GCCGCGATCCAGCAGGTGCAGACGATCGCGCTGCCGGCCCCGCGCGGCACGATCACCGACCGCAACGGCGCGGTGCTCGCGATCTCCGAGCCGGCGAGCGACGTCAGCGCGACGCCGTACCTGATCAGAGCGCCGCTGAGAGTCGCGAACGAGCTGGCGCCGCTGCTCGGCTCCGACACCGGCAGCGTGCTCGCGAAGCTGTCCGAGCGGGGCGGCTTCGTCTACCTCGCCAAGCGGCTGCCGGCCGCCAGAGCCCAGCGGATCGCGAAGCTGCGCCTCGACGGCGTCACGCTCACGCCCAGCTCGCGGCGCATCTATCCGCGCGACTGGCTCGCCTCGCAGCTGCTGGGCGCCTCCAGCGACACGCCCGGCAGAGGGCTCGGCTTCGAGTACGGGGAGGACCGCGTCCTGCGCGGCGAGGACGGCATCCGCAAGGTCGTCAGCGACGCGCTCGGCCAGCCCATCTCGATCCGCGACGCGCGCCCGACGATCCCCGGCAGGGACGTCCAGCTGACGATCGACGCGAACCTGCAGGACAAGGTCGAGTCGGTGCTGGCGGGCGTCGGCCAGGTGTACCGCCCGAGAGGGGCGACGGCGATCGTGATGGATCCGCAGACCGACCAGATCCTCGCGCTCGCGAACTGGCCGCGCGTCGACGCGAACGACCCCGGCGGCGCGCCGCCCTACGCCCAGCAGGACCGCGCGGTCGGCTTCACCTACGAGCCGGGCTCGACGTTCAAGGCGATCACGGTGGCGGGCGCGCTTCAGGACGGCGTCGTCACCCCGAGCACGCCGATCAGCGTGCCCTACGAGCTGCACGTCGCCGACCGCATCCTGCACGACGCCGAGTCTCACGGCGACGAGACGCTGACCGTCGCCGACGTGCTGAAGCAGTCGAGCAACATCGGCGCGGTGCAGATCGCGCTGATGCTGAGAGCGCACCGCTTCGCGCAGTGGGTCAACGCGTTCGGCTTCGGCACGCCGACGGGCGTCAAGCTGCCCGGCGAGGAGCGCGGGATCGTGCCGACGTACGCGCAGTACTCGGGCTCCTCGATCGCGAACCTGCCGATCGGACAGGGCATCGCCGTCACGGCGATGCAGATGCTCGCGGCCTACGGCGCGATCGCGAACGGCGGGATCCTGCGTACGCCGCAGATCGTCGAGTCGATCGACGGCAGAGCCGTGCGCACGCCGGCCGGGAGACGCGTGATCTCGGCGCAGACGGCGGCGAGCGTGCGCGACATGCTGCGCGGCGTGCTGGCGGCCGGCGGCACGGCGTCGGAGGCGAGCATCACCGGCTACGACCTCGCCGGCAAGACCGGCACGGCGCAGAAGGTCGATCCCGACGGCCAGTACTCCAGAACGCGCTACATCGCCTCGTTCACGGGCTTCGCGCCGGCGAGCGCTCCCCAGCTGCTGGTCTCGGTCGTCGTCGACGAGCCGCAGGGCGACATCTACGGCGGGCAGGTGGCGGCGCCGGCGTTCCAGAAGATCGTCGCGTTCGCGCTGCCGTACCTGGGGATCAGACCTTCCTAGGGTCTGGCCGCGCCGCGGGCGGGTCCTGTCGGCTCCGGGTGCGCGCACACCGCCCTATCGGGCGGCGCACGTGCATCCTCGCCGCCACCCGCCCGATCGCCGTTCCAGCTTCCGCGCCCCCGAGCCCACCCGCCCGATCGGCGTGCCGGTCTCCTCTCTAGACTCGGGGCGCGATGCATCTGTCTGACGTGATGGGCTCGCTGCCTGCCGCTGGCGGCGAGACCGAGATCACGAGTCTCGCGTACGACAACCGCCGCGTCGAGCCGGGGACGTTGTTCTTCTGCGTTCCCGGGTTCTCCGTCGACGGGCACGACTTCGCTCCCGACGCGGTTGCGCGGGGTGCGGTCGCGTTGGTCGTCGAGCGGTCGCTCGGTCTCGGGGTCCCGGAGGTGCTCGTACCGTCCGTGCGCGCGGCGATGGCGCCGGCGGCGGCGCGCTTCCACCGCGATCCGACGGCGGAGCTGGACGTCGTCGGGATCACCGGCACGAACGGCAAGACGACGACCGCGTTCCTCGTGCGCGCGCTGCTGGAGGCGGCGGGGCGTCAGTGCGGGCTGCTCGGCACCGTCACGTCGTTCGTGGGGGGCGCCGAGCGCGCGGTCACGCGCACGACCGCGGAGGCGATCGACCTCCAGCGCGACTTCCGCGCGATGCGCGACGGCGGCGACGTGGCGTGCGCGATGGAGGTCTCCTCGCACGCGCTGGAGCTGGGGCGCGCCGATGCGATCCACTTCGCGGCGGCGATCTTCACCAACCTCACGCAGGACCACCTCGACTTCCACGCGACGATGGAGGAGTACTTCCTCGCCAAGCGGCGGCTGTTCGCGGCGCGCCCGCGCGCCGCGATCGTCAACGTCGACGATCCGTACGGCCGCCGGCTCGCGGAGGAGCTGGACGGCGCGATCGCGTTCGCGATCGACCGCGAGGCGACGTATCGGGCGGTCGAGATCGAGAGCGGCTTCGGCGGCTCGCGCTTCACGGCGCTCACGCCCGAGGGGCCGATCGCGCTGCGGACGCCGCTGCCCGGCCGCTTCAACGTGCAGAACGTGCTCGGCGCGGTCGCGGCGGTGCGCACGCTGGGTGTGCCGCTCGCGGAGATCGCGGAGGCGCTGCCGCGCGCGGGGCGCGTGCCGGGGCGCTTCGAGCCGGTCGACGAGGGCCAGCCGTTCGCCGTGCTCGTCGACTACGCGCACACGCCCGACTCGCTCGAGAACGTGCTGGCGGCGGCGCGCCCGCTGACGCGCGCGCGCCTGATCTGCGTGTTCGGCTGCGGCGGCGACCGCGATCGGGGCAAACGCCCGCTGATGGGGGAGATCAGCGCCCGCCTCGCCGACCGCACGATCGTCACCTCCGACAACCCGCGCTCGGAGGAGCCGGCGGCGATCGTGGAGGAGATCCTCGCGGGGATCCCGGCCGCGCTGCGCGGTGACGGGCGGCTCGCCGTGGAGGTGGATCGCCGCGGTGCGATCGGGCTCGCCCTGGGCGGGGCGCGCGAGGGCGACGTCGTCGTGATCGCCGGCAAGGGCCACGAGCAGGGGCAGGAGCTGGCCGGCGGCGAGAAGGTCCCGTTCGACGACGTGACGGTCGCGCGCGAGGCGCTGAGGAGCGTTCTCGCACGATGAGGTCCTGGACGCCGGAGCGGGTCGCGCAGGCGGCCGGCGCGCGGCTCGTCGCGCCGGCGCGGCAGGCCGGCGGGTGGGTGGGACCCTCTCGGGTCACGATCGACTCGCGCGAGATCGTCGCCGGCGACCTGTTCGTCGGCCTGCCCGGCGAGACGCACGACGGCGGCCGCTTCGCCGCGCAGGCGCTCGCGGCCGGGGCGTGGGGCGTGCTGGTCGCGCCGGCGCACGCGTCCGCCGCCGAGGGGTCCGGAGTCGTCCTCGCCGCCGACGATCCGCTCGCCGCGCTCCAGTCGCTCGCCCGCGCATGGCGCCGCGAGCTGGCCGCGCCGGTCATCGCGATCACCGGCTCGACCGGGAAGACCTCCACCAAGGACATCCTCGCCGCGCTGCTCGCGCCGCACCGCCGCACGTTCGTCTCGCGCGGCAACTTCAACACCGAGATCGGGCTGCCGCTCGAGCTGCTCGCCGCTCCGGCGGGGACCGAGGCGCTCGTGCTGGAGATGGGGATGCGCGGCGCCGGCCAGATCCGCGAGCTGGCGGCGATCGCCGAGCCGGACGTCGGCGTGATCGTCAACGTCGGCCCGGCCCACCTGGAGCTGCTCGGCAGCGTCGAGGCGATCGCGGCGGCGAAGGCCGAGCTGATCGCCGACCTGCACGCGCGCGCGACGGCCGTGATCCCCGCCCGCGAGCCGCTGCTCGACCCGCACCGCCGCGCGGACATCGCCACCGTCACGTTCGGGCCGGGCGGCGACGTGACGCTCGCGCGCCAGGATCCCGACGGCCGCGTGGAGGTCGACGCCCACGGCGAGCGGATCGCGCTCACGCTCGACTTCCAGCAGGCGCACCTGCGCGGGAACCTGCTGGCGGCGGTCGCCGCCGCGCGGGCGATCGGCGTCACGCCGGGCGGCGCGGTAACGGTGTCGTTCAGCGGACGGCGGGGCGAGCGGATGCGGCTCGCGAACGGGGTCACCGTCATCGATGACTGCTACAACGCCAACCCGATGTCCATGCGCGCGGCCCTCGACGACCTCGCTGCGACCGCCGGCGAGGGGCGCAGCGTCGCCGTGCTCGGCGACATGCTGGAGCTGGGATCGGAGGAGGCGCGCTTCCATGCCGAGATCGGCGGGCAGGCGGCCGCGAGCGGGGTCGACCTGCTCGTCGCGGTCGGGCCGCGCAGCCGCGGGATGGCGGAGGCGTTCGGCGACGCGCGCGAGCTGCAGGTCCTCGCCGACGCCGCGCAGGCCGCGACGCTCGTGCCGAAGCTCGTGCGCGCGGGCGACACGGTGCTCGTGAAGGCCTCGCGCGGCGTCGGCCTCGAGGTCGTGGTCGCGGCGCTCGCCGCCGACGACGGTGCGACGGCCGCCGCCGAGGAGGCCGCGCGCTGATGGGGCGCGTGCTGATCGCGGGGACCGCCTCGCTGCTCATCTGCATCTTCCTGAGCCCGAAGTTCATCGCGTTCATCCGCGAGCGCGAGTTCGGGCAGCACATCCGCGAGGAGGGGCCGGAGGGCCATCACACGAAGGCGGGAACGCCGACGATGGGCGGCCTGATCATCTTCACCGCCGTCGCGCTGCCGTTCCTGATCCTCACGAACTACGACTGGCAGTCGATCGGCGTCTTCGGCACGGCGATCGCGTGCGCGGCGATCGGCTTCGCCGACGACTACACGAAGATCGTGCGGCGCCGCTCGCTCGGCCTGCGCGGTCGCACGAAGCTGCTGGCGACGATCGCGATCTCGATCGGCCTGTGGCTGGCCGCGACGAAGGGCGCCGGCCTGCAGGACACGCTGCGGCTGCGGATCGTCGATGCGCAGGTCGACCTCGGGATCTTCTATCCCGTCTTCATCTACCTCGTCGTCGCCGGCACGACCTCGGGCGTGAACCTGACCGACGGGCTCGACGGGCTCGCCGCCGGCTGTGCGGCGATCGTCCTGCTCGCCTACATCGGCATCACGTACATCACGACGGGGCAGATCGAGCTGACGCTGCTGGCCGGCTGCCTCGTCGGCGGTTGCGTCGGCTTCCTGTGGTTCAATTCGTTCCCCGCGAACATCTTCATGGGGGACACCGGCTCGCTCGGGATCGGCGGCGCGATTGCCGGCCTGGCGGTGATGACGAAGACGGAGATCCTGCTCGTGATCCTCGGCGGGATCTTCGTGCTGGAGACGCTGTCGGTCGCGATCCAGGTGTTCGCGTTCCAGACGTTCCGTAAGCGCGTGTTCCTGATGGCGCCGATCCATCACCACTTCGAGATGCGCGGCTGGTCGGAGACGAAGATCATCCTGCGCTTCTGGATCATCGCGGCCGTGTGCTCCGCGGTCGGCTTCACGATCTACCAGCAGTCGATTCGGTGAGCGTCCGACCACCCCTGCCCGGCGGGCCCTACCTCGTCGTCGGGCTCGCGCGCAGCGGCGTGGCGGCCGCGCTGGCGCTGCGCGCGCGCGGCGAGACGGTGATCGGCGTCGATGGCGGGTCGCCGGACGTCGGCAGGCTTGCGGCGGAGGGCGTCGAAGTGCATCTGGATGACCAGGGCGTGGAGCTGCTCGATCGCGTCGCGACGCTCGTCAAGAGCCCGGGTGTTCCTCATACGGCGCCGGCGGTGGAGGCGGCGCGCGCGCGCGGGATCCCGCTGGTGGGAGAGCTGGAGCTTGCCTGGCGCATGCTCCCCAACGACTTCATCGCCGTGACCGGGACGAACGGCAAGACGACGACGACCGAGTGGATCGGCCATGTCCACCGCGAGGCGGGGCTGCCGGTCGCGGTGGCGGGGAACGTCGGCACCGCGGTCGCTTCGCTCGTCGGTGCGGTCGATCCGGCCGCCACGGTCGTCTGCGAGGCCTCGTCGTTCCAGCTGGAGGACACGACCGCCTTCGCGCCCGAGGCGGCCGTGCTGCTGAACATCACGCCCGACCATCTCGACCGCCACGGCACGTTCGAGGCGTACCGCGAGGCGAAGCTGAACGCGTTCCGCCGGCAGCGGCCGGACGGCGTCGCGGTCGCGCCCGCCGACACGGCTGTGCCGGGCGCGGCGCGCCGCATCTCGGTCGGCTCCGGCGGCGAGATGCGCCTCGACGGCGAGGCGCTCGTCTGGCGGGACGAGCCGTTCATGCGCGCCGACGAGATCCGCCTGCCGGGGCCGCACAACCGCGAGAACGCGATGGCGGCGGCGGCCGTCTGCCTTGCGCGCGGGATCGACCCCGACGCGGTGCGCGGGGGGCTGCGCACGTTCCGCGGGGTCGCGCACCGGTTGGAGCCGGTCGGGGAGCGCGACGGCGTCGCGTACGTGAACGACTCGAAGGCGACGAACGTCGACTCGACGCTCGTCGCGCTGCGTTCGTACCCGCCCGGCGCTGTCCATCTGATCCTTGGCGGCCGCACGAAGGCGCAGGACTTCGCGCCGCTCGCGCCGCTCGTCGCCGAGCGCTGCGCTTCGGTCCACCTGATCGGCGAGGGAGCGGGGGAGATCGCCGCCGCGCTCGCGGACACCGCCGTGCCGCTGCACGAGGACGGCGACCTGGAGCGCGCCGTTGCCGCCGCCCGCGCCGCCGCGCGCGCCGGCGAGGTCGTGCTGCTCTCGCCCGCCTGCGCGAGCTTCGACCAGTACCCCGACTTCGAGGCGCGCGGCGAGCATTTCCGCGCGCTCGTGGAGGCGCTGTGAGCAGCGGCGCGCCCGCGGCTCGCCGCAACAGGTCCCAGCCGGTCGAGCAGCGCATGCTGCTGACGGCCGCGCTCGTCCTGCTCGCGTTCGGGACGGTGATGGTCTACAGCGCCTCCTCGGCGCGCAATGTGCTCCAGCACGGCAGCGGGACGCAGTACCTGGTGCGCACGGTGATCTTCGCCGTGGTCGGGCTCGGCGTGATGCGGCTGATGGCGCGTCGCGGCGTCGAGTTGCTCAAACAGCTCACCCCCGTGCTGCTGATCGGCTCGTTCGCGATGCTGCTGCTCGTGCTCGTGCCGGGCGTCGGGATCTCCGTCAACGGCGCGCGCCGCTGGATCGGGCCGGGGACGCTGTCCTTCCAGCCCTCGGAGCTGATGAAGCTCGCGCTGATCCTCTACGGCGCGCAACTGCTCGCGAGCAAGCCGGGGCGGATCCGCACCTTCAGAGGGATGATGCGCCCGCTCGTCGTCGTCACGGGCGCGGCGGCACTGCTCGTCGCCGCCGAGCCGGACCTCGGCACCGCGCTGGTGATCTGCATGTCGATCAGCGCGCTGCTCGTCGCCGCGGGCGTGCCGCTGCGCTACCTCGGCTACCTGCTCGCCGGCGGCGTGGTGCTCGTGCTGCTGCTCGTGCTCGTCCAGCCCTATCAGCAGGCGCGCCTGACGGCGTTCCTCGACCCGTGGGCGAGCGCGTCCACCAGCGGCTTCCAGTCGGTCCAGGGGCAGATCGCGCTCGGCTCCGGCGGGCTGCTCGGGCGCGGGCTGGGCGAGTCGGTGCAGAAGGCGTTCTTCCTGCCGGAGGCGCACACCGACTTCATCCTCGCGGTGATCGGCGAGGAGCTCGGCGCGGTCGGGGTGAGCGCGGTGATCGCGCTGTTCGGGCTGATCGCCTGGTCGGGCCTGCGGATCGCGCGGGCGGCGACCGGGCAATATGCCAAGCTGCTGGCGACCGGCCTCACCTCCCTGATCCTGTGCCAGGCGACGCTCAACATCTTCGTGGTGCTCGGCATCGCCCCGCTGACGGGCGTGCCGCTGCCGTTCATCTCCTACGGGCCGACGAACCTCACCGTGATGCTCGCGGCGGTGGGGCTGCTGCTGAACGTCTCCGAGGGCGGCCGCGCCGGGCTGCGGCTCGTGGAGCCCGAGCGTTCGCGTTCGCGCCGCAGAGCCGGGCCGTCGCCGGCCGATCGTGAGCGCGCCGCCGCGGATCGCGATCGCCGCCGGCGGGACGGCGGGGCACGTCGTGCCGGCGCTGGCAGTCGCCGGCGCGCTGCGGGCTGAGGGCGCGTCGGTCGTCTTCGTCGGCGGCGAGCGCGCCGAGGCTGAGTTGGTGCCGGCCGCCGGCTACGAGCTGCGCACGATCCGCGTCGAGGGCCTGCATCGCCGCAACCCGCTGAAGGCCGTGCGCGCCGTCCTCCGTGCCGCGCGCGCCGTCCTGACGTCCGTTCGGTTGCTGCGCGCGTGGAGAGCCGACGCGGTGATGGGCGGCGGCGGCTACGTCGCGGGGCCGGTCGGGCTCGCGGCGGTGCTGCTGCGGATCCCGCTCGTGCTGACGGAGGCCGACTCGCACCTGGGGATCGCGAATCGCCTGCTCGCGCCGTTCGCGCGGCGCGTGTGCCTGGCGTTCCCGATTGCGGGCCGTTCGGGCTCGCGCTACCGGGTCACCGGTCGCCCCGTCCCGCCGCCGGCTGTCGATCGCGCCGCCGCGCGCGCGCGCTTCGGGCTGGGGGAGGACGACACCGTCGTGCTCGTCTTCGGCGGCTCGCTCGGCGCGCGCTCGATCAATCACGCGGCCGTCGAGGCGTTCGCCGACGCGCCGTTCCGCGTGCTGCACGCGGCCGGCGCGCGCGACTTCCCGACGCTTGCGGCGCCCGGCCCGCACTACGACCTGCGCGACTACATCCACGAGGGCTTCGGCGAGGCGCTGCTCGCCTCCGATCTCGTGATCGCGCGCTCCGGCGGCTCGATCTTCGAAGTCGCCGCGCACGGCCGGCCGGCGATCCTGATCCCGTATCCCGCCGCCGCCGCCGACCACCAGACGGCGAACGCGCACTGGATGGAGCAGGCCGGCGCCGCGATCGTGATCCCCGACGCCGAGCTGAGTCCCGAGCGCCTCGCCCACGAGACCGGCGCGCTGCTGCACGACCGCACCCGCCTCGCCGCGATGAGCCACGCCTCCGCCGCGCTCGCCCGCCCCGACGCGGCCCGCGAGGTCGCCGGGGAGCTGCTGGCGGCGGCCAGGCGTGTCGGCTGATCCGCTCGCTAGCCTGCGTTCCCGTGACGGACGAGCGACCCTGGGCCGGGCGGCGGCTGCACTTCATCGGGATCGGGGGCGCCGGGATGAGCGGGCTGGCGCTCGTCGCGCTCGCGCTGGGCGCGGAGGTGAGCGGGTCGGACCACGCCGAGTCGGTGACGCTGACGCGGCTGCGCGAGGCGGGCTGTGTGGCCGGCGTCGGGCACGATGCCGCGAACGTTCCGTCTGACGCCGAGGTCGTCTACTCGACCGCGGTTCCGGAGGACAACCCCGAGCGCGCGGTCGGCCGCGAGCGCGGCCAGCGCGAGCTGCACCGCGCCGACCTGCTCGCCGAGATCACGGCGCTGCGCCGCTGCATCGCGGTCACCGGCACCCACGGCAAGACCACGACCACGAGCATGGTCGTCCACATCCTGCGCGGCTGCGGCATGGATCCCGGCTATCTCGTCGGCGGCGAGGTGCGCTCGACCGGCTCGAACGCCGGCTGGGGTGCGGGGGAGTGGGTCGTCGTCGAGGCCGACGAGTCCGATCGCTCGCTGCTGAAGCTCCACCCGGACGTTGCCGTGCTGACGAATGCGGAGCTGGACCATCACAGCACGTACGGCTCGCAGCTCGACGTCGATGAGACGTTTCGCACGTTCCTGGCGCGTGCGGGGGAAGGGATCGTGGTGTGGGATCGGCCGGCGCTGGTGGCGCTGGCGGCGCGCGCCGCTGTGCCGGCGACCGCCTACGACGTGCCTGACGCGCTTGTCGGCGCCGACGGTGTTCGCTTTGACTGGCGCGGCCACGAGGTTCGCATGCGCATCCCGGGCGCGCACAACGCGCTCAACGCCGCCGCCGCGTTGGAGGCATGCCGGCTGGCCGGCGCGGATCCGGCGCGGGCCGCTGCTGCGCTCGCCGACTTCCAGGGCGCCGGGCGCCGCTTCGAGCGGCTCGGGACGACGCCCTCCGGCGCGGAGGTCTATGACGACTACGCTCACCACCCGACCGAGGTCGCCGCGACGATCGCCGCGGCGCGCACGCTGCAGCCGCGGCGCGTCGTCGCCGTCTTTCAGCCGCACCTGTACTCGCGCACGCGCGCGCTCGCGCGGGACTTCGGCCGTGCGCTTGCGGCGGCCGACCTCGTCGTCGTGCTCGACGTCTACCGCGCGCGCGAGCGCCCGCAGGACTTCCCCGGTGTCGACGGCAAGCTGATCGCCGACGCCGCGGCCGACGCGGCGCACGGGCGCACGGTCGCGTGGCTCCCGCGCTTCGCGGATGCCGAGCGTCTCCTGCGAGCCCGATTGCGCGCCGGCGACGTCTGCCTCGCGATGGGCGCCGGCGACGTGGACGAATTGGGCCGCAGCCTGGTGGCGCCGTCGTGATGGGACCGACGCTGCCGGCCGGCGTCCAGCCGGACTACCCGCTCGCGCGACTGACGACGGTGCGGACGGGCGGACACGGGGAGTTCTTCGCCCGCCCCGCCACGATCGAGCAGCTCGTCGAGCTGCTCGCATGGGCGGATGCCGACGGCCACGAGGTAGGGGTCGTCGGCTCGGGGTCGAACCTGCTCGTAGCGGACGAGGGCGTCCGCGGACTCGTGATGAAGCTCGACAAGGACCTCGCGCAGATCGACCGGGACGGCGCGCACCTCATGTGCGGCGGCGGCGC
>Ga0134125_10009904_pt1 | contig 10717 bp, 12 predicted proteins | sample KB31751_FD_96464 | JGI IMG/M metagenome (GOLD analysis project Ga0134125, IMG submission 96464) | Terrestrial soil microbial communities with excess Nitrogen fertilizer from Kellogg Biological Station, Michigan, USA - KB3-175-1 | ecosystem: Environmental > Terrestrial > Soil > Unclassified ...
GGAATAATGGCTAATTCACAAATGATTGGAACGTGCGAAAACTGCGGGCAACAATATTGTCAAGAGTGTACGGATGCTGCGGAATGGCAGAAGTACTGCTCAGAGCGGTGCGAGAAAGAGGCAACAAAGGAGCGCGGGGAATGAGCCAACGACTAAAAGATATTTTCCAAGTACATACGCGCAGCGGATTCGCGTCAAGTTCCTCACTCCCTAAAAACTTCACCCGTAACCACCAACCGCAACTATAACCCTTAACCATTACGCATCTTCGGAGGAAATATGCGTTTCTTATTCGACCCTTTACCGACGTGGGTATTCATACTCACGCTACTAATCTTCGTTGTTAACTGCTTATCGAGGCCACGGCAATGATCTCCCTATTCTTCCACTTATGGGCTAGACTCATACAACTATTAAGCTAAATGCCGAAATCACATCTCACGATCACCGACCGCGCATCCGTTACTCGTTTAGACTCAGACGCCAACGGGCGCGTATACGACACAGGGGAGATTCTTGACACGATCCTCACTATGCGCTGTCAATGCGGCCACGAGTTCACATTACTCGAATCTCAATACGAGTCCACGAAGCCCCAATCTTGCTCTCAGCCTTGCTGCCCCTATTCCACTCCCCGCTCACCAGGCCGTCAATCTTTCACCAACGAGCCGCGTGTCTCTCTCCCATTCAACTGCCCCGCTTCCCTCGCCAAACTTCTACAAGACCGGCAACGACGCCTCAAGATCACCCGCAGTCAAGCAATCTCCGATCTCCTCGCCTATGCGCTCGAACATGTGAAAGAATAATCCTACACACGGCGTCAGATTAAACTAATAACCAAAACGCCTAAACCTACTAGACATGGCTATTTTCGCCTCAACACTATAGTAAATTTATGCTTATGCAAAAGCACTGGGGTCACCTGCATATCATGCGGCGTGAACTCCAAGCGGTCTTAAAACGGGGCAAGCCGACCGGGGATTATATCGAACTCTGGCATCTGCAATGTGATTGCGGGAATGCTATCACAATCAATCGGGAGGAATTCCCAGGCCGTAACGTCATGCGGGCTTGCGGATTACCCGACTGCATCTACTCCTACCCATCTGGCAAGAAGCGCATGGGACGCCCGCCAAGCGACGATCCTGGTGGTCCGCATACATTATGGCTACCCCACCGCCTTTGGGCCGTGATCGAGGAATATAAGCAATTCCGGGGCATTCCTAAAGGAGCCGCAGCCGCCGAGCTGATCGACGCCGGCCTCGACGCTATAAGAGTGACATTTAAACCAAAGTCCGCGCTCATGAAATCTCACGCTGCGAAAAAGACCAAGGCTATAGAACCTCAAGATGCCGCCAAACATCCTTCCAATCCTCCCACCGATTCCGGCGAATAGTACTTCCTACTCACCTCAATTCTCATATTCGTGCAAATTTTTCCTGTTAAGCACTGGCGAACACCCCTAGTGATTGTTTAGACTCTAAACAAAGTAGCCATACTCTCGTACTGCTGTTTAGCACTCCTGCATCGTGGTGCTGTCCTCTAGGAAGACCGTTGCGTCTTTGTCGAATCAACAATCTCTCGTTTCTCCTGTTAAAAATACCCGTTATCACTCGTGTATTCCCCTGCCGTTTAAACCTGTAGGAAAATATTTACTCCGGCTCTTGACTCGTACTACTACAGGGCGTAATATTTTCTTAGTTCTCGCGGCGGCGAACCAACGGAACTACTAAACCAAATTGCACAGTACTTTGGATCATTACTTGCGGCGCGATAAGCGCGGCAGAAAGGTGCCGGGGTGGGAAGAGTACTCGATATCTCGAATTGCCGAGGATCTAGGACTTCCATCAATCACACTCCGGCGCAACCTGACTGGCCAGCACGGATGCAAACCGCAGGTAATGGCCGGAGTAGCAAGGATATTAGAGATGGATCTGGAACAGGTAATCGAGCGGATTGAAAAGGCGCGGCACATGCGCCGGTTGAGGAACAAGAAGCAAAGTCGTAATCCCCGCTAAATCCGGTACAGTACCGTGCCGGAATCCATCGAGCAGTTAATCGCCCGCGTCGTTCGGGAAGAGATCCAATCGCTAAGTGTGCGTAATCAGCGGTTATTGGATGCAGATCAAGCAGCCGTGTATATCAACACGAGCGATAAGGGTTTGGACAATTTAGTAAGTGACGGTAAGCTAATTCCCGTGCGGTTCGACCGTAAGCGGCGGTTTGATTTGGTGGATTTAGATAAGTTAATCGAGGAGAGTAAGAGGAAGTGACGTGTCCTAATTGCGATGGAAGCGGAGTTGTTTGCGATTCTTGCGGAGTGCCTTTCGACTCTTGCGAATGCGATGACGGTGTAGAAGCGATTTGTTTTTATTGCGACGGCTCCGGCGACGAAGAGGACGATGAGTAAACCTAAACATGCGCCCTCCTTCCCATTTGCTACAATCCCGGCATGAAAAAACGAACATACGGGAGCGGCTACGTCCGTCCCAGAGGAAAGAACAAGTGGCAACTACAGTACCGGGTCGAGGGCGAATTGAAGCCTCGGAACGAAACAATCACCGCGCGTACCAAACTTCAGGCCGAGACGGAACTGTCGAGGAGGGTAACGAATCCGGCTATTTTGTCAAAGACGGCCTCGTCTACTCCTACTCTGGCTATGTGCTTCGATCTGCATCTAGCGGCTTTGCGGAGAAAAGGCAAGAAAGACAGGGCAATCGTAGAAATGAGGATCAATAAACACCTCATGCCGCAATTCGGTTCTCTGCCCGCCGCGCAATTCACCTCAGTCGATGCGATCCGGTATATCGAATCCCGGCTCAAATCCGGCGCGAAGCCGAGTACGGTGAATCGCGAGACGAGTGCGTTACGCCAATCGCTTAAACAAGCCAAAAAACAAGGCTGGATCGCAGCCGTGCCGGAAATAGAAAACCTAAATGAATCGGGAAATCGTAGACGTGGGTTCATGGAATACGAACAGTATCAAACGATGCTGTCGTGCTTGCCTGACCACCAAAAGATGCTGCTTTGTTTCGCTTGTCATACTGGCGTTCGCCGTGGCGAACTCCTGTCCCTCCAGTGGTCCTGGATGGATTGGAACGCGATGGTATTCCGCATCCCCGGCCAATATTGCAAGAACAATGAGGATCATGTCATTCCGGTCTACGGGCCAATGGTCGAATTCCTCAAGTTTGCCTACCAATCTCGCAATCCCCTTTGCCCCTACGTGTTTCAATACCGCAATCGACGGCTTAAGGATATACGGGGCGGATGGGAAGCGGCAAGAATTCGCGCCGGCCTCCCTCGATTCCTTTTCCACGATATGCGACGTACCGCAGCTCGATTCATGGAACGGGCGAATATCCCCCGTTCGGTAGCAAAGTCCATCGGTGGCTGGCTCACAGACTCCATGTGGAACCGCTATCTCATCGGCGCGGAAAAGGACACCATTGAAGCCGGCCAAACACTCAACGGATATTTCTCAAGGTTCAATCAAATTGACGGCAAATTGACGGCAGCGGACTCAACCGCGCCAAACACATCAGAATTCACTAAGGAGGATAAGTTGTTGAATTAGTGAGGTTTAAGGGTAATGCGGATGGTGAGGTTCGAACTCACATAGGACGAATCCCGCTGGAACCTAAATCCATTACCAGTGCTCTCGCATTACCCCTCCTCAGTTAATTTTCAATAACATACAAACGAGTTTTACCGCCGATGGGGAACGAGAAAGCACCAACGATCTCCAAATTGACGGCAAATTGACGGCAGAACGCGGCGGTTCGGGGCTACGGCGAATAGCCCTCCCGCTTCTATCAAAGTAGTTAATCACTCTATAAAGGATAATTATGTACATCAGCACAGGAATGTTCCGGGGAGGGCGCGGCTAATGGCGGCTCTACCTCTCAGACAAGACGGCAAGGAGGTATTGTTCCTTCGACCGGATCAGATTGTTACCGATGACCGCTTCAACGTCCGCGCTTACGGCGACGGCGAGAACGAGGAAGTGATTCAGCAACTCGCGACCTCAATCGAACGCGACGGACAGCTCGATTCAGGAATTGTGATTGCGGTCGAGAATACCAAGCCAGAAGATGACGGGAGCAAGGGGGAGCACTATATCCTCATTGCCGGCCATCGGCGGCGCAGAGCGATTGCATTGCTCAATGAGCGCTATTCTCTCTCGGGGAAGCCATTACTTCAGATGAGGGTCGTAGTTGACCGTAGCGGCGGCGACCACACACGGAAGGCTATCGTCTCAAATTTGCACAGGAAAGACTTTAGCCCGATGGATCTTGCGACCCTCATCAATCGCATTAAAACAGAAAATGGGTGGTTAGAGCAAGGATTTGCAGCAACTAAGAAACTCGCGGCATACCTCTCCGTTTCAGTACCGACGATCATTCAGCATGAGAAATTCTTAACGATTGACGGCGATTTGCAGAAAAGGTTACACGGCGGACAGATTTCTGCACAATCGGCGCTCGATCTGTTAAGCGTCTCACCGGAAAAGCGCGATGAAGTACTAGGAAGGGCCGCTGCAATTCAAGCCGAGAAGGACGCGGCGGATCAGAAGGCCAAAGCGGAAAAGGAAGCCAAAGCATGGAAAGCTCCGAAAATTCCTGTACCGCCGACAAGCAATGCCGATCAATCCGATGCCAGTTTAGACTCTAAACAATCCATGAAACCGGAGAAAAAGCGCATCGAGCGACCGGCAGTAGTCAAGGCAATCCGCGAAGTCGATAAAGAGACTGTCATCCCTCGGACCCGTAAAGAGATCGTGGAATTCTTCGCCCAACTCGATGGGCCGGCATACGGCTACATCGACTCCTCGGTGCGGCAGTTCATCACTTATTTTCAGAAGTGGCAAGCGGGGAACGGCACCGAGCGCACTCTCTTAGCGAAGTTCGACGCCATGACCGAGAAGGCCGACAAAGGCACTAAGGCCGCTCAAGAGAAAGCGGACAAGGCAGAGGCCAGTAAAGCCGAGAAGGAAGCACAGGATAAGGCAGCGTCTAAGGAGAAGGCGAAGGCAGAAAAGAAGGCCGCAAAGCCCAAGAAAGAGCCTACGCCTAAGAAGGAAGCCAAGGTAAGCAAGCCGAAAGCCGACAAGCCCGCGACGACTGCGAAGAAAGCCAAAGCCAAGGAGACGGCAGTAGCAGCCACGCCTACCGAGTAATTCCAAATGGGGAGACAAGCGGGAAGACGGAAACTATTCACCGCTCCCCCGGAAACTCCAGCGGAACACATACTCGCCGTCGCTCGTAACTATCTCCACCTTCCCGACCCTGGAGCGTTCTACGTTCTCCTCGGTTCAGTGGCGGCAAACATGATCGAAGGAGTACCCGTTTGGCTTATGCTATGCGGGCCTCCTTCCTGCGGGGGGAGCGAGTTATTAAACACTCTCCTCGATATTCCCGGTATGGTGGAGGCCGGCTTAATCGACTCGACCGCTGCGTTTCTATCGGGAACGGCAAAGAAAGATCAGGCTAAAGACGCTACAGGAGGGTTACTCAGGCAGATAGGCGCATCGGGCGGCATCATTATGAAAGACTTCACCTCGATTCTTTCATTACAGCGGGATCAATTACGTAAGATTCTGGGCGCGATGAGAGAAATGTACGATGGCCGCTGGAGTAGGAGCATCGGCACAGACGGCGGCAGGGTATTGCATTGGTATGGACGCGCGGCAATGTTTGCCAAAGTTACTAACGTCATCGACCAATTACACGAGGCGAGTGCGGCGTTAGGAGAGAGGTGGATATTCTATCGATTCGATGATACCGACGCTTATGAGAAATCCCGCCGAGCGCTGATAAATAGTTCTACACCAGGTTGGAGACAAGACCTCCGCGACTTAGTAAGTGCTTTTTTCATGGGCATGGATTTGAGTTTCAAATCACGTAACGACTCGTGGCCAATGACGGCAGCGGAACAAATGCGGATTATCTCAATGGGCGAGGTAGCGAGTCGATGTCGCAGTGCTGTATTGCGAGATCCCTATACGAAGGAGATACTAGGAGTCCGTGAGACTGAAGGCGGAACAAGGATCACGACAGAGTTGGGGCAGTTATGGCAGGGGATGAGAATAATCGGCGTGCCGGAAAAACTCTGCTGGCAATTAACAGGTAAAGTAGCGCTCGATTCGATGCCGAAGTTACGGCGCGTGATTGTAGATTCGGCTATCGCAAAGAGTGGGGTAGATGCGGGACATATCTGCGGAGTAACTGGGGTTAGTAAGGGCGTAGTTAGGCGCACGATTGAGGATTTAGAAGTACATGGTGTTATCGAGAGCATGGATATTGGCGGCAAGACGTATGCTTTCGTAACTAAGTGGATGGAGCGGGAAATGCAGAAAGGATGGAGGTAACGGAATGGCGATTGAAACAGTTATTACTTGTGATGAATGCAAGGCACAGTACAGCTTTGGTGGATGGTCTGCAACAAATGTGTATAAGGAAACGGACTACGGTGCGAGAACTATTGAAGTTCTGGCTATCAAGATTGAGCGCGGGGCAAGAAATGAGTCCCAGTGCAAACATCTTTGCTCTCCGGGCTGTGTTGTAAAACACTTATCGGCGCATTCATTACTTGTTTCCTAATGCTCGATCTTACTCACATCGATCCCTGCGACTTAGGATTCCCCGACAAATTCTCTGCCTTCCGATCCGCGCAGAAGGAAGCGATGGAATGGATAGCCAACTCACCCAAACGTTTCCTCGGGGCCTCAGTCGCAACAGGCGGCGGCAAATCCGGCATCGCTGCCGGAGTAATCAAATCCCTAGGCATTCGCGGCGCAATTCTCACGGCCACAAAAGGGTTGCAAGACCAGTACACTACCGATTTACACTCAGTCGGACTCGTGGATATTCGAGGCAAAGGCAATTATACATGCGCCCAACGCCCCAATCTCTCCTGTCGTTTCGGCCAACATGAAGGATGCAAACTCCTACGCGGTCTAGGCTGCACTTACGAATCCTCCCGCGACAATGCCCGCGCGAGTCAAATTGTAGTCACCAATTACTCCTACTGGGTCCGGGTACACGAGGCGCGGGGAGACGGCTTAAGCTCTCCAGACGAAGACTTCGACGGCAACGGCGGCGGCTTTGACATTCTGGTCTGCGACGAAGGACACCGCGCGCTGGAAGAACTCGCACGCTGCCTACAAGTCCAGCTCCGCGAGAAATGGCTACTCACTGCCAAACTCGACTACGACAAGAAATCCGATGATCTAGCGTATTGGGTGAAGTTCTCCTACGCCAATCACCCGGCAATCGAAGAACAACTCAAATACTCCCGATCCGCTCTCAAGCGCGAACCAACTCAGCCAAACCGGGAGCGCGTATATCAATTAGAAGAGTTATCCGAAGCACTGCAACGTATCTGCTCGATGAATTCTAATTCATGGGTCTGTGAGCAACGCGCCGGCACGAATTACGGCAGAATATGGGATTTCGATTGCGTCTGGCCGGGACAACACTCAGAACGTAAACTCTTTCTCAATATTCCCAAAATCGTATTCTTGAGCGCCACATTGCGCCCCGCCTCGCTTACTATGCTTGGCATCAAGAAAGAGGAAATGGAGTACCGCGAGTGGCCACGTATCTTCCCGGCTAAAAACACGCCGATTTATCACATACCAACCGTCCGCGTAAATCACCGGATCAATGACGAAGGATTAAGAAAGTGGGTGAATAACATCGATGAGATTATTCGAACTAGGTTGGACCGGAAAGGAATTATTCACACTGTATCGTATGCGCGGCAGCGGTATTTGCTGGATAACAGTCATCACAGACGGTACATGGTGGCTAACACGAATGAGCCTGACTCCGATGGAGCCATTGAAACAGTGGAGAGGTTCAAGTCGATGGACGCGCCCGCTATTCTGGTTAGCCCGTCATTTTCTACCGGATGGGATTTTCCTGGTAGACAGGCAGAATGGCAAATTATTACCAAAATTGCATTTCCAGAAACTAGATCGAAAGTAATGCAAAAGCGCACCGAATGGAATCCACGCTATCCGATGTATCTTGCCATGCAGGATTTAGTACAGGCTTGTGGACGCGGGACGAGGTTCGAAGCGGATCGGTGCGAAAACTTCATTGTGGATGACTCGATCACATGGTTTTTATATCAAAACAAATCCCTAGCGCCGGGATGGTTTAGTGTTATTCCGTGTAAGTCAATACCGGAGCCGGGGAAGAGAGTGGAGGAGAGCAAGTCAGTAGGAGTTTAGAGTCTAAACAAGCCCTTTAAGTAGTTGGGCTTTACAAATAGCAGTAACTAGTTACAATGTAACTAACGTAAGCACAGGACGTTAATTAAAGGAGATTTATGAAAGGTTTTTTGAATCCCGAAAACGCGGCGAAGTCTACGGGATCTGGTTTCAGGGAAGGTAACGTAAAGGTTATCGGCTCTGTATTTCGTGTACACAAAGGCAAGAGCGGAGAAGGACAGCCGGAGCGCGACCCGATTACCGCCTTAGTCTGGAACATTCAACGTTTGGACGATGACCTCGAACCGCTCACGAATGAAGACGGCGAGAACATCACCGAGGAATTGGTTTTCTCTCTGGGCGGCAAATCCCTCGCTCATGTGCATCCCGGCACTGCGGATTCAGCCGATGCCGACGATGAGGACATCGAAGATGCGGGCGATGAAGTGAACGCCGAAGGGCAGACACTCAAACTCGTTGACTCCGATTTCCGGCCCCATGAGAAGTCTTCAATCGTGAAGCTCATGGCTTCGCTCAAGAATGCCGGCTACAAACCGGAGTACGTCGAGCGTGTTTGGGCCAATGACTTCATCGGCTTGGTTTGCTTCATGAAAACGGAAGTCGATAACGACTTGCCGAAGCAGAAGTACACCGACAAGAACGGCAAGGAACAGGAGAGAAGCACGGCGTATAAGGTTGTCAGCAAGATCATCTCCGCGCCTTACGAGGGCAAAGGGAAGAAAGCCGCCGACAAATCCACCGACAAGAAAGACTCCGGCGCGGTCCCGGCAGATGGTAAAGGCGGTAAGAACTCGGAAGCCGAAGCAGCTTTGAAGCCAGTCTTAGAGAAGATTTCGACCGACCGTGACGGCGATACGATCTCTCGTAAAGCCTTCAACAACCTCGTCACCACCACACTGCAAGCGCAGAAGGTAAGCCCCAAGCTCCACGTTCCGGTGTTGTCTCTTATAAAAGACGATGTCTGGTTAACCAAGAACGGGCCGAAGTTCGACATTTCTTTCGACGCCGAAGACAGCACAGTTACTTTCGGCACGCCGGAAGAGAGCGCCGAAGAGTAGTCACCTCCGAACTACTCAGTACAGCGCTTTGAGGGGCTAGGTAGGAGAGATGCCTAGCCCTTTTGATCCCCAATCCCAAAGGAATATCTACGTGCCCACTATTCTGTCTCAACAACAGGTATCTATCGAATGGTCTGATCTCGCTAAGTGGCGTCAGGTTAAGCAGCCGAAATCCGCCCGCGCACGCTCCAGTGGAATTCATTTATCGGGCATCATCGACGCCACACTCGTAGCATCTGGTCTGGCAACGAAACAAGAGATTTATGAAGACGAAATGCCGCTAAGGATGTGTATCGGCATGGCTTGGGAGAACTGGGTAGTGGGATTGTACCCGGACATGGTTTGGCAACCAGGCGAGTGGGGAAAGGATGGGGTGTTTGGAACGCCGGACGGCATCTCCACCTGCGAAGAGAATGGCGAGGATGTAAGCATGTTAGACGAGTTCAAAGCCACTTACTACTCGCTAAACAAGTGGAAATCCATCCTCGACGCCAAGCGTTATATGTGGCAACTCTGCGCTAACTGCTATGCGCTCAGTACCACATTCGCCCGCTTACATGTCCTCTGGATCAACGGCAATTACAAGCCGCCGTCGCCGCAATATTGGACGTATTTAATTCAATTCACGGAAAAGGAGTTAGAGCAGTTCTGGAAAAACGTAATCATGAAAAACAAACATAGAGCCGTTGCGGAGGTCCATTGAGTGAAATCCAAAGAAATCACCATCCCCGGCTTCTCCTCGGACCTCACTCCCGACGACCGCCCCTGTCTCTCCGTCTTCGCTCAAGAAGGTTGCGGCAAAACCCGTCTGGCAGCCACAATGCCTGATCCTATCGGCCTACTCGCGCTCGACAAGAAATCCAAGCGCACAATGGAAGCCGTTGCTAACGAATTCGGCAAGCGTGTAATCGCCAATTCCAAACCCTTCATCTCTGACAAGGAAGCTATCTCAATGGCGATGGAGGATGACGTAGAAAAGGTCAAGAAACTCTATGCAGCGGTTTATGGTCGCATCCTCGAAGACGGAATGAAACTCGCGGATCACGCCGATATTGCCTCTATCGTAGTCGATACCAATTCTCAGCTATTCGAGTACATCCTCTTCTCGCACTTTGGCCGGCGAACGCAGATTAAGCCCACCTCACGCGGAGCCGCGAATCAAGACATGATCGATTTCGTTAACGCACTACGATCCAAGAACGTCTTGCTCATCCACCGCGCTAAGGAAGTGTGGAAATCCACAGGCAAGACAGATCGCAGCGGGGAAGCGATCAAGGAGCCTAGCGGCAAGTTTGAATCCGATGGGTTTAAGAACATCGGCGGCTTCTGTACCGCAACGTTGGAGCTGACCAACAACAAAAAAGCCACGAGTTTAGAGTCTAAATTCCGTGTGAAGGTTCAGACTTGTCAAACTAACTCA